>Ga0210120_1000123_pt1 | contig 17949 bp, 15 predicted proteins | sample Goodyear_PhragA__FD_184868 | JGI IMG/M metagenome (GOLD analysis project Ga0210120, IMG submission 184868) | Wetland microbial communities from San Francisco Bay, California, USA, that impact long-term carbon sequestration - Goodyear_PhragA_D2... | ecosystem: Environmental > Aquatic > Marine >... | reverse complement strand
TCGCGCCTGCGCCTATGAAACGCACCTTGGTACTCCAGGTGTTTTGCGCAAGCGCGGCCGCATCCGTCGTAATGTCGCCAGACAGACCGGAAAAATGCGGGACACCCCAACCCCACCCAATCAACGCACCTATAAGCATCGCAAGACCCACACCGAGCCCGACCAAATGGCCGATTCCTAACAACATGAAAGACAGGGCGAAATCGAAACCAGTCGCCGAACCGCCACGGCTCACACGGAAATACTCCGCCACGTCGCCAGCGAAAATTTTCGTCTGAGCAATCCCATAGAAGATCGCGGACACGATAGATCCCCACAAAACGGCGAGCACACCTGCGCGGCCATGCTCAACGTCATGAGCCGTCTCCCCGTCGTCGTTGCCGGGACGACTGCCGACTTTGAGCACTTCCGCGCAAGCAACGCCCTCGGGATATGGCAAATCGGACGTCGTGACGAGTGCGCGACGCAGCGGGATCGAATACATGACGCCGAGAATTCCGCCGAGCGCGCAGATCCAGAACGAGGTCCAGAAAGGGAAGCCGGTCCAATAGCCGATCATAATCAAACCGGGCAGTACAAAAATAATCGCCGAGAGCGTTCCCGCTGCCGACGCGACCGTCTGGACAATATTGTTCTCCTGAATTGTCGCGTTGCGCGCCTTGCGCAAGATCGCCATCGAAATCACCGCTGCGGGGATTGAGGTAGAGAAAGTTAAAGCTGCCTTTAATCCTGCATACACGTTCGCTGCTGTAAACACCAGTGTGATGAGGATGCCGATAATCAATCCCCGTATAGTGAGTTCAGCGGGGCTCTTCGGGCGCGTTTCTTGATTGGCTTTCACGACAGGACTTCTGATTTTTTAATCACGTAGCCCGGTTCCATGCCTGGCCAACGCGAGCGGAGGATATTCCGAAGTTGCCGGAGGGGTCAAGACGTATGCGCTGCCAAAAGTACCGCCTGTACTCTGAAGATCAGAACATCTCGACAGGCGAATCGAAATATGATTGGGCGACGCGTTCCAACAGGACAACTAATAGAGCTCTATCTCGACTGAACTAGCAGTTCGGCCTCTGTGGAGCATGTTTGCTGACCCTCGATCTCTGCGTTCACTTTCTGAATCCGCGCAGCCTGCTTTTTCAATCTCGCCGTGAAATTGTCGATTTCCCTGCGCCGCTGGGCAACTGCCGATTTTAATGCCGCAATGGTTGCCTGTTGTTCTCGCATCTTGGCCTGTTGTTGCTCGACTTTCTTGTGGTCTTTCAGAAACTCGTTAAGCAGCATCGCGTTGACGGCGTCGTAGCGCACCGAATTCACTTTCCCGTCACTGCCGCGAGAGACCAGGTCGGGGCTTACCTTTTCTACGTCTTCGGCAATGAGTCCAAAGGCAAGTGGACGGCTCGGTTCAATCTCCTTCTTGTATCGAAAACTCACTGGATTGAGGCCATAGATAACCTCGCTGCAACGCTCCATCGGTTTGATCTCCTCCTTGAAGCGCCGGGAAGACGCCTCGAACCCTAGTTTGCCGTCTGCGTTGACATAAACCGCCTGGGAGCCTCCGGTTTGATTCCAAATGTTGGCGATGTAGCAACTGTCAGAGACAGTGGCTCCTTCTCCGGCAGAACCAATGCAGATCTGGTTCTCTTCAGCAAGGGTCAGGTTGCTTCCGGCTTCGACACCAATCCCAATAACGCGTCCGACGCCCGGAAAATTGCCGTTTAGGTTCGGGAGCGCATTTAATCCAATCGCCGTGTTCGAGAAGATACCCTGAAAGTAGTTAAAAAGCGCTCCGACGCCTATGGCTGTATTGCCACCAGGGGGGCCAGCAGTGGGGAAACTGGCTATGTTAAAAAGCGCGGCGGCTCCCATCGCTGTGTTCAAGGAGTACTCGATATTGTTAAAGAGCGCGTCGTAACCGTCAGCGGTGTTCGCATCGGTGAGTATTCCCTGCGTGCCACCACTATTGCTGAAAAGAGCAAGCGCTCCGGTGGCAGTATTTTGGGCGCCAGTAGTGTTGAACAAAAGGGCGCCAGCGCCAATGGCAGTGTTTAGAATTCCCTCACCCGTACCTGGGTCTCCGATGTCGAAATAGAGGGTCGCCGCGCCAAGCGCGGTGTTAAGGTTGCCTTCTGCGTTGCTCCTCAGCGAAAGCCAGCCAACTGCCGTAGTGTACCCACCGGTTGTAAGACTAAAGAGAGCGTCTTGTCCCTCCGCAGTGTTCGCTCCCGGGTAACCTCCGTCCGGCGCCGGTACAACCCCGAAAGCATTCCCCCCAAGCGACACAACAAGACAAGTAAACACCGACGCTACTAGCCTCGGCATAAAATTACGATTTCTCATTGATTTGATTTCCTTTCACTGTTTCAACCTCTTGCGTCCTGCGGTGATCCAATTCTTCAACGGTCATCTTTACGGGTCGTTGAGAACTATTTTCGCGACGGGGCCTCCATCGCGGATTCGTTCTGCCGTACTGCGGCCGGCTTTGCTCATCTCAATCTGTGCAGTGACTTTTCGGATTTGCTCAGCCTGCTGGTCGAGCTGCGCGGTGAGGATACTCATGTCTTTCTGCTCATCGACAACAGTGGAATTCAATTCGGTGATCGTCGCTTGCTGTTTGTCAATCTCGCTCTGTTGCTCTTCGACTTTCTTGTGTTCCTTTAGGAACTCGTTAAGGAGCATCGCGTTGACTGCGTCGTAGCGCACCGAATTCACTCTCCCATCACTGCCACGAGTCACCAGTTCGGGACTTACATTTTCTACATCTTCGGCAATGAGCCCAAAGGCGAGCGGACGACCCGGTTCAATCTCCTTCTTGTATCGGAAGCTCACCGGCTTGAGGCCATAGATGACTTTACTGATGCGTTCCATCGGTTTGATCTCGTCCTTGAAGCGCCGGGAAGATGCCTCGAAGCCCAGTTTCCCGTCTGCGCTGACATAAACTGCTTGGGAGCCGCCGGTTTGATTCCAAATGTTGGCGATATAGCAACTGTTGTTCACGTTCTGACCATCGGTTCCGATGCAGATGACGTTATTTGCCGTGGTGATGTTATTTCCGGCTGCAGCGCCCACACCGATGTTGCCGGAGCCAGTAGTAACATTCGAGAGGGCATTTAATCCAGCCGCCGTGTTGCCATCGCCCGTGGTGTTGTTGAAGAGTGCGCCAGCGCCTATGCCGGTATTACCATCGCCGTCGTGGTTACTATAAAGCGCGCTGGACCCCATGGCTGTATTGCCGTCGCCATCGATGTTCGCCAAGAGCGCATACGCTCCGTCGGCGGTGTTACTGCCTCCGGTGGTATTGCTGTAGAGAGCGAGTGCTCCAGTAGCCGTATTTTGGACACCGGTACTGTTGTTGAGCAATGCTCCCGCGCCGACAGCCGTATTTCCGTCTGCGGTGTTGGCATAAAGGGCCCCGGCGCCAAAGGCAGTGTTGAACCCGCCGGTCGTAAGAAAGTTTAGCGAATGCCAGCCAACTCCCGTATTGTATGCGCCGGTTGTGAGACTAAAGAGAGCATTTTGCCCCTCCGCTGTGTTGCCACCGGGATAACCCCCATCCGGTGCCGGAACAACCGCCTCCGCCCAGGGCGAAGGCCCAAAGCAGATGAGCGTCAGTGAAGCGAGAAGCGGCAGCGTCGTCGTTTTCAGTCGAATCAGTGGATTCATGTTCTTCCTTTCTCCTGCCCCGCCATGTTTATTTTGCCGATTGCGGGTCCGGAAGAGACGAAGAACCTAGCGGGGACAAGTCCTCCGCCTGATTCGAATCCGATTATTGACGTTCAGCATGGAAAAAACTTGCTTAACGTGTCAAGCGGAAAACCGCCGCACTAGTCGACGAAAGCGGGTCCGTTCGCCTCGGTCGCTCGCTAGATCAGAACATCTCGACAGGCGACCGTTGGATATTCTGAGGAGACGTTTGTCTGGCGCGCGCTTCGCCAAGAACAGCCACGCGCAGATCCCAGATCTCGTTGTCGATCGCGCCAAAGGCGGTTTCCGAGAACTTGTCCGGTGGTGTTAGTTTTTGTTTGAAGCGCGCAACGTTGCTCACGGCGCGATCGATTTGGTCCGGGGGCAGAATGTCGAGAATCCCGCGAATGGTTTCGATTTCCGGGATGCGATGGCAAATCATCACGATGTCGTTTCCGGCAGTGATCGAGAGGCGAATGGTGTCCTCCAACCGGTATCCCGTCAGGATCGCGCCCATGTCCAGATCGTCAGTCATGACCAGACCTTCAAAACCAAGGTCGTTCCGTAATAAATCCGTGGTGATCGGGCGCGATAACGTGGCGGGGGTACGTTTCGGCTCAAAGCACGGATACCAGCCGTGGCAAATCATCATGCTGTCCACGCGATCGATAACTTGCCGGAACACAGCCAGCTCGTTCTGCTCAAGTTCTTCGCGCGTGCGATCGATCCGCGGCAACTGGTAGTGAGCATCTGAGGGCGCGGCAGAGTAACCGGGGAAATGTTTGCCGCAGCTCGCGATCCCCTGCCCTTTCATTGCCTCATTGAATGCGCCGGCATTGCGCACCACTTGCTCAACGGTTTTTCCGTAGCACCGGCCACGTAGCGAGTTGTCTGCGTCGTCATCAAACGAAATGTCGAGCACGGGGCATAAATCCAAATTGAACCCGAAAAGGCGCAACAAACGCCCGGTGATATCGCCGTGGCGCCTGATCAAATCGACATCGCTTTTGTCGCGCAACTGTTGCGCGTTTGGCGGCTCGTTGCCGATCAGGCGCAGTCGCGAGACGCGTCCTCCTTCCTGGTCGATGGTAATGATGGGCTCGATCTCGCTAAGGTCGCGCAAATCATCGATGAGCTTTCGGAGTTGTGTTGCACTCTCAATATTGCGTCCGAAGAGAATGAATGCTCCGGGCTGTGCGCGCCGCAATAAGCTGGCGGTTTCCGCATCGAGCTCCTTGCCGGGCACACCGGTCATGATCAGTTGACCAAGGGAATCTGCCTTCATTAGCGGAAAGATTCAACGCTCTACGCCGAACTTTCAACGTCCAACACACACCTTGTCATTCCGAGCAAAGCGAAGCGCAGTCGAGGAATCCCGACGACGCACTCTTAGATTTCTCAACGGGATGTCTCGACTTCGCTCGACAGGACAGGATAGTAGTTGAACGCAGCGTGTTGAGCGTTTAACCGTTGGGCGTTGAAAAGCATCGCGATTTATGGCGGCACGTTCGACCCCGTCCATCACGCGCATCTGATTCTTGCCCGCGAAGCGATTGAGACCCTCGGTCTGGAAAAAGTCATTCTTGTTCCGGCGACAATTTCGCCCCTTAAAAAGACCGCTCCGGTTGCGAGCGGCGAAGTACGGCTAGCGATGTTGCGGGCGGCCACCAGGAATGATCCAATGTTTGAAGTGGATGAATGCGAGCTGCGAAGGCCGCCTCCTTCATATACAATTAATACCGTTGAGGAGATTCAGCGACGCGAACGCGATGCAGTGATTTACTGCCTAATCGGTGAAGATAACGTTAACCAACTGCCGCAATGGCGTCGCTTCGGTGAGTTGGAGAAAATGGTCCACTTTGTGGTCCTGGATCGCAGTGGAAAACAACCCACACATGCTTATCCCTTGATTCACCGTCGCATTGACATTTCCGCTACTGAGATCAGACGAAGAGTTGCGCAAAACGAATCAATTCGTTATCTCGTACCCGAATCGGTGGAGGAAATCATAAAGCACGAGAAACTTTATCGGGAGCAATCGAAATAACGCCGGAAAATTTAGCAAAGAACTGCGCCGAACTCGCCTCGAGCAAAAAGGCCGAGAACATCGTTGTCTTGGATTTACGAGGCATCTCGAGCTTCACGGATTTCTTCGTGATCTGTTCCGGCGCGTCAGAACCTCAACTCAAAGCCATCGCGAACGAGATCGAAACGCGGTTGCGCGAGGAGCATTCGATGCGTCCTGTGGCGGTAGACGGATTTCCCGCAAGCCAATGGATAGTGCTCGACTACCTCCAAGTGGTTGTCCACATCTTCCACAGCGAGAAGCGCGCCTTCTATAGTCTGGAGGATCTGTGGGGCGACGCGCCCAGGCTACAGTGGGAATCGGTCTCGACTCTTTAGACGGAAACGAGCAGCGCGCACAGGAGCGGCTGCTCCCATGGCAAACTTTTTTGCAAGGTGGCGCGGGGCAGTCCCTGGACGCCGATTGCTCCCAGAAGCCTGTGCAAGCAAGGCTTCTCAGCAGATGGGATTGTCCCGCTTTATTCCTACTTTTTAGTGGGCGCTGGCACCGCCGGAGGCGTCGTCTTCGCGCCAGTCTGCGGAGCCGGCGTTGGAGGCGGTTTAACATCCATCAGCTCGACGTCAAAGATCAGAGTCGAATTCGGACCGATTTCAGGGCCCATTGCACGCTCGCCGTAGGCAAGATTCGATGGAATAAACAGCTTATATTTTGCTCCCTTCTTCATCAATTGGAGCGCTTCAGTCCATCCTTTGATTACGCCATTAACTGGAAACGTTGCCGGTTGTCCGCGCTTGTATGAGCTGTCGAACTCGGTGCCATCGATCAGCGTACCACGATAATTTACAGTCACCATGTCGGTCGGTTTGGGCTGTGGTCCTGTTCCTTCTTTCTCGACCTTGTATTCCAATCCGCTGGAAGTTGTTTTTACGCCGGCTTTCTTTTTGTTTTCTTCAAGAAACTTTGTGCCTTCGGTCTTGTTTTTCTCGGCGAGTTCTTTCTGTTTCTGTTCCATATCCTTCTCAAATTGCGCCATGACCTCCTTCACCTGGTCGGGCGTCATTAGCGGTTTACCCGCCAGTGAGTCCTTGATGCCGGCGGCCAGGATGTCGGGGTTAATATCCACCTTTTGCCGTCCCAGATTGAACCCGATCTGCATGCCGATGCTGTAGCTGACCTTGTCTTTTTGGTCTTTGAGCTGAGGTGATTTCTCTTGCCCGAATAACGGCAATGCAATTAAGGATGCGCTAACAATGACAATAAAACGTTTCATAGGATCGTATTTCCGCGCCGCATTGGTTAAAGGTTGGTCGTCGCGGAGATCGGCACGCTAATGGATAAATCCCGCCCGTCAAGCGAACAGCGTCGCCGTCTGTTTGGACGCCGCAATTTTGCCGTTGCATCGGTCGCCGTCGGCATAATCGCCCTCTGGCCCCATTCCGTTGTTTCGGTCAATCTACCGGCGGGCGAAGCTTCGAAGATCGGGAAACGTGTCTGGCAAAACGAATGTAATGGGACTATTTCCGGACTCACTTCATGGAACAAAGGCGAGGATTTTGCCTCCCTCGGGATCGGTCACTTCATTTGGTACCCAAAAGGCCGACGCGGTCCATTCGATGAAAGTTTCCCGGAGCTTGTAAGCTACATCTCGAAGCGAGGCGCCAAATTGCCCACAATGCTTTTAGGTGTAGTCCGTGGAGACCCCTGTACCTGGAACTCGCGAACCGAATTTGTTCGGGCAGAACAGACACCTGAGATGAAACAGCTACGCCGATTCCTGGTCGATACGATCGATCTCCAGGCAGAATTTCTTGTTGCCAGGCTACAGGCTGCTCTGCCTAAGATGCTGGCAGAAGCGGCGTCTGCCGACCGATCGAACGTGCAACGACAATTTGAGCGCCTCATGAAAACACCACAGGGACGCTACGCCCTCGTCGATTACGTCAACTTCAAGGGAGAAGGCGTCTTGCACACCGAACGTTACCAGGGCCAGGGTTGGGGTCTGCTTCAGGTGCTCGAGACCATGCATGGTACTTCGGAGGCCGATGCCGTCGACGAATTCACGCGCGCGGCAAAAGCGGTGTTAACGCGCCGCGTAAAAAACTCCCCACCGGGCCGCCATGAGTCACAATGGTTAACGGGTTGGCTTCGGCGCATAAACAGCTACAGTGGCGGCTAATATTATGCCGGGAAGACTTCGCATACTTCTTTACGCCGTCTTGTTGACGGGCCTTGCTTCTTCAATTAGCGCGCAGTTCCGTCTCTTCGGACCGCGCCATAAGCCGACGCCTCCACCGATGCGCAAAGCCTCGGCGTACATCAGCCGGCAGGCGCCATTAAAGGTAAATCAATCGTTGCTCAATCAGGCCACGCCCGACAACGTGCACGTCGTCGTTTCTCTTCCCAAACAGCGCGCCTATTTGATGATAGGCAACGAAATCGTCGCCGACAGTCCGATCTCTTCCGGTAAACGCGGGCACTCCACCCCCTCGGGGCATTTCTCTGTTATGGAGAAGGATCCCGACCATCGTTCCAGCATCTATGGTAACTTCGTTGACAGCTCAGGTCGGGTTGTTCGCGCCGGCATCAGCGCCAGGATCGATTCCGCGCCCAGCGGAACACATTATGTCGGTGCGCCGATGACGTGGTTTATGCGGTTAACGGGCGAAGGGGTCGGAATGCATATCGGGATTTTGCCGGGATATCCCGCGTCGCATGGCTGCATTCGGATGCCATCGGACGGAGCGAAATTGTTTTACGATCACGTAAAGGTCGGCACCCCGGTAGAGGTCGGCGACTACTAAGAGAGTAGTCCAGATAATCCGGTCCGCCGTGTCGAGCGCCGTGAGGCCGGCGGCCGTTCTGCCTGCCGGGTCACGCCACTAGTTTTTGTCGTAAAAGGTCGAGCGCTGCCGCCGCTGCTAGTTGCTTAAATGTCTCACGATCGGTTGGGAAAATGAATTTTTTCACCACCGTCTCTGCCTGTGTCGCAGCCAGGGCAACGTAGATAGTCCCAGCTGGCTTTTCAACGGAGCCGCCGCCCGGTCCAGCGATTCCGGTCGTAGCCAGCGCGTATGTCGACTCCGCGCGTACTCGAGCACCTTCGGCCATCGCTCTCGCAACCGGTTCACTTACCGCGCCATGTTTTTCGATCAATCCCGGATCGACATTCAGGATGTCGCTCTTCGATTCGTTTGCGTAGGTGACGTAGCCGGCCAGAAAAACTTCGGACGCGCCCGGCACATTCGTAATCAAATTTGCTATGAAACCGCCGGTACACGATTCGGCTGTTGCCAGGGTCTCGTTCCGCTGCCTCAAAAGTTTCAGCACTACTGATTCCAGTGTTTTATCGTAACCAGAGAAGATAGACATGCCCAACTCCCCGCGAATGATGGCGTCAGCCATTTGAATCGCCTCCGGCCCGCCGATGATGCGCACTTCAACTTCGCCTGGTCGGGCACAATAACCCAGCTCGATTCCGTTGATCGCCAGAACCTTTTCGCCAATTGCTGCTTCGACCAGCGACTCGCCGATGCCTGCGATGCGGTACGACCGTCGTTCAATGGAAAGCGGGACCTGAAGAATCGTGCGCAAAAGCGGCATCACGAATTTTTTGAACATGGGCTGGAGTTCGCGGGGCGGCCCGGGGAGAACAAAAACGTGCGGCGACGAAACGCCTGGATTGATATTCGCTTTCAAATAGAAACCGGGCGCGCTTCCGTGTTCGTTTGGCAGGACCCGCGCTCCTGCCGGGACATCTGCCTGGCGTGCAATTCCCGAACTCCATTTAATTCCGCGCGCCTGAAGTCTACGCTGAAGCGACTTCAGCAGTTCAGGATCCTGAAGTAATTTCAGCTCCAGTGATTCGGAAACCATTTCCCGGGTGATGTCGTCGGTAGTCGGGCCGAGTCCGCCGGTGACGAAGAGAATTTCGCAGCGTGAAAATAATTCCACCAGCGTGCCAATAATGGCCCGCGTGTCAGGAACTGTGCGCCGTTCCTCGATCCGCAGCCCCAGGGGAAGAATCTCCCGCGCGATAAACACAAGATGCGCGTCCTGAACGTCGCCGAGCAACAGTTCAGTGCCGGTATTTACAAGCATCGTGCGCATGAGGAAGAAATCTCAAGATTCAGCCGCCACGTCTGTCATGTTGAGCGAAGCGAAACATCTCGGATGAGAGATTCTTCGCTACGCTCAGAATGACAGCTTCGAATAATACCAGAAGCTCGGGGTGTTGCCGGAATCAAGCCGCGGTCTTATCCTGTTTCTTTCGAATCAACGGCAGCCTTTTGCCATCTACGACCGCGCGATTGATCGTGACTTCGGCAATATCTTCCCGGCTGGGCACATCGTACATGATGTCGAGCATGATGCGTTCGAGCATCGAACGCAGCGCACGAGCACCTGTGCCTTTTGTGACCGCCTGTGCCGCGAGAGCGCGCAATGCGTCTTTGGTAACACTCAAGCGGACTCCTTCCATTGCGAATAGCTTGCTATACTGCTTGACCATCGCGTTCTTTGTCTCGGTCAATATCGCCACCATTTCATCCTCGGTAAGCGCGTCCAGTGAACTGACAACCGGCAGACGGCCGATGAATTCAGGGATCATTCCGAACGCAAGCAGGTCTTCCGGTTCCACGTGGCGGATCGATTGTTTCCGCAGCGCTTCCTCCACCTCGAGCGTCGGGCTGCCGAAGCCCATGACTTTTTGGCCGATCCGCTTTTGGATGATTTTATCCAGTCCAATAAATGCCCCGCCGCAAATGAACAAAATCTTTTCGGTGTTGACCTGAATGTATTCCTGATGCGGGTGTTTGCGACCTCCTTGAGGCGGAACGTTACAAGTACTGCCTTCCAGAATTTTCAAAAGCGCCTGCTGCACACCCTCGCCGGATACGTCGCGCGTGATGCTTACATTGTCGGTTTTGCGTCCAATCTTATCGATCTCATCGATGTAAACGATACCGATCTCGGCACGCTTCACATCGTAATCGGCATTTTGCAGCAACCGGAGGATAATATTCTCAACATCTTCACCGACGTAACCGGCTTCGGTGAGAGTTGTCGCATCAGCGATACAGAACGGCACGTCGAGGACTCTGGCCAGCGTTTTGGCGAGCAACGTTTTGCCAGAACCTGTCGGGCCGATAAGCAAGATGTTGCTCTTCTCGATTTCAACGTCCGCCAGCGGGTCCGTTTGAAATGCAGACGACGAGTCCGCCGCCGCTGGAATTTGCAGAACGCGCTTGTAATGATTGTGAACCGCCACTGAAAGCGTCTTCTTCGCGGATTCCTGACCGATCACATATTGATCGAGTCCGTGCCTTATTTCAGCCGGCTTCGGCACGCGAATGTTCGAAGACTGACGGCGGGCGTCTTCGTTCAGTTCTTTGTCGAGGATGCTTTTGCAGACGTTGATGCAGCTATCGCAGATATATACGCCCGGCCCGGCGATGAGCTTTCGCACTTCGGCATGGCTTTTGCCACAGAAGGAACACATGGTGAGGTTGGAAGCGCGGGCCATATGGATCCTTCTATTGTACCGGTTACCCCTTGCGCGATACCACAGCCTCGGGCACTTCTATCAGTCGACCATCCGGGGGAGTGCTGCCGTCCAACAACTTTACTTCCTTCCGCGACTTAATCACTTCGTCCACCAATCCGTATGCCTTGGCTTCGTCCGCAGACATGTAGTAATCGCGATCGGAATCTAACCGGACCTGCTCTTCGGATTTGCCGGTGTGCTGGGAGATGATGCGAATGATACGCTTTTTCAGCTTGAACATGTAATCGACCTGGCGCTCCACATCGCTTGCTTGCCCCTGGGCGCCGCCGTGTACCTGGTGAACCATGATATCGGAATTCGGCAAGGCGAACCGTTTGCCCTTGGTTCCCGCGCACAGCAACACCGCACCCATGCTGGCCGCCATGCCGATGCAATACGTCACCACGTCGCACGTCAGAAACTGCATCGTGTCATAGATGGCCAATCCCGCCGTCACCACGCCACCGGGTGAGTTGATGTAAAGATTGATGTCCTTCTTGCCGTCCTCCATTTGCAGAAAGAGCAACTGCGCGATGACGAGGTTCGCAACATGATCGTCAACCTGGCCCACGAAAACGATGCGATCCTTCAGCAGGCGCGAATAAATGTCGTAGCTGCGTTCGCCCCGCCCGGTTTGTTCCACGACCATCGGAACCAAAACTTGCGAGACATTTTCATTCGACACTTTCATGATTGTTCTTCTTCAGCGGCGGACTCTCCAGTTGATTCGACGCTAACATTCGCCTTTAAGAAATCAAGAGTCTTGCCCAGTAGAAGTTGCTCGGAAAGGTCATCGAGCGCGTTCTGCTGTTGCAGTTCTTTGCGCATTTTCTCCGGGGAAATGTCGTAACGCGCCGCTTCCTGCTTGATCCGCGAATCGAGATCTTCCTTTGTCACCTGAATCTTTTCGCTCTCCGCGATGCGATGCAGGATGAAATTTGTTTTCAACCTGTGGGCCGCCATTCCCGCGGCGGCGTCGATCAATTCTTTTTCTTTTTCCTTGAGCATGTCGTCGGTGACTCCCCGCTCCCGATTGCGTTGAACTACTTCTGCAAGCGCACGGCGGGTTTCATTTTGCAAAAGCGGCTGAGGCAGGTCGAAATGAATTCGCTCGTGCAAATACTTGACAATTTGAGCTTCCTTCCCTCGTTCAGCATCATGCTCTTTCGCATGCTCGAGATCGTGCTCGATCATCTGGCGAAGCTCGGCGAGCGTTTTGCCCGGCACGACCTTGCCTGCCAGGGCGTCGTCGATCGCGGGCAACACCTTTTCCTTGATCTCACGCAACGTCACTGCGTAATCCGCTTTCTTGCCGGCCACCTCTTTCGCCGGAAAGTCATCTGCGAAATTGACGATCACCAGCCGTGTCTCACCCGGCTTTAATCCGATTAGTTGCTCGCAAAATTTTGGAAGGAAATTTTCGGGAGCCAAATGCAGCCAAAATTTTTTGCCGCCTTGTAAATTCTTGCTGACTTGCGGCGCGATTTCACTGATTGGCTTGTCATCCACCGACCCCTCGAAATCAAGCACGGCAAAATCGCCCATTTCCAGCGTGCGCCCGGGCACATCTACAAAATCCGCTGATTGATCGCGCAAACGTTCCAGCGCCTCGTCGACTTCCTTCTCCGAAACCTCTGCAGTTTGCAGTTGCACGGGAATATTCTTGTAATCGGGTATTTCGAATTCCGGTGCAGTAACGACCGTCGCGCGGAACTGCATCGATTTATCCTCGCCAAACTGGATATCCTCGATATTCGTGACCGAAGCAACGCGCAGTTGTTCCTGCTCAACCGCCTCGTGATAACTTTTCGAGACCAGTTTCTTGGTCAGTTCGTCCTGGATTTCCTTGCGAAATCTTTTGTCGATTACCGCACGCGGGGCTTTTCCCGGACGGTATCCTGGAATTTTCGCGAATCGCGCGAAGCTGTTTGCGATTGTGTCCCACTCCTTCGCGACTTCCTCCGGCGGCAACTCAATCCGCAACGTCGAAACCGAGCCCGGTTGCTTTTCCACTTCCACCTTCATCGTGGGTCACTGTAGCGGGTCTCAGGGGCGTCGCAAAATTAACCAACGGATGAGCGCTGAGAGTTGAACGCTCCGGATTCAGCGTTCCTTAAATCGGGTCAGCTGCGACAGCACGCACTGCCACCGGCCATCTCTCTTCACCAAAACATCGGTCGCTCGCTCTTGCGTGCTGAACTCTTGCCCCTTGAATGTTCGGGTCAGAGCCGTTAGCACGGCGCTATCTCATAAATGCAGCCCCGGCTATCGCTCGGATCGTTCCTGACAACTGCCTCCGTGAATTCCTTTTCCAGTTTCAAGAGTTCGTCTTCAATAGACGTCTTTCGATCGCCTCCTCGCCTTGGATTACACACCGCCGCTTCTTGAAACACATTCGCCCTTCACATAAACCGAATGCGTCCGCGGAATTCCAAACCAGTAAGCCAACTCACGATAATCTTCGCAATCGAAGATCGCGAAATTAGCAAGCTTACCCGGCTCCAGCGAACCGATGCGATCGCCGCGGTTCAGACTGTAGGCAGCGTTGATGGTGGATGCTGTGATCGCTTCCGCAGGCGACATTTTCATTTGCGTGCAGGCGAGTGACAGGATCATCGGCATGCTCGGCGTGGGTGATGAGCCAGGATTGAAATCGGTCGCGATCACCACTGCAAGGCCCGCGTCGATCATCTCTCGTGCAGCCGGGTAACGCCTCGCTCCGAGCGCGTAAACCGAACCAGGGAGCAACACGGGCTGCACATTGGCCTTCTTCAACGCGGCGATCCCCGGCTGGTCGGTTTGCTCCAAATGATCAGCCGTGGTCGCGCCCAATTCCGCCATCAGTCGCGCCCCGCCGGAGTTTGTCAGTTGATCGACATGCCCGCGCAAATTCAAACCGAGTCGTTTCGCCGCGCAGAAAATCTTTCGCGATTGATCGACGTCGAAATAGCCGCGCTCACAAAACACATCGCAAAATTCAGCCAGTCTTTGCGATGCAACCCGCGGCAACATTTCATTGATCACCACATCGACATATTCATCAGGCGAAAATTCGGGCGGCACGGCATGCGCCCCGAGAAATGTGGGCACAATTTGAAGCGGCGTCTCGCTGCCTGCCCCCCCGCCTTCGACCGCCGGACTCCGTGCTGTACGTGAATCACGTATGGCATCACCGGTGCGCGGCGGAACGTTTATCTGGCGTAGAACGCGCAACAGTTTCAATTCGCTTTCCAGCGTCAATCCGTAGCCCGATTTCGCTTCAGCGGTTGTCGTTCCGCAACGCAGGCACCAGTTTGCATGTTTCTTTGCTTGCGCCAGAAGGTCGACCTCGCTGGCCCCGCGCGTCTTTTCGACGGTTGACCAAATTCCGCCGCCGGCCTTTGCGATTTGCTCGTAACTTTCTCCTCGGGCGCGGCGCTCGAAGTCGTCGAGCCGATTGCCCGCAAAAATCAAATGCGTGTGCGCATCGACAAATCCTGGCATCACAACGCGCCCGCCCGCGTCGACAATTTCCGAGGCATACCGCCCGGCTGAAACTTGACTGCTTAAAGCAGTCATTTGTCCCTCGATCTCATCGCTCGGCCCGACGAGCTCGATCTTGCCTTCACGGATCAACATTCCTGCATCGCGAATAATTCCGAGCTTTGACATCTCCGGGCCAAGCCGGGGCCGCCCGGGTCCCGTTAGCGTAATAAGCTGTGAAGCGTGCAGAACGGCAAGGGACTTCATCTGCGGAGAGCGTTAAGGCGCCGGAGTTTTGAATCCATCTTTGTCATGTTGAGCGAAGCGAAGCATCTCTGTTTTCGAACCTGAGCGTCACTGGAAATTAGTCAGAGATTCTTCACTTCGTTCAGAATGACAATGCCGGTTTCCGTATCGACGGCTCAACCGTTCAACCCAGCTTACTTTCTACAACTTGCTGGATCTTCTTGAAATGAATTTCCGAATTCCCGAGGTTCTCTTTCACTTTTTTCGTGAGCACGCTCTTGAAGTTTTCGTCTTTCAGTTGCCCCAGATTAATTCGCACGTTTAACGCAGCTCCTTCAATGCATGCACGCGTGGCAAGCGCACCGACGCCAACATCCGAAACCGACGCGGGATTCCCTTTGGCCGCCATCTCGGCCAGCAGCTCGTAGGATTTGAACGCAGTTTCCATCACTTTTAAGGGAACTTCCGCCGCATGTTTGGTGGCCTCCTCGATCGCCGCCGCGCGCGTTCCTTTTTCTTCCGGCGATCCTTTAGCCAGTCCAAATGCCTCCATCACTTTGTTGAATGCGGCCGTGTCTTCATCGACCAGCGACAACAATTCGTCCTTGAGTTGCTGCGCCCTGACCGCCCAATCGCTGAAATACTGAAGCTGATCGTCCCAGCCGCGTTTGCCGGCAGAAAGATTGGCCACCATTCCGCCTAACGACGCACCCAGAGCGCCCATCAAGGCTGCCACCGAACCGCCGCCTGGCGCAGGCGAATCGCTCAGGGTTTCATTACAAAATTCCCGCACGTTCAATTTTGCGAGAGACGGCTTGGTTTCAGCTGATTCGATCTTTAGTTCGATCACTTTCTCCCTGGGATCGAAAGGCTTCAGTTCGCCCAGGCCCATGGAGCGAACAGCAATGTCGATCAGTTCTTCTTCAGAAACGCCCTCCGACCATCGCTGTTTACGTAGAAAATAACGGCCGGCATCGAGGAGGGACTTTTTCGGCAGCAGGCCGACGACTTCCGAACCTGTTACACGCAACCCACGGTTCGCGGCTGACTCAACGCACGCGTCGAACGCCGCATGGAGAGGCGTCTCCTCGATGTTTGTCAGATTCATCGACACCTGCGCGATGCCGTATTCCTTCACGAACCAGCCTATTCCTTTCACGTGTTTCAACATTCCGGGAATGCGGACGGGCTCGCCGTTCGCATCCAACACTATCTTTCCCGACGGTGTCCCATCTTCGGTCTTCACTCTCCCCTGTTCTCGCACGTCAAATGCAACCGCGTTCGCACGCCGCACAGACTTCGTGTTCAGGTTCGCATTGTAAGCAATTAGAAAATCACGGACGCCAATCACGGTTCCGCCGGATTTCTCGTTGAAAACCGCAGGTCCAAAATCCGGTTTCATTTCCGTTTTTTTTATCTTTTCGAAAAATCCTTCGTATTCGCCCGCTCGGATCACGGCAAGATTTGCACGCGCTTTGTCCCTCGCCGCTTTTTCGTACAGATACACCGGGATTTTCAATTCTTCGCCGACGCGTTTCCCGAGGCGATGTGCACATTCCACCGCTTCTTCCAAGCTCACGTTGCTCACCGGAATGAACGGGCAAACGTCCGTGGCCCCCATCCGCGGATGCGCGCCTTTGTGTTTGCGCATATCGATTAGCTCCGCTGCTTTTTTGATCCCCCGAAACGCAGCTTCAACGGCCGCATCAAGATTTCCGACAAAGGTCACCACTGTCCGGTTCGTGCTCGCGCCGGGATCCACATCGAGCAATGAAACGCCATCGACCGATTCAATCGCATCGGTAATCTGCCGAATCACATTCCGGTCCCGTCCTTCAGAAAAATTTGGCACACATTCAATTAGCTTTTTCATCGGCGCTGGATTCCCAAGGATGGATCTCTGCTGTGGTGACGAACTACAAGAACACGAACCTCATCGCCGACAACTCTGAAAAGAAAATGATAAGGGAATCGATCGAGGTTCACTCGCCGAACATCGCGTTTGCGAATTGCAAATGAGTTAGGTCGAGCAGCCGCTGTTTTCATGAAGTGCCGCAACTCGAAGTAGAAATCGTTCGCGAGATCCAGGGTAGCGATTTGCTCCTAATAAGCCATTATCTGGTCGATATCCGAATAAACCTTCGGCTGAAGGACGAGCCGCATCAGCTTGCGCGCCTGTGCTCAATCTGTTGGTCAAGCTCTTCGAGTGAAATTGCCGCCGAGGTGCCCGCGCTAAGCTCGGAATCGCGCCGCAGGGCTTCAGCAATGCCTTCGTCTTCGTCGTGAAGAATCGACGGAAGCGACCCAAGCAGATGCGCTGCAAGAATAGCGCGCTGATTCTCGGGTAAATCGAGGGCGAGTTTCTCTACTTCAGTAATTGTAGCCACGAATTGCAGTGTAATCAGACGCCTCTGCGCGAGCAAGTATCCGTGTCTCGTCCGTATCCCTTAATCGCGCGCCCGCGGCTTTATGGGAATTGCAATGTCATGCGCCGCGGCGAATTCGATGGCGCGAGAGTAGCCAGCATCGGCGTGGCGAAGAATCCCCATGCCGGGATCGCTGGTGAGCACGCGCTCGAGGCGACATTTGGAATTTTCCGTGCCGTCCGCCACCACCACCATGCCGGCGTGTTGTGAAAAACCGATGCCAACCCCGCCGCCATTATGGATCGACACCCAGGATGCGCCCGCTGCCGTGTTGACGAGCGCATTTAGCAGTGGCCAGTCTGCGATGGCGTCGCTGCCGTCGACCATCCCTTCGGTTTCACGATTGGGAGAAGCCACCGAGCCAGTGTCGAGATGATCGCGGCCGATCACGATAGGCGCTTTGATCTCGCCGCGTTTCACTAAATCATTCATCGCAACGCCAAACTCCGCACGTTCGCCGTACCCGAGCCAGCAAATCCGCGCAGGCAACCCCTGATAGTGAATCCGTTCTTTCGCCAGTTTCATCCAGCGCGCCAGCGTTTGGTTCCCGGGAAATAATTCAAGCG
>Ga0210120_1000122_pt1 | contig 18024 bp, 17 predicted proteins | sample Goodyear_PhragA__FD_184868 | JGI IMG/M metagenome (GOLD analysis project Ga0210120, IMG submission 184868) | Wetland microbial communities from San Francisco Bay, California, USA, that impact long-term carbon sequestration - Goodyear_PhragA_D2... | ecosystem: Environmental > Aquatic > Marine >... | reverse complement strand
AGGCCGCCGTGCTCGCCGCCCAGCGCGAGCGCGACGAGCGCGACGAGACGCGCGCCCACAGCGCCCTGCGCGCCGCCGAGGACGCGGTCGAGATCGACACCACCGGCATGTCCGAGGACGAAGTCGTCGAGCGAGTGGTCGTCCTCGCCCGCGATCGGAGCCTGGTATGAGCGGGGTTGGCGACTTTCCGGTCCAGTGGACGGGAAACGCGCCAGGGGACCTCGCATGAGTCGCCCGACCGTCGCCGTCGTCGGCTTCCCCAACGTCGGCAAGAGCACGCTGGTCAACCGGCTCGCCGGGGGGCGCGAGGCGGTCACCCACGCCGAGCCCGGCGTCACCCGCGACCGCAAGCGCGTTCCCTGCGAGTGGAACGGCGTCGCCTTCGAGCTGCTCGACACCGGCGGCATCGACCTCGCCCCGGCGCGCGGCGCAGGCGGGAGTCACGATCTGACTCATTCGAGCGCCGAGCACGCGCGCCTCCAGAAATGGGAGAGCGAGCTGGCCGCCGACGTGCAGCGCCAGGCGCGGATCGGGATGGCCGAGGCGGACGCGATCCTGCTCGTGGTCGACGGCCGCGCCGGGGTGCGGGCGGGCGACGCCGAGCTGGCGAAGACGCTGCGCGGCGCCGAGGCGCCGGTGCTGGTCGTCGTCAACAAAGTCGACCGGCCCGGCGACGAGCACATGGCCGCCGAGTTCCACAAGCTCGGCCTCGGCGAGCCGGTCGCCGCCTCGGCCACGCACGGGCTCGGCTCCGGCGACCTGCTCGACCGCGTGGTCGAGCTGCTGGGGGAGCGGCCGGCGCCGGTGAACGGCGAGGAGCCCGTCCACGTCGCGGTCGTCGGCCGTCCCAACGCCGGCAAGTCCTCGCTGGTCAACGCCTTCCTCGGCAGCGAGCGGGTGATCGTCTCCGAGCGCGCCGGCACCACCCGCGACACGATCGACACCGAGCTCGAGGTCGACGGCCGGCTCCTCCTGCTGGTCGACACGGCGGGTCTGCGGCGCCGCTCGAAGGTCGCCGGCACGGTCGACTACTACGCCCAGCTGCGCTCCGAGCTGGCGGTCGAGCGGGCCGACGTGGCGATCGTCGTCTGCGACGCCGCCGAGGGCGTGACGGCGGAGGACCTGCGGATCGCCGAGCTGGCGATGCAGGCGGGCTGCGCGACCCTGCTGGCGCTCAACAAGTGGGACATCGGCGCGACCGACGTCGACGACGCCCGCGCCCGGGTGGAGCGCAAGCTGCGCCTGCGGCCCGAGGTCGTCACCTGCTCGGCCCTGCGCGGCCGCAACGTCGCGCGGCTGCTGCCCAAGGCGATCGAGCTCGCCGACCGGGCGGCGACGCGGATCCCGACGCCGGAGCTGAACCGCTTCGTCGCCGACGTCGTCGCCGCCAACCCGCCGCCGTCGCGGCGCGGGCGGCGGCTGAGGCTCTACTACGCGGCGCAGATCGGCGAGCGGCCGCCGCGCTTCGCGATCCAGGTCAACGACCGCCGCCTGATCGTGCGCGATTGGGCCTACCACCTGGAGAACCGCATGCGCGAGACCTACGGCATGCAGGGGATCCCCCTGATAATCGACTTCGTCCCCCATAGCGGTAGGCGACGCGGTTGAAGTGCTCACCGATACGCTGTCGGCCATGTCAAACATTGAGCCGCTCGCCGAGGGCGAGTACCTGTTCACGTCCGAGTCCGTCACCGAGGGTCATCCCGACAAGGTCTGCGACCAGATCTCCGATGCGATCCTCGACGCCGTCATGGCGGGAGACCCCGAGGGCCGCGTCGCCTGCGAGACCCTGGTCAACACCGGGATGGCGGTGGTGTCGGGGGAGATCTCGACCGACGTCCACCTCGACGTTCCCGAGCTGGTCCGCGAGACGATCCGCAAGATCGGCTACGACCACGGCGACTACGGCTACAACTGCGACCACATCTCGGTCCTCGTCTCGCTCGACAAGCAGTCGCCCGACATCGCGCAGGGGGTCGACGCCTCGCACGAGACGCGCACCGGCTCGGACGCCGACGACGAACTGCTGCTCGCAGGCGCCGGCGACCAGGGGATGATGTTCGGCTACGCCACCGACGAGACCGAGGCGCTGATGCCGATGCCGGTCCACCTCGCCCACCGGCTCGCCGAGCGGCTCGCGGCGGTGCGCAAGGACGGCACGCTCGACTACCTCGGCCCGGACGGCAAGACCCAGGTCACGGTGCGCTACGGCAACGGCCGCCCGGTCGCGGTCGAGAAGCTGCTGATCTCAACGCAGCACGCAGCGGACGTCGACTCGCAGGAGACGATCAGGCCCGACCTCTGGCAGCACGTCGTCATGCCGGTGCTCGAGGCCGACGCGGAGGGCCTCTACGACGAGGAGACGCTGCGCGAGGGCTTCCTCGTCAACCCGACCGGCCAGTTCGTGATCGGCGGCCCGGTGGGCGACGCCGGCCTGACCGGCCGCAAGATCATCGTCGACACCTACGGCGGCATGGCCCGCCACGGCGGCGGCGCCTTCTCCGGCAAGGACCCGTCGAAGGTCGACCGCTCGGCCGCCTACGCCGCCCGCTACGTCGCCAAGAACGTCGTCGCCGCCGGGCTGGCGGAGCGCTGCGAGGTCCAGGTCGCCTACGCGATCGGCGTCGCCCACCCGGTCTCGACGATGGTCGACACCTTCGGCACCGGCAAGCTGCCCGACATGGAGATCACCCGCCTGGTCGAAGCGGAGTTCGACCTGCGGCCCGGCGCCTTCCGCCGCTACCTCGACCTGCACCGCCCGATCTACCAGAAGACCGCGGCGTACGGCCACTTCGGCCGCGACGACGCCGACTTCACCTGGGAGAAGACGGACCGGGCCGAGGCCCTGCGCAAGGCCGCCGACTCCGCCAACGCGGCTCCCGCGTAGCTCGCGGCCGGCTCGTAGGCCGTCGACCCCCCGGCCGTCCGCGCCTCTCCATAGCGTGAGTGGATGGCGATCGCCAAGGTCGAGCCGCTGACGACCGCCCGTGCGCTGCGTGGGCCGTTCGACTACCGCCTGCCCGAGGAGATGGCCGGCGTCGAGGTCGGCCGCGTCGTGCGCGTGCCCTTCGGCCGGCAGCGCCTGCTCGGCGTCGTGGTCGAGCTCGCCGAGAGCTCGGAGCTGCCGCCCGAGCGGCTCGCCGAGCCGCTGGAGGCGCTGGAGACCGGGGTTCCGGCGGAGCTCGTGCGGCTCGGGCTCTGGGTGGCGCGCGAGTACTGCTCGACGCCCTCGCGCGGGCTGCGGCTGACCCTGCCGCCGAACCCGGGCGTGCGCAAGCGCCGCGCCCGGCCGCCGCTCGAGCACCGCGACGTCGGCAGCACCGCGGCGGCCGCGCCGTCGCTGGTCGCCGAGCAGCGCCGCGCGGTCGAGCGGATCGTCGCGGCGCTCGACGGGCCGGCCGGGGCGGCGCCCGGCCTGCTGCTGCACGGCGTCACCGGCTCGGGCAAGACCGAGGTCTACCTGGCCGCGGTCGAGGCGGCGCTCGAGCGCGGGCGCGGGGCGATCGTCCTCGTCCCCGAGATCGGCCTCACCCCGCAGGCGGTGGCGCGCTTCCGTGCCCGGCTCGGCGACCGCTTCGCCGTGCTGCACTCGGCGCTCACGCCGGCCGAGCGCTACGAGCAGTGGCGGCGCCTGCGCAGCGGCGAGGCGAGCGTCTGCGTAGGCCCGCGCTCAGCCGTCTTCGCTCCGGTGCGCGAGCTCGGCCTGATCGTGATCGACGAGGAGCACGATCCTTCCTACAAGCAGGAGGGCGACCCCTGCTACGACGCGCGCACGGTGGCCCGCCGCCGCGCCGCGGACTGCGGCGTAGTGCTCGTCGCCGGCACGGCGACGCCGCGGCCGGAGAGCTGGCTGGAGCTGCCGCGGGTCGAGCTGCCGAGCCGGGTCGACGGCCGCGCGATGCCGCCGGTCGAGGTGCTCGACATGCGCGACGCCGACCCGCGCTCCGGGCCGCTGCACCCGGCGACCTGGGCGGCGCTGGAGGGCGTGCGCGCGGCGGGCGCCAAGGCGATCGTGATGGCCAACCGGCGCGGCTTCGCGCCCTGGCTCACCTGCCGCTCCTGCGGCCGCCACTGGGGCTGCCCCAACTGCGACGTCTCGCTGATCGTCCACCGCCGCGCCGGGCGGGTCGTCTGCCATCACTGCGCCCACTCCGAGCCGCTGCCGCGCGCCTGCCCGGACTGCGACTCGACCACGCTCTCGCGCGCCGGCGCCGGCACCGAGCAGATCGAGGCGCTGCTGGGCGAGCGGCTGGCGCCGCTGCCGGTCTTCCGCCTCGACTCCGACACGGCGGGCGAGCGCGGCGCCCACGCGCGCATCCTCGAGCAGTTCGACCGGGCCGAGAGCGCGGTGCTCGTCGGCACCCAGATGGTCGCCAAGGGCCACGACTTCCCCGCGGTGACGCTGAGTGCGATCCTCGACGCCGACGCGTCGCTGCGCTTCCCCGATTTCCGCGCCGGCGAGCGCACCTTCGCGCTGGTCGCCCAGCTCGCCGGCCGCAGCGGACGCGGCGCGGCCGGGGGGGAGGTGATCGTCCAGACCCTCGCGCCGGAGGCGCCGAGCATCGCCCATGCCGCGGCCCACGACGCGGCAGGCTTCCTCGCCGAGGAGATCGAGCGGCGTCGGGCGCTGCGCTACCCGCCCTTCTCCCATCTCGTCCGCGTCGTCCTCAAGGCCGAGGTCGAGCCGCGCGTCGAGGAGGCGGCGACTAAGCTCGCCGAGGCGCTGCGCGAGACCCTGCCCGCGGACACCGACCTGCTCGGCCCCGCGCCGATGTTCCGCGTCCGCAACCGCTACCGGCGCCGCCTCCTCACCAAGGCCGCCGACCGCGACGCGACGGTCGCCGCGATCCGCGCCGCGGTCGAGCGCCTCGCCGCCGACCGCAGCCTGAAGGACGTCGCGACCGGCGTCGACGTCGACCCTCAGTAGGAAAGCCCGATCCATACAATCGCTTGAATGAGCGAGAAGGGCGCGGTCAAGAGTCCGTCCGAAAGCCCGCGTGTGCGGCTGGCGAGCGCCGGACCAAGCGGGGCAAGGACGCAGGGAGGCCGAATAGCAGCGCTATTTGGCCGACCGAGGACGCCGCACCGCGCAGTGTCCGCCGCCGCCAGACGTGCGCGAGGGATTGCGGATGGACTCTGAGGACGCGAGCGAGCGCGAGCGGGCCGAAGCGGAGCTGGTCGAGCGGCGCGAAGCGGCGCTGGCGCGGGTGGTCAAGTTCGGCGACCCGGTGCTGAAGAGCAGGGCCTCGCCGGTCTCCGAGTTCGGATCCGGCCTGCGCGAGGAGGTCGAGCGGATGGTCGCGATCATGCGCGACGGGATGGGGGTCGGCCTGGCGGCCACGCAGCTCGGCGTGCTGCGGCGGGTGCTGGTATTCCAGGCCGGGTCCGACAGCGCGCCCACCGGCCTGGTCAACCCGGAGATCGAGTGGGTCTCCGACGAGCTCGTCGTCGCCGAGGAGGGCTGCCTCAGCCTGCCCCGCGTGGCGATGGACGTCGAGCGGCCGCTGCACGCGCGGATCGCCGGGCGCGACGCCGAGGGCGAGCCGATGTCGATCGAGGCGTCGGGCCTGGAGGCGCGCGTCCTGCAGCACGAGATCGACCACCTCGACGGCGTGCTGATCCTCGACCGGGCGCCGCGCGAGCAGCGCAAGGCGGCGCTGCGGGCGCTGCGCGAAGGCGAGAGCTACGCGCCGCCGGCGGACGAGGGGGAGCCGGCCACCGAGGAGCACCACCGCGAGCCCCACACCGACGCGTGAGGACCGTCTACCTCGGCACCTCGGAGTTCGCCGGCGCGGTGCTGCGCCGCCTCGTCGACTCGCCGCACCGGCCGGCGCTCGTCGTCACGCCGCCTGACCGCCCCAAGGGGCGCGGCCGCCACAGCGGCCCGCCGCCCGCCGCGGTCGTCGCCGGCGAGCTGGAGATCGAGCTGCTGCGGGCCGAGAACGTCAACGACGAGGCGGCGCTGGAGCGGATCGGCGCCGCGCGGCCCGAGGCGGCCGCCGTCTGCGCCTTCGGCCAGCTGATCCGCGAGCCGCTGCTCTCCGAGTGGCCGATGCTGAACGTGCACCCTTCGCTGCTGCCCCGCTGGCGCGGCGCCGCGCCGATCGAGCGGGCGATCATGGCCGGGGACGAGCGCACCGGCGTCAGCGTGATGCGGGTCGCCGCCGGGCTCGACTCCGGCCCGGTCGCCCTGCGCGAGGAGATGCCGATCGCGCCGGAGGACGACTTCGAGAGCCTCTCGGGCAAGCTCGCGCGGCTCGGCGGCGAGCTGCTGGTCGAGGCGCTCGACCGGCTCGACCGCGGCGAGCTGGGCTTCGAGGCGCAGGACGACGAGGAGGCGACCTACGCGGAGAAGATCGGGCCGGCGGAGCGGCGCCTCGACCCCGGCCGGCCCGCCGCTGAGTTGGCGCGGACGGTGCGCGCCCTGACGCCGCACGTCGGCGCCTACCTCGAGCTTGGAGCGGACAGCAGGCTGGGCGTGCGGCGGGCGCGGCCGGTCGACGTCAACGTCAAGCAGGGCGAGATGAAGGCGGAGTGGGGAGCGCTGCTGCTCGGCTGCTGCCGTGGGGCGCTGCGGCTGGAGGTCGTGCAGCCGCCCGGCGGCAGGCCGATGGCGGCGGACGCCTACCTGCGCGGCCACCCGGTGCCCGTACTTTGATTGCGCCGGCCCGGGCGCTCGCCTACGAGACCGTCCGGGCGACCTTCGAGCGCGACGTCCACAGCGAGCGTTTCTTCCGCGAGGCGGCCGAGCGCGAGAGCCTCGCCGGCCGCGAGCGCGCGCAGGCGCAGCGGCTCGCCTACGGCGCCGTGCAGCGGCGCGGCACCGCCGATGCGGCGATCGAGCGGCTCGCCGGGCGCTCGACCCGCCTGCTCGACCCGCCGGTGCTGGCGGCGCTGCGGCTCGGCCTCTACGAGCTGCTGTTCGCCGACGCTACGCCCGACCACGCCGCCGTCGACCAGGCGGTCGAGCTGGTCAAGGGGGCGGGGGTCGGGCACGCCGCCGGCCTGGTCAACGCCGTCCTGCGCCGCGCCGCCCGCGAGCGCGAGTCCCTTGCCGAGGCGCTGCTCGGCGACGACTCGACCCCCGAGCGCGCCGCCGTCGCCCACTCGGCGCCGCTCTGGTTGGCGCAGATGTGGTGGAAGGAGCTCGGCGCCGACTCGGCGCGCTCCCTGCTCGCCGCCTGCAACGAGCCCGCCGAGACCGCCTTCCGCGTCTCCCCGGCTTCCGGTGCGCCTTTCCCACCTATAGAGAGGGAAAGGCGCACCGGAACGGAGTCGCTGCTCTCGTTGCCGGAGATGATGGTGGTCGAGGGGCGGATCGACGAGGAGATCCTGAGGCGGATCGCCGGCGGCGAGCTGACGCCGCAGAGCCGCGGCTCGGCCGCCGTGGTCGAGCTGCTCGACCCGCGGCCCGAAGAGCAGGTGCTCGACCTCTGCGCAGGCCCGGGGATCAAGACCGGGCAGATCGCCGCCCGCATGGGCGACCGCGGCGAGGTGATCTCCTTCGAGAGCGACCCCGAGCGGGCCGCCGAGGTCGCGGCGCAGGCGGAACGGCTGGGCGCCCGCAACGTCACCGTGGTCGAGGCCGACGCGACTGCGCCGGCGATGCCGGCCGGCTTCGACCGCGTGCTCGCCGACCCGCCCTGCTCGGACCTCGGCGCGCTCGCCTCGCGCCCCGACGCCCGCTGGCGCAAGTCGCCGAAGGCGATCGAGCGCCTCGCCGACCTGCAGGCGAAGATCCTCGCCAACGGGCTGCGCCTGCTGCGCCCCGGCGGCACGCTCGTCTACTCGACCTGCACGATCTCGCGTCGCGAGGGCGAGGACCAGGTGGCGGCGCTGGAGCGCCGCGCCGCGGCCGGCGAGCTGCCGGCGTTCGCGGTCGACGACCTCGGCGCCCTGGAGCCGGGCCTCGCCTCGACCCACGACCCCCGCTGCCTGCAGATCCGCCCCGACCGCGACCGCACCACCGGTTTCTTCGTCTGCCGCTTGCTGAAGGATGATTGACGCGGATGTCCGCGACGATTCGAATCTCGCCGTGCTGAAGCGGGCGAAATGCCCGAGCTGCGGCGAGCCCTGGCTGCGGCCGACGCAGCTTCCGGGCCGCTTCCGCTGCGTGTACTGTCTCCATCGCTTCGAGCTCGTCTCGCAGTGCCCGCACTGCGGCGAGCACCAGACGATCGCGCGGATGAGCAGCACCGAGGACATGACCTGTCAGACCTGCGGCAGCTCGATGTTGAAACCCGTATGACGGGAGGACCGGTCGATGTCTGAGCGGATGGCGGAGCTGCTGGGGGAGCGCAGGGTCGCGCCGTCGATCCTCTCGGCGGACTTCGCCTCGCTCGGCAGCCAGATCGACGAGGTGATGGACGCCGGGGCGCGGGTGATCCACTTCGACGTGATGGACGGGCGCTTCGTGCCGCCGATCACGATCGGGCCGCTGGTCGCCTCCTCGATCGCCGACCGCGTCCACGCCGCCGGCGGCGCGATCGACGTCCACCTGATGATCGAGGCGCCGGAGCGCCACATCGAGGCCTTCGCCGCCGCCGGCGCCGACTCGATCACCTTTCACGAGGAGGCGACGGCGCACGCCAACCGCACGCTCGCGGCGATCCGCGAGCTCGGCTGCCTCGCCGGGATCGCGATCAACCCGGGCACGCCGGTCGAGGCGCTCGCCGAGCTGCGCGGCCACGCCGACATCGCCCTCTGCATGACCGTCAACCCGGGCTGGGGCGGCCAGGCCTTCATCGAGGGCTCGATCGACAAGGTCTCGCGCCTCGCCGCGCTGATCGGCCCGGCGAAGGTCGAGGTCGACGGCGGGATCGACGCCTCCACGGCCAAGCCGACCGCCGAAGCCGGCGCCTCGCTCTTCGTCGCCGGCTCGGCCGTCTTCGGCGCCGCCGATCCGGCCGCCGCCTACACCGAGATCGCCGCCGCCGCCGGAGCGGCCTGAGGCGACGCCGGTGCCCAAGGGCCAGCCGCCGGGCGTCGCGCGCCTCGCCCTGCTGGCCGCGGCGCTGCTGCTGCTGCTCGTCGCCGGCGCGGTCGCCTACGCGATCGCCGAGCACGTCTCGCTCGGCTTCGGCTTCGTCTGGTCGCTCGACACCGTGGCGACGATCGGCTCGATTCCCGAGCCGGCGAGCAGCGCCGGCCAGGTCGTCAAGGTCATGCTGATCGTGCTCGGGGTGGGTACGCTCTTCTACGCCCTGGTGACCGTGGTCGAGTTCTTCGTCGCCGGCCACCTGACGGGGCTGCTCGAGGAGCGCAGAGCCTTGAAGAAGATCGACTCGCTGAACGACCACGTCCTCGTCTGCGGCTTCGGCCGCGTCGGCCGCCAGGTGGCGCGCGACCTGCGCGAGGCGGGGCGCGACTTCGTCGTCATCGACACCGACGTCGAGGGCACGCGCGAGCACGCCGAGGCGACCGGGTCGCCGATCATCCACGGGCGCGCCTCAGACGACGAGATCCTGCGCCAGGCCGGGATCATGCGGGCGAGCGGGCTGATCGCCTGCGTCGACGACGACGCCGAGAACGTCTTCATCACGCTCAGCGCGCGCGAGCTGCGCGAGGACATCGCGATCGTCGCCCGCGCCGGCGAAGAGGAGTCGGAGCGCAAGATGCTGCGCGCCGGCGCCGACCGCGTCGTCTCCCCCTACAAGGAGAGCGGTTCGGAGATGGTCCGCCTCGCGCTAGGGGCCGACGCCACCCCGGCGCCGTAGAGGTTTTACCCGGACAGCGGTGAGAACCTCAACGGCGCGGTGTCATAGGCGGCGCGCTCGCACCGCCGGCACGACGAGCGTCCCCGCGGCCTCCTGCCACCAGGAGCGCTCCGCCTCGCTGACGCCCGGGCGCAGGGCGCGCCGTTCGCACCAGCGGGCCAGCGCCCGCCGGCCGCCGACGCCGACGTGGCTGCCGCCGGTGATCGCGAAGCGGCCGTCGGCGAGGGCGACCAGGGCGCCGGGCTCGTCGCGGCGGGTGCGCAGGCGCTCGCGCACCGCGACCCCGTCGATCTCGTCGGGGCGCGCCGGGTCTCCGCCGAGGGTGTGGCCCGGCCGCACCGAGAAGACCTGCGGCGCGCCGCGCGGCGGCAGCAGCAGCGGCGCCGGTTCGCCCAGCGGCCCCTCGCGCCAGCGCCGCGTCAGCCGCTCGACCTCCTCGCGCCGCGCCTCCTGGACCATCAGGTGCAGCTCGTCGCCGGGCTCGACCCGGGTGGAGCCGCGCGGGGCGATCGCGCGGCCGTCGCGGACGATCAGGTGGACGAGGGCCTCGCGCGGCAGGGCGAGCTCGCGCACCAGCAGGCCGGCCGCGGCGTCGCCCTCGTGGACCTGCCAGGCGATCAGCTCGCCGCCCAGCTCGCGCACCATGCCGACGTCGGCGACCGGCTCGGGCAGCGCCGGCTCGCTGCTCGTCACGCCCAGCCGGCGCGCGACAGGCTCCACGCTCGCCCCCTGGATCACGGTCGAGGTGAGGACGACGAAGAAGACGACGTCGAAGATCAGCCGAGACTCGGCGACCCCGGCAACGACGGGGAAGGTCGCCAGCCAGATCGGGATCGCCCCGCGCAGGCCGGCCCAGCCGAGCATCGCCCGCTCGCGCAGCGCGAGCCCGCCGAGCTGGGTGACGAGCAGCGTCGCCAGCGGCCGGGCGGCGAAGATCAGCAGCAGCGAGAGCAGCAGGCCCTTGCCGGCGACGTCGACGAGCTGTCCGGGGAAGACGAGCAGGCCGAGCAGGAAGAAGAGGCCTATCTGGACCAGCCAGCTGATGCCCTGGTGGAAGGAGACGACAGTGCTGCGCGCCGGCAGCGAGCCCGTGCCGAGGACCAGCGCGGCGATGTAGACCGCGAGGAAGCCGGAGCCGCCGGCGACCTCGGCGATGCCGTAGGCGAGCGCCGCCGTGGCCAGCGTGGCGACCGGGTAGAGGCCCTGGGTCGGCAGTTCGGCGCGCGAGATCGCGCGGCGCGCGATCCAGCCGACCGCGAGGCCGAACCCGGCGCCGAGCCCGAGCTTGACCACGAAGGACAGCGCCATGTCACCGGCCCCGTAGGCGGGGTCGGCGATCCATTCGCCGAAGCCGATCACGAGCAGCAGCGCGACCGGGTCGTTCATCCCCGACTCGCCCTCCAGCGTGCGGGCCAGGCGGCGCTCGAGCCGCGAGCCGCGCAGCACCGCGAAGATCGCCGCCGAGTCGGTCGCGGCGACGGCGGCGCCGAGGATCAGCCCCTGCAGCGTGCTCAGGTCGAAGATCCAGATCGCCGCGGCGCCGGTCGCCATCGCGGTGAGGAAGGTGCCGAGCGTCGCCAGCCCGATCGCCGTGCCGAGCACCGGCCGGATCTCGTGCCAGCCGGCGGTCAGGCCGCCCTCGAAGAGGATCAGCACGAGGCCGATCGTGCCGGCGGTCTGCGCCGCCCGGTAGTCGGAGAACTCGATTCCGCCGATCCCTTCGGAGCCGAGCAGCATGCCGAGCCCGAGGAAGAGCAGCAAGCCGGGCAGGCGCACCCGGTCGGCGACCAGCGCCGCGGCGATCCCGGCGGCCAGCAGGGCGCCGACGATCAGGATCAGCTCGGCGTCGTGGCCTTCCACCCCGGTCGCCGCCTAGGTTTGCTCATCGAGCGCCGCCAGCCGGATCTCGATCTCCTCCGGCGAGCCCGGCTGCGGCACGTCCTCGGCGCGCTCGTGCGGGCGGCGGTAGACGTAGTAGAGCAGCGAGAAGAGCACGCCGGCGGCGAGCAGGAAGCCGAGCTCGACCCGGCGGAACTCGTCGCTGATGAGCGGCACGAAGTTCCAGCCGATGAACAGCGCCGCGCAGCCGATCCAGCGCACGGCGGCGCGCCGCACCTGGCCCTGGGCGACGCAGGCCTGGTTGACGGTGACCGAGGAGAGGTAGAGGCCCATGCCGAGCGTGACCAGCAGCAGCCCCTCGCGGTCGTAGGTGAACTTCTTGCTGAAGGCGATCTGCATCGCCTTCGGGCCGACCGCCGCCATGAAGACGAGCGCCAGCGCGGTGAAGGCGGCGAGCCCGAGCAGCACCATGCGCACCGTGCGGCGGAACTCGCGCTCGCCCTCCTCGCTGCTGCTGGTGTGGAGCTTCGTCAGGTGGGGCAGGATGCTGGTCGAGACCGCCTGGAAGAGCTGCAGCGGCGCCCGCGCGATCATCAGCACGTTGAAGATGAAGCCGGCGGCAGCCGCGCCCTGCAGGCCGCGGACGACCAGCGGCCCGGCGTTGAGGAAGGCCTGTTCGCTGAACATGATCACGAGGACGGCGGCGGCGAAGCCGGTGCCGTGTTTCAGTGAGAACTCGGCCTCTGCGCCTCGGCCCTCATCCGGCCCCGAGGGAGTCAGATCGTGATCGGGACCGGATGAGGGCTTGGTTCTTTCATCAACCGGCATCTCCTCCGCTTCGCGTCCGGGGATGCCGGGCGGCCGACGCTGCATCTTTTGTGCCCGGCGGAGAAAGGCGAAGGGGACGACCATCAGCGAAAGCGCCGGGGCGGCGACGATGCCGACGGCGACCGCCGACTGGCCGCTCAGCAGGCTGACCGCGACGAGCACGGCGAAGATCGTGCGGAAGCACGATTCGGAGAGAATCAGCGCGACGAAGAGGCCGAAGCGCTGGGCGCCGGCGAGGAAGCCGCGGGCGAAGTAGCTCGCGGCGTAGAAGAGGACGGCGCCGAAGAAGACCCAGTAGAGCGTTTCGTTGCCCTCCAGCAGGTCGTTCTGGATCGGCCCGCGCAGGGCCAGCGCGAGGACCGCGAAGGCGACGCCGAGGCCGAGCTGGATCGTCGCCGCGACGCGCATCGTCCCGCCGAGCTCCTCGCCCTTCGTCCGGTGTTCGGAGATGTGCCGCGAGAGCAGCTGTTCGATCGGCCGGTAGAGGGTCGAGATCGTGATGAAGACGGCCGACCAGAGCACCGTGATCTGCCCGTAGTCGGGCTTCGAGAGCACGTGCGAGGCGATCAGGAAGTAGGCGTAGGTGATCAGCCCGGTGAGGCCGACGCCGATCGCCAGGAAGCTAGCCAGGCGACCGTACTCGGCGGTAGCCGATCCCCCTTTGCCGCCTTTCATCGGCCCTTCTCGTAGTGGGAGGGCTCGACGCCGAGCGCGAGCTCGACCCGGCGCACGCGCTCGAAGACCCGCTGCGTCATCACCCGCTGGCCGGCGAGCAGGTCGCCGATAACGCCCAGCGCGAAGAGCTGCAGCGCGGCGATGAACAGCACCGCGCCGAGGATCAGCGACTGGATGTGGCCGCTCGAGTCGCCGTTGAAGATCCAGTCGATCAGGAAGGGCATCCAGGCGGCGAGCGCGAGCGCGCCGACCACCGCGGCGGCGAGGCTGAAGACGCGCAGCGGCTCGTAGCGGGCGTAGATCCGCAGGATCGCCAGCCCGTTGCGGCGCACGTAGGAGCCGGTCGAGCCGAAGAGCCGCGACTCGCGTGTCTGCGGGTTGGTCGCGATCTCGACCTGGTCGACCGCGACCAGCATCTTGCCGGCCTGGATCAGGCTCTCCAGGGTGTAGGTGAAGTCGTCGACGACGAGCAGGCCGAGCGCCGCCTCGCGGTTGTAGGCGCGGAAGCCCGAGGTGGTGTCGGCGATCGCGGTGCCGGAGACCTTGCGCACGATCGCGCTGCCGAGCCGCTGCAGGCGCTTCTTGCGGCCGGAGAAGTGCTCGATCGTCCCCACCCGCCGGTCGCCGACGACCATGTCGGCCTCGCCGGCGAGGATCGGCGCCAGCAGCTTCGGCACGTCGGCGCCGCTGTACTGGTTGTCGGCGTCGGTGTTGACGATCGCGTCGGCGCCGAGCTTGAGGCAGGCGTCGAGGCCGGCCTGGAAGGCGGACGCGAGCCCGCGGTTGCTCGTCAGCCGCACGATGTGCTCGACGCCGCACTCGCGCGCCACCTCGACCGTGCGGTCGGTCGAGCCGTCGTCGACCACCAGCAGCTCGACGGCGTCGAAGCCGTCGACCTGGCGCGGCAGGTCGGCGATCGTCTGCGGCAGCGTGGCCTCCTCGTTGAGGCAGGGGATCTGGATGATGAGCTTCACGTTGGCCGGTCAGGGTATCCGCGGGACCTGACATGGGACCATGCGCGTGGCCCGCCTCCCGCGCGAGATACGATGTTGATTGACTCGTCAATCGGTATGGCTGCTTCTCTGACAACCGCGGACCTGGCTCATCTTCGGCGGGCTTTGGAGCTTGCGGAGCTCGGGCGGGGGAGAGTGAGTCCGAATCCGCTGGTGGGGGCTGTGATCGTGCGGGATGGCGCCGTCATCGGCGAGGGATTTCACGCCGAGTTGGGCGATCTGCATGCTGAGCGGGCTGCGTTGAGAAACTGTGCGGAGCGGGGGGAGGATCCTCGGGGGGCGACTATGTATGTGACGTTGGAGCCCTGTGCGCACACGGGCCGGCAGCCGCCGTGCGTGGAGGCGATTCTCGAGGCTGGGGTCTCGCGGGTGGTGATCGGGTCCGACGACCCGAGCGAGAAGGCCGCGGGCCGCGGACCGGGCATCCTGCGCGACGGCGGCGTGGAGATCGAGTTCGCGGCCGGCGAGGAGGCGACCGCGGCGCGGCTGCTCAACCAGCCGTTCCGCAAGCACGCCCGCACCGGCCTGCCGCTGGTCATCCTTAAGCTGGCGATGTCGCTCGACGGGCGGACGACGACCCCCGAAGGCGATTCGCCCTGGATCTCCGGCCCTGAGAGCCGCGAGTTGGTCCACCGCTGGCGCGCCGAATCCGACGCGATCGCCGTCGGCATCGGCACCGTGCTCGCCGACGACCCTCTGCTCACCGCCCGCCCCGACCCTTCCGGTGCGCCTTTCCCACCGCATGGGTTGGAAAGGCGCACCGGAACGGACGTGAGGCGACCGCTTCGGGTCGTCTTCGACCGACGAGCCCGGCTGCCGCTCGACTCGCAGCTCCTTCGGACCCTTGACGTCTCGCCCCTGCGCGTCGTCGTCTCGCAGGGCGCCGCCCCCGAGCGTCTCGCCGCTCTACGGGACGCTGGCGCCGAGGTCTTGGTCGCCGATGGGATCGATGCGGCGCTTTCGGAGCTCGGCCGGCGCGGCGTCACGAGCCTTTTCCTCGAGGGCGGCCGCACACTCGCCGCCGCTTTTCTCTCTTCCGACGCGATCGACGAGGCGCGCACGTTCGTGGCCCCGCTCCTGCTGGGTGCGGACGCTCCTCGCGCGGGAGGCGGGACAGGACCCGCGCGCCAGGTCGCCTTGTCCCGCGAGGTCGAGCAGGTCGGTGACGACACGCTGATCACGGCCAGGTTCAAGGAGTGGTGAGGTGTTCACCGGCCTGATCGCGGACGTGGGCACGGTCGAGTCGCTCGACCGCGGCGGCGACGGCGCGCGCCTGCGGATCGCGACGAAGCTGGCGGGCGAGATCGAGCCCGGCAACTCGGTCGCGGTCGACGGCGTCTGCCTGACGGCGACCGAGGTCGATGCGGATGGCTTCGCCACCGAGGCGATGAACCAGACGCTGTCGGTGACCGCGCTCGTCGATGTGGAGCCCGGCAGCCGGGTCAACCTCGAGCCGGCGATGAGGGCCTCGGACCGGCTCGGCGGCCACATCGTCCAGGGGCACGTCGACGGCGTGGGAGAGGTCGCCTCGATCGAGGAGGACGGATTCGCCAGGCGGCTGAGGGTCGAGCTCAAGCCGGCGCTGCTCCGCTACGCGGTCGCCAGGGGCTCGATCGCCCTCGACGGGGTCAGCCTGACGATCGCCGATTTGGGCGATTCTTGGCTTTCCGTTTCCCTGATCCCCGAGACCCTGGAGCGGACGAACCTCGGCGAAGCGCTGCCGGGGCGCAAGGTCAACGTCGAGTGTGACGTGATCGCAAAGCACGTGGAGCGGTTGATGTCACCATTCGGTGGAAAGGAGCCGTGAGCGCGGAGCGAGCAAGCGTGCATATCTGATATTTCGCGCCACGAGTGAAGTGCGAAGGAGACGTATGAGCCAGATGGCGGAGACCGAGAGACAAGAGTCGGAGCGAGCGGTGGACGAGAGCCCTTTCTCGACGATCGAGGAGGCGATCGAGGAGATTCGCCGCGGCCGCATGGTCGTCGTCTGCGACGGCGAGGACCGCGAGAACGAGGGCGACCTGGTGATGGCGGCGCAGTTCGCGACCCCGGAGGCGGTCAACTTCATGGCCAAGGAGGCGCGCGGCCTGATCTGCCTGGCGCTGACCGCCGAGCGCTGCGAGCGGCTCGGGCTCAACCTGATGGCGGCGAAGAACGAGGCGCCGCTGCAGACCGCATTCACGGTGACGATCGAGGCCGCCGGGGGGGTCAGCACCGGGATCTCGGCCCACGACCGCGCGCACACGATCCAGGTCGCGATCGACCCCGAGTCGGGGCCGCGCGACATCGTCGTACCCGGCCACATGTTCCCGCTGCGGGCGAAAGACGGCGGCGTGCTGGAGCGCACCGGCCACACCGAGGCCGGCGTCGACCTCGCCCGGCTCGCCGGCCTGATCCCCGCCGGGGTGATCTGCGAGGTGATGAACGACGACGGCACGATGGCCCGGGTCCCCGACCTCGTCCCCTACTGTGAGAAGCACGGGCTGAAGATGATCACCGTCGCCGACCTGATCGCCTACCGGCGGCGCACCGAGAAGCTGGTCGAGCGGGTCGTCGACACCGGCCTGCCGACCGCCTTCGGCGACTTCACCGCGGTCGGCTACCGCTCGCTGGTCGACGACAAACACCACGTGGCGATGGTCAAGGGCGAGGTCGACGGGGCCGAGGACGTGCTGGTCCGCGTGCACAGCGAGTGCCTGACCGGCGACGTCTTCCACAGCATGCGCTGCGACTGCGGCGAGCAGCTCGCCGCGGCGCTGGCGATGATCGAGCGCGAGGGCCAGGGCGTCCTGCTCTACCTCTCGCAGGAGGGGCGGGGGATCGGCCTGCTCAACAAGCTGCGCGCCTACAAGCTGCAGGAGGAAGGCTCCGACACGGTCGAGGCCAACCTCAAGCTGGGGCTTCCCGCGGACCTGCGCGACTACGGGATCGGCGCCCAGATCCTCGGCGACCTCGGCCTGACCAGCATCCGCATCCTCACCAACAACCCGAAAAAGATCGTCGGCCTCGAGGGCTACGGCCTCTCGGTCACCGAGCAGGTGCCGATCGAGTCGGCGCCCAACGCCCACAACGAGTCCTACCTGCGGGCCAAGCGCGACAAGATGGGCCACACGCTGCACCACCAGGGCCTCGCCTTCGACGAGGAGATGATCCACGACGAGGAGGAGCGCGACGCCGGGAGCGCCGGTGGCTGAGCCGGGGGCGTTCCTCGAGAGCTTCGACGAGGGAGAGCGCGCGATCCTCGGCTCGCTGAGCTTCGCCGTCTGCGTCGGCCGCTTCTACGAGGACCTCGCCCAGCGCCTGCTGCGCGGCGCCAACGAGGGCTTCGAGCTGGCCGGCGTGCCCGCCGCCGCCGTACGCCACGCCTCGGTCCCCGGCGCCTACGAGCTGCCCTTCGCCGCCAAGCTGCACGCCGAGATCGGCGAGTTCGCCGGCGTCGCCTGCCTCGGCGTGGTGATCCGCGGCGAGACCGACCACTACGACTTCGTCTGCGCCGAGGCGGCGCGCGGGATCCAGGACGTGCAGCTCGCCACCGGCGTCCCCTGCGCCCTCGGCGTGATCACCTGCGACACGATGGAGCAGGCGCTGGAGCGCGCCGGCGGCGGCAAGCGCGACCAGGGCCGCAACGCCGCCCTCACCGTGGCCCGGATGGCGCTGCTGCAGCGCCAGCTCGCCTGAGCGCGCCTTCCAGCTACTATCCACGACCCGATGGCCAAGGTATGCCACAGCTGCGGCAAGGGACCGGCGTTCGGCCAGTCCCGCAGCCACTCGATGGTCGCCACCAAGCGGCGCTTCGACCCGAACCTGCAGAAGGTGCGGATCGAGGAGCACGGCCGCAAGCTGCGCACTTATGTCTGTACGCGCTGCCTGAAGGCCAACAAGGTGACCAAGACCGCTTAGCGGTCGTCAGTCGGCCTTGACGGCTACGAACTCTCCCGTCGGGGCGGGGGCGC
>Ga0210120_1000120_pt1 | contig 18195 bp, 17 predicted proteins | sample Goodyear_PhragA__FD_184868 | JGI IMG/M metagenome (GOLD analysis project Ga0210120, IMG submission 184868) | Wetland microbial communities from San Francisco Bay, California, USA, that impact long-term carbon sequestration - Goodyear_PhragA_D2... | ecosystem: Environmental > Aquatic > Marine >... | reverse complement strand
CTAGACCTTCAGGTAGCGGCGCAGAGTGAAGCTCGAGCCGACGGCGCCGACCACGAGCCCGACGCCGAGCAGGATGAGCGCGGTGAACGTGAAGCCGAGCGCGCGCACGTCGTTGGACGAGGTCGTGTCGACATGGCCGAGGATCGCGGGCAGCGCCATCTCCTTGCCGAGCATGAGCAGCACGACCGCCGCGAACGCCCCCAGGAGACCGCAGAGCAGCCCCTCGACCATGAACGGCCCACGAACGAACCAGTTCGTCGCACCGACGAGCTTCATCACCTCGATCTCGCGCCGGCGCGCGAAGATCGAGAGCCTGATCGTGTTGGCGATCAGCAGCACGGAGGCGATCAGCAGCACGAGCACCGCAACGAGGAAGACGACCTCGATCACCCGCGCGACCTGGAGGATCCGCCTCGAGGTCTGCTGGCCGTCCTTCACCCGCTCGACGCCCGCGAACTTCTGCGCGCGGATCGCGGCGGAGAGCTGCTTCACCTCCTCCGCCCTGCGCGGCGTGATCTCGTACGACGCGGGCAGCGGGTTCGTCGGCAGGTCCCGCGTCAGCTCCGGGTAGCGCTTCTGCATGCGCTGGAGCGCCTCGGTGCGCGAGACGAACTTGTAGTCCTTGATCCGGTCGTTCGCCCGCAGGAACGTGCCGACCGCGTTCACCTGCTTCGGCGTCACACGCTCGACGAAGAAGACCTTCACCTGCAGCTGGTCCTTCACGTGGTCCGACCACGAGACGACCCACGTACCGAGGGCGATCAGGAGGCCGAGCAGGAACATCCCGATCAGCACGGTCGTCGCTGCCGCGAAGGACGTCGAGATGTTCGCGCCCATCGAGCGGAGCGCCTCGGAGACGACGAGCTTCAGACGGGTCATCGCACCTCGGTCTCGTACCCGCCCCGTCGCTCGTCGCGGACGATCCGCCCGTCGCCGAGCGCGATCACGCGCTTGCGCATCTTGTCGACCATCTCGCGGTCGTGGGTGACCATGAGGATCGTCGTGCCGGCCGTGTTGATGCGGTTCAGGAGCTGCATGATCCCGACCGACGTGTCCGGGTCGAGGTTGCCGGTCGGCTCGTCGCAGATCAGCAGCGGCGGGTGGTTGACGACCGCGCGCGCGATCGAGACGCGCTGCTGCTCGCCGCCCGACAGCTCGTCGGGGCGCGAGCTCGCCTTGTGCGCGAGCCCGACGAGCGCGAGCACCTCGGGCACCTTCTTGCGGATCGACGTGCTCGGCTCACCCTGGACGCGAAGCGCGTAGGCGATGTTCTCGAAGGCCGAGCGGTCGCGCAGCAGCTTGAAGTCCTGGAACACGCAGCCGACGTTGCGTCGCAGGAGCGGCACCTTCGAGCGCTTCAGCCGGGTGAGGTCGCGGCCGCCGACCATGATCCGGCCGCCCGTCGGCTCGAGCTCCTTGAGGAGCAGGCGGATGATCGTCGACTTGCCCGAGCCGGACGGGCCGACGACGAACACGAACTCGCCCTTCTCGATCACGAACGAGACCCCGTCGACGGCAACGACGTCGGGCTCGTACACCTTGCGTACGTCCTCGAACACGATCATCGCCGTCGAGGCCGACGGCCTGGAGCCGTTGACCTCGGACCGGGCCTCGGGACCCTCCGCGAGGGCAGGAGTTGTGTCAGGGACTGGTGTGAGCAGGTCTTCCATTCACCGGGCGCGAGCGTTCGACGCGGCCTCCTCCCCTGGGCCGCTCCGGATCAGGTTCGCCCGATTGTAGCCGAGTCCTCCGGCCGGCTCGCTCTGGACAGCCGGCGAAGCAGGATTCCGCGGGAGCGGATTCCTGCCGCTCGGATCCCCGCCTGCGGCGGGCACATCCCCGAAGGCGTCCGCTTCGCGGCCGCACCGCTTCCTTCGCCACGGTGGACGCGGAGCTCCGTTGTCGAGTTACGCCTTCCCGGCGGCCCGCGCGAGCAGGTACGCCTGCACGAAGCCGTCGAGGGCGCCGTCGAGCACGCCCTGCGCGTTCCCCGTCTCGTGGTCCGTGCGGTGGTCCTTGACCATCTGGTACGGCTGCAGCACGTACGAGCGGATCTGGCTGCCGAAGCCGACGTCCACCTTGCCGCCCCGCTCGCGCGCGAGCTCCGCCTCGCGCTCCTCCTCCTGGAGCTCGGCCAGGCGCGAGCGGAGGATTCGCATCGCGGTCTGCTTGTTCGACGTCTGCGAGCGCTCGTTCTGGCACTGGACGACGATGCCGGTGGGCAGGTGCGTGATCCTCACCGCCGAGTCGGTCTTGTTGACGTGCTGGCCCCCGGCGCCGCTCGCCCGGTACGTGTCGATGCGGAGGTCGCTCTCGTCGATCTCGACGTCTTCGCTCTCAGGGAGGAGGGGCGCGACCACGACCTGCGCGAAGGCGGTGTGCCGACGATGGGCCGAGTCGAACGGCGAGTGGCGGACGAGGCGATGGACGCCGCGCTCCGCCTTGAAGAGGCCGTACGCGTTCTCGCCGCGCACCGTGAGGGTCGCGGACTTGAGGCCCGCCTCCTCGCCGGGGCTCGCCTCGACGAGCTCGGTCTTGAATCCGCGGTCCGCGGTCCAGCGGAGGTACATGCGCAGGAGCATCTCGGCCCAGTCCTGTGCGTCGGTGCCGCCCGTGCCCGCGGTGATGGTCACGACGGCGTCCCCCGGGTCGTACTCGCCGTTGAACAGGGCCTCTTCACGCAGGCGCTCCAGGTCGTCGCGAACCGGGGCGATCTGCTCGCGCACCTCGCCCTCGAGCGAGGGGTCGAGCTCGAGCAGCTCGCGGGCGTCGTCGAGCTCGTGCCGCAGGCGCTCGTAGCGGTCGAGCCGCCGCGAGACGCGTGCCTGCTCCGTCGAGATCCGTGCGGCCTCGGCCTGGTCGTCCCAGAAGCCCGGGGCGCCCATCGCCGCCTCGAGCTCGGCCGCGCGTGCTGTCAGCGCGGCGGGGTCAAAGGTAGTCACGGACCCAGTCGAGCTGGGCCCCGAGCTCGGCGAGCTGCTCGGCGATCGGTGTGTCCGCGACGTCGGTCATGGGAGCTCAGCCTACCGGCCGAGGCAGCGCGCGAGCCACTCCGCGGCCGGGGGCATCGAGCCGGCGACCCACTCCGAGACGCTCTCGTCGTACGACGAGAGCCACCCTCCCTCGACGACGTCGGCGGCGATCGCGACGTATGCGACGAGCACCAGCGCCAGCACTGCCACCAAGAGCAAGGGGACATCGACGAGCGGAAGCGTCCGTGTGCACCTGCACCGGCCGCAGCCGAACGTACCCCTAGGGGGGCGCGCACGCCCCCTGGAGTCACGCTATCCAGAGAACCTTCACGCATGTGTGACGGGATCGTGCCGACTTCGATCGACGGGGCAGCGGCCCAGACGATCGGGAGCGCGGGGAGACTCTCGGCCGCGCGACGCGACAGCCGACTCGCCGTCGCCAGGCGCAGCACGCGCTGTGCCTTTCCTGCGCCGGTGGGACGCGGGCAGAGCCCACGGCCCTGGCCGCACGTAGTGCGCGCACCGTCCGATCACGTCTAGCGCAGAACGCCGCAGGCGTTATGCGCCGTGGCAGCGCTTGAACTTCTTGCCCGAGCCGCACCAGCACGGGTCGTTCCGCCCGATGTCGCGGTGCTCGTTGACGACCGGCTTGGGCGAGCCCATCGCGGTAGTCTCGGGCGGCGCGGCGACCGCGGTGGCCGCGCCCCCGCCGGCGGCGGCGATCGCGTCGGCGCCCTGGGTGCTCTCGTGCTCGTACGCGAGCTCCTGCGGGGCCTGCGACGGCTGGAGCTGCTGGGCTGCCTCGTCGAGCTGGATCTCGACGTGGAACATCGTGAGCACGACCTCCTCGCGGATCATGCGGCCAAGCTCCTCGAACATCGCGTGGCCCTCGCCGCGGTACTCGACGAGCGGGTCCTTCTGCGCCATCGCGCGGAGGTGCACGCCCTCGCGGAGGTAGTCCATCGACTCGAGGTGCTCGCGCCAGCGGGTGTCGACGATCTGCAGGATCACGTAGCGCTCGATCTCGCGCATCAACTCCGCGCCGAACGCCTGCTCGCGCTCGGTGTACGTGTCGAGCGCGTCGGCGACGAACTCCTCGACGAGCGCCTCGCGGCTGTCGACGTCGACCTCCTCGCGCAGCTCCTCGACCGTGATGTCCGTGCCGTAGAGCGCGTGCATCTGGGCGACGAGCCCGGCGAGGTCCCATTCGTCCGTGGTCTCCGCATCGGTGAACTGGCCGACGTTCGCGCCGACGACCTCCTCGATCCAGCCGTGGATCTCGTCGGAGAGGTCGTCGCCCTCCAGCACGCGGCGCCGCTGGTCATAGATGACCATGCGCTGCGTGTTCATCACGTCGTCGTACTTGAGGACGTTCTTGCGCGAGACGAAGTTCTGCTCCTCGACCTTCTTCTGCGCGTTCTCGATCTGCCGGGAGAGGATCGACGCCTCCATCGGCTGGTCGTCCGGGATCTTGAAGCGCTCCATGATGCCGTGGATCCGGTCGCCCGCGAACAGGCGCACCAGATCGTCCTGGGCCGAGAGGTAGAAGCGTGTCTCGCCCGGATCCCCCTGACGCCCCGAGCGGCCGCGCAGCTGGTTGTCGATCCGGCGCGACTCGTGCCGCTCGGTCGCGAGCACGTAGAGCCCGCCCGCCTCGGTGACGCCCTCGCCGAGCTTGATGTCGACGCCGCGGCCCGCCATGTTCGTCGCGATCGTGACCGTCCCCGGCTCGCCGGCGCCGACGATGATCTCGGACTCGCGCTCGTGCTCCTTCGCGTTGAGGACGTTGTGCGCGATTCCCCGTCGGGTGAGCAGCTGGGAGAGGTACTCGGAGGTCTCGACGGCGATCGTGCCGACCAGCACCGGCTGCCCTCGCTCGTGACGCTCGACGATGTCCTCGATCACCGCGTTCCACTTCGCGTCCTTGGACTTGAAGATGAAGTCGTTCTCGTCTCGGCGGACGACCGGGACGTTCGTCGGGATCTCGACGACGTGGAGGTTGTAGATCTCGACGAACTCCTTCTCCTCGGTCTTGGCCGTGCCGGTCATGCCGGCGAGCTTCTCGTAGAGGCGGAAGTAGTTCTGCAGGGTGATCGTCGCGAGCGTGACGTTCTCCTCGCGGATCGGCACGCCCTCCTTGGCCTCGATCGCCTGGTGGAGCCCCTCGCTCCAGCGGCGACCCTCCATGATGCGGCCGGTGAACTCGTCGACGATCTTCACCTCGCCGTCCTGGACGACGTAGTCGACGTCGCGCTTGTAGAGCGACTCCGCCTTCAGCGCCTGCGTCAGGTGGTTGACGAGCTGGACGTTGCGTGGGTCGTAGAGGTTCTCGATCCCGAGCGCGCGCTCGACCTTGTCGAGCGCGGTCTGGGCGGGCGAGACGGTCTTGAACTTCTCGTCGTAGAGGTAGTCGGCGCCAGAGAGCTCGGTCTCGTCCTCGCCCTTCATCGCCTTGCGCGTGAGCGGCGCGCCCTCGAGCTCGGGGACGACGCGTGCGAAGTCGTAGTACGTCTTCGCCGCGGTCTCCGGCTCGCCGGAGATGATCAGCGGGGTACGCGCCTCGTCGATGAGGATCGAGTCGACCTCGTCCACGATCGCGAAGGTGTGGCCGCGCTGGACCGTGCCCTCGAGCGAGACCGCCATGTTGTCGCGCAGGTAGTCGAAGCCGAACTCGGAGTTCGTGCCATACGTGATGTCGGCCGCGTACGCAGCCCGCCGCTCGGCGAACGGCATCATGTTCTCGATCGCGCCGACCGTCACTCCGAGCCGGTCGTAGACGGGCCTGTTCCACTCGGCGTCCCGCTTGGCGAGGTAGTCGTTGACGGTCACGAGGTGCACGTTCTCGCCCGTCAGCGCGTTCAGGTACAGGGGCGCGCTCGCGACGAAGGTCTTGCCCTCGCCGGTCTTCATCTCGGCGATGTCGCCGTCGTGGAGCACGATCCCGCCCATCAGCTGGACGTCGAACAACCGCTGGCCCGACTCCCGCCTGCGCGCCTCGCGCACCGCCGCGAACGCCTCGTAGAGGATGTCGTCGAGCGACTCCCCGTTCTCCAGCCGCTGCTTGAACTCCGCCGTCTTCGCGAGCAGCTCCGCATCCGAGAGGACCTCGAAGTCAGGCTCGAGCGACGTGACGTACGCAGCCTGCTCGGCAAGGCGCTTCAGCCGCCGGCCTTCGCCGATGCGGAGGACCTTCTCGAACTTGCCGAAGCTCTCACCGGCCATGAGCAGAGGGTACCGGCTCGCCGTCGCGACACCTGCACCGCGCTGTTTCCGAACCATCTCATCATGCCGCCTTCACGGTGATCTGCCCATGATCCCGGCGTGAAGCGACTCACGCTCGCAGTCGGCGCGGCCCTGGCACTCGGGCTCGCAGGCTCAGCAGCCGCGCTCCTCACCCCGGGACGCACGCTCACGGCGCCCGCGCCGGTCACGGCGATCTCGGTGACCGACCGCGTCGTCGCGTACGCGGCCGGGCGCACGAAGACGAACTGCGGCTCGGTCGTCCTGTGGGACACGCCGAGGCGCGGTCACTGGACGTTCGGCACGCGCACGATCCTGGGCTGCGAGGAGGGGCCGAGCGGCGGCTTCGGCATCCCGTCCGTCGCGGTCACAGGGAGGCGCGCGTTCTGGCTGACCCGGATCGGAGGCAACACCACCGACTGGCAGCTCTGGTCGGCGACCCCGACGCGCCGGGTCGCGCGACGGCTCGCCTTCGCGTCCTCGGACACCGACGGGCCGCCGGCGATCGTGCTCGGGCCCGGCACGAACGACGGCGTCCCGTACGCGGTCGGACAGGAGGTCACGTTCGTCGGCCCCTCCGGCGCCCGGCTCTTCCGGACCGCGGTCGACGCGCCGGTGCGACTCGTCACGTCCGGCGTAGGCGCCGGCACCGCGCGCGTCGTCGTGGCGCTCGACGACGGTCGCGTCGTTCTGCTGTCGAGGACCGGCGTCGCGCTCCGAACCGACGACTACGGCCCGGCCGAGGTGCGCGCCGTGGCGCTCGGGCTCGCGGGGCCGCTCGTCCAGGTCGGCTCGACCGTGAACGTCGGGCCGTTCGCGGGCGGCACGAAGGTCGCGCTGCCCGCGGGCGCTCTGATGCTCGACTACCGCCAGGGCGCGATCGTGTACCGGAAGGGCACGCAGGTTCGCGCCCGGGCGATCGCGACCGGCAGGGACACGCTGCTCCGAGTGATCCGGGTGAAGTCGTGGGAGCCGATGCCGTTCTCGACGGACGCGGGCGGCTCGGCGTGGGCCGACGGTCGTCGCGTGAGCTGGCGCTCGGGCCCGCTGGAGCAGCGCTAGAGCGCGGAGACCGCGACCTCCCAGGTCGCACCGGAGAGGCGGACGGCCCGGACGACGTAGGTCCGGTGCCGCGCGGCCGCGAGCCGCTCGAGCGCCGGGACGCCGGCGAGCGTCGGTGTCCCGTCGATCCGTACCGTGCGCTCGGACCCGTCCCACGCGATCTCGACCTCGTCGCCGGCGGGCTGGTCGGCGAGCTCGACGGTCTCGATCCTCCGAGCGGCGACGGCCCACGTCTCCGCGCCTCGACGCACGGCGCGGGCGCGGTAGGGCGGCGCGAGCGTGACGGCCGGGCGAAACGGCGAGGGGTCGGCGTCTCCCGACTCGACCGTGGCCGACCCGTCCGGAAGCACCGCGAACCAGACCTCGTCGCCGACGACGTCCGGAAGGTCGAGCGTCGCGACCGCGTCCCACTCACGCTGGCGATGCAGCCCGTGAATCCCGACCTCGCCCCAGTGCGGGCCCGGCTCGTGCGGGAGGGGCATCGGACGTCTAGTCGCTGCTCGGACGGAGGTCCTGCTCGATCTGCTCGACCGGCACAGGCTCGGCGGGCGCGCCGTGCGCCCGTCGGCGCGGCTCTCGCACCTTCTTGTCGCGCAGGCGCTCGACCTGCCGCTCGAGCTTGTCGACGAGGAGATCCGTGGCGGCCTCGAAGGTCGTCGCCGCCTCGCGCCCGAAGAGGTGCGGCCCCTTGACGTGGAGCTCGGCCTCGACGACGTGGTCGTCCGCGATCTTCGGGTTCCGCTCGCGGTCGAGCACCACCTCCACGAGCGTCTCGGAATGGAGGCGGCGACCGAGCTTGGCGAGCTTCGACTCCACGTACCCGCGGACATCGTCGTTCACGTGTCCCCGTCGCACCGTGACCTGCAGTCGCATGGCGCCCTCCTCTCGGGTTGACACACACGCTATCGCACCGCCCGAGCGAGGCAAACGACCTCGACGCGGCGTGCGCCTGCCCGGCGCAGCTGCGTCGCGCAAGCCGCCGCAGTGGCGCCGGTCGTGTACACGTCGTCGACGAGCCCGACGGCGAGCGGGGCGGCTCGGCGCCCGACGAACGCACGCCTCGCGTTGGCGGCCCGCTCGTCCCGCGGCAGCGCCGCCTGGCGTGGCGCCGCGCCGGTCCGTGCGAGCAAGGGCGCCAGCGGCAGCCCCCAGAGCGCCGCGAGCTCGGACGCAAGCCGCTGCGCCGGGACGTGACCTCGCGCCCGTCCGCGCTCCCGGTCGCCCGGCACGAACGTCAGCGCGTCGACCTCCGGCCGCGCGATCACCTCGGCGACGATCGAGGCGAGCGCCGGCGCGAGGTCACGCCGCCCACGCTCCTTCCAGGCCGAGACGAGCGGCCGGGCCCGGGAGTCGTAGACGACGGCGCTTCGCGCCCGCGCGAACGCGAGCCTCCGACCGGCGCACTCGACACAGCGCCGTACCGGCCACGCCCCCGGGGCCCCGCACCGCTCGCAGACCGGCGGCGCGATCCTCACCAGCCGCCCGTGACACCCCGCGCAGAGCGGCGGTCCCGGCGCGCCGCAGAGGGCACACCGGGAGGGCAGCACCAGCCCGAGCAGGCCCATTCCCCCACCGTAGGCCCGGAGGCGTCACGGGTCCGTGCCGATTCGGTGCCGGATTCCCGGCGCGCGATGCGGCTACTCGAGCACGGAGGCCCGCAGCATCGCGCGCAGCTCCGGCCGGACGCGGTCGAGGTCGTCGGGCTCCTTGACCGGGAAGAACCGCCCCCGCGGCCCGGAGCGCTGCACCTCGAGGAACGTCGTGGAGAGCTCCCAGGCGATCTGGTGGTAGAGGCGCTCGAGCTGGACGGCGGGCCGTCCGTCCACGTGCTTGAGGACGTAGAGCCACGGCAGGTCGAACGGCCGGTCGAGGGCCTCGAGGCAGATCGTGGCCGAGTTCGTGTTGAAGACCCGGATCGACCCCTGATCGAACGCCGGCGGGAACTGCGGTCCCTCCAGGAGCCCGAGGCGACCGTCGACCCGGGCGGGTGCACCGCCCATGTCTCCCGCCTTGCGCGCGACCTCGACGGTCAGCGGCCTGCCCGCGAGCGCGTGCGCGCCCACGACGACCGGGTCGAGCCGCGCCCCCAGGTTGTCGACGTTCGAGACCGCGACGTGCTCCACGCCCCGCACGCGCAGGGCTTCGAGCACGCCCGACGTCCGGATCGCGTCGACGAGGTCTCCGTGTCCGGGGGCGTACGACGAAGGACGCCCTGACTCGAGGAACAGGTCGCCGGCCTCGGTCAGCCGCAGCGACACGGACTGGGTGAACCAGAGCGGATCGGGCACCGGGAGCGAGGCGACGTGCGCGCGGGTCGCGTCGTCGGTCTGGAAGCTCGTCATCAACGCGACGGGGACCTCGACGCCGAGCGCCTCCCCGAACCCTGCCGTCTCACCGAGCTTCCAGGAGAGGAAGCTGCGGCCGTCGAGCGCGTCGACGGTTCCCTTCACGACGCCTCCGAACCGGGTCGCCATGCCGCCCGCGAGGACCACCTGCGCGACGCGTCCCGCCGCGATCGCCTCCAGACCGGTGTCCCGCGCGAGCCTCCACTCGTCCGACTCAGGCGACGGCAGCGGCGTGAGGTCGTCGTCCCGGGGTGGCTCGACGGTGCCGCGCACCACGTTCGAGTCCGGCGACAGCTCCCCCGCGGCGACCCGGGCCCGCAGCGACTCGAAGCCCGCCGCGTCGAAGCGGTAGCGCTCGAGCAGTGCCCTGGTGCGCGGATCGACCTCGTCGAGGATCATCGCGCCACGGCAGCCTCGTGTGGCAGGGTCTCGACGTACGGCGCGCGGTGGACCCCGCGCTCGGTGACCACGGCGCTCACGAGCGCGGCAGGGGTCACGTCGAAGGCGGGGTTGTGGGCCGGAAAGCGGTCGCTGATCTCGGAGGGGTCGCGCTCCTCGATCGGGATCTCCGCCCCGCCGGCCGCCGAGGGGTCGAGCGTCGAGGTCGGCGCGACCACGACCAGCGGCAGTCCGTGGTGCGCAGCCAGCACGGCGAGCGCGTACGTCCCGATCTTGTTCGCGGTATCCCCGTTCGCCGCGATCCTGTCGGCACCGGTGACGACGAGGTCGATCTCGCCGGCCGCCATCAGCGACGCGGCGGCCCCGTCGGCGATCACCGCGTGCGGTATGCCGAGCCCTTCGAGCTCCCAGGCCGTCAGCCGCGCTCCCTGGAGCAGCGGCCGGGTCTCGCCGACCCAGACGTGGACGACACGGCCCGCGGCGAACGCCGCGCGCACCGCCCCGAGCGCGGTTCCGTAGCCGCCCGTCGCGAGGCCGCCTGCGTTGCAGTGCGTCAGGACACGTGCGTGCTCGGGGAACAGCTCGAGCGCGTGGGCCCCCATCCGCCGGCACCGCTCCACCTCGTCCGCATGGATCCGCTCGGCCCGCTCGCGCGACGGATCCTCGCGCATCGCGTCGAGGGCCCAGCGGAGGTTGACCGCGGTCGGCCTCGATTCGGCCAGCGCCTCGTACGCGGCGTCGAGGTCCTCCCCGCGCCCCGCCGCGAGCGCGAGCCCGTACGCGGCGGCGATCCCGATCGCGGGCGCGCCCCGCACCGCGAGCGTGCGGATCGCGTCGGCCACCTCCACGGCGCTCGTGCAGCGACGGTCGACCTCCTCGGTGGGCAGGCGCCGCTGGTCGAGGACGACGACGGCGTCGTCCTCGAGGCGGACGATGCGCTCCGGTGTCAGTTCGTGCATCGAGCTCGACCTGGGTGCGTCGCGAAGCGACGCACCTACCTCACGTTCCCTCGTCCCAGCTCGCGAGGTACGCGGCCTGCTCCTCGGTCAGCTCGTCGATCGCGACGCCCATCGTCGCCAGCTTGAGCCGGGCGATCTCGACGTCGATCTCCTGCGGCACGTCGTAGACCCTGCGGTCGAGCGAGGCGGCGTTCGCGATCACGAACTCGGCCGCCAGGGCCTGGTTCGCGAACGACATGTCCATCACCTGGGCCGGATGACCCTCGGCGGCGGCGAGGTTGACGAGCCGGCCCTCGGCGAGCAGGTACACGCGGCGGCCGTCGGCGAGCACGAACTCCTCGACGAACTGCCGCGCCATGCGCGTCTCGGTCGCGAGCGCGCGGAGGCTCGGGATGTCGATCTCGACGTTGAAATGACCCGTGTTCGCGAGGATCGCGCCGTCCTTCAGCCGCTCGATGTGGCGCCGCGAGATCACGTGCTTGTCGCCGGTCGCGGTGACGAGCACGTCGCCGACCTCGGCCGCCCGCTCCATCGGCATGACCTGGAAGCCGTCCATCACGGCCTCGAGCGCCTTCATCGCGTCGACCTCGGTGACGACCACGTGCGCGCCCAGCCCCTTCGCCCGCATCGCGACGCCGCGGCCGCACCAGCCGTAGCCGGCGACGACGAGGGTGCTGCCCGCGAGCAGCTTGTTCGTCGCGCGGATGATCCCGTCGATCGTCGACTGCCCCGTGCCGTAGCGGTTGTCGAAGAGGTGCTTCGTCTTCGCCTCGTTGACCGCGATCACGGGGAAGCCCAGCTTGCCGTCGCGCTCGAGCGCCCGCAGGCGGATGACGCCGGTGGTGGTCTCCTCGGTGCCCGCGATCACGTCGCCCAGCTGCTCGCGCCGGGCCGAGTGGAGCACGCCGATCACGTCGGCGCCGTCGTCCATCGTCACGTGCGGGCGGTGGTCGATCGCTGCCTCGAGATGGCGGTAGTACGTGTCGTTGTCCTCGCCCTTGATGGCGAACGTGCCGATCCCGTACACCTCGACGAGCGCCGCAGCGACGTCGTCCTGGGTGGAGAGCGGGTTGGACGCGCAGAGGACGACGTCTGCGCCGCCCGCCTCGAGCGTGCGCATCAGGTTGGCGGTCTCCGTCGTCACGTGCAGGCACGCGGAGACGCGGTAGCCGGCGAGCGGCTGCTCGCGCTCGAAGCGCTCGCGGATCGCCGCCAGCACCGGCATCTGCCGGTCGGCCCACTCGATGCGCCGCTTCCCCTCGGGGGCGAGCGCGAGATCCTTCACGTCGTGCTTTTCGATCGTGGCCATGGTTCCTCTCCGGTCGGTCGTCAAGCGGCGAGCAGCTGCTCGTGCTTGCCCTGCTCCCATGCAATCCAGTCGGCTTCGCTCGCGCCCTCGGCGGGCACCGTCGCACCGGTGAGCCAGCTCTCCACCGCGACGCGGAGCTCCGCGTCACGCCGGAGGCGGACGACGAACGCCACCTCGTCGAGCGCGACGCCGAAGCGGCGCCGGAGATCGGTGAGACCGCGCAACAGCTCGAGCTCACGCGCCTCGTAGCGGCGGTAGCCGGCCGCGCTCCTCGCGGGCACGACGAGCCCCGTCGACTCGAGGTACCGCAGCATCCGCGGCGACCAGCCGGTCTCGGCGGCGGCTTCGCTGACGGTGTAGGTCGGCACGGCGCGCAACCTTACCACAACTGTGTCAATGTAGATCCGCGACGGGTCACGGCGTTCCTCGTGCTCCCGCGCGTCTAGGCTCGACGGGTGCGCGTCCACGTGATCAGCGACCTCGAGGGCGTCTCGGGGATCGTCAAGGGAGGTCAGACGACCGGCGGCGAGCCGATGTTCGAGGAGGCGCGGCGGCTCTACACCGAGGAGATCAACGCCGCGGTGCGTGGCGCGAAGTCTGCGGGCGCGACCGAGATCGTGGTGATGGACTGCCACGGCGCGGGCAAGGAGTGGTCGTTCAACTCGCTCGTCCCCGAGCTGCTCGACCCCGACTGCGAGTTCGTCGTGCAGGAGAACTGGACGGAGTACACCGCGTTCCTCGAGGAGGGCTGCGACGCGGCGCTCCTGGTGGGCATGCACGCACGGGCGGGGACGCGCGCGGGGGTGCTCAACCACACCGTCTCCGGCCGGGACTACCACAACCTCCGCTTCAACGGAGTCCTCGTCGGCGAGACGGGCATCCACGCGGCGCTGTGCGGCACGTGGGGGTGCCCAATCCTGCTCGTGACCGGCGACGACGCCGCCTGCGACGAGGGGCGGGAGCTGCTCGGGGACGGGCTCACGACGGTGGCCGTCAAGACCGGGCTGGGTTCCTCGTCCGCGCGCCAGGTCCCTCCGGTGCGGGCCCGGGCGATGATCGAGGAGGGCGCGAAGCGCGCGCTCTCCGACCTCGGCGCCGTCGAGCCGTGGAGCCCGGGCAGCCCGTGCGAGATCACGGTCGAGTTCAAGCACACGCTCGCGCCCGACGCGCTCCGCTTCCGGACCGGCGTCGAACGCGTCGACGACCGCACGATCAGCGTGCGCGCCGAGACGTGGTGGGAGGCCTGGCAGGCCTTCTACTTCTGACGAGGGGCCGGACTTCTGCTCCTGACCAGGGTGTCGGACTTCGAGTCCGACACCGGCAAACCACACCCGGCCGGGGTGTCGGACTTCGAGTCCGACGCCTGCGGACCACCGGAAGAACTGAGCGTCGGTGGGAACAGGCGCTGCGGCCACGGCGCAGGCCAGGTGTCCGACTGAAGTCGGACACCCTACGCCGCGCTCGTGCCCTCGCGGCCGTAGCGGTCCTCGAGCCGCACGACGTCGTCGAGGTGCGGGGTCGAGACCTCCACGATCAGGGTGTCCTCGAGCGCGGTCACGCGATGCACCGTGCCCGGCGGGTAGCGGAGCACGTCGCCGGGGACGATCTCGAGCGTCTCGAGCTCGCCGTCGACCTCGCCCAGCTCGAGCGTCGCCCGGCCCTCCTGGACGAGCCACGCCTCGTCCTTCACCTCGTGGTACTGGAGGCTCAGCGCGTGGCCGGCCCGCACGAACAGCAGCTTGCCGACGTACGCCTCGGCCTCCGCCCAGACGAGCTCCCAGCCCCACGGCTTCTCGACCCGCCGGGGCGCGACCATGAAGCGGCTCCTCATCCCAGCCACTGGGGATGGGCGGACACGTACTCGTCGGCGCGGCGGAGCTCCTTCGGCGTGTTGACGGTGAGCCAGAGCCCCGTGTGACGGAAGGCGCGCAGGCGGCCCTCGGCCGCGAGCGCCGGAAACGCGGTCGCCTCGTGGTCGCCCCTCTCCGGAAAGCGCTCGAGCGCCTCGGGCGAGAGCGCGTAGATGCCGCAGTTGACCCAGTAGGGCACGCGCGACACCTCGTGGAAGCCGGTGACGACGTCGTCGTCCGTCAGCTCGACCTGCCCGAACTGCGACGGCGGCTGGGCGACGGTGATGGTGGCCGCCGCGCCCGTGGCGCGGTGGCGCTCGAGCAGGGCGCCGAAGTCCGCGTCGACGAGCTCGTCGCCGTTCATCGCCAGCACGTCGCCGGTCTCGTGCCGGAGCCGCGACGCGAAGCGGATCCCGCCGCCGCGACCCAGACGTTCCGGCTCTCCCGCGCACAGGACCTCGACGCCGAGCCCTGCGAGCCTCGCGTCGAACTCGTGCTCCTGCCCGCCGAAGCAGCTGACGATCACGCGCTCGACGCCGACCTGCCGCAGGCGACCGATCTGCCAGGCGAGGAGCGGCTGCCCGCCGACCGGCACGAGCGACTTGGGCAGCCCGCCGGCCGCGTCGCCGAGGCGCTCCGCCTTGCCGCCGGCGAGGACGATCGCCTCCATCAGTGCCCCTTCCGGTGATGTTGCCTCGTTCCTGGCGCGGGAGGAGCAAGCCAGGCTAGGACGCAGGGAACCCCGATACCAGAAGGTATCGGGGCGACCGAGGACGACGCATGGCGCCGCTCATCACGGGCCAGGGGCCAGGAGGACATTGCCGGAAGGGGCACTAGCTTGCCGCGCGGCCGATCGCGTCGTAGGTGAACCCGGCCGTCCGCATCGACGCGGGATCCAGCATGTTCCGTCCGTCCACCAGCACCGCGGAGCGCATCCGCGGCGCGATCGACTCCCAGTCGACGTCGGCGAGCTGGGGCCATTCCGTGACCAGCACACCCGCGTCCGCGCCCTCGAGCGCCTCCGCGACGGAGTCGACCTGCACCACGCCGTGCAGGCCGTCGGCCCGTGCGACCGGGTCCCACGCGACGACGTCCGCCCCCTCCGCGAGCAGCCGCCCCGCGAGCACGAACGCGGGCGCCTCGCGCGTGTCGTCCGTGTCGGGCTTGAACGCCAGGCCGAGCAGCGCGATCCGCTTCCCGCGCAGCGGTCCGACGAGCTGCTTCAGCTTGCCGACCACGCGGCGCTTCTGGAGCTCGTTCACCTCGATCACGGCGTTCAGCACCTGGAAGTGGTAGCCGGAGCTGGCCGCGAGCTGCTTGAGCGCCAGGCTGTCCTTCGGGAAGCAGTTCGAGGTCACCAGGCCCCCGGTCGTGACGAACGTGTGCGCGGGCGGCACCTCGAGCGAGTAGACGAAGCCCGAGAACCGTTCGCGCGTCACCTCGACCACGCGCGTCCAGGCGGCATTCGCGCCGCGCCGATACCCGGTCGGGGCGATCCGCTTCGCCTGACGGCGGAGCGACAGTACGACGCCCGCGCGATCTTCGGCCTTGACGAGCTCGAGCATTCGCTCGATCTGTTCCGCGCCCGAGATCCGCACCCAGGATGTGTCCACGGTCGACAGTCTCGTCCGACCAACCCGCAGCGACCCGACGATGCCGAGGTCGCAGAGCAGGCGCAGCACGCCGTCGGCGAGGTCGCGGCTCGCGGTCCCGAGCTCGAGGATCACGCTCGGCCCGCCGCGCACCAGCGACCACGATCCGTCGCCGTGCCAGAGCCCTGACAGGAATGCACGCTTGTGCTCCTCGGGCTCGTCCCACAGCACGCCAGGCACGCGCTGCTCGTAGCAGTGTCGTCCCATCCCGAATCGGTCGACCCACCACGTGCCCAGGATCCGCGAGCTGATGCGCACGACGCGGGACGTCGGTGTCGAATACACGTACGGCGAGACGCCGACCGACCGCCAATACCGCGCGACCTCGTCGACGAGGCCCTCCTCGCGGGTCGGATGGAAGCTCCAGGAGATGCGTTGTGTTCCGCTCGTCGCGTCGGTCGAGCGGTGCCCTTCCGCCGCATAGAGGCCTGCGACTCGCCAAAACGAACGCGTCGCGTCGAGCGACGCCGGCACGTACGTCCCGTTTCTCGCGATCCCGACGGTGGCGTCGGCCAGCTCGAGGTCGAGGGCCGCCGCCTCGGGGAGGCGTAGCGTGCCCGGCCGGGCGATGTCGTACCCGCGGGCACGCCCGCGAGGATGGTTCGCTGAGACGGCCGCGTGGAGCTCGTATGGCGCGACGGCAGCGAGCTCATCTGCGTCCGGCCTCACGATCACCTCGTCTGGCTCGACACCGTTCTCCACCGCGTCGAGAATCCACAGCCGTGACGTCCGAACACGGGGCGGAGGCGCCCCCTGGGCGAGCGGAAGCCAGTCGTTCGTCGTGAGGTCCGAGGCGAGCACGCGCGACCCGTCCCGTACCACGAACGGATGATCCGGCGTACAGCGCACGCGCCGACCCATCTTGGTCCTGATCGTCAGCAGCTCGCCGTTGAAGTGGCGTCGCGTGAGCACCTCCACCGGGAGGAACTCGGCACCGTCACCGTCGCCGCGCCAGGTGAGGATCTCGACCTCGGACAGTGGCTCCGTCCCCTCGTAGAGCTGCTCGAGCGTCACGAGCGAGCTCACGCCCGTTCGCCGCACGAGCACGGTCTCGTCGCCTGCGAGGCAACTTCCGCCGAAGCCGACGCCGGCCCTGAGGAAGCTCTTCCCGATCCTGCGGTCGTGTCCGATGCCCTCCGCGACCTTGACGACGTCGGCGCCTGTCGCCTCGCAGACGTTCGCGATCTCGTTGATGAACGAGATGCGCGCCATCAGCGCCGCGTTGGCGGCGAGCTTGATCATCTCGGCCGAGGCGACGTCGGCGCGCACGATCGGCGCGTCGATGCTCTCGTGCAGCGCAGCCACCGCGTCGCCGTCCGCGTCGCTGAAGGCTCCGATCACGATCCGGTCGGGCTCCATGAAGTCCCGGACGGCCGTGCCCTCGGCCGTGAACTCCGGGTTCGAGACGTAGCCGACGTGGGCGAGCCCGCGACCGTCGAGGCGATGCCGCACCTTCTCGCCGGTGCCGACCGGGACGGTGCTCTTCATCGCCACGACGATCCGCCGGTCGACGGCCGGCAGCTCGTCGACCACCGTCCAGACGGCGGACAGGTCTGCGTCGCCGGAGAACGTGGGCGGCGTGCCGACGGCGACGTAGACGAAGTCCGCTCCGTCGATCGCCTCGTTCACGTCGGTGGTGAAGGCGAGCCGCTCGCGGTTCCGGGCGAGCAGCTCGTCGAGGCCCGGCTCGTAGATCGGGACGTCTCCGCGGCGGAGCGCCTCGATCTTCTCCGGGATCACGTCCCTCACCGTGACCCGGTGCCCGAGCTCGGCGAAGCACGCGCCCGTCACGAGACCGACGTAGCCCGCGCCGAAGACCGCAACCCGCTTGCCGCTCTCCTCCATGGCGGGGCGGAGCATAGTCACGCCCGCGGCGGCCGGAACGAGGGTCCTAGGCGGACTTGCGCACCTTCGCGAGCGGCCGCAGGCCCTTCGCGATCGCGATCATCGTCTCGTTCGAGAGCCGGTCGAGCAGCGTGTTGACGACCCAGTACGAGGCGCCGTCGGTACGGAGCACGACCATGTGGAGGTGTGGGCCGTTGTAGTACAGCTCGTAGCGCCTGCCCGCGATGTGCCGCACGAAGTTCCGGTCGCCGAGCACCGGGGCGTCGTCCCAGTCCGTCATCTGCACGCCCCAGTACTCGTTCGCCCCACCCAGGCGATAGGTGAGACGGACCGCCTTGTGCTTCCGGTCGGGGTCGATCAGGTAGACGCGCATCGGCTTCTCGGGGTCGAGGCTGGAGCTGTCCGCAATCTTCGTCGGCACCATCAGCGGGTAGTCGATCCTGCGCCGCCAGTCGCTCAGGAGGCCGACCGCGTCGCTCGCGCCGTAGGTCGTCACCGACGCCGGCTCGCGCTGCGGCGTCTGGTCGACGGGTGCGGACGCGAGGCGTCCGTGGAACGTCTG
>Ga0210120_1000119_pt1 | contig 18212 bp, 12 predicted proteins | sample Goodyear_PhragA__FD_184868 | JGI IMG/M metagenome (GOLD analysis project Ga0210120, IMG submission 184868) | Wetland microbial communities from San Francisco Bay, California, USA, that impact long-term carbon sequestration - Goodyear_PhragA_D2... | ecosystem: Environmental > Aquatic > Marine >... | reverse complement strand
AGATCGGCTGGACGGGAGGCGAGTGCATCACCGACAGCCGCGCCCTGATCGACTACTTCCGCACCACCCCCGACGGCCGCATCGCCTTCGGCTGGGGCGGCGGACGGATCGCGATGGGGGCCCGCCTGCGTGGCCGCTCCGAGCTCGACGCCGACGTGGTCGCCGCAGCCGCCCGGCGCCTCCACGACTACTTCCCCGCCCTGGCGGAAGCGGGCGCCGGGCCGGCCGGAGAGCGCCGCCCGGCCCGCATCACCCACGCCTGGGGCGGCCCGATCGACGTCTCGCCGACCCACGTCCCGATCGTCGTCCCCCTGTCCGGCAGCCGCAGCTTCGCCGCCGCCGGCTTCACCGGCAACGGCGTAGGCCCCTCCCACATGGTCGCCCGCACCCTCGCCTCGCTAGTCCTCGACCGGCGGGACGACCACTCCCGCCTCCCATTTGTCGACCCGCAACCGCAGCGCGTCCCGCCCGAGCCCTTCCACTGGCTCGGCGGGGAGACGATCCGCCGCGCGCTCACCGACAAGGAGAACGCCGAGTTGGAGGGCCGGCGCCCTCATCCAGTCAGCTCCCTCGTCTCCAGGGCGCCGGAGTTGATCGGGTTCCATATCGGCCGGTAGCGGGGGAGGGCGGGAGTCGCCTCTCAGACTGCCTAAATCCGTCTTCGGCGGATTCATGATGAGCCGCTTCGCGGCCCCGGATAGCCCGCCGGGGCGCCGCTTCGCGAGGCATCTGAGAGGCGACTCCCGCCCTCCCGTCAATCGACGCGGCGACCCCGACAGTCCCGGCATCGTCGAGGCGACTCGCGCACTCCTTTGGGAGCCGGGTCACCGCGTGGTGGTCACCAGCGGGAGGTGATGACCTTCTGGCGGGTGTAGAACGACACCGCGTCCGTACCGTTGGCGTGGAGGTCGCCGTCAATCGAGTCCTTCCAGCCGGAGAAGGGGAACCAGGCCACGGGGGCCGGGACGCCGACGTTGACGCCGAGCATTCCGGCCTGGACCTCGTAGCGGTAGCGGCGAGCGGCGGCGCCGGAGCGGGTGAAGATCGCTCCGGCGTTGCCGTAGCGGGAGCCGTTGACGAAGTCGAGAGCCTGGTCGAGGTCGTCCACCTCGACGATGGTGAGCAGCGGGCCGAAGAGCTCATCGCGGGCGAGCTCGCACTCGGGATCGCTGACGAGAGCGATCGTCGGACCGAGCAGCGTTCCCGCCGGGCCGGGTTCACCTCGCCCGTCGAGCAGTAACTCGACGTGTCCGGCAGCCCCGCTGTTCTCGCCGTCCCGGTCCTCGCCGCCGTCCACGGCCCGTCCAATGGCTTCAGCCACCCTGTCCCGCGCGGCGGCCGAGATCATCGGGCAGACGTCCGTGCCTTCGTCTCCGCCCGCCCCCACCCGCAAATCCGAAGCGGCTTCGACGAGCGCGTTCCTCACCTCCGCCCGCCGCGCCTCGTCCCCGACGACCACGCAGACCGAGCCCGCAAGACACCGCTGCCCCGCCGCCCCGAAGGCGGAGCCCATGATCGCGGGGATCGCCTGCGCCAGGTCGGCGTCGGGCATCACGACGAGCGAGTTCTTGGCACCGCCGAGCGCCTGGACGCGCTTGCCGGTGCGAACGGCGCCTTCGGCGACGACGCGGGCGGTCTGGGCGCGGCCGACGAAGGAGATCGCGTCGATGCCGGGGTCGGCGAGGATCGCCTCGACCGCGTCGCGGCCGCCGTGCACGAGGTTGACGACGCCGGCCGGGATCTCCTCGACCGAGTCGACGATCTCGACGATCAGCGCCGCCGGGCGCGGGTCCTGCTCGGAGGGCTTGAGCAGGAAGGAGTTGCCGCAGGCGATCGCGTAGGGAAGGAACCAGAGCGGGATCATCGCCGGGAAGTTGAACGGCGTGATCGCGGCGACCACGCCGACCGGCTGCCGCACCATCTCGACGTCGACGCCCGCCGCGACGCCCTCCAGGTTCTCGCCCTTCAGCAGATGCGGCACCGCCGCCGCCGACTCGACCGACTCGATCCCCCGCCCGACCTCCCCGTTCGCGTCGGCGAGCGTCTTGCCCATGTCCTCGGTGACCAGCTCGACCAGCTCGTCGCGCCGCGCTTCCAGCCCCTCGCGCAACGCCAGCACCGCCCGAGCCCGCCGCAACGGCCCAGTCTCCCGCCACTCCGCCTGCGCCTCCCGAGCCGCCTCCACAGCTTCCCCGACCTCACGAGCCCCACAAAGCGGCACCCGCGCCGCCACCTTCCCGGTAGCCGGGTTGAAGTCCTCAAGCTCCTCCACCCCCCGGTGCGGCTCGCGCCAACTCCCACCGATGTAGTTCCGCAGCCTCAGCTCACCCATCCGTTCGCTCCTTGTCGGCCACGGGGCGATAAACGACGAACGCACCCCGCGAGGGCCCCGAGCCGAGTCCCGAAGGACCCGAGCCGAACCGCGAAGGACGGGAGTCGAACGGTGCAGGACCGGAACCGAACCGCGATGGACGGGGAGTCGAACGCGGTCGCGAATCGAGCGCCACCTGGAGGGCGGGGGTCACTTCGACGATGCCTCGCGAAGCGGCTCCTGGCGGGTGAACATGGGCCGCGAAGCGGCTCGCAATTAATCCGCCGAAGGCGGATTTAGGCACCCGGCGAAGTGACCCCCGTCCTCCCGGCACTCGGCGAGGCGACCCCCGCCGCCCCGATCGCCTGGGCACTCGGCGAAGTGACCCCAGCCCTCCCGGCCATTGACGAGGCAACTCCCGCCCTCCCGACGCTTCGATCGTCACGCCGCCTCCGCCGCGCCGATCGCGACCGGTGGCGCGGCCTCCTGGTCGGGCCGCACTTCGCTCATCCTCTCGGCCCGCCGCTGCTGCCACACCGTCGCGCCCATCGCCAGCACGGTGACGCCGAAGAGGATCATCGCGATCACGTTCACCTCGACCGGGATGCCGCGCTGCGCGGCGCCGTAGATGTAGAGCGGGAAGGTGACCGTCGTCCCCGAGTTGAAGTTGGAGATCACGAAGTCGTCGATCGAGAGGGCGAAGGCGAGCAGCGCGCCGCCGAAGATCCCGGGCATGATCAGCGGCAGGGTCACCAGGCGGAAGGTGGTGAGCGGCGTGGCGCCCAGGTCCTGCGCCGCCTCCTCGAGGTTGCGGTCGAAGCCGATCAGGCGCGAGCGCACGACGACGACGACGAAGCTGATGCAGAACATCACGTGGGCGATCAGGAGCGTCTGGAAGCCGAGGCCCGGCGTGCCGAGAATGATGAAGAAGGAGAGCAGCGAGGCGCCCATGACGATCTCCGGCGTCGTCATCGGCACGACGATCAAGAGGTTCGCCGCCCGCCGGCCGTGGAACTTGTGGCGCACCAGGGCGATCGCCATCAGCGTCCCGACCACGGTCGAGATGACGGTCGCCAGCAGCGCCAGCTTCAGGCTGGTAACCAAGGCGCTGTTCAGTTCGGGGATGCCGAACGCGTTGCCCCAGTGCTTCAGCGTGAAGCCGACCCAGGTGAAGTTGTACTTGCCCGCCGGGTCGTTGAAGGAGAAGACGAGGATCACCGCGATCGGGATCAGCATGTAGATCACGACCAGCGCGGCGACGATGTTCACCCCGTGCTCGCGCAGCCAGCGCCAGCCCCCCCTCACCCCAGCCTCCTTCGCTGCTTCCGCTGTTCCTTTGCCCCGTTATTTGGCGATAAGGAACAGCGGAACATCAGAGGGTCTCCTCGCCCATCAGCGCCTCGGACCCGGCGAAGCGGATGTAGATCAGGACGACGACCATGATCAGCGCCATCAGCACGAAGGAGAGCGCCGCCGCGGCCGGGTAGTCGAGCTGCGTCTTGTAGAGCGACTGGATCACGTTGCCGATCATCTGGTTGCCGGCGCTGCCGAGGAACTGTGCGTTGACGTAGTCGCCGGTCGCCGGGATGAAGGTGAGCAGCGTGCCGGCGACGATCCCCGGCGCCGAGAGCGGCAGCGTCACTCGCAGGAAGGCCGCCCGCGAGGACGCGTAGAGGTCCTTAGCCGCCTCGATCAGCCGCTCGTCGATCTGCTCGAGGCTGGCGTAGATCGGCAGGATCATGAAGGGCAGGAAGTTGTAGACGAGGCCCGCGATCACGGCGCTGCCCGTCGCCAGCACGTGCCCGTTCTGCGGCACCAGGCCGATGAGGCGCAGGGCGTCGACCACCGGGCTCTGGTCGGAGAGGATCGTCTCCCAGGCGATCGTGCGGATCAGGTAGGTGGTGAAGAAGGGCGCGACCACCGCGAAGAGCAGCGCGTTGCGCCACTTGCCGGCTCGGAAGGCGATCGTGTAGGCGAGCGGGTAGGAGACGAGGAGGCAGATCAGCGTCGCCAGCCCCGAGTAGAGGAACGAGCGGGCGAACTGCGTGTCATACAGCGAGAGCGCTTCCGAGTAGTTGCCCCAGTTCCAGCTGAAGCTGAGGCTGCCGACGACGCCCGACTCGAGCGACAGGTACCCCATGTAGAAGAGGGGCACGACGAAGAAGAGGAGCAGCCAGATCGTCCCCGGCCCGAGCAGGAAGTAGGGGACGATCCGGCGACGCTCCGTCATCACTCGCTCACCGCGCTCTCACGCTCGCCTCAGCCGTTCAGCACGGCGTTCCAGGCCCGCGTCACCGGGCCTTCCTCTTCCTCGGTCAGCTGCGCCTGGGTGAAGCAGCCCTTGGTGAATTCGGAGCTGGGGAAGATCAGGTCGCTTTCCGCCAATTCCGGTTCGGTCTTTTCGAAGATCCGCTTCACGCCTTCGACCGGGGTCACGTAGTTGACGTATTCGGCGATCTTCGCCTGGTTCTTCGGCACGTAGACGTAGTTCATCCAGGCCTCGGCGGCGGTCGGGTTGGGGGCTCCGACCGGGATCACCATGTTGTCCGACCACAGCGAGCAGCCCAGGGTGGGCATGCGGAATTCGATGTTCGGGTTGTCGGCCTGGAGCTGCACCGCGTCGCCCGACCAGCCGATCACCGCGACTGCGTCGCCGCTGGTCAGGTCACGCGCGTAGTCGTTGCCGGTGAAGCGGCGGATCTGCCCCGATTCGACCGCGCCCTTGACTTTTTCGATCGCCTTCATCCAGTCTTCTTCGGTCGCTTCTTCGGGGTTGATCCCGATGCAGGTCATCACCAGCGGCACGGTTTCGCGCAATTCGCTGAGGAAGTCGACCTTGCCCTTGTACTTGGGGTCGAAGAGGTGGCAGATCGAGCGCACTTCGGGCGCCAGGTCGGTGCGCACGATGATCCCGCCCATGCCGCTCTGCCAGGGCACGCTGAATTGGCGGTTTGGGTCGAAGCCGGGGTGCTGCAGCGAGGGCACGAGGTTTTCCTCGACGTTCGGGATGCCTTCCTTGTCGACGTTCTGCAGGTACCCCAGGTCGTGCATCTTCTTCGCCATCCAGTCGGTGACGACGAACATGCTGCGGCCGCCCGATTCGCCCTGTTCGAGCAGCGGCTGCATCTTGCCGAAGAATTCGGCGTTGTCGTTCACGTCTTCGATGTACTTGACCTTGATCCCGGTCGCCTTTTCGAATTCGGCCACGGTGCCTTCCTTGCCGGGGTCGATGTAGAGCGGCCAGTTGGAGATCGTCACGTTGCCGGACGGTTCGCCTTCCAGCTTCACCGTTCCGCCTTCTCCACCGCCGCCGCTGCCACAGGCGGCGAGGCCCACGGCCAGGGCCACCGCCGCAACCAGCACTGCAAGCGCCGGGGCGCGTTTGTCGGGTATGGCCCGACTCACGCGCCCGGTCCTCGGCTCTGCTCTACCCATCCGACTCACCCTCTCCTGGTTGAACCTCATTCCCTTGCAAGCTCTCGCGCACGACGTGCATGTGCTCGGGCTCCCAGCTCAGCGCCACGCGGGCGCCGCCGCCGGGCAGCGCCTGGCGCTGCGCCTCGTCGGCGTTGGGGACGAGCACGGTCATCCGCACCCCGTCGCCGAGGTCTACAGCGATCTGGGTCGAGGTGCCCAGGTAGAGCGAGCTCTCCACCGTCCCCTCGACCCGCGGCCGCCCGTTCGACGCCGCCGTTTCCGACTTTTCCCCCACCCTGGTGTGGGAAAGGTCGGGAACGCCGCCCGCGCCGAGCGTCTCCACCCGCAGCTTCTCCGGCCGCACGACCGCGTAGCAGCGCTCGCCCGCGGCGAGCCCGTCGGTCGCGGCGCGCACCGCCGGCCCGTGCTCGAGCTTCACCTCGCCGCCCCCGCCGACGGTCGCAGGCATCAGGTTGGAGACGCCGATGAAGCCGGCGACGAAGGTGGTCGCCGGGCGCTCGTAGACGTCCTCGGGGACGCCGACCTGCTCGACCCGGCCTCGGTTCATCACCGCGATCCGGTCGCTCATCGTCAGCGCCTCCTCCTGGTCGTGGGTGACGTAGACGAAGGTGATCCCGACCTCGCGCTGGATCTTCTTCAGCTCGACCTGCAGCCCCTTGCGCAGCTTCAGGTCGAGCGCCCCGAGCGGCTCGTCGAGCAGCAGCACCTTCGGCAGGTTGACCAGCGCCCGCGCCAGCGCGACGCGCTGCTGCATGCCGCCGGAGAGCTGCGAGGGCCGCCGGTTCGCCTCCGCCGCCAGCCCGACCCGCTCCAGCTCGGACTGCACCCGCTCGCCGACCTCCGCCCTGCCGACCCGCTTGCGCTTCAGCCCGAAGGCGACGTTGTCGCGCACGCTCAGGTGGGGGAAGAGCGCGTAGCTCTGGAAGACGGTGTTGGTCGGCCGCCGGTGCGGCGGCTGCTCCGCCACGTCGGTCCCCTCGATCCGGATCTCGCCGGCGCTCGGCCGCTCGAAGCCGGCGATCATCCGCAGCGTCGTCGTCTTGCCGCAGCCGCTCGGCCCGAGGAAGGTGAAGAACTCGCCCGCCGCCAGCTCCAGGTTGAGGTCGTCGACGGCCACGAGATCGCCGAAGCGCTTGCTCACATCCCTCAACTCGACGCTATGGACAACGTCGCCCACGTCACAGACGGTAGCCCATGCGTGCCCAAATGCCGTTGTACTAATCGTATATACAAGGACCAGCCGCTTACTCCATTGGACACTTGAATGAGAGAGCAAAGCGAGCTAGCTTTGTCCATATCGTCGTAGCTACGGACAGACTCCAGAAGCTAGCGCTGCGTCATCTGTGGATGCACTTCTCGCGCATGGGGTCATATGGGCCGGAGCACGAGATCCCGATCATCGTCCGCGGCGACGGCTGCTACGTCTACGACGAGCACGGCGCCCGCTACCTCGACGGCCTCTCGGCGCTGTTCTGCGTCAACGCCGGCCATGGCCGCACGGAGCTCGGCGAGGCGGCGGCGCGCCAGGTCTCCGAGCTCGACTTCTACACGCTGTGGAGCTACGCCCACCCGCGGGCGATCGAGCTCGCGGCGCGGATCGCCGCGCTCGCCCCCGGCGACCTCAACCGCGTCTTCTTCACCTCCGGCGGCTCGGAGGCGGTCGAGTCGGCGCTGAAGCTCGCCCGCAACTACCACCGGGCGCTCGGCAAAGGCCAGAAGCACAAGGTGATCGCGCGCGAGATCGCCTACCACGGCACCTCGCTCGGCGCCCTCTCGGCCACCGGGATCACCGAGCTGCGCTCGCAGTTCGAGCCGCTCGTGCCCGGCGGCTGCCACGTCCCCAACACCAACGTCTACCGCTGGCCGGCCGACCGCCACCCGCTCTGGGCGGCGACCGCGATCGAGGAGCGGATCGAGTTCGAGGGCCCGGAGACGGTTGCCGCGGTGATCCTCGAGCCGGTGCAGAACGCCGGCGGCTGCTTCGTCCCGCCCGAGGGCTACTTCGAGCGCGTGCGCGAGATCTGCGACCGCCACGACGTGCTGATGATCTCCGACGAGGTGATCTGCGCCTGGGGCCGGCTCGGCCACATGTTCGGTTGCGAACGCTTCGGCTACGTCCCCGACATCGTCACCGTCGCCAAGGCGCTGACCTCCGCCTACGCGCCGATGGGCGCGGTGATCGCCGACGACCGTATCGCCGAGCCCTTCATGCAGGGCGACGCCTCCTTCTCGCACGGCTTCACCTTCGCCGGCCACCCGGTCTCCTCCGCGGTCGCGATGGCCAACCTCGACGTGTACGAGCGCGAGGACCTCTGCGGGCACGTGTTGGCCAAGGAAGCGGAGTTCCGGCAGCTGCTGGAGAGCCTGCACGACCTGCCGATCGTCGGCGACGTGCGCGGCGCCGGCTTCTTCCAGGCGATCGAGCTGGTCAAGGACAAGGAGACGAAGCAGACCTTCGAAGGCGAGGAGGCGGAGGACCTGCTGCGCGGCTACCTCTCCGGCGAGCTCTACAGGCGGGGTCTGATCTGCCGCGCCGACGACCGCGGCGACCCGGTGATCCAGCTGGCGCCGCCGCTGATCGCCGACACGGAGCAGTTCGAGGAAATCCACGACGTTCTGCGGGGGGTACTGACGGACGCCTGGGAGCGCGTCCGAAGATAGGAGCGCCGATGCTCACCGTGCAAAGCCTGCTCGACGAGGTCGGCCTCGACCTGGCGGCGGGCGCCGAGGCGGCCGAAGCTCCGCTGCGCTGGATCCACATCTCCGAGCTCGCGGACCCGACCCCGTGGCTCTCCGGCGGCGAGCTGATGCTGACCACCGGCATCCCGCTCGACAGCGCCGCCAAGCAGCGCACCTACATCCGCCTGCTCGCCGAGCACAACCTCGCCGGGCTCGGCTTCGGCACCGGCTTCAGCCACAAGAAGCTGCCGAAAGCGCTGCTCGAGGAGGCGCGCAAGCGCGACTTCCCGCTGTTCGAGGTGCCCTACTCGACGCCGTTCATCGCGATCACCGAGAAGGCCTTCGCCAAGCTGGTCAACGAGCAGTACGAGGTGCTGCAGCGGGGGATCGCGGTGCAGCGGCGGCTCGAGCGGCTGGTGCTGGAAGAGCGCGGCCTGGAGGAGATCGTGGCGACGATCGCCTCCGCCGTCGGCGGCACCGTGGCGATCCTCAACAGCCGCGGCGAGCGGCTCGCCGGGCGCGGCTTCCGCCGCCAGCTCTCGGCCGAGGCGGTCAACGCGATCCGCGACGAAGCGCTCGCCCACACGGCAGACGGCCACCCCTTCGTACCCACTCATCCATCTGTGGCGGGCCGGGCTCTAGCCCACCCGGTGATCTCACCGGGTGGGGGCCCGCCCCAGGCCTGGGTCGTGATGGTCCGCGACTCGGGCGGGCTCGGCGACTTCGAGCGGCTGATCCTGCAGCAGGCGGTCGCCGTGGTCGCGCTCGAGCTGATGCGCCGCCGCGTCGCCCGCGAGACCGAGCGGCGGCTGGCCGGCGACGTGCTCGCGGGGGCGCTCGGCGGGCGGCTGGACCCGAGCGAGCTGCGCCGCCGGCTGGAGCCGTTCGGGATCGGCGACGAGGCCGCGGTGCTGGTCTTCGACCTCGACGACCCGGCTGCGGCCGAGCCGGCGCTCGAGCGGGCGCTCGCCGCCGACGCCTGCCCGGCGGTCGTCGCGCCGCACGCCAGCGGCACCCGCGAGCTGCTCTGCGCCGTGGTCGACGCCGCCGACCGCGACCCGGTCGACCTCGCCTCCGAAGCGCGCAAAGCGCTGATCAAGGAGCGCGGCGCGGTGCGCGCAGCCGCCAGCCGCCCGGCGCCGCCGGAGGAGCTGCGCCACTCCTTCCACGAGGCGCGCTGCGCGCTCGAGGCGACCGCGTTCAGCGACAACGGCAGCGCCCCCGACGTCGCCTCCTGGCGCGACCTCGGCGCCTTCACCCTGCTGCTCTCGATCCAGGACGACGAGGCGTTGCGCCTCTACTGCGACAGCGTGCTCGGCCCGATCGAGCAGGGCGACGAGGAGTACGGCGGCGAGCTGCTGCGCTCGCTGGAGGCCTTCATCGAGCAGAACGGGCAGTGGGAGCGCGCGGCGCGCCAGGTCTACTGCCACCGCCACACGCTGCGCTACCGGATGCGCAAGGTCGAGGAGCTGACCGGGCGCGACCTCTCGCGCGCCCACGACCGGATCGAGTTCTGGCTCGCCCTGCGCGCCCGGGAGCTGGTCGGCTCATGAGCGCGCCGTCGAGGTTATGCACGCATAGCGGTGACAACCTCTACGGCGGTGGGGAGGGACGATGATCGTCGGCGTCCCCAAGGAGATCAAGCTCGACGAGTACCGGGTCGCGATCACCCCCGCCGGGGTGCGCGAGATGACCGAGCACGGCCACGAGGTGCTGGTCGAGGCCGGGGCGGGCGGGGGCAGCGCGATCGCCGACGCCGAATACGAGTCGCAGGGCGCCCACATCGCGCCCGACGCGGCGGCGATCTTCGGCGCGGCGGAGATGGTCCTCAAGGTGAAGGAGCCGCAGCCGGCAGAGATCGAGATGCTGCGGCGGGGCCAGCTGCTGTTCACCTTCCTGCACCTCGCGCCCGACCCCGAGCTGACGCGCGGCCTCTGCGCCGCCGGCGCCACCTGCGTCGCCTACGAGACGGTCGAGGACGCGCGCGGGCGGCTGCCGCTGCTGGCGCCGATGAGCGAGATCGCCGGCAAGATCGCCACCCAGGCCGGCGCCTTCATGCTGGAGAAGCCGCTCGGCGGGCGCGGCATCCTGCTCGGCGGCGTGCCCGGCGTGGCGGCGGCCAACGTGATCGTGATCGGCGGCGGCGCGGTCGGCATGAACGCCGCCTTCGTCGCGATCGGGATGGGCGCCGACGTCTTCGTCTACGACAAGTCGATCGACCGCCTGCGCGAGCTCGAGGCGAGCTTCGGCGGCGCCTGCTCGACCGTCTACTCGACCACGCTGGCGGTCGAGGAGATGCTGCCGCGGGCGGATTTGGTGATCGGCGCCGTGCTGGTCCACGGCGCGCGCGCCCCATATGTAGTGCGGCGCGAGCAGCTGGCGCTGATGAAGCCGGGCGCGGTCCTGGTCGACGTGGCGATCGACCAGGGCGGCTGCTTCGAGACCTCGCGCCCGACGACGCACCGCGATCCGACCTTCGAGCTCGATGGGGTGACGCACTACTGCGTCGCCAACATGCCGGGGGCCGTGCCGATCACCTCGACCCACGCGCTGACCAACGCGACGCTCCCCTACGCGCTCGCCCTGGCCGACCGCGGGGTGGCCGAGGCGATCCGGCGCGACCCGGGCCTGCGCCCCGGCGTCAACGTCGCCGCCGGCCACGTCACCCACCCGGCCGTGGCCGAGGCCGTCGGCCTCCCCTGCGTCCCCCCAGAGCAAGCCCTACAACCCGCCGACGGGCCGATTTCCCACGTATATCGTGGGAAATCGGCCCGTCGGCCCCGACATGCGGAGGTATCGGACTGAGATGAGCGCCTATGCGGTGGTCAACCCGGCGACGGGGGAGACGATCAAGGAGTACCCGGAGACGAGCGACGAGGAGCTGCGGGCCGCGATCGGGCGGGCCGACGCGGCCGCGCGGACGTGGCCCGGCTCCTCGACTCCCGCCGAGCGCGGGGCGCTGATCCGCCGCGCCGGCGAGCTGCACCTCGAGCGTCGCCGGGAGCTCGCCGAGATCATCGTCCGCGAGATGGGCAAGCCGATCGAGCAGGCCCTGGCGGAGGTCGACTTCACGGCCGAAATCTACGGCTTCTACGCCGACAGGGCCGAGGAGCTGATGGCCGACGAGCCGATCGAGCTGCTCGACGGCGAGGGCGCCGCGGTGGTCCGCCGCAGCCCCTTCGGCGTGCTGCTCGGGATCATGCCCTGGAACTTTCCGTACTACCAGGTCGCCCGCTTCGCGGCGCCGAACCTGGCGATCGGCAACACGATCCTGCTCAAGCACGCCCCGCAGTGCCCCGAATCGGCCGAGGCGATGCAGCGGATGTTCGCCGACGCCGGCTTCCCCGAGGGCGCCTACGAGAACATCTACGCGAGCAACGAGCAGATCGAGTGGGTGCTGGCCGACCCGCGGGTGCGCGGCGTCTCGGTCACCGGCTCCGAGCGCGCCGGCGCCGCGGTCGCCGAGGTCGCCGGGCGCAACCTGAAGAAGGTCGTGCTCGAGCTCGGCGGCTCCGACCCCTTCATCCTGCTCGCCTCCGACGACGTCGACGCGGCGGCCGGGGCGGCGGCGGAAGCGCGGCTCGACAACGCCGGCCAGTCATGCAACGCGGCCAAGCGCTTCATCGTCGTCGACGAGCTCTACGACGAGTTCCTCGAGCGCTTCCGCGAGAAGCTCGCCGCGGCGCAGCCGGGCGACCCGACCGCCGAGGGCACCGAAGTCGGCCCGCTCTCCTCGGCGACCGCGGCCGAACGGCTCGAGGACCAGGTGAGGCGCGCGGTCGAGAACGGCGCCGAGATCGTGCTCGGCGGCGGCCGCGAGGGTAACTACTTCGAGCCGACCGTGCTCGCCGGGATCGCGCCCGGGGCCGACGCCTCCCAGGAAGAGTTCTTCGGCCCGGTCGCCCAGGTCTACCGGGTCGGCTCCGAGGAGGAGGCGGTCGAGCTCGCCAACCAGACCCCCTTCGGCCTCGGCTCCTACGTGATGACCACCGACCCCGAGCAGGCCGAGCGGGTCGCCGACCGGATCGAAGCCGGCATGGTCTACGTCAACCTGGTCGGCGCCGACGCCCCCGAGCTCCCGTTCGGCGGCTTCAAGCGCTCCGGCTTCGGCCGCGAGCTCGGCCGCTACGGCGCCGACGAGTTCGTAAACAAGAAGCTGATCCGCAGCGCCTGAGCCCCGTCGCGGATAGCTCAGGGGCGCAGTTCCGTGAAGCCGGCGGCGGCGAAGTCGCCGTCGAAGGCGAGGGCGCTCCGAATGCCCTTGGCGCGCATGTAGGCGAAGCTGGTTGCGTCGACGAAGGAGTACTCGCGCTCGTCGTGGGTACGGAGCCAGCGCAGAGCGTCGTCTTCTATGGCTTCCCCGACGAAATCCACACGCACGTTGCTGGCGCCGGTGCGGACCGAATCGAGGAACTCGACGGCCTTTCCATGCCAGCGCTTACGCCGAAACCAGGTCCAGCTCTCGCCCCGCACGTGATTGCTCGTGACGATCCGGCGTCCGGCGAGCTGGCGGGCGAGAAGCGTAGCTTCTCGATGGTGCGGGTCACGGTCGTCGAACCCGGCGATCAGAAATGAGGTGTCGACGAAGGTCAGGGATCCGGGTTCGACGGGCCGTAGACGACCTCGTCGATGCTTCGGGTGTCCTCCGGGTCGCTCGACACCGTGCCGAACATCTTGAACAGAGGGTCGTCCTCTATCGACGGCAACGGCTGTATCTCCTCCCGCACGCAACGCCTGATCACCTCCGCTTTCGAGATCCCGGCTTCGTCCGCGCGCCGTCCCACCGCCGCGTCGAGCTCGGGTTCGATCGATATCTGCAGTCGCTTCATGCGGGCCATCTTACATCACCTTGGGCAAAGGTAATGTAACAATTCACAGCCAGAAGTGTCAAATTTCTGCGATACCCTCGGGGCATCGTGAGGTCGATCGGCAGGGGATTCGTGGTCGTCGCGCTGGCGGCGGCCTTCGGCGTGGTCGCGCTCGGGGCGGGGGCGCCGGCCGAAGGCGAAGAAGGGCCGCGCTGCCACGGGCGGCGGGCGACGATCGTCGGGACCGAAGGCGACGACGTGCTGCAGGGGACGCCGGGACGCGACGTGATCTGGGGCGGCGGCGGGAACGACACGATCAACGGCAGCCTCGGCAACGACCTGATCTGCGGCGGGCCGGGCGACGACCTGATCCACGGCGGCCGCGGCAACGACGAACTGTACGGCGAAACGGGCAGCGACCGGCTCTACGGCGACCTCGGTGACGACAAGGCCTCGGGCGGCGCCGGCGAGTACGACGAGGTCGCGGGCGGGCTCGGCATCGACACGCTGAACGGGGGGCGCGGCAGCTTCGACCTCGTGCACGGCGACTACGGCTACGACCGCATGGACGGTGGCCCGGGCGCGCACGACATCGCCTCCTTCGCGACCGACGTCGCGGGCGGCAAGGGCGCCGGCGTCTGGGTCGACCTCGCCAAGCACAGGGCGCGCGGCGACGGCCACGACCGCCTCTACCGGGTCGAGGACATCGAAGGCTCGGCCTTCCGCGACACGCTGATCGGCGACGAAGGCGACAACCGGATCAACGGCGGCCCCGGCGACGACACGCTCGTCGGCGGCGGCGGCTCCGACGAACTGATCGGCGGCCAGGGCAGCGACGCCTGCCAGGGCGCCAAGGGCCACACCGCCTCATGCGGCCCCGAAGCCCCACCGAAGGCCTCCGCCTACGTGCAGATCGACCGCACGAAAGGGGGCGGGGGAGGGCTGGAGCTGATCGGCGGCGCCGGCGACGACGTGATCACCGCCGTCACCTTCAACGAAGCGACCGACACCTTCGGCATCGGCGACACCAAGGGGATCGCGGTCGGCCCCGGCTGCGACCACGTCGGCGGCGACGCCAAGCAGGTCGTCTGCGAACCGAACGGCCCCGCCCGCTGGCTGACCGCCGACCTCGGCCCCGGCAACGACCGCCTGCGGGTCGAAGGCTCGCTCGCCGGGGCGCAGAACGTGCGCCTCGCCGGCGGCGAAGGCAACGACGTGATTCACGGCGGCCCCGAGGACGACCTGATCGAGTCCGGCCCCGGCGCCGACAAGCTCTACGGCGGCGACGGCTCCGACGGGCTGATCGGCGGCCTGCCCGGGCCGACCTACCTCTACGGCGAAGGCGACGGCGACCTGCTGGCGGCGGGCGGCGGTTGCGCCGGCGGCGCCCTGGTCGGCGGCGAAGGCCGCGACGACGCCTCCTTCGCCGAGACCCAGGCCCACCCGGGCCTGCTCTGGATCTCCTTCCCCCTGCACAAAGCCTGGGTCGACACGCTCTACAAGGAGGGCCGCTGCAAGCCCGTCCACCTCTCGCCGACCGACGAGGACATGGAGGGCTCCTTCGACAACGACGTCCTGATCGGCGACAGCGGCCCCAACGCGATGCTCGGCCAGCCCGGCGAAGACCGCTTCTACGGCAACGGCGGCGAAGACGTGATCGACGCCCGCGACGGCGTCCGCGACATCCACATCCAGTGCGCCGCCCCCGGCCACAAGGCCGAAGGCCGCGCCCTCGCCGACACCTTCGACCCGCACGCCGTCGGCTGCGCGATCGAAAAGTACGGCGAGCCCGTGCCAGGGCTCAACAACTCCGGCTGAGCCCGAACCCGATCGCCCCGGCAGCGCCGCTTCGCGTCGATGACGCGCAGGTAGCCCTTGACATCCAGACACACGTGTGTCTTAATGCGCTCAGCATTCGAGAAACACGGATGTCCGTGTTCCTCGGAGCTACAGGGAATTCGCAAGCCGAGTCCGAGAGGGCCGCAAAGGGAAGCGGCCGGCAGAGGGGCTCGAGGGACAAGGAGAGAGCTGAACGTGAGAAGCCACGCGAAGGCACCGGAACCGAGCACGCGCCATACCCGGCGCTCCGACCGTCGAGCCGACGCGCAGCGTGGCGTCTCCGGCCGTGGCGACGGGAGGGGTGCGCCCGCAGGCCGGCTGACCGCATGCCTGGCAGTCGCGCTCCTCGCTTCCCTTGTGGCGTTGCTGCTCGGCGCCGGCACGGCGCTCGCCGGCACGGTCAGCAACGAACGGCCGATCCTCTTCAAGTTCGACGTGGGGACCGCGGGCATCCTTAGCTTTCCGGGAGCCATCGCCGTCGACGAAGCAAGCGGCGACCTCTACGTGGTTGACCGGGGGTCCAACTCCACGATCGACAAGTTCGAAGCCGACGGCACGCCCGCCAACTTCTCCTCCACCGGCAGCCATTCGCTCGGCGAACACTTCGGCCACATCGCCGTCGACAACTCCGGTGGGGCCACCCAGGGTCGCATCTATGTTGCAAGCGGCACGGCGGTGGAAGCCTTCAACCCGGCCGGCGAATACCTCTGGACCCTCGAACCGCCATTCGGGAAAGCCACCGCTGCGGCGGTCGACAGCGCCGGACACCTCTGGGTATCGGACGCCGGCAGCCACGAAGCGATCGAGTTCGCCAACACGGGCAGCCCGCCGGCCCAGGTCGCCCAGGTGCCGATCACGACCGGCACGCCGGCCTCGCTGGGCATCGACGGTGCCGGCGACCTCTTCGTCAACCGCAGCGGCCGCGTCGACAAGTACGTCGGCGGCGCTTACGAAACCAGCTTCGACTCGGGCTCACAGGACCTCGCCGTCGACCAGCCGGGCGCCGCCGGCCACGTCTTCAGCGCCCACTACAACGACTTCTCCGAGTTCGAACCGGACGGCACCCTGTTTGGCAGCTACACGGGCGAAGGCTTCATGTACCTCACCGGCGGTATTGCCTACAACAGCGCCCTCGACCGCGTCTACCTCACCAACGGGTACGGGGAGGCCCAGGCCTTCGGTCACCGCGCCAGCGGCACCGTCCCCGACGCCGCCGCCACCCCCCCCAGCAGCCCCGGCATCAGCTCGGCCACCTTTACCGGCACGGTCAACCCCCGCAGCGTGCCCAGCAGCTACCACTTCGAGTGGAAGCACAACGAATTCGGCTCCTTCTGGGGACCCTCGGAGTGGTCGACGCCCCAGAGCCTGCCCACCGACGAAGAAGAACACGCAGCCTCCTTCGAAGCCCACCACCTGCTCGGCAACACCACCTATATGCTGCGTCTGGTCGGCGTCAACGCCGAAAACCATCTGCGCGGCAGCTCGAGCGTGGTCGAATTCACCACCGCGACGCCCGCCGCGCCGACGGCCTCGATCCAGCCGGTCAGCGCGATCGCGACCGAAAGCGCCCACCTCGAAGGCGCCGTCAACCCGCAGGGCGACTACGGGGCCGGCTGGAAGGTCGAGCTGAGCACCGATCCCGAATGCGCCTCGGGGTTCCATGCCGCCGCCTCCGGCTCGCTGCATTCCGAAGCGACGAGCGAAGTGCCGGTCTCGGCCGACCTGACCGGCCTGCTCCCCAGTCAGCGCTACTGCGCCCGGGTCGTCGGTGAAAACGCCGGCGGCACCGCCATCTCCGCGGTGGAGACCTTCACGACCGCGCCGATCGCCCCCGAAGAAGCCGAAACGATTCCCGCCGCCCCGCGCCACACGACCTCGGCTCGCCTCAACGCCCGCGTCAATCCCAACGGCGAAACGCTCGTCTACCGCTTCGAATACAGCGCCGACGGGGGCGCGACCTGGACGGTGCTTGCCGACGAAGAAGACACCAGCGAAGTGCGCGAACAGACCGTCGTCGGCGAGGAAGTCGGCGGCCTCAGCCCCGACACGACCTACGTCTACCGCTTCAGCGGCGAGAACCCGGCTGGCGAAGTGCAGGGCGGCGAAATGCGCTTCGCCACCCGCCAGGCGGGCGAAGAAGAACTTGTCGCGCCGCGGGGCCTGGAGCTCGTCAACAACCCCGACAAGGGGAACCAGGACGCCAAGCCGGTGTCAAGCCTTGGCGTCAGCGCCGACGGCAGCACCGTCGGCTGGCAGGTCTCCGCCGGGGCCCCCGGAGGCAACAGCGGCGCCTTTAGCGCCTTCCTCGCGACCCGCACGTCGAGCGGCTGGCGCTCCGAGGGCCTTGCCCCTCCCGCGGAAGACCAGTACGGCAGCGGAAGCATCCCCTACTTCCTGATGTTCGCCTCGCCGGATCGCAGCCACTTCCTCTTCGGGATCTACCAGGGAATCCTGGCCGGAGGCGAAATCGCTGTCGCCCGCGTCGACCGCGAACACCGTCAGGAATTGTTGGAAGACTTTCCCGACGGCACCAACCAGGAAGTCGTCACGAGAAGCTGGGATTTCACCGACGACCTCTCGCAGGCCTTCACCGGCGCCTACCCCTTCGGCCGTCTCTACGCCTATACGGGCCCGGGAGAACGCGAAGAGGTCGGCCTGATGAATGACGGCGAACCTCCCGCCTGCGGCATACCGCCCGACGGCTTCCGCCGCAATGGAGCGTACGCACCCCACTGGGTCGCCACCACGGACGGCTCGCGAGTCTTCTTCCGCAGCCAGGGAGACAACTGCTCGGGGCCTTACGGGCTCTACGTTCGCAACCGCGAAACCGCCACGACGACGCAGATAGCCGCCGAAGCCGAATTCATCCAGGCGACCCCGGACGGCCGCAGCGCCCTGTTCGACACCCGCGAACAGCTGACCGCCGAAGACGTCAACTCCGAAGACGACCTCTACCGCTGGAAGGAAGGCGAAGGGGCCGAATGCCTTACCTGCACCGTGGGAGGCGCGCGCTACTACGACGGCCTGACGTCAGAAGACCTGTCGTTCACGTACTTCAGGTCATTCCGTCAACTTGCCCCCGGCTCCAGCGCCGGTCACCCGAACCTCTACGTGCTGCACGACGGCACGATCCGCCT
>Ga0210120_1000118_pt1 | contig 18233 bp, 17 predicted proteins | sample Goodyear_PhragA__FD_184868 | JGI IMG/M metagenome (GOLD analysis project Ga0210120, IMG submission 184868) | Wetland microbial communities from San Francisco Bay, California, USA, that impact long-term carbon sequestration - Goodyear_PhragA_D2... | ecosystem: Environmental > Aquatic > Marine >... | reverse complement strand
GAGCTCGACTCGCTGCAAGTGGAGCTGCTGGACGACGAAGTGCAGGTGCGCGCGCGGCTCCGCACCGCGCGGCTGCCTCGGGAGCTCGTCGGCCCGCTGGCCGAGGCGCTCCGGCCCAACGAGCCGGTCGAAGCCACGGGCCCGCTCCGTGTCCTCCGACCCGGCGCGGGCGAGTGGGTGGTGCGTTCGTTCCGGATCCGGGACTTTCCGGTGCCGGCGGCGGCGGTCCCTCGCCTGGTCTCCCGGGCCTTGGACGAGCCTGGGCGCCAGACCGTGCCCTGGGCCGTCCCGGCCGGCATCCGCGCCATCCGGATTTATCCCGGCGGCGCGACTCTCTACGGAGCTCCTCGCCCATGAGTCATCGGGTCCTGATCGTCGACGACGAGGCCGGCATCCGGCAGGCGCTGAAGCAGGTGCTGGAGTACGAGGAGCTGGAGGTCCGCGTGGCCGCGTCGGGCGGCGAGGCGATCACGGTCTACTCCGAGTTCCATCCGCATCTCGTCTTCCTCGACGTGAAGATGGCCGGCCTCGACGGCCTCGAGACGCTCACGCGGCTCCGGGATCTCGACTCCCGCGCACAGATCGTCATGATCTCGGGGCACGGCACCATCGCCACCGCGGTCGAGGCCACCCAGCGCGGCGCCTTCGACTTCCTCGAGAAGCCGCTCGACACCGACCGGTTGCTGCTCACCGTCCGGAACGCGCTGGCGCACGCCGAGCTCGTCGGTGAGAATGCTCGTCTGCGGGAGGTCACCGAGAGCCGCTACCAGATGGTGGGCCGAAGTGCCGCCCTCGAGCACGTCCGCGGGCTGATCGCGAAGGTGGGGCCCACCGCGGCCCGGGTGCTGATCACCGGAGAGAACGGCACCGGCAAGGAGCTGGTTGCCCGCGGGCTGCACGAGGCGTCGCCCCGGCGTGGCCAGGCGTTCGTGGAGGTCAACTGCGCCGCCATTCCCTCCGAGCTCATCGAGAGCGAGCTCTTCGGGCACATGAAGGGGTCGTTCACCGGTGCGTTCGCCGACCGGACGGGAAAGTTCGAGCAGGCCGACGGCGGCACCTTGTTTCTCGACGAGGTGGGCGACATGTCTCTCTCCGCGCAGGCCAAGCTGCTGCGGGTGCTGCAGGAGGGTGTCGTCACCCGGATCGGGGGCTCGAAGCCGATCGAGGTGGACGTCCGCGTGCTCGCGGCGACGAACAAGGATCTCGAGGGCGAGATCGCCGAGGCGCGGTTCCGGGAGGATCTGCTATATCGGCTGAACGTCGTGCCGATCGAGGTTCCGCCGCTGCGCGAGCGACTGGAGGACGTGCCCGCGCTGGTCAGCCACTTCGCCGAGGCGCTGGCCGAGAGCGCCGGTGTGCCGGGCAAGAAATTCGCGGAGGACGCGATGGCGCAACTGCAGACGCGCTCCTGGCCGGGCAACATCCGGGAGCTCCGGAACGCGGTCGAGCGGGCCCTCATTCTCGCCCCCGGCAAGGTGGTGACCGCGGCCGACATCGACCGGCTGCTGCCCGGCGTCGACGGGGCGGTGCCGCTCCCGGCTGCCCCGGGCGGGGCCCACACGTTCGAGACCTTCAAGCAGGAAGCGGAGAAGAACTTCCTGGTCCAGCAGCTGCGCGAGCACGACTGGAACGTTGCCGAGACCGCCCGCGCCCTCAAGATGCCTCGCTCGAACCTCTACAAGAAGATCGAGCGCTATGGCATCACCCGGGAGGCGACATGACCGAACAGCCGAGGGACTGGAATCGCGAGCTGGCCGATATCGACAAGGTGATCGCGAAGGGCGGCGCGCCGGCGGGCAGTGGATCGGTGCCGGCGGCGGCCGGGCGGAAGCCGGGCGTTGCCGCTGCCGCGGCGGTCCCGCGACGCTCGGTGGCAGTCACCTGGTTCTGGGTCGCGCTGGCCGTGGCGCTGGCCGCGGCCTTGCCGCTCTGGCCGTACCAGCGGGCGTGCGGGCTGCAGCTCATGTTCTACATGGGCGCGACAGGGGTGACCGCGCTCATCGGCCTGCTTGGCGCGCTCGCGAGCTGGGCCAACCGCCGCGGGTTCGCGCACGTGGTATCGCTGGCCGTCATCCTGTGGTCGGCGGTGATCGGGCTGCGCGAGGTCTTGCCGCGGGTGGGATACGCGAAGACCGTCCGGACCTGGACGTGCGAGGCGGCACCGGCCGGGCAACCGGCTCCGACGGCGCAGCCGGCTCCGACGGCGCAGCCGGCTCCGGCGCCGCAGCCGGCTCCGGGCGCCAAATAGTTTGTGAACCTCCGTCATCCCGAGCTCAGCAAGGGACCTTTTCCAGGACACCATGGCCAAGACGTTCCGCAACTTCATCGCCGGCGAGTGGGTGGCGCCAGCCAACGGCGCCCATTTCGAGAACCGCAACCCGGCGGACACCGCCGACCTGATCGGTCGCTTTCCCGACTCGGATGCCCGCGACGTGATCGCGGCCGTCCGCTCCGCCAGGCGGGGCTTCGCGCTGTGGTCGAACACGCCGGCGCCGGCGCGCGGCGACGTGCTCCGTCGCGTGGGCGACCTCCTGGTCGAGCGCAAGGAAGCGATCGCCGACGCGATGACGCGGGAGATGGGCAAGGTGCTGGCCGAGACCCGCGGTGACGTGCAGGAGGGGATCGACACGGCCTACTACGCGGCGACCGAGGGCCGGCGGCTGTTCGGCCACACGGTGCCGTCCGAGCTTCGCTCGAAATGGGCGATGAGCTTCCGCCGGCCGATCGGCGTCGCAGGCCTCATCACCCCGTTCAATTTCCCCCTGGCGATCCCGACGTGGAAGATGTTTCCCGCGCTGCTGTGCGGGAATTCGGTGGTCATCAAGCCGTCCGAGGACGTGCCGCACACGGTGCACCTGCTGGTGGAAATCCTGCTGGAGGCGGGCCTGCCGCCCGAGGTCATACAGCTCGTCCACGGCCGGGGCGAGACGGTGGGGAAGGCCATCGTGGAGCACCCGGAGGTGCCGGTGATCTCGTTCACCGGGTCGACCGAGACCGGCTCGGTCATCGGCGAAACCTGCGGCCGCATGCACAAGCGGCTCTCGCTCGAGATGGGCGGGAAGAACGCGATGATCGTCATGGACGACGCCGATCTCGACCTGGCGCTCGAGGGCGTTCTCTGGGGCGCGTTCGGCACCACGGGACAGCGCTGCACCGCCACCAGCCGGCTCATCCTGCATCGGAAGATCCACGACCGTTTCCTCCGCCGCCTGGCCGAGGCTGCCGAGGGACTACGCCTGGGCGATGGCCGCGCGGGCAAGACCGACGTCGGCCCGCTCATCCACGCGGCTTCGCGCGACAAGGTGGAGCAGTACGTCGAGATCGGCCGCGAGCAGGGCGCCGAACTGGTCACGGGCGGCAAGGCGCCCGGCGGGCGCCTCGCGGATGGCTGGTTCTTCCGGCCCACCGTGTTCGCGGGCGTGAAGGCCGGCAGCCGGCTCGAGCAGGAGGAGATCTTCGGGCCCGTGCTGAGCGTCATTCGCGTCCGCTCGTTCGACGAGGCAGTGAGGGTGAACAACGATGTGCGCTACGGTCTGTCGAGCAGCGTCTACACGAGAGACGTGAACCTCGCCTTCCGCGCGCTGCAGGAGCTCGACAACGGCATCACGTACGTCAACGCGCCTACGATCGGCGCCGAGGCGCACCTGCCGTTCGGCGGCGTCAAGGCGACGGGCAACGGCCACCGTGAGGGCGGCTGGGAAGTCTACGAGTTCTACTCGGAGACCAAGGTGGGCTACGTCGACTACTCGGGCCGGCTGCAACGGGCGCAAATGGACAATTACGACGTCTGACGCGGGACCGCGCGGTGTGACGGATGACCAGCACGGTCAACCCGCTCGCCGAGCCGGTTGCGCACCGGTTGGCCGGAGAGTAAGGTTCGTCAGGTTCCATCTGCCTTTCCGTTCGAGCCAGTTCGAGGTCCAATCGCATGCGTCCAATGCAGGTCGGTGCCGGCAGGCGGGGCCCCTCGTTCGATGAAGGGTCGCTGGACCAATACCTCCGCGAGATCAGCAAGTATCCGCTGATTCCCCAGGAGGAAGAGGTCACGCTCGCCCAGCGCATCCGCACGGGCGACCCCGAGGCGCTCGACAAGCTCGTCCGCAGCAACCTCCGCTTCGTGGTCTCTGTCGCCAAGAAGTATCAGAACCAGGGCGTATCGCTCGCGGACCTCATCAACGAGGGCAACCTCGGCCTGATCCGCGCCGCTCACAAGTTCGACGAAACCAAGGGCATCAAGTTCATCTCGTACGCCGTATGGTGGATCCGGCAGGCCATCCTGCAGGCGCTCGCCGAGCAGAGCCGCATCGTCCGGGTGCCGCTCAACCGCGCCGGCACGCTCCACCGGATCGGCAAGCGCTCGTCCGCCCTGCTCCAGGAGCTCGGCCGGGAGCCCACGCCGTCTGAAATCGCCGAGGGAATGGACATCTCGATGGAGGAGGTGCAGAAGACCCTCTCCATTTCCCAGAACCACCTCTCGCTCGACGCACCGCTCACTCCCGGCGAGGACAACAAGCTCCTCGACTACCTGCCCGACACCCAGAACCCCGGCCCCGATTCCGAGACCTTCGAGCACGCGCTCACCGAGTCCATCGAGGAGGTGCTGTCGACCCTGAAGGAGCGCGAGGCCAAGATCCTGCGCCTCTACTTCGGTCTCGATGGCCCCGAGCCGATGACGCTCGAGGAGATCGGCAGCCTGCTTGGCATCACCCGCGAGCGGGTGCGCCAGATCAAGGAGAAGGCGCTGAGCCGGCTCCGGCACGTGAGTCGGGCGCGGGCGCTGGAGAGCTTCCTGGCATAGGGCCCCGCCATCCGGGCCGCTTAACGCCCGGACCACATCGTCGTCATCCTCCCGTCCAAGCCAACCGTACGCCACCTCGAGCCGCGCGGCCCTGCCGCGGGAGGAATGCATGATACGTCTTCGGCCGACACTCGGTCTCACGGCCGCGCTGTGTCTCGCGGTGTCGCCGCTGGCCGCGCAGGTCAGTCCATCCAACCCCTTTGCCGTGAAGCGCTCCGAGCAGCACGCGGAGACGTGGCATCCGCGCCACGAGCGGCACCGCCGGCCTGACGGCTGGCGGCTCGAGCACCGGGGGGAGCGGCTGCAGCGGCACGGAAATCGGATGGAGCGGCAGGGACGGCGCTGGGAACGGCACGGCGCGCGGCTCGAGCGGAGAGGCTACGAGCACCGAGGTGAGCGGTGGCAGCGGAAGGGGAACCACTTGCAGCACCGGGGCGACCGCCTGCAGCATCGGGGCGACCGCCTGCAGCATCGGGGCCGCCACTTGGAGCACCGCGGCGAGCGTCGCCATGCCCGACACCAGGTCCGACGTGGAGATGGCGACATCTGAGGCGCGTCCCAGCCCTGCCGTCATCCCGGGCGCAGCGAGGGACCTTGATCGCCGATCCCGGAACGTGGCGGCGGTCCGAGACGCGAACAAAGTCCCTCGCTCCGCTCGGGATGACGGCGCATTGCCGAGGCGACCGACGGCGCATTCGCGAGGGCGTGCCGGCGATGCGGATCAGCCTTCCCGCAGAATTGCCTCCACCTGATCCCATTCGATGAGAAACGCATCGTGCCCCGCAGCCGACGCGATCTCCCGGTACCGCGCATTCACTCCAGCCGCCCGATACGCTTCGGTCCAGGCGCGGACCTCCGATGGCGCATACAGAATGTCCGAGTCCACCCCCACTCCGATCACCGTCCCGACCCGCGCCGCCGTCGCCTGAGCGGCGGCGCGGAGGTCCCCCACGTCGTGCAGGTCCATGGCCCGCATCAGCGCCACGTAGCTCGCGGCGTCGAACCGGGCCACCAGCTTGTCCCCTTGGCGCCGGAGGTAGTGGTCGACGTCGAACCGCCCGGGCGTGCGAGAGGACGTGCGGCCGAAGCGCGCCTCGAACTCAACTGCCGTGCGATACGTGATCATGGCCAGCGCGCGTGCCGTCGCGAGTCCCGCCACCGGACCCTGGCCGGCGGCGTAGCGCCCGTCCTGCCACGCGGGGTCGGCTTCGATGGCCATGCGTTGGACCGTGTTCCAGGCGATCGCCTGCGCAGACGTCGCCGCCGGAGCCGCGAAGGCCACCAACCGATCGACGGGCACGGGGGACCGGCGGCCCCACTCGAGCGTCACCATCCCGCCGAGCGACCCGCCGGTCGCGAGCGCGATGCGCTCGACACCCAGATGCTCGAGCAGGGGGATGTGGGCGTCGGCGAGATCGGCAGGGGTGAGTTGGGGGAAAGGATCGTCGTGCTTCGCGGCCCATTCCTGCGGGCCGGTCGAGCCGTAACAACTGCCCAGGAGATTGGCGGCCAGGATGGCGTGGCGCGACGTGTCGAGCGGCTTGCCCGGCCCCACGAGGGGTCCCCACCATTGTTCGACGTCCGCGCTGCCGGTCAGCGCGTGAAAGACCAGAATCCAGCCGTGCTCCCGCGCGGCGGAGACGTTGCCGGCCACGCGGTAGCGAAGCCGGAGACCCCGGAGGGTGCGCCCATCACCCGCCTGGAGCGGGGGCAGCGGCAGGTCGCCGGTGCCGGTCGTGCCGGGAACGAGGGTGGTCACGAGAGTCCCGACGCCTTCCGAAGGGGCGGTTTACTCCTCAGCGGCGGTTCAGCGGTGGAGGCGACGAGCGTGACGGCCGAATGAATCGTCCGCGCCAGGTTCCGTGCCTCCGCCGCCGGAACGAGAAAGGCCAACGCGTGAGGCCTATCCACGCTGCGGAGCAGCCGGACGCCGGCGCTGGCTGCCGCGGTGCGACCCGCGGCCCGGAGCCCCGCGGGGTCTGGCAGCCCCGTGACGAGACTGACGGTCGCCACCTCCGCCGGATCGGCGCCAACCGGGTCGATGCCGTGGTGTCCGGACCCGGCGATCACTGCGAACCGGTCGCCCGGGAAGCACGCATTCGGGTCATCCCTCTGCGGGTAGCCCGCCCGCTCGATCGCGGTGGCCGGCAGGTTGACGACGGTGGACGGCTCTCCGTCAGCGTGCAGCGAGGTGAAGCGCAACGCCACCGCGTCCCGCTCGGCGCGCGTCGCCGCGGCGTGATGAATGACTCGAGCCCCTGCCAGCGCGATCTCGCTCACGAACCGGTGGGTTGCGCCGCGGAGTGGCTGCGCCTCGGGCACGAGCCGGGGATCGGCGGTGTGCAGCGCCCCCGGATCCTTGACGAGCTCGCACGCCTCCGCCTCCAGTGCGGCCGCAAGAGCGACCGCCGTGATGTCGGAACCTCCCCGCCCCAAGGTAGTAATGCGCCCGCGGTGCCATCCCTGAAATCCGGTGACGACCGGGGTAATACCCCGCTCCAGGAGCCGGAGCAGCCGGCGGCTCTGGAGTGTCGTCAGCGTCGCGCCGCCGGCGTGGCCATCACTCCCGAGCCCCGCCTCGCGCGCGTCCAGCACAAGGGAAGGGACACCGAGATCGGCCAGGGCGACGGCGAGGAGCGACGCGGCCACCAGCTCGCCACTCGCCACTGCCCGATCCGCCGCGATGCGGCCGGCCGCCGACGAATCGGCTTCGGCGCCGATCGCCTCTCGCACCTGCTCGACCAGGCCGAGCAGGTGATCGGTCACGCCACGGCGCGCGCTGGCCACGGCTACGACCGGCCCGCCCGTTCGCCGGGACGCCGCGCGCCGGGCGGCGGCCGCGATGCGCTCGGGGGTCGCGAGCGCGTCGCCGCCGAACTTCACCACCAGCGGAGATCTCACCGCGCGGCTCCGGCCGTTTCCGCCCGGGGCACGCTCGCCGTCGTTGCGGTCTCCCCCAGGGCCTGGTCGAGATCGGCAATCAGGTCGCGGACGTCCTCGAGGCCGAGCGACAGCCGCACCAGCTCGGGCGTGGTGCCCGTCGCGATCTGCTGCTCGGGCGTGAGCTGCTCGTGGGTGGTCGACGCGGGATGAATGATGAGCGACTTGGCATCCCCCACGTTGGCCAGGAGCGAGAACAGCTTCACCCGGTCGATCAACGCCTTCGCCGGCACGAGCCCGCCTTTGACGCCGAAGGTCAGGACACCGCCGAAGCCGCCGGTCAGGTACCGCGCGGCGTTCCGGTGCTCGGGATGGCTCTCGAGACCGGGATACGACACCCACTCGACGCGCGGGTCCTGGGCCAGCCACTGCGCCACGGCCAGGGCGTTGGAGGAGTGCCGTTGGATCCGAAGGGGAAGTGTCTCCAGTCCCTGGAGGAACAGGAAGGAATTGAAGGGCGAGAGCGCCGGGCCGAGATCCCGCAGCAGCTGCACGCGGAGCTTGATGATGAACGCGGCCGGACCGAACGCCTCCGTGTAGACGATGCCATGATAGCTCGGGTCGGGGGCGCTGAATTCCGGAAAGCGCGCCTTGGCCTTGTCGCTGGTCCAGTCGAACTTCCCGGCGTCGATGACCACGCCACCGATCGCCGTCCCGTGACCCCCGATCCACTTGGTGGCCGAGTGCACGATGATGTCCGCGCCGTGCTCGATCGGCCGGCTGAGCGTGGCCGCGCCGAAGGTGTTGTCCACCACCAGCGGGATCCCGGCCTCGTGCGCGATCGTCGCCAGCGCTTCGAAGTCCGGCACGTCGAGCCGTGGATTGCCGATGGTCTCGACGTACAGCAGGCGGGTACCCGCGTCGATGGCGGCGCGGACCTGGTCGAGGTTGTGGATGTCCACGAACCTGGTCGTGATGCCCCACTTGGGCAGGGTGTAGGCGAACAGGTTGTAGGTGCCGCCGTAGAGCGTCTGCGACGAGACCAGGTTGTCCCCCGCGCGCGCCAGGTTGAGCACGGTGAGCGCCTCGGCGGCCTGGCCGCTCGCCAGCGCCAGCGCGGCGATGCCGCCCTCGAGCTCGGCGATCCGCTTCTCGAACACGTCGCTCGTCGGGTTCATGATGCGGGTGTAGATGTTGCCGAACACCCGCAGCCCAAACAGATCGGCGGCGTGCTGGGTGTCATTGAACACGTAGCTCGTCGTCGCGTAGATCGGGACGGCGCGCGCGTTGGTAGCCGGATCGGGGGCCTGCCCGGCGTGCACCGCCAGGGTGTCGGGATGGTACGTCATGCCGCGCTCCTCAAAGTGTGGGAAACGAAAAGGCCCGGACCGCTCAGTGGAGTGGCCCGGGCCTCGGGTGTCGGGTGGCGAGTCAGGTCCCGCCGCCGCCGCGCGCATGTGCCGAGGAAACCGTCCACCCCAGACAGGGGAGACAGAGCATCATTCGACAGCACATCGGGCGGCCAGTGTCCACGTGAGCGATTCCGGTTCGGGGTCGGGGAGGGCGCATACACGACGCCCTCCGGCCTGGGGCGCTCGGAGGGCGTACATCCGGCGCTTTAGCTCGTTGGTTCGTCCACGGGGACCGCGGTGGACCGGCGGGAGCAAGTGGCCCTAAAGCACCGCCGTGACCGTGAGACTAGCGGTCGCGCGGAGGGTTGTCAAGCTCGTGAGGTGGGGTAATCCTTTGCTCATGGCCAGCAATCCCTCGTTCGACATTTCCACCGGCGCCGACCTCCAGGAGGTCGACAACGCCGTCAATCAGGCTCTGAAGGAAGTCGCCCAGCGCTACGACTTCAAGGGCACCCACTGCACCATCGAGTTCGACCGGGACAAGGCCGAAATTCAACTGGCCGCGGACGACGACTTCCGGATGGAAGCGCTGGTGGACGTCCTGCAGACGCGCATGATCAAGCGCGGGGTGCCGGTCAAGAATCTCGACCTGGGTGAGCTGGTCCCCTCCACCGGCCAGTCGGTGCGGCGCACGGTCAAGCTCACGCAGGGCATCGCCCAGGACGTGGCCAAGAAGATCATCAAGGCGGTCAAGGACGGCGGCTTCAAGAAGACCCAGGCGACGATCCAGGGCGACGAGATCCGGGTGACCAGCCCCTCCCGCGACGAGCTCCAGTCGATCATCGCGATGCTCCGGGGCCAGGATTTCGGCATCGAGCTCAAGTTTGGCAACTACCGCGGGTGAGCGTGACCGGCACGGCCGGTGGCTCGCGGGGTGGGGCGGGATGGTCCTGACGGCGGCGGCGGCGATCGCCGTCGCGGTGGCGAGTTGTACGCCCGTCGCGGCCCCGCCACCCGCTCCCGTGCCCGTGCCGGGCCCCTCCACGCCGAACGAAGGCCCTGCCGAGCCCCAGATCCGGCTGGGCCTCGTCGTGGGCGTGCCGGTCGCCACGGTGTCCGGCAGCGCGGGCCTCAGCGTGAGCGATCCGTCGGGCGCCCGCCTGGCGGAGATCCCCGCGGGCGAGGTCTGGCGGGTGACGGCCGGCGGCGCCGGGCTCGTGGTGCTGGCGCCCGGCGGCGCCGGCACGACGGCATCGGAGCAGATCGAGATCGGCTCGCCCGATCCTGACGCCCTGGTACGGGTGAACGGGCGGCCGTACCGGGGCACGATCACGGCGTTGCGGGATCGGACCGGCGTCACCATCGTCGACCGCGTCCCGATGGAGACGTATCTCGCCGGTGTGGTCTCGGCGGAGATGGGCCGCCGGAGTCTCGCCGAGCAGGAGGCGCTCCGGGCACAGGCCGTCGTCTCCCGGACGTATGCGCTCCGGAACCTGCGCCGCTGGCAAGCGCAGGGGTTCGATCTCTATGCCACCGTGGCGGACCAGGTGTATGGCGGCGCGGCGTCCGAGACGCCCGAGGGCCGTGCGGCGGTGGACGCGACCCGCGGTTGGATACTCACCTACGGCGGCGTACCGATCGACGCATTCTTCTATTCCACGTGCGGCGGCCGCACGGCCGACGGGACCGAAGTGTTCCGCGCGGCGGACCGCCCGTACCTCCGCTCGGTCGCGGACGTGGCGGACGACGGCACGGCGTACTGCAGCATCTCGCCGCGCTTCCGATGGCACGAGGAGTGGACGGGCGAGGCGCTCCGCGCGACGCTGCGGCGCACGCTGCCGGCCGCGGGCGGCGGCACGACCGCGAGCGATGTGAGCGAGGTACGCGATGTACGGGTCAGCTACCGCACACCGTCCGGACGCGTGGGGCAGGTGACGATCGCCCTCCGGCGTGGGGACGTGCGGGTCGACGGCCCCAGCGTCCGGCAGGTGCTCCGGCCCGTCTCCGGCGAGCTGCTGCGGAGCAGCACCTTCACGCTCACCGTCTCGGGCGCGGGCCGGCGGGTGACGCGGCTGGTCGCCGACGGCGCTGGAGCCGGGCACGGCGTGGGCTTCTGCCAGTGGGGCGCCGTCGGACGGTCCCGCGCCGGACAGGATTACCAGCGCATCGTCGCCGCCTACTACCCCGGAGCGTCGCTCGAGCGTCTCTACTGAAGGAGGAACCGGCATGAGCGCCAGTCGGGCCCCGAGCGATCGGCTGCGGGTCGGCATCGTCGGCGGCGGGGCCATCACCCAGGTGGCCCACCTGCCCGTGCTCAAGAAGCTCAAGTCCATCGAGGTGCTGGCCATCTGCGATACCGACCTGCCGAAGGCGCGTGCGCTCGCCGACCGGTTCGACGTGAAGGACGCGGTCGACGACATCGAGGATCTGCTCCGCACGGACGGGCTCGACGCCGCCGTGATCTGTTCGCCCAACCATCTCCACGAGTCGCACATTCTGGCCGCGCTCTCCGCCAACCTGCACGTGCTCGTGGAGAAGCCGCTGACGATGTCGGCGGCGAGCACCCAGCGGATCCTCCGGGCCGCCGAGAAGCGTCACCGGATCGTCCTGGTCGGGATGAACCACCGCTATCGCTCCGACGTGCAGATCGTCCGCAGCTTCGTCCAGAGCGGCGAGCTCGGCCGCATCGAGAGCGTGCGCGGGAGCTGGCACGTCTTCCGGCCGAGCCGGAATCAGCTCGGCTGGCGCCAGCGGCGCGATCAGGCCGGCGGCGGGGCCATGCTCGACCTGGGCCTTTCGATCCTCGACCTTGGCCTCTGGCTCGGCGGCATGCCGGCGCCGGCGCGGGTCAGCGCCTGCCTCGACGGCCTTGGCCGCGAGCGCGGGGTCGAGCAGAGCGGCAGCGCCTTCGTCGTGTGCGAGAACGGCATGTCGCTCTTCGTGGACGTCACCTGGCACCACCTGGGCGAAGGCGAGCGGTTCGGCGTGGGTCTCCGCGGGAGCAAGGGCACGGCGGCGATCAACCCGCTCACCGTCTGGAAGGATCTCAACGGCGTGCCGGTCGACGTTTCCCCGACCTCGTCGGGCAGCCGGGAGAACGCCTTCACCGCGTCCTATCGCGCCGAGTGGGCCCACTTCGAGGCGGCGATCGCCGGGGAGGCCAAGGTCGCCTCGCTGCAGGAGCACCTCGTACTCCACCGGATCATGGACGCCGTGTACAAGTCGGCGGAGGACGGCCGGGACGTGACGCTGTGAGCATGCGGCGGCGCCTGGCGGGCGGCCTGCTCCTGGCGCTGCTGGCGGTCGCCGGCGCCGGGCGACCTCGCGCGGCGTTTGCCCAGCAGACCGCGCCTCCCGCTGCATCTCCCCCATCCTCCGACCTCACCGTCTCCCTCATGACCTTCGGCCCCGGAGCCAAGGTGTGGGAGCGGTTCGGGCACAACGCGATCTGGATTCACGACCCGGTCGACGGCACCGACGAAGCCTACAATTACGGACTGTTCGACTTCGCCCAGGAAAACTTCATCCTGCGCTTCGTGCGGGGGCAGATGTGGTACTGGATGGCCGGGTTTCCGGCGGACCGCTACGTGGCCCAGTACCAGCGTGACAACCGATCCGTCTGGGTGCAGGAGCTCGAGCTCACGCCGAGGGCGAAGACGCAACTGCAGACCTTTCTGCGCTGGAACGCGGAGCCGGAGCACCGGTTCTACCACTACGACTACTACCGCGACAACTGCTCGACCCGCGTGCGTGATGCGATCGACCGCGCGACGGGCGGCGCGCTGCTGGCCCAGACGAGGGACGTCCCTTCCGGCGCCACGTACCGGTTCCATACCCAGCGCCTCACCGCGAACGACCCGCCGATCTTCACCGGTCTGCTCCTGGCGCTCGGCGAGCGGGTCGACCGGCCGATTTCGGCGTGGGACGAGATGTTCCTGCCGCTCAAACTGCGCGAGCATGTGCGGCGCGTAACGGTCCCGGGGCCGAACGGCACGCGCTTGCCCTTGGTCCGGTCCGAGCGCACGCTCTTCGAGTCGTCCGCGCCGCCGCCTCCCCCGGCGCCGCCCGACTGGCTGCGCTGGTATCTCGCGGCCGGTGTCACCATCGGTGGCGTGGCCTGGCTGTTCGCACGCCGTGCACGCACGAGCGCCGTGGCCAGTCTCGGCTTTGCGCTGGTCGCCGGAGGCTGGGCGCTGGTGGCCGGGCTCGCGGGGCTCGTGATGGCGGGTCTCTGGGGTCTCACCGACCACGTGATGGCCGGCTGCAATGAGAACCTGCTGCAGCTGAATCCGCTGGCGCTGCTGGTACTGCCGGGCGTGGTGGGATGGCGGGGACGGGGGGGTGCGGCGAAGCTCGCGGGCCGCGCGGCGCTGGTCGTGGCGGTGCTCTCGGGGCTGGGGCTCGTGCTGCAGGTGCTACCGGGGCTGGATCAGGTGAACGGACCGGTGATCGCACTCGCGCTGCCGGCTCAGGTGGGAATCGCCGTGGGGCTCAGGCGCCTCGTCGGGCGGCGCCGGTGGGAGCCCGAGACTCCGGCCTAGGCGCCCTTCACGCGTTGGAGGCCCTCCCGGGCCTCGGGGTAGTCGGGGTAGGCGGTCAGAGCGCGCTGGAACGCGGCGGCGGCCTTGGCGCGGTCGCCGCGAGTCTCGAACAGGAGGCCGCGGCTGTAGGCCGTGAGCGCCTCGGTCGGCACGGCCCGGCGCCGCGCCGCGACGTCAGCCGGGTAGGGCGGAAGGCCGAGTGCCTGCACGATGCGCTCGCCGACGAGCAGGAGGATCGCCGAGAGCTGGGCCCGGTCCTGCAGCTTCGGGTCTTCGTTCGAGACCACCTTGAGGATCTCGCCGGTCTGCGCGTCGACCACCCGCGCGTTGATGCGAAACTTCCCGTAGAAGTCGGCGAAGCTGCCGGTGACGGCGTAGCGGGCGCCGGCGGCCTTGGCCACCTGGGTCGCCGACGCGGCGTCGATGCGGCGGGCTCCGCCGACCTGGCCGCGATCCATCGCCTCGCGGACGGCGCCATGGTCGACCACTCGGATGCCGGGATGCGCGGCCAAAGTACTCGCCAGGACCGCCGGCAGCCCGACCTCGAGCGCCGCGAAGTTCTCCTTGTCCTGGCCGTACGATCCGGTGTTCTCGAACGGGAGCACGGCCACGGTCGGTGCGGCGTTCTGGGCGTGCAGCGGACATGCCAGCGCCAGTGCCGCCAGCATCATGGTCCCCCGTGTCGACCCACGCATGATCGCTCCTTTCACAGGGCGAAACCGCTGCCTTCCCGCGCCGCCTCGACCACCAGCTTCGGTGCCACCGCACGGGCGTGTTGCCGGGCATCGGTGAGCAGGGCGTCGATCGTCTCGTCGTCGTTCTCCGGCTCGTGGTGGAACAGCATGAGCCGGGCGCATTCCGCTTCCGCCGCCAAGTCGACCGCCTGGCGAGGCGTCGAGTGTCCCCAGCCCGCCCGAAACCGAATGAACTGGTCCGAGTACATCGCGTCGTGAATCAGGGTGTCCGCACCGGCCAGAAACTGCACCAGCCGCGCCCGCCAATCAGCCGATACAGGATACGTGCCACCGGGGCCCAGCTCGTTGTCCGTGAGGTACGCGATTTCCCGGCCACCACCAACCGGGGAGAGCCGATAACCGAACGTGGTGCCCGGATGCCGGAGCCGGAAAGCCCGCACGTGGAAGTCGCGGAGCGGCACCTCGCCCTCGACGATGTCCTGCACCTCGATGCCGGCGGCGAGCGCTTTGAGCGGCACGGGAAAGACCATGGGGTCCATCTGGCGCCGCAGGATCTCTTCCAGCGGGACCCCCTCCTGCGCCGCGCCGTACACGCAGAACCGATTGCCGCTCGCGCTCAACGGCTTGAAGAAGGGCAGCCCCTGGATATGGTCCCAATGCGTATGCGACAGGAGGATGTCGGCGGACAGGGTCCGGCCCCGGGTGCTCATGAGCGCGGTGCCGAGCGGGCGGAGGCCGCTGCCCGCGTCGAGGATGGTCAGGCGGCCGTCGCCGGCGCTGAGGCTGATGCAGGCGGTGTTGCCGCCGTAGCGCATCGTTTGCGCGCCGGGCGTCGGGATCGAGCCCCGGGTACCCCAGAAGGTCAGCTGGTAGGCCACGCCCGCCGACCTCGGAAAAGTGGAGGCATAGTGAAAGCTCGCCCCGGATCCGTACCACGGGCCGCGTCCGCAGTCACAGCGGGGCCGTGACTGCGTTCACGCCCGGCGGGCGGCCAGCATGAGCGAGCGGCGGTCGCGCAGGGTGATTTCCTTCCGCGTGACCTGGATGATGCCGCGCTCGACCAGGTTGCGCATGGTGCGCGAGACGGTCTCGCGGCTCGAGCCGATCATCTGGGCGATGGTGTGATGGGTGAGCTTGCGGGTGATGCGATCGCCGCCTTCGTCATCGGCCATGCGGAGCAGCAGGTGGGCCACGCGGCCGTTGACGTCCAGCAGGACGAGGCTGCCGATCTTCTCGTCCGCTCGCCGCAGCCGGCGCGAGATCTCGCGCAGGAGGGCGATGGCCACCTCGGGCGAGCTTCGGAGCCGCGCGTAGAAGTCCTCCCGCCGCAGCACCAGCAGGCTGGAGTCCTCCATGGCGATCACATGGGCGGAGCGCGGCTCGTCGTCGATGACGGCCATCTCGCCGAAGAAGCTGCCCTCACCCAGCACCGAAAGAATCACCTCCCGGCCGTCTTCCGCGATGATGACGACCTTCACCTGTCCGGCGGCCACCAGGTAGAGGGCGTCCCCGGGATCGTCCTCGAATACGATGACACTACCCTTCGGGTAGCTGCGCTCGCGGGTCAGCTCGGCGAAGGCGACGAGGTCGTTCTCCCCCAAGCCGGCGAACAGCGGAACCTTGCGGAGGACTTCGATGGGCGACAGGGGCACACGTGCCTCGCAGGAAGCGGAAGTGGTTGGGAGTACAATACTTGCAGCTGGGGGGGCTGTCAATCAGGGCGGACGGTCGGACGGTCAGACGGTCAGACGGTCAGACGGTCACTGCGTAGCACCACTGGCGATTGGCGCCTTCGCCCTGCCATGAAACGAACATGCTCCCTGCCGTCGCCATGCTCGACCGTCCGCCCGTCCGCCCGTCCGCCCGTCCGCCCGCCTTCCATTAACCCCTCTCCCCGGCTATGTTTACCCGCTTGCACCAACCACGAGGAGTCGTACCGTGAAGCCCGATCTGCACCCGAGCTACAAGAAGATCACGGCCATCTGCGCCTGCGGGAATTCGTTCGAGACCCGCTCCACTGCCGCGTCCATTCACGTGGAAGTCTGCGCGCAGTGCCACCCGTATTTCACCGGCAAGCAGCGCCTGGTGGACACCGCTGGTCGTGTCGACCGCTTCCGCCGCAAGTACCAGACGGAGCCGGCTGCCGCCCCTAAGGCCTGAGGCATGGACGCTCGACTCCGCCAGGCGTTGGAGCGGGCGGCGGAAGTCGAGCGGCAGCTCTCCGACCCGGCGGTCTCGCGGGACTCGGCGCAGCTCCAGTCCCTCGGCCGGGAGCATGCGCGGCTGGCCCCGATCGCTCGCCTCGCCGAGCGGCAGGCACGATTGGAAAGCGAACTGGAACAAGCTCGGGAGCTCGCCGACGAGGCGGATCCCGAGCTTGTTGCGTTGGCCCGAGCCGAGCTCGTTCGGGTGCCGGAGGAGCTCGCCGCCGTGTCCGCCGAGCTGCAGGGGCTCCTCATTCCGCGCGATCCGCACGACGACCGCGATGCCATCATGGAGATCCGCGCTGGCACCGGCGGCGACGAGGCGGCGCTGTTCGCGGCCGACCTCTACCGGATGTACCAGCGCTATTCCGAGCGCCACGGCCTGCGGTGGGAGCCGATGTCCCTGAGCGACGGTACCCTCGGCGGCATCAAGGAAGCGATCGTTGCCGTGCGCGGCCCCGAGGCCTTCGGCCGGCTGCGTCGCGAGTCGGGCGTGCACCGGGTCCAGCGCGTGCCCGCCACCGAGACGCAGGGCCGCATCCACACCTCCGCTGCGACCGTGGCCGTGCTGCCCGAGGCCGAGGAAGTCGACGTCAAGATCGAGCCGAACGACCTCAAGATCGATGTCTTCCGCTCGTCGGGCCCCGGCGGGCAGAGCGTGAACACCACTGATAGCGCCGTCCGCATTACCCACCTGCCGAGCGGGGTCGTGGTCAGCCAGCAGGATCAGAAATCGCAGCTCCAGAACAAGCTCAAGGCGATGGAGGTGCTGCGCGCGCGGTTGCTCGACCGGATGATCGCGGACCAGGAGGCGGCTCGTTCCCGCGATCGCCGCGCCATGGTGGGCACCGGCGACCGGTCGGCGAAGATCCGTACCTACAACTTTCCCCAGAGCCGGGTGACCGACCACCGGATCAACCTCTCGGTGCACAATCTGGGCGACGTGATCAATGGCGACCTGGATGCACTGGTCGAGGCGCTGCGCGTGGCCAGTCGGCAGGAGCAGGATGGCGTCTGAGGCCGCCGTGTTGCGCGGGTCGCTGCTCGCCGAGGGCGCCGCGGCGCTCGCTGCAGCGGGATTCAGTGCGCCGCGGCGCGAGGCGCTTCGGCTCTGGGCCGAGCTCTCGGAGGAGGGCTCGGCGTCCGCCCTGGTCCCGCCCGAGACGCCGGTCCCGAGGGAGCGGGCGGACGCGTTCGCCCGGGCCGTCCGCCGCCGGGCCGCCGGTGAACCGTTGGCTCACGTGACGGGGAAGATCGGCTTCCGTCACCTGACCCTCCGGAGTGACCGTCGCGCGCTCATCCCGCGCCCGGAGACCGAAGGGCTGGTGGATCTCGTCCTCGCCCGCGCTCCCGGCGGACGGGTGGCGGATGTGGGCACGGGGAGCGGATGCATCGCTCTCAGTCTCGCCTCCGAGGGACATTACCTGCAGGTCGTCGGCATCGAGCTGTCGCCCGAAGCGCTCGCCCTCGCGAGCGAGAACCGGGCACTGACCGGCGCCCCGGTGGCGCTCGTGCGCGGAAACCTGTGCCAGCCGCTCGCCCCCGGTTCGCTCGACGCACTCGTCTCGAATCCCCCCTATCTTACGGCAGCGGAGTACGCCGCCCTCGATGGGTCGGTCCGGGAGTGGGAGCCGGCGATGGCGCTCGCGAGCGGCCCCGGAGGTCTGGACGCCGTGCTCGCCCTCCTCGATGCGGGGCGCGCAGCCGTGCGGGCCGGCGGGTGGCTCGCGCTGGAGATCGATTGTGCCAGGGCCGCGCAGTGC
>Ga0210120_1000117_pt1 | contig 18329 bp, 17 predicted proteins | sample Goodyear_PhragA__FD_184868 | JGI IMG/M metagenome (GOLD analysis project Ga0210120, IMG submission 184868) | Wetland microbial communities from San Francisco Bay, California, USA, that impact long-term carbon sequestration - Goodyear_PhragA_D2... | ecosystem: Environmental > Aquatic > Marine >... | reverse complement strand
TCCATATCGAAAAAACCATTCTACTTATGAACAAGAAATTCCTTTCTGGCGCAGTTTTATTCATCATCGCATTCATCGCCGGCAACAGTTCAGCGCAGACAGCCGGCAAAATTCCGGTCTGGACCGGACCGACCACTCAGGGTGATTCAATTATTACCCAATCGGCCGGCAAAATCGGTATCGGCACGGCGGCTCCAGGTGGGGTGCTGGAGGTGGTAAGCACCACGGCCACAACCGCCATTTATGGCCTCGGCAATACCGGCATCGCTGTTCTCGGTATCAGCAACCAAAGTATCGGCGTCGGGGGTTATAGTCCAAACAACATCGGCGTCCTGGGAGCATCGGTCGACTCCCCCGGAGTCTACGGAAGTATGAGCGGCACGGGTGACGGCGTCCGTGGCGCGGGCAATGGCGGCTACGGCGGCTATTTTTCAAGCGCGACCAACGACGCAGCCGACTTTCAGGGAATCGTTGGGGGATCTACGTGGTCAATCATGGCAGCCAGCCTGCGATTCAGAGCATCAACTACGGTAACAACTACGCAGGCCGGTTCACTAGCGACGTTTATCGAGCCGGCTACTTCAAATCGGGGAACACCGGTCTCTATTCACTCTTTGTCGATGCGCAGGGCGGACCATCGCAGGCTACCTCCGCGCTCGAGGTCAATGGCTCGATCAGGGGGGAAGGCAACCTTTACATCGGGGGTTCCAAAGCGGGTTACGTAGTTGATGAGATGCAGAACGCCGACAGCGTGAATCTGGAACTGGGCGACGTGGTCGTCATCGCCGAGGATAGCAGCGCGCCAGTGCTTGGTCAGATCCCGGTCCCACGGGTGAAACTGGCAAGCAGCCCTAACGACACCGCGGTGGTCGGCGTGGTGGACGAGATCATGTATGTCCCGGATGCAAACACCCGCGCCGCCTACGAAGCGCAGGAGAGGGTCGATCACGATGCGGCAGCTCGGGCGCAAAATGACCCGGGAAACAAGCAGGAGTTGATGGCTAATATCCCCAATCGCATTAGCGACGCCACCGGGACCTTGCATGCCGATGTCAATGCGACGAGCGCGGTGCCCAACGACTACTGCAGCGTGGTCACGCTCGGCGCGTACAAAGCCGTGAAGGCAGACGCCAGCTTTGGCGCAATCCGAGCGGGCGATTTGCTTACAACCAGCTCCCACCCCGGTTATGCGATGCGTGTAAACGATAAGGCTGCCGCGAGCGGCGCCATCATCGGCAAGGCACTGAGCAGTCTCGCTAGCGGCACTGGCAGAGTGACCGTGATGGTAACCCTTAAGTAAGACGCGATTCGGCAGGACGGGAGCCGAAGTTCCTGCCTATGGCACTAACGATCGCTACGAACTGGGCCTGCGAGACGGTGGAAAACGGAAGGAGCGCTTGCCGGAATTCTGCTTATTACGTACCATGCATGAATGCTATCCGCCTCCGGTTCGCGCAACAACGGCGCTGGTTTTGGCGAGACGGCATGGAGCCTTGTCCTCGCTGCCGGCAACGTTTCTGAATCACGCGCGCGCGAGGCGCTGGCTGAGCTCTGCCAAATGTATTGGCCACCGATTTACGCTTATCTGCGCCAGCGGGGATTTACTCGGGATGATGCACAAGATCTGACACAAATTTTTTTCCAGCGCATAGTTCAGGATGAAACGCTCCGCCGTGCTTCGCCAGCCCGTGGACGTTTCCGCAGTTTCCTATTAGGCGCGCTCACACGCTGTCTCGCTGACGAACAGGCGTACTTACGCGCAGTGAAACGCGGCGGCGGCGCACAATTCATTTCCATGGATGAGCTCGCCACCGAAGAAACGCATCATCAACGGGTCACGATGAATCTCACTCCGGCCGACTCGCTCGACGCGCGCTGGGCCGGTCTGCTCCTGGAACGCGCACTCGACAAGGTGCGCACGGAATTTTCGGCTAACGGAAAAGCGGAAACGTTCGCAGCACTGTCGCCGTTTCTCGCGGGCGAGAAGCTGGACATTTCATATCAGGATGCCGCCCAGCGAATGGGATTGGCGATGAGCGCGGTCAAAACGCATATTCATCGGTTGCGCCGGCAATTCGCCAGCGCCGTGCGACAGGAGGTGATGCAGACGGTGAGCGCCCCGCACGAAGTGGATGACGAACTCCGGCAGTTGCGCGGCGTTTTCGTGCGGCTTGGCCAGCAACACGCGCTTTAGATCCGATCTCACAAATAACACTGTGATGTTGAGCCCTTCGATTTCACTCAGGACAGGCTTCCCGAAGCATCTCTGATTATTTCTGGTCCTGTGCGTAATCACGACTATTGGGTTTACATTCTCACGAACAAACACTGCGCTACGTTGTACATTGGGATCACAAACAGCATCATGCGCCGTTTGTACCAGCACCGATACGGAGAAATCGATGGCTTTGCGAAACGCTATCAGTTGACCCGTCTCGTTTGGATTGGACACTTTCGCAACGTGAACGACGCGATTGCTTGCGAAAAGAAACTCAAAGGTTGGCGCCGCAGCAGGAAAGTTGCCCTCATCGAACGAATGAACCCGCGATGGCTGGATCTGAGTGACGATTGGGAACAACAGTCAAAGTTGTACGACCGTCTCTGTCAGACGGAAGAAATGATCCGAGATTCTTCGCTTCGCTCAGAATGACAGTGGTCAAAATGGATCTGCAGGCACACAAGACATTCTGCGAAACCTGCGGCTCATCGTTGGAGGTGGACATGCCAAGTGGTTTCTGCCCGGCGTGTTTGCTAACGACGGCGCTGGATTCGCCAGACGTGCCGTCAAGCGGCAGTCGCATTGAAGATTACGAATTGCTCAATGAGATCGCGCGCGGCGGGATGGGCATCGTTTATCGGGCGGAACAGCGCACACCGTCGCGGATCGTAGCGCTAAAGATGATCTTGCCGGTCCATCTGAGGTCGTCCGGGGCGGTGAACCGTTTCCGCGCAGAAGCGGAAGCGGCAGCAAGTCTCGATCACGAATGCATTCTGCCGATCTACTCAGTGGGCGAACAGGATGGCACGCCCTTCTACAGCATGAAGCTCGCAGAGGGCGGCCCGCTCTCTGCCAGGATCGAAAATTACCGGAATAAACCGAATGAGACTGCGACACTGATCGCGAAGCTCGCCCGCGCGATTGCTTATGCGCACGAGCGGGGCATTCTGCACCGCGACTTAAAACCGGGAAATATTCTCTTTGACGGTGCGGACAAACCGTATGTGAGCGATTTCGGACTGGCAAAATGGTTGCAACGCGAATGCGATCTCACGCAAACACTCGCGATTTTGGGTACGCCATTTTACATGGCGCCAGAACAGGCCGCAGACTCGCGCGCCGTTGGCGCCGCTGCCGATGTGTACAGTCTCGGCGCGATTTTATACCAAATGCTGACTGGTCACCCGCCTGTTTCGGGCGAGACACCGATGGAAGTGCTGCGCCGCGCCGCCGAGCAAGTACCAAGACGTCCGAGACTAACGAATCATCATGTTCCCCGGGATCTGGAGACGATCTGTCTGAAGTGTCTGGAGAAAGAACCAGCATCGCGTTATTCCTCGGCCGTTGCGCTGGCCGAAGATCTCGAACGCTTCTGCGCCGGGCGCACGATCCAGGCCCGGCCCGCTGGCCTAACGACGCGTATGTGGCGCTGGACGCGGCGCAATCCAGCCATCGCGACGCTGGCTGCGGCTTTGGTCGCGCTCGTTGCTTCACTGTCGGGAATCGTCTGGCGCGAGCATATTCCCCGGCTATCAAACGGCCTGGTGGTGCTGCCGTTTGAAAATCTCAGTGCCGACCCGGAGAACGCCTATTTCGCCGACGGGATACAGCAGGAAATCCTCACCCGGCTTTCCAAGATCGGCGATCTCAAGGTCATTTCCCGCACTTCGGCGGAGAATTACAAAGGCCCGCGCGGAAACCTGCGGCAGATCGCAAAGCAACTCGGTGTTGAGTACGTCGTAGAAGGCAGTGTGCAAAGAAGCGGGGACGCTGTGCGAATAAACGCGGAATTGATTAAAGTGGCCGACGATTCGCATCTATGGGCCGAAAGTTTTGATCGCAAGGTCACCGATCTTCTTTCAGTCGAAAGCGAAATAGCCAAAACTATCGCAGATCAGTTACAGGCGAAGCTCACCGGTCGCGAAAAGCAGCTCATCGCGGCAAGATCGACAGACAATCCGCAAGCTTATGACGCTTATCTGCGCGGTCTCGCGTACGCGCAGCGAACCGGCCACATGTCCGAAAACGTCCAAGCGGCAAGAAATCATTTTAAGGAAGCGGTCCGCCTGGACCCAAAGTTTGCCCTGGCTTGGGCCGCGCTGGCGCGAGTAGATTCAGTGGGCTACGGGGACACACTGCCTGCGACGGCAGCCAGTCGTGAAGAAGCGCGCCAGGCTGCGGAAACCGCGCTCGCGCTCCAACCGGACCTTGGCGAAGCATTCCTGGCCACAGGTCAATATTATCACTACTGTTTGGCTGATCCTAATGCCGCAGAACATTACCTCGAGCGCGCACGTCAGCTTCTTCCTAACAACAGCGAGGTGATAAGGTTGCTGGCGGCGATCGCGCGGCAGCGGGGAGATTGGCAGCGGAGCGAAATTTACTTTAACGAAGCCAAGAGGCTCGACCCACGTAATCCTCAACTGCTCTACTCTCATGCGGGTTCTCTAATCTTTCAGCGCCATTTTGAAGAAGCACGGCGAGAATTGGAGCAGGTCCTCAATATCATCCCTGACGACACGATGACGCTGGTCGAAGAAGCAGGCATCGCTCAAGCCCAGGGCGACTTGAAGCGAGCCGCAGCACTGCTCGAACCGTTGTCTCCTGGCAACAACCACGTCCGTTACGCGAGGTGCTATCAATCGCTTCTCGAACGGAATCCTGCCCGGATCATTCCGCAGATCGAGGAGATACTTTCCACGAACAGCTTGAGGGATCAGGGCGACAGGGCCGAGACGAAGTTTTGGTTGGGTTGGCTAAAGGAAATCCTAGGCGATCATGCCGCTGCGCTCGAAAACTGGCGTCAGGCACGTGACGAGCTGCAACCCAACCTTAAGGAACAGGCGGATTACCCTTTTCTAATCTCTGATGTTGCCTTGCTCAGCGCGTCGCTCGGCGATAAAACAGCCGCATTCAATTTAGCCGAACGTGGAACGAGCATCGTTCCAGTTGAAAAAAACGCGCTGTTCGGCCCCATGATGATCGAGGTCCTGGCGCGCGTAGCAGCGCTGACCGGAGAGCGCGATCGAGCAATCGCTTCTTTGCAGGCCATCCTTGATAAACCGTATGCTGGCCCGCTCGCCGCAAATCCACCGATTACTCCGGCGCTGCTCCGGCTCGATCCAATGTTTGATTCGCTTCGCGCCGACCCACGATTTCAGCGCATGATCGACTCGCATTGAAACAACCGCTGTCTCGAACATCGAGATGGGTTTAAACAGGACTTACAGGGCGGCCAAGATCATGAAAAACTGAGGACCCTGTCGAAGACTTGCCGTGGCGAGTTAATCCTGCCTCGTTGCAACTCACATTTTCTCTGGCGCTTTGATGCCGAGCAACTCAAGACCTTTTTGCAGCACGCGTCCGGTCAATTCGCATAACGCCAGTCGCGAGCTACGTGCCGGTTCTTCCGATTTCAAGACGGGGCAGGCTTCGTAAAACGCGTGAAAGCTGTTCGCCACTTCGAACAGATAAGTTGCCAGAATATTCGGTCGAAATCCGTTGAGGACTTGGGGAACAACCTCGGCAAACTGACAAAGTCGTTTTGCGAGGTTGAGTTCGGCGGGCTCGGCGAGCTCCAAGGAGCGACGGCTTGGGCAGCCGTCGGTTTGCGATGTGACGGCTGGAAAGCCGTCACTCCTTGTGGCGAGTTCGCCTGCTTTGCGAAAGATTGATCGAATCCGGACGTACGCGTTTTGCAAATAAGGCGCGGTGTTGCCGTGAAGAGAAAGCATCTTGTCCCAAGAAAAAATGTAATCCGTCGTCCGGTACTGCGATAGATCGGCGTATTTCACGGCACCGATGCCGATCTTCCGGGCTATCTCACTTTTTTCCGCATCACTGAGATCGGGATTTTTCTCGTCGACGATCTTCCGAGCACGCTTGCATGCTTCATCGAGCAACTCGCGAAGAGGGACATTCTCGCCCGCGCGAGTCTTCATCAGCTTACGATCTTCGCCAAGAATGCTGCCGAATATAATGTGGCGAAGATTCGTGGTGTAACCTTCTCGCCGAGCAATCGAAAAAATCTGTTTGAAATGCAAAGTCTGCGGCGCGCCCACCACGTACCAGATCGCATCGGCCTTCAGATCGTTGACTCTGTAATCAATCGTCGCGACATCAGTGGTGGCATAATTAAATCCTCCGTCCCGTTTGCGAATGATTAGAGGTTTATCAGCCAGTTCGGGATCATCACGGAAAAATACGACCACGGCGCCTTCACTGATCTCGGCTATCTTGGACTTGAGCAACCGATCTACCACTCCGGGCAATCGATTGTGATAGAAACTTTCTCCGCATTGCAGGTCATAGTGGACGTCTAGCAGATTGTAAACCTGCTCGAAATCCTGCATGGAAAGTTTAACGCATTCATTCCAGATGTCGGTGTTTTCCTTGTCGCCGGCCTGCAATTTGACGAGTTCCTGACGGCATGCGTCGCGAATTTGCGGGTCGTTGCTCGCTTGTTCGTTGGTTCTTTTGTAAATGCGAACGATTTCGGCGAGCGGATCATGCTGCAGAGCCTGTCGATCCAGTAGATTTTTCCAACCGTAAATTACCATCCCGAACTGGGTTCCCCAGTCGCCGACATGGTTATCGCGGACGACATCGTGCCCAAGGAACTGAGCAACACGCGCCAACGCGTCCCCAAGCACCGTGCTCCGGATATGACCGACATGCATTGGCTTGGCTACGTTGGGCGAACCGAAATCGATCACGATGCGCTGCGGCGAGCCCGTTCCAGCGACACCAAGCCGTTCATCCAGCAATAACGCCAGCGCCTGTTTTTCGATGACCGAGGGCTGCAGCGTAAAGTTAATGAAGCCTGGACCGGCAACCGCCGGCTTCTCGCAAACATCATCAATATCCAAATGCTCAATGATTTTTTCCGCAAGAGCGCGCGGATTTTCGCCACGCTGTTTTCCAAGCACCAAAGCGGCATTGGTCTGGTAGTCGCCGAAACGCGGATCGGTAGCCTGGGATAAGTCACCGGCATCAGGCAAACCCACCTTCTTCAAAGCTTCGCAGAGCTTCTTTGTCAGAAGTGATTGAAAGGTTTGCATCAGAAAAATGTAGCCCCTTCCCTGTGGGAAGCGCGACTCCGAACTGTGCAGGTCGCATCGCTCACAGAGCGACGTCTACACAGCTAAGAGCGCTCCCGGAAAATCGCCAGGATTTCGTCCGCGGATTTCGCGCTGGCAAGGCTTTCGCGCACGGAGCGGTCATTCAGAAATTTTGCAATCGAAGCCAGCGTGCGCAGGTGCGTTTGAAATTGATTTTTCGGGACGATAAACAGAACAACGAATTTTACCGGCGCATTATCCAGGGCGTCGAACTCGATGCCCTTCGTGGACCGTCCGAAAGCAGCCACCACTTCGTCCAGTCGATCAGAGGAACAATGCGGTATGGCAATTCCAAATCCGATGCCGGTGCTCATGGTCTCTTCGCGTTGTCTTAAAGCGGCCAGAATCGGCTCGCGATCGGCGCCCTTGATTTTGTCGAGGCTAACGAGCAAATCAATCAGCTCAACAATGGCCGACCAACGCTCCGTCGCCGTCATCTCCGGGATGATTTGCTCGGCAGAAAGTAAATTTGCCAGGGACATGCGGATGCTTTTCCGTGCGGGAGGCCCAAGCTTAGCGGGAGAGCATGGGTTTACAAGCGCGTTTTGACCAATATCGCCTGCCTGCCGTTCTAGTCGCGAACCTTGTAATTCAATCGCCGCGAGAGAAGCCATCGCACACCAAACATGTCCACGGTGGCACGCACCGCGCGGTTGCCCAAGCCGTATTTGGTTTGACCAAAACGACGCGGCCGATGGTTCACTGGAATTTCCATCAGCCGGTATCCCGCGCCTTTGACCAGCGCGGGGATAAAGCGATGCATTCCTTTGAACGGAAGGAGCACTGTGACGCATTCGCGCCGCATCGCTTTGAGTGTGCAGCCCGTGTCGCGTACCCCGTCTTTCGTATAACGGCTGCGGACCGTGTTCGCGATCCGACTGGTAAGCCGTTTCACAGCCGTGTCCCTGCGTTGCGCGCGATAACCGCAAACCAGATCGGCGCCACGCGCAATTTCATCGAGCAATTTTGGAATATCGGCAGGGTCGTTTTGCAAATCGCCGTCAATCAGAACCACGATTTCCCCGCGCGCGGCGTTGAGGCCGGCGTAGATTGCGGCGCTTTGCCCCGCATTTTTTTCAAAACGGATCACCCGAACATTCGGCGCCACTTCGATTCGTTCGACCGTGCGATCGGCTGAACCATCATCGACAAAAATAATTTCGTGATCGACGCCTTTGAGCGCTGCGCTCAGCTCTGATTGCAGAATCGCAACATTTTCTTCCTCATTGAACAGGGGCACGATCACAGAAACTTCGGGTGAACTCGCAGTCTGGTTCATGGCGAATTATTCAAACTGACGCCAAAGCGTGTCATTCCGAGCGAAGTCGAGGAATCCCTTGCGTCACGGTTAAGCCTCCGCCGCGGGGCCCTTCGACTCCGCGTCGCTTCGCTCAGGATGACTGATGTCGGGAGCGCGTGAGGATAGCTTCTCATAAAGGCAGTGTTCGATAACTGCGGCAGAGAAATACCTGCCAGATCCGAATCAATTTCCCGTAACGTGAGACTTCGATAGTCCCCACCGGTTCGGTGGATTGAAAGGCGGCTTTGATATTGTGAGGCACATTTTTCTTCTCTCCAGCCCGAACGAAAAGTGCGTCGCGGCCTACGAACAAATTGATGCCGTTCTCCTCGGTGTAAACCTGACCATCCGGCCGTTGCGCACCGGGTTTGATTTCAACGAATTGATCGTAGCGAGGCCAAAACGAGAACTGATTCACCATATCCTGCGATTCGGGAATATAGGCTGGTGGATGCCCGGGACCTTCAACACGTTTGTCGCGCAAATAAAAAGAAATCTCCGAAGCACGATCACGAGCGTCGGCAATCAGAAACAGTTTCTCCCCCAGTTGCGATTCGAGGTGGGTGCGCATTTTTTCCAATGCAACGGTGGCACTTTTCCATCCGCGCATCCGATCACTCGGATCGGATCGGGGTAACTGGTAACCGGCGACGCGAAACAAATCTGTATCCAATGCCATCAGGCTCATGGTTAATCCCACCAGCACAGCGACGCCGGCGCACAGACGTAAAAGAGCGCTTTCCTGAAGCCGTTCCCACCAAAAATACGTCGCAACCAATCCGAAGCCAAAAAAGGCGAGCGCATCCCAATTCGGCGCAGCGCTCTTGTTGATGGATAAAAGCAGATAAAAAGCAAATACGGGCAAGCCGAACCACATCAGGAACAGCACCTTGAATTGCTGATTTATTCGGCGCCAGCTTGCGATGACACCCCAGGCTAACGCGAGGAAAAGGAAGGGCGAAAATACGATGAAGTGTTGACCTAGAAAGGAGAGTACCTCGACTGGATGAAAACCGAAACCGCGGTCGAGATTTCCTCGCGAGCGCAAATGCGCCAGCGTTATCCAGGCATGCTGCGCGTTCCACACAATCGGTGGAATGGCACAAAGAACGAAAGTCCCGATGAGCATATACACCCCTGGCCGTTTGAATTCGCGTCGTAGCCGGGGAACCAGCGCGAGCACGATCACGACCGAAAGCAATTCAAAGGCATTCGTATATTTGCAAAGAAAACCGAGTCCAATCAGCAATCCCGTAACCGGCCAGTACCACAAGCCCCGCGAGCGTTCCGGATTTTCCACAGCCAGCCAGAAGGTAAACATCGCTGCGATCCAGAAAAAAATCGATAACGCATCAATGGTCATCAAAACTGCGCCGATGTTGAAAATCGGCGTGGCGTTCAAACCAACAACTGTCCAAGCACCGGCGGTCGCACCGAACAGGCGTCGCGCAAAGTAAAACAGGAGCAGACTTGTTCCTGCTGCGAGCACCGGGCTGAAGAAGCGGACGCCGAATTCGGTCGGGCCAAAGATAGCGGCGCTGGCGCGCATTGCGAAAGCGATGCCAGGCCCTTTGCTGAAATAGCCCGGAGCGAGCCGCTCCGACCACATCCAATAATGCGCCTCGTCGAAAGAAAGATCTGTCGTTGACAACAGTGCCAATCGAATCGCTGTCAGCGCAGCGAGGAAAAGCCAGACTGCCCGCGTGCTGCTCATCTCGCGCGTTGCGGCGCGACGGGCGCCCTGCCATTGAAATCGCCAAGCAAAGTTGGGTGCCGTTGGTAAACCACCGGCAGCCATTTGCGCGCAGCTCTTCTCCACATGAACTCGAACAAGCCCAGCAGAACCAATGCCTCACCGACTCCGAGAAAGAGAGTGGCTATCACGTCGCTGGGCCAATGTGCGCCGAGATAGATTCGCGAATAAGCGACCGCCACAGTGACGAACCAGTAAAGCCAGCCGCGGCGCCGGTAAAATAAAGTAAGAAAGGTGGCGGCGATAGTATTGTTCACAACATGACCGGAAGGAAACGATGGTCCCGAGCGAGTGCGATCAGAAGGACCGGAAAAGCGAATGATCGGTTTACGAAATAGCGTGAGAAATTTCGGACGGGTTTTTTGCAACTGCACCATCCGCACGCTCTGCACTTGTTTAGGCCGATGACGGGCCACCGCCGATTTCAATACGCTGGTGACCAGCCCGGCGACAACCAAAGCGATCACCAAACAGATCACGAAAGCTCGCGCTTTGAATCCACCGAAAATGAGTGCACCAATTCCAATCCCCACCAAGAACGGTTGCCAAATTTTGGGATCGCTTACACCTGCCATGAACAAATCGAGCGCAGGACTCGTCCAATTTTCGTTGATTAAGTGAAAGAGAGTTTGATCCATCCGATCGAATTAGGCGGCGCGTAAGGTTTAATCGGTACAAGGTAATAAACAAATGTACTAGAATGACGAAGCACGAATGACAAATTACGAAACAAGCTCGAATACCGAAATGACGAAGATGCGCTGGCGCATTTGCTCCTGGTCATTCGGTCTTCGTCATTCCTTCGTCCTTCGTCATTTGTCATTCGTCATTTCTACGGTCTTTGCAATAGGGCCGCTTTTTGCCGAATCTCCGCCATCGGCCAAAGAAATCCTCGATTCCGTGCGCATGATCGAATCGCGGCAGCAGATCGATCTGCAGGGCCAGTTGCGACAGGATGACAAAGTGATCCCGTTTCGCCTGGTTCAGAATGGGCCTCTGATCCGATATTCATTCACAAATCCGGATGAGACCTTGCAGTTGCGTCTCGGGGAAAACAGTTCCCGGCTTGACCTTGTGACGCAGGCGGGAACAGAAAAAGTCGGCACTTCGAAGCTGCGGGAACAGATTCGGGGCACCATTTTAACCTACGGAGATCTCGCGTTTAAATTTCTCTACTGGAGTGCGGCACGCGTGTTAGGCGAGGAGACAATCCGCACCCGGAAATGCTGGAAACTGCAGTTGCGCGCGCCCTCGCGCCAGTCGCAGTATTCCAACGTGCTGCTGTGGGTAGACAAATCAGGTGGTGCTCTAATGCGGATGGAGGGTTACGATTGGAATGCGCTGCTCGTCAAACGGTTTGAAGTCGTTTCCGCGCAAAAGATCGAAGGCCGCTGGTTCCTGAAACAGATGCGTGTCGAACAACTCCAGCCTGGCACGAATCACGTGCAGGAACGTGCTTATCTGGAGATCAAGAGGTAGGGACGTCGCTGAATCGCCCAACTAGTTGTAGCGTCCGCTGTCCTCAGCGGATTTACGCGATCCACCACCTGATGATGCGCTGAGGACAGCGCACTCTACAACCACAACCGGCAAACTTATAGTTCTATCGCGGCTGATGTTGATCGGATTTCGCCCCGCTTACAACCAGCCTGCGACCAAGAAATTCCTTGTCGTGCAATTCCTCAACCGCGCGTTTCGCTTCGTCGATGGTTTGCATTTGCACAAAGGCAAAACCCTTCGAGCGCTGATTGTGGCGATAGCTTACGACCTCGGCGTTTTGCACGTGGCCGACGCCGTTGAACAATTCGAAAAGATCGCTCTCCGTAGCGTCGAAGGAAAGGTTGCCGACGTAAAGACGCGGCGAAGTGACTTCAACCCGTTCAGGCTTGCGCGCGGGTCGAGAAGGCTGCGCGCCGTTGGGTGGTTGCGCGCTCGATTTTTTTGTCCCGCCCCCATTGCCAAAAAATTCGGCCACCCGTTGCCAAAACGTTTTCTTCTGAGGCTTTACTGGTTCCTGTGGCCCGCGGAGACGTTCGTGATTTCCTCTGCGTCGCCCGCCACCGCGGGGGCGGCGTGAGCGTCTTCCCGATGAATAAGAGTTCATGTTGATCCTTGACTGTTTTCCAATTGTCCAAAGGGCGGAGCGCCCCGAAAAGGCTCGGGACACCGTCCGTGGCGCGCGACTCACCAAGAGCCGAGTCAAACTTGTTACAAGCACTCTGCGACGCCAACGGAAACTCCGCCTCGTTGTACCGGGAATGAACTTGTCTTAGAGCGTTAGCCGGCGCACTCAACCAACGAAACAGTGATGCCAGCAATCTTTGCAGCATCAATTGAAGAAATCTGAATCGTCGTAGCAACCGGACGCTCGGAAGATCGAAGAAGATTCCCGACATCTCGGCGGATTATGACTTAGATGGCCGCTGATTGCAAGCATGAGCATCGGGAACGCTGAAACCCGCTGGACATCCATGTCACCGCCGAACGCTTGCAGGAATTGCAAGGACGGCCTAACAATGCGAGCTCCGTCATTGTTTCGGCATTTGTCATTCTGAATGTTTCATTGCGTCACGAATCGAGTAGATGCGCGATTTTGCGTATTCTCGCGGGCGCTCGCCGCGAATGGGCCGGACAAAGTAGCGCAATGCGCGGCGACTGAGTCTCGGCTGGTAACCGGACTCCGGCATTAGATCGGCGCAGTGCCATTCCACCCAGCCGATTTCATCCTCAGAAAGCTCGCCTTCCCAGCGCCGCACTGGCTCGATACTGATTTGTGAGAAATTTATTCGCGCTGCGGAATTGCCGCTCCAGAACCGGCCCACTTTTGTCGGAGTCAGTACCGTGTCGGGATCGAAGTTGATTTCGAGATACGCGCAAACTTCCTTCATGGTAACGGCCGGTTCGCAGACCAATGTTTCATACGGCACGACGAATCCGGGCACCTCTCCATCCCGAATGCGCTTCGCCAGCTTTGCTGCTACCAGCCAATGCGCAATCACGTAGTAAGTCGAAAAGCGTCTGGTCTGCCTGGTTTTTTCGAGCGCGATCTGCGCCGCGAGAATCGCTCGTGGGTCGCGCAGCGTAACGAGAATTTTCGCATGGGGGAACCGTCTAAGGATCGGGTTGATATGGTTGCGATTGGCGGGAGTCTTTTCCACCCACCGCGAGATCGTGTCGAGCGAACGGCCCAGGATGGCTGCGTACGCTTTCACCATCAAGACGAGCAAATCCTCCCTGGCATTTGCGGGATCGAATGCCGAGCGCTCAAAAGTCTCGAGAAACTTCTCGCGCGGAAATGTCGAATAACTGCGCTTTCCCCATTTGCACGGGCCGCCGAAAAGCACATTCGAGAGCGATTGTCTGGTGAGGTACTCAAACTGCGCCCGGCGACCCCGCGGCGCGTATTTGGTCAGAACGGTCGGAAAATAGGCAGTTTCTTCCGGCAACACCAGTAGTTCGGGATGACTATCGAGCAGTGCCACCAATAGCGTAGTGCCAGATTTTGCCTGACCGGCGATAAAACAGGCGCGCTGATCGAACGGAAGTGTCGAAATCACGAACGGAGATTACAGCACCTGCGGCGAAATGGTAATTCGCTGCCGCGGAAAAGAGACGGCGTCCAGAGGACTGCCCGCCCTACCACGCGTTTTCGCCTCAGTCCGTGGGGCGCGTCACTCCGTGCACGCCGCTCATTGCGTACGGAGAAACCAGTCGATGAATTTTGGCAGGCCGTCGCTAAACTTGGTCGTCGGATTATAGGCAAGCAATTTTCGCGCTTTGGAAATGTCTGCGCAGGTTCGCGGCATGTCCCCGGGCTGCTCTGGCAGATGATTGACGATCGCTTTCTTTCCCACCGCGTTTTCGATCGTAGAAATAAGATCCTTTAATGGAATAGTTTCGCTTTCGCCAAGATTGAACACGTCGTAAAGCGGGCCTTTGTACTCCAGCGCAGCCATCGTTCCCTGGATCACGTCGTCGATATATGTGTAATCGCGGCGGGTGCTGCCATCTCCAAATTGATCGATGGGTTGGCCGCTGTGGATGCATCGGGTAAATTTATGAATGGCCAGGTCCGGCCGCTGTCGCGGGCCATAAACGGTGAAATAGCGCAACGCGACGACGCGCATTTGGTAAAGGTTCGAGTAACTCGAACAAAGGAATTCGCCGGCGATTTTTGTCGCTCCGTACGGACTCAACGTTTGAATCAGATGTTGTTCCTCAGAAAACGGAACGGTCTTGGAAGCTCCATAAACGGACGAACTGGAGGCGAAGATGAATCGTTCGACTCCCGTCACCCGTGCTGCCTCAAGCAGATGCAAAGTGCCGATGACGTTCGTGTCGTAATAAAGCCGTGGCTGCTGAATCGATGGCCGAACTCCTGCGCGCGCAGCCAGGTGCGCAATCGCTTCCAGTTTCTCCCGGCGAAACACCGTTCGAACCGATTCGGAGTCGCGAAGATCGGCACGGCAAACGGTGACGTCACTGGCAAACCCGGCAATGTTAGCACGCTTGATCTCCGGATCGTAGAAATCATTGAAGTCATCGAGAATGACCACGCTATGTCCCGCGGCAAGTAGCTTCTCAGCAAGATGTGAGCCAATGAAGCCGGCACCGCCGGTGACGAGAATTCGCATGGCGCCAAATTAGCCACAGATATAAGGTAGCGCGAGCCTCTGGCTTGCAAGACTTTCGACCGCAAGCGGGGACGCATGCGCTACACGTCTAAAATTTGCGCCATTGCAGCAGCAAATAAATCCAGTTTAGCGCGAGCACAGAGACAACCGAGACGCGCAACAATGTTTTCGTCCGTTGCGTCGCAACATGGACCCTCAAACGCGGCGTGCGCACCACCAATGTCGCCAGCGCGTACACATCGAACAAAAGAACCGAGCATAGTGTCACGAAGACAAGTGGATTCCACTCAAATGCGGCCACAAAATTGCCCTCAAAGAACTGGATCCCGCATCGCGTCATTCCACACGTCACACAAGGCAGCCTCGTAAGCTCGTGAAACATGCAGCGCGGCCACGGCAGGCCAATCGTCAGCCACGCTGCTGCAAGGCAGATCGATAAGACCGAAACGCTTAACCAAATCAGCTCGTGATCCAGTTCCCCTGGGGCAAGCCGCCGAACGAAAAACCGCATTTGCTCAACATTAGTGGTGTGATGCGGTCCAGGCGCCCATCGCTCCGAACATGAATGCGATCAGCAACCCGCCGCCACAACAAACTATCAGTGGAAGGAAAACCGCCAGAACAGCGCGGCCGGTGTCGGTCTCATGAGCGCGCGCCAAGCCGATGCAAGTGCATACGAGCGCCCAAACACCCGAGATCAATCCACCACAAAGCGGAATGATCTGCAGAGGGCCGGTGGATCCGTGCGAAAAAGCAAGGACACGGAAGGTGGTTTCAAATGACTGGTTGGCGCCGCCAACGATCATCAGACAAAGGTGCACGATCGCACTGCCAATGAAGAGACCGACGACGATGAATACAGGCAGCAGAATGATCATGGCCGATCCAATTCCGATACCGGCCATCGCTCCAAGGCCGTTATTGTGCCGATCCGCGAACAAGCCGAGGGATTGAAAGCCGAGTGAGAACAGAAACGAGACGATCCCTCCTACGTATCCGCCGATCACAGCGTATATGAGCGGTTCGCCCAAGCCGCCGTTGCGTCTCATCACCGAGAATGCCTCGGCAGGACGAGTGAGCACCATGGTCAAAGTTTCTATGAATGCGTTGAAAAACCCGCGCTCCTGGCGGTGTTCCCACGGGAGGCCAGCGCGCGTTGCAACAGGTGTTGATGTAGGACCTGCGACGGGCTGTACAGACGGCGCCGCAGGCCCGCCCGCCGCTGCGAACTCCGGAAATTGCGAAAGCGGCTGCCAACCAGCCATTCCCTCGCGCCAGCCGATATCCGTAGGAGCGAAGCGACCGGCGCTTAGTCCTTCGCGAACTTCTTCTTCCGAGAATACGCCGAGCGTCGTAGTGCCGCGGTTGACATGAATCATCGCCATAATGCGCTCGTTGTAACGAGACGCGAAGTGGAGCGCAAGGCGAAATGCGCGCTGTGCGCTGGTTAAACCGTTGAAACGTTGAAGCGTTGAGGCGGTTCTCTCTTATTATATTGAGAGAAGTGATACATCTCTGGGTACAGTTTACGGCAGATCAGAATGGGGAAACGATCAGAGATTCTTCGCTTCGCTCAGAATGACAAAAAGCGCCTGCGGCCGCTTCAACCCTTTAACGAATCACGATTTAACGTTTGATTTATCCAGTGCCCGCCAGAAATACCAGGCGGCAACAGAGCGATACGGCCGCCATTGCTCGCCATGCTTCATCAGTTGTTTCGGCGTAGGCAGATTTCGTTTACGAAAAGTTTTAGCGAAACCCTTCTGAACCCCATAATCACTGGCTGGCCAGACGTCGGGTCGGCCGAGATCGAAAAGCAAAAGCATCTCCACAGTCCATCGACCGATGCCGCGCACCTGTGTAAGACGCGCGATGATTTCGTCGTCGCTCATCCGGAGAAGGGCACGTCCCGACGGCACGGTGCCGTCGATTGTCTTCGCAGCCAAATCTTTTAGCGCTGCCGTCTTCGAGCGCGAAAGACCAGCGGCACGCAGCTTCTCGTCTGGCGTGGCGAGAACTTTTGCCGGATCGAGCCATTTTGTTTTTGGATAAAGCGCGCGGACCCGTCCCCAGATGGTGGCAGCGGCTTTTCCGCTCAGTTGCTGATACGCGATAGATTCAGCCAGCGCGTCAAAAGGGCGGAGGGAAATAGGCGGCATAATCTCGTACTGGCGCGACTGTCTGATTAGCTCGGCCATGCGCGGATGACTCTTTGAGATGTGGCGATGCGCGTATGCGTGGTTCATGAAAATGAAATTCCAAAATAATAACCATGCTTTGAGAGGTGCAATCGATTTCCGGTTTCCGGGGAGCAGGGGCTGCCAGCCTGTAGGTCGCGGCAGGCTGCCGCGAACCGTGCAATCACAAATATGGAGTAAATTGCGTCAGGTGCGTTCGACAAGCTGCCGAACGCTGCAGGCTGGCAGCCTGCACTCCCCGGACTTGCCGAATGAATCGTTTTCGATTTGGTGATTACCATGGACACGCAACTCACTTGGTATGGTCAGTCGGCCTTTAAGATTGTTACGCCACGCGGAAAAGTTCTGCTCATTGATCCGTGGCTCTCGAATCCTATTTTCAACAATGCGGAGCAGGAGATTGCTTCGTTAAAGCAGGTTGACCACATCCTGATCACGCACGGACATCACGATCACGTTGGTGACGCGGTCGAGATCGGGAAAAAGACGGGCGCCAAGCTTGTAGCGACACTCGAGGTAGCGGACGCGATAGTGAAACATCTCGGTTATCCGGCGGAACAGGCGCAAGCGGATACGGTTGGTCATTTTGGTGGCGAAGTGACGCTGTTGGATGGGGAAGTAAAGGTGGTCTTCGTCCCAGCGCATCATGGCTCCGGTGTTGATGCTGATGATCGCGTCGGGCTACGCCATGGTGGTGCTCCGGGCGCTTTTGTAGTTACAGTTCGCGGCGGCCCTGCGATTTATCATACCGGCGACACAGACTTGTTTTCCGACATGGCGCTTGTGTCGCGGTTTCACAATATCGACGTGATGCTTGCTTGCATCGGCGACCATTTTACGATGGGACCCGCGCGAGCCGCAGAAGCGGTCAAGCTGGTGGCGCCGCGAACCGTGATTCCCATGCATTACGGCACGTTCCCGGTTTTGACGGGGACGCCTGAGGCGTTCGAACGCGAACTCAAAAATCGCAAGTCAGAAACGCAGCTACGGGTGATGAAGGCCGGCGAAACCATTGCTCTGGGTAAAGACCAACAGCGTTAAAAAATCGCATATCTAACAGGGATAGGATGGCATACAATCCATTCGACCTGTTACATTTGAGTATC
>Ga0210120_1000115_pt1 | contig 18586 bp, 17 predicted proteins | sample Goodyear_PhragA__FD_184868 | JGI IMG/M metagenome (GOLD analysis project Ga0210120, IMG submission 184868) | Wetland microbial communities from San Francisco Bay, California, USA, that impact long-term carbon sequestration - Goodyear_PhragA_D2... | ecosystem: Environmental > Aquatic > Marine >... | reverse complement strand
TTTTCGTCGCTGCGCGCGCGAAATCATCAACTTTACATTCGAGCCGCCGACGTCGATGACGAGAATCCGTTTTTTCACCCCGTGAGATGACCCAGGGTGCGATTGTGTGCCCGATAGCGCGTCGTATCTCACGGGGTGAACTACGTTTCCGATTTTGTCGGCGCGGCGGCCCCAGCGTCATGTACCACCGCGATGGGCACCAGTCGGTCCGCGCGCGCTTTCTTCGTCGAACCACCCAGCTTTTTCATACGTTCACGGGAGACCTCACGAAATTGCCACTGCGCCTGGCGTCGCGGTTCTGTACCTTCAGGTCTTAAGCGCCGATACGAGCCGTCGGGCTGCAATTCGCGCGCCTTCACGCGATCGTTCAGAAACGCCGGGATGACGTCATTGATGATTTGATCTCGCAACGCCGTGGTTTCGATTGGAAAGGCGAGCTCTATTCGGCGGAAAAAATTGCGCGGCATCCAATCCGCGCTGGCAAGGAAAACCCGCGGCTGACCGGCATTTTCGAAATAAAAAATCCGGCTATGCTCGAGAAACCGGCCAACGATGCTAATGACGCGGATGTTTTCGCTGAGACCGGGAACTTTCGGTCGCAAACAACAAATCCCGCGGACCACCAGATCGATCGTCACATCCGCGCAGGATGCTTCGTACAGTTTCTCAATCACTTCCTGATCGACCAAAGCATTCATCTTCGCAATGATTCGGGCCGGTTTGCCAGCGAGCGCATTATCGCGCTCTCGTTCAATCAGCTTGATGAGACTGCTGTGCATATCAAACGGAGCGACCATCAACTTTTTCAATCCCGGGTAACCTGCAAGACCCGTCAGCGTATTGAAAACGGTTGCCACTTCTTCGCTCAGTTGCGGTTCGCTGGTGAGCAGACTGAAATCGGTATAAATGCGCGCGGTTCGGGGGTGATAATTTCCCGTTCCGAGATGGACATACCGCCTGAGCTCATCAGTATCGCGCCGAACGATCAGCAGCGCCTTGCAATGCGTTTTGAGACCGACCACGCCATAGATCACATGCGCGCCGGCTTCTTCCAGGGCCCGCGCCCACTGAATGTTGGTTGCCTCGTCGAAACGCGCCCGCAGCTCAACAATCGCGGTGACTTGTTTCCCTGCTTTGGCCGCGTCGATGAGCGCCTCAACAATGGGCGAATCTCCACTTGTGCGATACAGCGTGATTTTAATGGCAAGAACCTGCGGATCGTTTGCTGCTGTCTCGACCAACTCGACGACTTGATCGTAACTGTCATAAGGATGATGCAGCAGCACGTCCTGGCGTCGCAACACTTCAAAGAAATCGACATGCGGCGGCAACGCCGGATCGCGCGCCGGCTGAAACGGACGGTCTTTCAGCTTCCCAAACGCATCGTTTGCAACCAGCGGGGCGAGATGAGTCATCGATAGCGGACCATCCAACTTGTAAGCGTCGGCTTCGGACAAATTGAAGAAGTCGAGAAGCAACTGGAGAAAATCTTTTGGGCAATCGGCTTCCACTTCCAGCCGCACGGCGTTGCCGCGACTGGAGCGTCGCAGTTCCTGCTCGATGGTGCGCAAAAGATTTTCCGCTTCCTCATCGTCGATATAAAGATCGCTGTTGCGAGTGACGCGAAATGCATGCACACCATCGAGAATCAGCCCCGGAAACAATTCGCCGATGTACTGCTTAATAAGCGATGCCAGATAAATGTACACCCACGGCTCGTTTGTACCGGTGCCGCGCGGCAGGAGAATAAGTCGCGGCACCACTCGCGGCACCTGCACAATTGCGTGCAGCGGCTCGCCGCGACGGCGTGTCTTCGCTCGCACCAGCAGATTGTGACTGCGGTTCAACAGACGCGGGAAGGGGTGGCTCGCGTCCACAGCAAGCGGGGTGAGCATCGGAAGAACTTCGTGTTGAAAATAGCGGTGCGCCCACGCCGCACGTTTCGGTGAAAGTTCGCCGATTTGGCGCACGTAGATGTCGTGTTTCGCCAGTTCCGGCAGCAAGTCGTCTTTCCAAAGGGCGTACTGCATTCCCACCAGTTGGCGCACCGTCTTCTGGATGTGATCGAATGTTTCGGTGGGGCTTAATCCGTCAGGGCCAACGTCGCTGGTTTCGCTCTCAATCTGTTGCTTGATCCCCGCTACGCGAATTTCGAAAAACTCATCCAGATTTGAAGCGCAAATAGTGACGAATTTGACCCGTTCGATGAGTGGTTGTGTGGGGTCTTGCGCTTCCTCGAGCACGCGCCGGTTGAACTCGAGCCAGCTTAACTCGCGATTGATGAAATTTTTCGGTTCGCCAAAACGTTCATGTGCGCTTTGAACAACCTGCGGAATGCTCGTAATGCCGCTTTTCTCTTCAGTTCGCGGAGTAGCCTCGGCTTGCGGCATCTTTAACGATTGCCGATCAACCGCGCATGCGCAATTCTTCGGCTCACGCGGAAACAGCCAAAGTCTGGTGCCTGATATCCTCCGCGGCGGCTGCGTAAACAGCATCCTCGGCGATGTTAGTGGCATGATCCCCGACGCGTTCGAGACAACGCGAAATCAAAATCAAATTGAGATAACCCCGCAGTTGATCGCGGTCCTGCATCATCCGTTCGGTTAATTGCCGGTTCGCAGAGCGATTCATATCGTCAAGTTGCTTGTCGCGAGCAACCACCGCGCGCGCCAGCTCCACATCTTCTCGCACAAAAGCGTTGATACTGTCCTTGAACATCGACATCGCGTGCGCCTGGATGGGGACGATCAGTTGCACTTCGGGCAACGGCGGATGCCGATTCAACTTGCGGGCGCGTTTCGCGATGCTCGTCGCCTGATCACCCACGCGCTCGATGTTAGGCGAAAGTTTCATGGCCGAAATCACCCGCCGCAGATCGGACGCCACCGGCTGGTAGCGAAGCAGGATCTCAAATCCATCCTTGTCGATCTGTTTTTCAAGTTGATCGATTTCTTCGTCGTCCGCTATGGCATTTGCGCAGAGATCGTCATTGCGCTCGAGCAAACCTTTAATTGCGCGATCAAGACTGCGCTCGGCCAGTCCAGCCATCATCAGCAGATCATTGCGTAATGAGCTGAGCGCTTCATCGAATGTTCCCAATATATGCTTTGATGTGACCATTTTTTAAAACGCAGGAGTTCTCTCCCTTCCGAAGGAGGAGCGGAAGCTTGAAGATTCGTCAAGCGAGCCTTTTTCTGAGGTCATTTTGTAATCCATCATCTCAACCGAACCTGCCGGTAATATAATCCTCCGTCTGTTTCTGGCTGGGATTGGTGAAGATTTTCGTCGTGGACCCAATTTCAATCAACCGTCCCATGTAAAAAAAGGCGGTAAAATCGGAAACGCGCCCCGCCTGCTGCATATTGTGCGTGACGATGACGATGGTGTATTGCGCTTTCAATCCCTGAATCAGTTCTTCAATTTTGGCGGTCGCAATCGGATCAAGCGCCGAGCAGGGTTCGTCCATCAAAATAACTTCCGGTTCGACTGCCAGCGCGCGCGCAATGCAGAGCCGCTGTTGCTGGCCTCCGGAAAGGCTCGTGCCGGATTTGTGCAGATCGTCTTTAACTTCATCCCACAGCGCCGCCATGCGCAGGGATTTCTCCAGGCGCTCATTCAGGAACTTCCGGTCGCGCACGCCGTTCAAGCGTAAACCGATGATGACGTTTTCCCCGATCGACATTGTCGGGAACGGATTTGATTTTTGGAAAATCATGCCGACGCGCCGGCGCACAATCGCAGGATCCACATCACTCGCGTACAGATTTTCGCCGTCGAGCAGCACGCTACCTTCGATACGCGCATGCGGCACCAGCTCGTGCATGCGATTGAGCGCGCGGAGAAACGTCGACTTCCCACAGCCGCTCGGCCCGATGATGGCGGTCACGGCTCTGGCGGGAATGTCCAGGCTCACATTCTCTATAGCGCGCTTCGATCCGTACCACATCGACAGATTCTTGCTTTCAATCACCAGAGGAAGCGGCTCCTGTTCCATATCTGGTGTGGCCGCGGCTTCGCGGTCGCGAGATTCGATTACTTCGGGTTGCGGCATAGGCAGAGTAATCATTTGAGAATTTAAGCCGACGCAGTGCGAACACGGGTGACAATTCTCACCAATACGTTAACGCAGAAAACGCCCGTGACGAGAACAAGCGCGCCAGCCCAGGCCTGCCGATGCCAATCATCGTAGGGCGAGATTGCGTAGGTGAAGATTTGCAGAGGCAGCGCTGCTATGGGCTCGCTTAAATCGTGATTCCAAAAATGGTTGCCAAATGCGGTGAAAAGAAGCGGCGCGGTCTCGCCGCCCACCCGGGCGAGGGCGAGCAGAATGCCGGTGATAATTCCGCGCGAAGCGGTCTTCACAACGATTTGCAGAATGGTTTTCCAGCGCGCTATGCCAAGGGCAAGAGCAGCTTCGCGATAGCCAACAGGTACAAGAAGAATGACCTCCTCGGTAGTGCGCAGGATCAACGGGATCATGATCAATGCCAGCGCAAGTCCTCCAGCATAGGCGGAAAAGCTCTTGAAGCGTAAGACGATCAACCCGTAAACCACCACCCCCCAGGTGATGGACGGCACGCCGTTGAGCACGTCAGCGATGAAGCGGAGCAGTGAATTCACACGTGCAGCGCCGTACTCAGCCAGATAGACTCCGCCCAATACACCGACGGGAATTCCCACGACAGAAGCGAGCGCCAGTAACTCCAGCGATCCGACAATGGCGTTGACCATCCCGCCACCCGGTTCACCGACCGGCTTCGGCAGATGGGTGAAGAAACCCAGATTGATCGCGCCGATGCCGCTCTTGAGCACGTAAAAGAATACGAGGGCCAGCGGAGCGATGACGAGGATTGCGGAACAGAAAGTGAGCCCGGAAATACAAGTGCTTTTTAGCTTCCGCCAACTGTGACTGTCTGTTCGGCCGGTGCGCATATTTTATTGAACTGCCCGCGGTGCAGCGCTTGCGGTCATCGCTTTGAGAAACAGCTGCGCGATCAGGTTGACCAAAATCGTGACGCCGAACAAGACGAGCCCGATCTCAAACAACGCTTGCAGATAAATGTCTGATGTTGCTTCGGTAAATTCATTGGCGATTACGCTCGCCAGCGTGTAACCGGGCTTAAATAGTGATGCGGCGATCTGCGGCGTGTTGCCTATCACCATCGTGACCGCCATCGTTTCGCCGAGCGCGCGGCCAAGCCCGAGTATCACGGCACCGAACAAACCCTTCTTGGCGTAGCTTAACACAGCGATGCGCGTCACTTCCCAGCGGGTCGCACCAAGCGCGTATGCCGCTTCGCGCTGCAAATCCGGCACGCTCCGCAAGATTTCGCGCGAGACGGAAGTGATGATGGGCAGAATCATAATCGCGATAATAATTCCACCGGCCAGCATGCTGGGCCCGTAGATTGGCCCAGTGAAAAACGGGGTCCAACCGAGTGTCCGCTTCAAGAACGGAAAGGGATAATCGCGCAGCCACGGGACCATCACAAAAATTCCCCACAAACCGAGAATCACGCTTGGAATGGCGGCCAGCATCTCGACGAGCGATATGATTGGCTGCCGGATCCGGAGCGGCGCGAGTTCGGTCAGATAAACCGCAGTCGCTATGCTTAACGGCACCGCGATCAGCAAAGCAATCAATGATGAAACCAGCGTTCCATAAATGAATGGCAGCGCGCCGAACTGTTCCGCCACCGGATCCCATGTCGACGTGACGAGAAAATGAAATCCGAATTTTTGAATGGCGAGCGACGAACCACGCCATAATTGCCAACCGGTCAGAACGATCAGCAATACGACTACGAACGCCATCACCAGCGTGAGCCATTCGAACGCCTTGTCGCCAAGGCGCGATGGCGGTTTCATTCTCGCCGCAGCGGGACGCGCTGTAACGGTTGGCGGTTGGGAAACGACGGCGCTGGACATTTTAGACCATTTCTTCGATTGAAAGCGATGCCAGCCAGTTCTGAACTTTCGCGGCAATCTCGTCGCGAATGCGTCGGACCTCCTCCAACCGCTGCTGGGGTGTACCTGTCACCTTTGCCGGATCAGGGAAGGGCCAATGCAAGCGTGTTACGATTCCCGGAAAGATCGGACATTTCTCCGCCGCTTCCTTGTCACAAACTGCAATGACGTACTGAAATATTTGACCGCTTCGCCAGATGCGAAAGACGTCTTTCGTTTTGTTATTTGAAATGTCGATGTCAATTTCTGCCATGGCCTGCACAACCAGCGGATTCAAGTCGCCACGCTCGAGACCTGCGCTCTGCGCATCAAAGCGTTCGCCCGCATAGCGCTTCAGAAACGCTTCACACATTTGGCTGCGCCCGCCGTTGTGGACGCAGACAAACAATACTCGCGGGACGCTCGGCATTTCGACAAGGGGATGAAGGATCAATTCACATTTTGATCTCGTCGATCCGCTTCAAGACGCGCTGCTGAACGTTGTCCGGCAGTGGCGCGTAGTCCAGGCTTTTGGCCATTCCTTCACCCTTGGTTGCCGCCCATTTAAGGAATTCCACCAGCTTCTTGCCTTTCGCGGCGTTTTTCTGTTGCTCATAAACCAGCAACCATGTTGCGCCACAGATCGGATACGCATCCTTTCCCGGGGCGTTCGTCATGGAGAATCTGAAGTCCTCAGGAATATCGGCCGTTGCCAGTGCAGCGGTAACTGACTCAATCGTCGGTTTTACAAATTGGCCCGCGGCATTTTTCACTTCCGCGTAAGGCATTTTGTTTTGAATGGCGTAGATCAGCTCCACATAACCGATCGCCCCCGGCGTTTGTTTTACCTGGCCGGAGACGCCTTCATTCCCTTTGCCGCCAATTCCGGCAGGCCAATTGACGGATGTGTTGTTTCCGACCTTTTGCTTCCATTCCGCATTAACTTTGCTCAGGTAATCGGTGAAGATGAACGTCGTTCCACTGCCGTCCGACCGGTGCACAACGACAATCTCCTGGTCGGGCAGTTTTAGACCGGGGTTTAACGCCGTCAGCTTCGGGTCATTCCATTTTTTTATTTGGCCGAGATAGATTCCCGCAATGGTGTCTGCATCGAACTTCAGGCTTGGAGAACCCGGCAAGTTGTAGGTCATCACTACCGCGCCCGCGACGGTGGGGATATGCAAAATCTTCCCCGGCGCTTTGGCCAGGTTTTCATCGCTCATCGGCCCGTCGGAGGCGCCGAAATCAACGGTCTGCGCGAGTATTTGCTTCTGCCCGCCGCCGGAACCGATGGATTGATAATTGAACCGGACGGAGGGATCAACCTTCGCGTACTCATCGAACCATTTCGAGTAAATCGGATACGGGAAGGTCGCGCCCGCGCCATTGATCATCATTTGCGCTGAAGCGCTTGCGCTCATTCCCAGCGCAATTACCAGCCCAAGAATCTTTGTGATACGCAATTTCGTCATGTGATGAAACTGCCGCACGGCGATTCCACCGGTCAAAACCTTTACTGTTACGTTTGTGTGACAACAGCGTTACGGGATGCCGAATTGTTAATCCTGGAATGATTGAATCGAAAATCCGATGTAACGGATCACGAATCACGCGAGCTTGCCGTGGGCAAAATCACTCGAATTGTCGTTCCTTCCCCCGCTTCGCTGGACGCCTCGACACGTCCGCCGTGTAGCTGCGTGATATGTTTCACGATCGCGAGACCGAGGCCGGTGCCCCGAACCTTTTCGGGGCTGCGCGCCTTATCCGCCCGATAGAAGCGCTCGAAAATGCGAGGCAAATCCTCCTTGCCAATCCCGATTCCGTCGTCGCTTACGCTCAGTTCGATTTCGCCGTCGCGTTGCCGCGCGTTCACCCGGATCTCACCGTGCTCGCGCGAATATTTCACTGCGTTCTCGAGCAAGTTGTAGAGAGCCTCCTGCAGCCGGGTGCGATCAGCGCGAATAGTCGAAAAGTCGGGCGGAACGTCGACCATGACGTTTAGCTTTTTATTCGCGAGCTTTTTTTCCCAATCGCGAATGATTTCCGCAAGGAAGCTCGACAGATCGACATCTCCCCACTGCAAATTGGGATTGCTGGATTCCAGTTCGGCAAGCGTAAGCAAATCTTGCACGAGCAACTCGAGCCGATTCGAATGCCGCTCCATCACTTGAAGAATTCGCACCAACTCCTCGCGCGGGGTTTTCGGGCTTTCGAGCAAAGTCTCGATATAACCGCGCAGAATCGACAGCGGCGTTCGTAATTCGTGCGAAACATTAGCCACGAAATCCCGCCGCACTTGATCCATCTTCTTGAGCTCGGTGATATCGTGAAATAAAACGAGTGCGCCAGTGATTTCGCCGGCATCGTTCTTCGTTGCGACGGCGTGAAGCTCAATTTGCGAATCGTCCAGGGTCAATTCGCAGCGAACTGGCCCAGCGCCGCTAAAAGCATCGGTAAGCAAACGATCGAGCGTCGGATCGCGGACAATTTCTAGCAGCGGCGTTGCAATTGAAATTTCAGCGGCGTTGAACAGTTTCCGGAACGTCTGATTGGTTAAAATTACCTGCCGCTTGGAATCGACTACCAACAAAGCGTCCTGTATCGCGGAAAAAATAGTCTGCATCCCCGATTCCCGTTTTGCGATCTGCTTTTGGAGCCGCTCCAAATCGCTGACAATCTTTTCCAGTTGCAACCCGATCCGTTGAGCGGGCGCGTTACCCTCCAATACAAACGTCGGCGGCCGTTCACCGCGACCAATTTGCGCTGTCATCTCTTCGACATGCCGCCACGGCGCCCTCCATTTGCGCCAAACGATGAAGGCAAAAACACCAAACGCAGCGCAAACCAGGATAGTAATGAGCCAGCACATGGACGCTCTAGTTTCTCCTTAACCGAGTGAAGGTGCAAAACCACCTCACCAACCATCGCGCTCAATCTTCCCGGAGTCGGTAACCAAATCCGCGCACCGTTTCAATTGCGTCACCGGCTTTACCAAGTTTTTCGCGCAAGCGCCGCACATGCGTGTCTACCGTACGGGTGTCGATCACACTTTCGTAGCCCCAGACGTCGTTGAGCAATTTATCGCGCTCCTGCACGCGCCCTCGACGTTGCATTAGCGTCCGCAGCAGCTTGAACTCAAGGCTGGTGAGCTGGACCCGCTTGCCACTGACCCGGACCTGATGGCGCGCGGGGTCGATCGAAATCGCACCAGTCTGTAGCGTTTCCTCCGGCTTTTCACCGCGCCGCAAAATTGCCCGGATTCGCAACATCACTTCGCGCGGACTAAACGGTTTCGTCACGTAATCGTCTGCACCGAATTCCAGACCCACGATGCGATCAATCTCTTCTGCTTTCGCCGTTAACATCAAAATCGGAATGTGAGACGTCGCCGGATCGCTTTTTAAAATTCTGCACACTTCAAGCCCGGACATTTTCGGCAACATCAAATCAAGGATGATGAAATCGGGCGGATCGTCGCGCGCCTTCTGCAAACCACTGGCACCGTCGCCAGCGGTCGAGGCATTGAAGCCCGCCTTGCGCAAGTTCAACGCCAGCAGATCGGCAACGTCGCTCTCATCTTCAATGATCAGAATTTTGCGTCCTGGGCCGGTGTCCATGAACAGTAAATTCAACCGTTAGACGTCATTCCGAACGAAGTCGAGGAATCCCGTTGCGAAATCTTGCAGCTAACTCCGCGGGATCCTTCGACTCTGCTCAGGATGACAGAAAAAACGCGATTCGCTCCAGATCATCGCGGCTTTTCCGCAAAGTTTTCCGAATCGTCACGCTGTCGTCATACGGCTGTAACAAACGGCTTCTAGCCTCCCCTCACTGACAGAAAAAATCCCCCCGACAGCCAAAACCACATCACCCAAAGGAGAAACTGAATGTTCATAAAAAAAATTACGTTACGAACCGCAGGCGCAAGCCTGGCTGCAATCGCGTTGTTATCTGCGCAGCCTCTGCGCGCGCAGTCCGAGAACGCACGGATCGAGAAACTCGAGCAGGCGGTGCAGGCATTGCAACAGCAAAACGCTGAGCTGAAAGCAGAAGTCAGCAGCTTAAAGAAGCACCCTATCTCCGGACCTATCGTCGAAGGCAAGACCAAGACGGTGGTCTCTTATGAAGGGAAAAATTACGTCGAAAAATTGGTTCCAGATTTGGGCAGCACAAAATGGAAATTGTTTCCGGCGCTGACCGAATTGGAGCTCTACGGTGACGCCCGTATTCGGTATGAATATCGCGGCGGCAGACTTCCCAGTGATGATCCAACTCATCCCAATGATTGGTATGAGCGCGAACGCGAGCGGTATCGACTGCGCATAGGACTGCGTGGCAAGCTGCTCGACGACTGGTTTTTCGGGGTCCGCTTGGAAACCAGCACGAACCCGCGCTCGACAAACGTGACCTTCGGCGATGACGGCGGCAGCGGACCGTTCGCGAAAAATAATGACGGGATCAACGTCGGTCAGGCATACCTTGGCTACAAGGGTTTCCCTGACTTTACGTTCTGGGGTGGCCGATTCGCGCCCACATTCGTTAACACATCATTGCTTTGGGATGACGATATCAACGTCGAAGGCTTGTCTCAGCAGTGGAAGCACACATTCGTGTTCGGAGCAGAACCACCGCCACCACCTTCATTCAGCAAGGATGGCAAAGCCGTTGTGGCCGGACCGAAACCGGAGCCGTTCATGAAGCTCGATCTCTTCGGAAATTTTGGGCAGTTTGTTTACGACGACTCCAACCCGGAAAACCCAATTGGTCCTCAACCGACAATTAAGCAGCCGATAGGCGGCGAAACTCAGAAAATCCCGAACCATGATGCGTTCCTCCTGGAATGGCAGGTGGGGGCAAGGTTCGAGTTCCCGCACATCGTTTACTTCCAGTTGGCGCCTACTCTCTACAATTACACCGGCAACGGCGACAATTTTAACATCCATTTTTCAGGCGACCCGGGTGGCAATCAAACCGGAATCAACAGTCTCCTGGTCTTCGACATCCCGGCCGAAATCGGCTGGAAAGTCGGAAAGATACCGATGCGGATTTTTGGGGATTTTGCCACTAACTTCGAGGCTGCCGATCGCGCAACCGCGGCGGGCCATTCAGGTAAGGGTGGCGACCGTTATGCATATGAAATCGGTCTCGGCATTGGCCAGTTGAAGAAAAAACGTGATTGGGAGGTCAGAACCTGGTGGCAACACACCGATCAGTTTGCGCTCGATCCGAACCTGGTTGACTCAGATATCTTCGACAGCCGCGTGAACATGGAAGGCGTGGCCGTGAAAGCCGGATACATGGTGGCCGATGCAATCGTCTTCAACCTCACCTACGCCTACGGCTGGCAGGTGGATGACTCGCTCGGTACCGGCGGTATTGGCGATATTCCGATAAATCCGGAGAACCAATATCAGCTGTTCCAAGCGGATCTGAGTGTTAAGTTCTAGTACGGTTAGGTAAAATCAAAGCCCGCCGGGAGGATCCTCCCGGCGGGCTTGGGCGATACACCCAATCGCTAACAACGTATGAAAACCAGGGCCAAGCCAAAACCAGCACGTCGCCGCGTATCGCAGGAATCGTCTCCGCTGACGATGCTTGAATCCGAACTTCGCGAGCTTCACCACGATTTGCGCAAGGTTGCCAGGGCATACATCAGCCGCCTCGAAAACGATCTACTTGTCTGCATTGCCGCGTTGAGGTCGTATGGGCCCATCGAACGGGTTCCCCGGGAATTGCTGCAGGAAATCCGCGATCTGACGATCGTCGTTCGCAAACGCAAGTTGAAACCGGAAAAAGGGCGTCGCAAAGACCTGCGCAAAATCGATTCGCTGATCGTGGATCTGGCCTCGACGTTGGGACGCAAGAATTGAGCGCCGCCGATCCTGTAGCCGTCGCCCTGCGGGCGGCGCGCACGTTTCGCGCAGCGAAACGGCTTCAGAAGAGCGCGCGCTCAAAATTGCACGGCGGATCTCCGACGGTCCAATCACTCAGTTGTCCAGCGGCGTCTGGAACTCTCCGAAGAGCGCAATCAAAATGTTTTGCAGTGAAAAATTGTTATCTGTCTGGACCCAGCGTGTCCCTGCACGGGGACAATTGGTGGCCGTCAAAGTGGCCGTGACGCGACCGCTCTCTTTTATCAGATACATCTTTGCGCCCGGCGCCAAATCAATCCGGCCACATCCAAGACCTTTCCCAAACCGCGCGACCGGGATCATTTCACCATGAGCGCTCCCTGCAAAGAAGACGCGCCGTGCAGAATCGAATTGGACACCTGGAAATCGAAAGTCGAACGGTTCGTTCGTGGGCGGATCGTTACAGTCGGCGTAAGGTTGATTGCTGAACGTTATCTGCGCCACCAGTTCCCCTCCGGTTCGGGCGAGGTAAAGTTGGTGCGAAACCATTTCGCCGTACGCGAACGTTTGCGCATGGTCCGGGCTGGTAATGCTGATCGCATCCGCCATTACGGAACCGCTCGTCGTGAGAATGACTGCCAACAGAATTGCCAGTCGCATGCTGCGAGTCTATGGAGAACGCACGTTCCCGTCCAGTGCGCGCCTCAGCGGCGTCCGCCCCATTCCTCAAACGGATTATAAACCGGCAGCGCGTAGTACCACATAAAGCCGCCCGGACGATTTGCACGATTGTATCCCGGCCAAAGAGAGCTTCCACATCATCCACCGTCGCCTGTCCGCGAGTTAACGAGCCGATTCGGATCTTGTAAAAATCGTACGGTAACGCCTGCGACGTAGGTTGGAGCCGCGATCATCAACCCATTTCGATCGAACCGGAATGCAAGCGCATCCGCCCCGCGAAATCATTTTGCCACATAAAAGTAACAATACTTTTTTTGCCGCGGTGTCTGCTCGTCTTTACGGTTTAGACGCCGTGACGCAAACGTTCACCTTTTCCCGGCGGCGTTCTCCCCAATTTTTCGCAACGCAACAACGATTTTCATTTGGCAAATCCGCTGAGGACTTGCTGGCGGCGAAATGTTATCGCGCCGCCTGGATTTCCGACGCACACCTGGGCACCCGTGGTTGTAACGCCATGGCGCTCCTCGATTTTTTACGCGAGAATGATTTTGGCACGCTCTACATCGTCGGGGATTTGATCGACATTTGGTCCCTTCGTCGCGGAATTTATTGGCCGCAACAACATAACGACGTGATCCAAAAAATCCTGCGCAAGGCGCGCAAGGGAACACAGGTTATTTATATTCCAGGAAACCATGACGAACTCGTGGCGGACTTTTATGGCACCTACGGGAATATCGAGATCAAGCAGAACGCAATTCATACGACCGCCTGCGGAGAACGCATCCTGATTATTCATGGCCACGAACTCGACGTCGTAGTGTCCGGCAGCGGCCGGTTCAAGTGGCTCGCGTTCGCGGGCGATCTCGGCTATCAATTTCTGCTCTCGCTCAATCCGCTTATCAATTTTTTCAGACGCCGTTTCGGCCTTGGCTACTGGTCGCTCAGCGCCTACGCCAAGCGACGCGTGAAAGACGCGGTGAGTTTTATCGGCAAATTCGAAGCGGCTGTGGCGCATTATGCGGCGAGGTATCATGTCGACGGCGTCCTGTGCGGTCACATCCACAGCGCGGCGATCCGCGAATTCGGAAAAGTCTCCTATTACAATTGTGGCGACTGGGTCGAAAGCTGCACGGCATTGGTCGAGAGCGAAGATGGCATGATCGCGCTGGTCAACTATCATCCGTTTTCTGCAGCCGAACGAGCGGTCGCGCCGATGCCCGATTCGCCGGGCCACAAGTAAAGCCCGGGGCCAGCTAAAAAGACCGCCTCCCGTTAACTCCCTGCAACTTTTCAACCGCTGCCGATGCAATGTTACCCGGTCGTCATCGCCTTTTAACAATTCGTAACCTGACGTAGCGCGCTTCTGGCTTAATAAACCAGCACCTATGACTACGATTACGATCAAGCGAACAATCGTCAGACGAAAACCCGCGCAAAAATTGGTAACGCGTCGATCATTTCGCGAATTGGCCCGCTGTTATTTCGCCGCCGAAAGAAGCCTGGAATTTGCCATCGAGGCGCTGCTTTTTGCAATTATCGTAGCCATTTCAGTGTGGCCAGTATTGGCTGCTGCGAATGCTCTAAACACATTCCTTCAGAATGCGCCGAGCTAAGGGCAGTCTGTAGCCGGCATCGACCATGCCAACTGGAAGCTGAAGAAGCTACAGAAGCCGGGACTCATCGATCCCGGCTTCGGATCCTTCTTTGGTGTCGCGAAAGTCTCGACACTCGAGGCATGGCATTTAGGATGTTCATCCTGTGCGAGGATTCGAATTGACGCGAAACAATCGCGAAATTGAACGAAAATTTCTCGTCAAACGATTGCCCGACACGCTGAAACGATCGAGGCATCACACGATCCAGCAAGGGTATCTGGCCACCGAATCCGCCGGCCGACAGGTCCGTCTCAGAAAGAGCGGCAAAACTACGTCGCTGACGTTCAAAGTAGGTCGCGGCACGAGCCGGGAAGAACGCGAGATCAGGCTCAGTTCAAAACAATTCACCGCCCTTTGGCCAGGGACCTCCGGGAGGAGACTGATCAAAGTGCGCTATGAAATCCCCTGGAAAAATCTGCTCATCGAGATCGATATTTATCGTGGCAGACATTCCGGTCTGGTAGTTGCGGAGGTGGAGTTTCCTGACCGCGCGAGTTGTCGAAAATTTAAACCGCCGCCCTGGTTTGGCCGGGAGGTAACTGGCGAAAAGCGCTACAGCAATGTGCGCCTGGCCAATGAATAGGCATAAACTTCATGGGCTTCCGTTTGAAATCGCGTGAATCCCGGGATGTCGGCAACGGGCTTAAGCGCATTTTTGGTGAGCAAATCGATTCTGCCCTCAAATTATGCCGGGGCCCCGCAAAGCAGCGTGGGGTCACCGTGCACGAAGTGCGCAAGCACCTGAAAAAACTGCGCGCGGCGATGAGGTTAGCCGTTGATGAGGTCGGCAAAAATTGCCACGCGCATGAAGATCGTTGCGTTCGCAAGATCGGCCGCATGGTCTCCGACCTGCGCGATGCCCAGGTCAGATTGCAAACATTCATCGAGTTGCGCGATCAAGCGGCGAAGAATCTGGGACGCCAACGCCTGGCGCGCACGGAGGAATTGTTGTCGTTAGAGCGAGACAGTTTTTCCGCAGCCTTCGCGAATTGGGAAAGCAAGGCAATTCCTCAACTGGAACGTGTGAAAGCGCGTCTTATGAATTGGCCGCTGGAAGGCCTCACCTGGAAACAGATTTGCGGCGCAGTCGGCAAAATCTACAAACGCGGACAACGCGGGCTGGCCAAAACGATCGACGATGCAGAAGCGGAAAATTTCCATGCGTGGCGCAAGCGGGTGAAAGACCTTTGGTATCAGTTGCGCATTCTGCAGCCGCTCAACCGCGTGGTTTTGGAGCAAATCGCTCACGACGCAGAGGTGTTGGGCGAACTGCTCGGTTCCGAGCACGATCTTAATTTTCTCCTGGCGCGTTTGGACAAGGAAAGCGCCGATGAGGGGTTGGCCATGGAACTCGCGCAACTCAAAAGGTTGATCGGCAAACGGTGCAAGCGCTTGCAGCGCGATGCATTGGAACTAGGGCGACGTTTCTACGCGGAGCCCGCAAAAGCTTTCTCGAAACGCGTCTCCATCTTCGTCGGTAAACGAGCGTAGTCAGTCAATACGCTTCAAGGTATTTGATTCCCGAGCCCGTGTTGAAAATGACCACCCGCTCCCCAGAGGAAATTTTCCGATTACGTCGGAGCAGGTTCAAAGCTACGAAACACGCTGCTCCTTCGGGGCAGACGAACAGACCTTCCTTTGCTCCAAGTTCGCGTCCGACGCGAATCATGTCTCCGTCATCGACAGCGGCTGCGCCGCCACGAGATTCCCGGAGGATTTCCAGCATCAGAAAATCGCCAATCGCTTTGGGCACGCGCAGGCCGGACGCAATTGTGTGCGCATCGGGAAATTCTGTTGCCATTTCCTTTCCGGCTTCGAATGCGCGGACAATCGGCGCACAACCGGAGGCTTGCACCGCAAACATCCGTGGACGTTTTTTGCCTATCCAGCCAAGCGTCTCCATCTCGTCGAACGCTTTCCACATCCCGATCAGTCCGGTACCTCCGCCGGTTGGATAGAGAATCGCATCCGGCAATGTCCAGTTCAGTTGTTCCACGAGTTCGTAACCGAGAGTCTTCTTTCCTTCGACGCGATACGGTTCCTTCAGCGTGGAAATGTCGAACCATTCCTCATTTGCTTTGCGCCGGGCGATTTCAGCGGCGCAATCAGTAATCAATCCATCGATGAGCGTCACGTGAGCGCCCAACTCACGACACTCAATGACGTTTGCGCGCGGCGTATCGCGCGGCATGAAGACGTGCGCTTCGAGACCGGCCCGGGCGGCATATGCGGCGAGCGCGCCGCCGGCATTACCAGCGCTTGGGACGGCGAGCTTCTTTGCTCCTAAATATTTTGCCATAGAAACAGCCACGCTCATTCCACGGGCTTTGAAGCTTTGCGTTGGATTGAGCGACTCGTCTTTGATCCAGAGATCGAGGTCATCGGCAAATCTTTTCGCGCTCAACAGCGGCGTTCCACCTTCGCCCAGCGAAACCGGTTCAACCTCGCCAGGCAACGGCAGCACTTCGCGAAATCGCCACAGCGATCTTTCCCGCGTCGTTAAATTCTCGCGCTTCAGCGTTCGCGCTGCTTTCGCCAGATCCACTCTCGCAAGCAGCGGTTTGTGACATGACAAACACAGATTTTGCAAACGCGACCAGTCGTGTTTAAGACCGCATGCGCTGCATTCAAGGTGAGTGAGAAACATGGGAGCAATGGAGCGTACATCTCAGGGGAGCGCACGCGCCCTCGCGAGCTCTGTTGCAGCAGTTTCCAACGAGAAATCAATCAACGTATGGTCGAATGAGAGCTGTAGCCGCTTCCCTGTGGGAAGCGCGCTGGTGAGGTGGTTGACCCTTGCGTGATCTGCGCTTCGCATAGCGAGGCGGCTACAGTTTGCGTGCTGTGATAAATTAAGACGATGGATTTGCTGACTCTGACCGAGATTCGCCGCGCAGCTCAGAACGGTGCCGTTCCGGCGCGTTTGCATGTGCAGGTGGAAACCGCCTCACCAAAGCTCACGCGCGAACAGCAACCGTATTGCGAGCTTACCCTGGCAGACGCGTGCGACCGGATGACTCTCCGGGTGTGGAGCGATCATCCCGCCTACAAAGCGTGCAGTGCGCTCGTCCCTGAAAGCTTCATCGAACTTTCCGGCGAATTCTATCGGTCGCAATATGGACTCGACGCGCGCAAATGGATGGTGCGTCCGCTTACCGAAGAAGAAAAGAACGACTTACTGCAAGGCCCGGGAGAATTACGCGCGAAACAAAACGCGGACTGGGAGTTCGTCACCTCCACAGTACCGACGATTTCCGATCCCCGGCTGCGAGCAGTGTGTGAAGTGTTCTTGAAAGAATGGGGCGACCGGTTTCGGCGCACTGCTGCTGCGCGTAATTATCACCACGCCCGGCGCGGCGGACTGGTGGAGCACACTGCGCAGATGATGCGATTAGCGAAACAGATCGCACCGCTTTATCCGGAGTTGAACCTTGACCTGTTGCTCGCGGGAATTCTTTTCCATGATTCCGGAAAACTTTGGGAGAACGCGCTGCCGGAAAGCGGCTTCGTGATGAGTTATGACGAACTGGGCGAACTCATAGGACATATCTCCATCGGAATTGAGTTGGTGAATGCGTTGTGGAGGAGGTTGAGCGCCGAAAACGCCGACGTGTGGAAAAATCTCTCGCCAGCATCGGAAGATGTGAGAATGCATCTTTTGCATCTGATCGGCGCGCATCATGGCGAACTGGAATTCGGTTCTCCAGTCCCGCCGAAAACACCGGAGGCCATGGCACTTCACTACATCGACAACCTGGATGCCCGCCTGGAAATGTTCGCCGCCGGTTATACCACCGCTAAACCGCTGGCTACGCGCATTTTTGATCGGGTCCGTCCGTTACCGGGGAATCTGGTCAAGTCGCTGGAAAAATTTCAGCAATCTTCAAATGCCAAAATGGACCGGCCAGAAGGAACGCTTCTGTGACGAGATACGAGCATCCGGTCTGCGGCCTGGTAGCTGAAGTTCTATTTCGCCAGTTCGCGAAACCAGCGCAAAGCGATGGAGGTTTGCGCATCATTGGCTTCGTGGCCGCCGTGGAACGTGCTTAGTTTTATCCGTTGAAATCCGGTTCGCTTGATTGAACCAGCCACGTTGTATTGCTGTTCCACAGTGGCGATGCGGTCGTCCCGGCCCGCGCTGATATAAACCGGCGTCATAAGAAAACTCGCTCCTGGTGCAACACGCCGGTACCCTTCACTCAACCGGTCTTCGTTCGCACCTGTGATGTAAATACCGATGACACGGCAGCCATGCTTCGCGAGTAATGGTCCGACTATACCCACGCCTTTGCCGCCGCCCGAAAATCCAGCACACGCGACCGGCCAACTGTTTGAGCCGGGAAAGCTCCGGTGCAGCGCATCGACGGCGGCGAGTGTCATCGCCCCACGCCATGCAGCAGTGTCGTTGCGAGCAGGCTGCGGGCCGTCGCCCGCAAGCACCACCCAACC
>Ga0210120_1000114_pt1 | contig 18646 bp, 18 predicted proteins | sample Goodyear_PhragA__FD_184868 | JGI IMG/M metagenome (GOLD analysis project Ga0210120, IMG submission 184868) | Wetland microbial communities from San Francisco Bay, California, USA, that impact long-term carbon sequestration - Goodyear_PhragA_D2... | ecosystem: Environmental > Aquatic > Marine >... | reverse complement strand
CGGCCGCTGACGGCGCCGCCGGGCCGCCGCTCGTCGCGCCATGGGACGCTGGCCCCTTCGCTCCGCTCAGGGTGACTCGGGGGGAGGATCGGCCAAGCGACCCACCCCCCGCCGACCCGCCACCGGTTGCCCCCCCACCGGCCGATTCCCCGCGCGCGAGCACCTGGGCCAGGTCCACAATCCGGTCAAGCATCGTCCACCGGAGCAGCAGGGTCTCCACGATGAGCCGGGGATTGACACTCCGGCGAATGTCGGTCTCGCTGTCCGCCAGGAGCCGGAGCATGCGGAGCAGGTCCCCGGGCTCGAGCCGGTCCCGGTGCAGCTCGAGGGCGCCGCGCATCGCCTCGGTGAGTCCTTCCGGGGCACTGCCGAGCTGCAGCATGAGCAGCGCCCGGAGCGCCTCGCCCGCCCCGCCCATGAACTCGGCCAGGTCGGCGCCGGCATTGACCAGCCGGTCCACCAGGGGGAAGACGCCCTCCGGCCGCCGGTCGGCGACCAGGTCCAGCACCTCGGCGTAGAGCTCGTCGCCCACGAGGCCCAGTACCTCGCGGACCCGCTGGGCGGTGACGGCGCCCTCCCCGAAGCTCAGGCACTGGTCGAGCACGCTGAGCGCGTCGCGCATGCCGCCGTCGGCGTGCCGCGCGATGAGCGTCAGCGCGTCGTCGTCCGCCCCGATCCGCTCGGCTTCGAGCACCTGGCGCAGCCGGTCCCGGATGGCGCCGGGCCCGATCCGCCGGAAGTCGAAGCGCTGGAGCCGCGACAGCACCGGCGCCGCCGCGGCGGCGATCTTCTGCGGTTCGGTCGTCGCGAAGACGAAGACCACGCCGGGCGGGGGCTCCTCGAGCACCTTGAGCAGCGCGTTCCAGGCCTCGCGGGTGAGCATGTGCGCTTCGTCGACGATGTAGACCTTGTAGTGGCCTTCGCGGGAGGCGGCGTACATCGCCCGCTCGCGCAGATCGCGCGCGTCATCGACGCCGCGGTTACTCGCGGCGTCGATCTCGACCACGTCGAGGTTGGCCGAGCCATTCCAGACCCGCAGGCAGTTCTCGCACTCGCCGCAGGGGTCGCCCTCCGGATCGCGATTGGGGCAATTGAGGGCCATCGCGAGGATCCGCGCGGCAGTCGTCTTGCCGACGCCGCGGGGGCCGGTCAGGAGATAGCCATGGCCGACGCGGCCCCGGGCCACGGCGCCCCGAAGGACGGCGGCCACGTGGTCCTGCACCAGCAGGTCGGCGAAGCGCTTGGGACGGTAGCGGCGTGCGAGGGCGATGGTCATTGGCGGAGGGAAAAGAAAAGTGCCTCAGGCTCCCCGAAGCGACACCGGGCATCGCTTAGCGCTGCTACCGGCGAGGTCCTGACGCGGTTCACGCGCCGGCGCCCTTCGGACCTGAGGCACCAGCAATATATACCCGGTGCCCCGCGGATGGAACTCTCTACTTGGGCGTCGGAAGGTCGGAGCTGTACATGTCGATGGCGTACCGCCAGGTACCGTCGGGCTGCCGGCGGAGGATCTCGAGAAACTTGCCCTCGTCGTGCGCGGGGGCCGCGCCCTTGACCTTGGGTGCAAGGTCGAGGATGTAGCGCCCCCGTGAATAGGCCAGGTCGCCGCGGCCCTCCACCTCCTCCGCCGTCAGGGTGATGTTGATCCCGAACGAATTGGTGAGCCCGCCCCAGAACTTCTCGATCCCGTCGTGGCCCTGGACGATGGCGGCGTTGGGCGGCATCAGGCTGGCGTCGGCCAGGTACTGGGCGGCCAGCCCCGCGGCGTCGCCGGCGTTCGCGGCGGTGACGAAGGCCGTATCGGTCGCGCGAATGGCGGCCTGGTCGGCCGCGGTGAGCGGCGCGAGGGCGGCGCCGGCGGCCCGATCCTCGCGTGCGGCAGGACGGCAGGCAACCGTCAGCGTAACGGCCACGGCGACGGCGAGCTGGAACATGCCGATCGAAGCGCGGGGCATGATACCTCCGAGCGTGCGGGACGCGGGCCGGACGGACGGTCAGCCCAGGATGGTACGCTGGCGCTCCTGCATGTGGCGCAGCTCCCAGGTCTCGGCGACCACGCCGCCGAGGAGGAAGACGATGGCGGTGTAGTAGATCCAGAGGACGAAAAGCACGGCCGCGCCGATGTTGGCGTCGCCCGCGGCGCCTCCGACCGAGGCGAAATGGGCAAGATAGAGACCGTAGAGCCGCTTGGCCGCCTCGAACAGGAGCGCGGTAAAGGTGGAGGCCAGGAGCGCGGTCCGCCAGGGGAGGCGTCGGACCGAGGCGTAGCGGTAGGTCACGTAGAACAGCGATACCGAGAAGCTGAAGGCGAGCAGCTCGCCCAGCAGCCGGCCGAGGGTCGAGAAGAAGAAGGCCAGCTGCGGGATCACCCGCTCCTCGCCCCGCGCCCAGGCGATCGTGACCACGGTGCTCAGCGCCGTGTTGGCGAGGAACAGCACGACGGTCGCGATGACCATGAGCGAGTCCCGGACCTTCCCCGCGAGCCAGATGAGCACGAAATGCCTCGGCGGGGATGGACGCGCCGAGACGTCGTAGATGTCGTTGAGCGAGGTACGCACGCCTGCGAAGAGGCGGGTGCTGAACCAGACGAACGCGGGGAGGGCGTAGAGCGAGATCTGCCCGCGATTCCGCGCCACCCCGACGAGCAACCGCTCGACCAGCGCGAACGGATCGCGGCCGGCTTCCGAGGTGTGGGGTGGAAAGAAGCGATGGAAGAGGGCGGTGGGGTCGACCGCAGGGCCGCCCGCGATCGCCTGCGCCACATGGGTCAGGCCGATCAGCACGAGCAGGACGAACGGCACCGCCGCCAGGAGCGCGTCGAAGGTGAGCGCGCTGGCGAGAAACGGGATGTTGTTTTCGTCCGCGGCCTGGACGGTTCGGCGCAGGAAACCGGCGCCACCCGCCGGGCCGCACCCGTTTCAGGCGAGCGGCTCCTCGAAATCCCCCACGGTACGGCGGCGCGCGCGCGATTCGGCGAGCCGCCGCTCGAGCTCCTCGCGGGCCGACGGTCCGGACGCCCGGGGACGGAGCGGGGGCAGCTCCCCGGCCTCGTCGTCGTCGTCCTCGTCCGCCAGGTCCTCCAGCGCGGCCTTGCCGCTCCCGAACTGCTGGGCGAGCTCGTCCAGCTTCTCCTCGGTCACGGCGCGGAGCTTCCACAGCTTGCGCTGGAGCACGCGACGGGTCTCCTCGCCGGTCCGCGGCGCGTACATCAGCGCCAGCCCGGCACCGAGCACCGCGCCCCAGAAGAGCCACTTGGCGGACGCATCGCCGCCGCGCTCGACGTAGACCACTTCCCGGCCCTGCTTGCGACGTACCATCCGCTCCTCCTATTCCCCGGCGTCGGGATCGTCTTCGGCCGCCACCAGCGCGGGCCTCAGCGCCACGTGATGCTGCAGAGGGGCCTCGACAAAGCGATTGATGTCCTTCTCCGTGCCCTTCACGTTGAGCTGCTCGAACAGAAATCCGAACGTGCGCTCGAGATCGGCCGCGATGGCCTGTCGCACGTCCTCGCCAAGGGACCACATCTCGCGCTTGAAGGGGCCGATGGCCTTCTTCCGCGATTTGTAATAGAACTGTTCGGCGGTATCCCCGCTCTTCCGCTCGCCGGCCGCGTTCTCGTCCACCCAGCGACGGAGGCGATCCCGCAGGTCGGCGGGGAGCCTGGGATGATCGAACACCATGTTCTGAAAGTTGGTGGCGAGGTGGATCTCGGCGGTCTCGATCCGGGGGAAATTCCCGAACGCGTTGGAGGGCAGCGTGCTGGCGCCATGCTGCACCGCGCCCGCCAGGCCGTACTCCTCGCGCGCCGCCTTGGAGAGCGCCGCGAGGGCCTGCAGATCGATCTTCACGTCAGCCATCGAGCCGTCGGGCAGAACCACCCCGCCGTGCGACGTGCCCGTCTGCACCGAGATCTTGCTGATCCCCTCCAGCGCACCCTCGTGGCCAGCCAGGCTGGTCTGGTAGCCGCGCATGAAGGCGTGCAGCTCCTCGACGGTGCTGTTCTTCATACCGACCTCGCCGATCTCCGCACCGACGGAGACGGTCACGCCGTCGGGCTCGTGCGCCCGGATGAAGGCCGTGATCTCGGCCGCGCGCTCGTAGTTGAGTCGCTGCTGCTCCTCGAGCGTGGAGTGCGAGAGGTCGACCAGCGTGGACGTGTCGACGTCGATGTTGTAGAAGCCGGCGCCGACCTCCTCGGCGATCAGCTTCTTCACCTCACCCACCTCGCCCTCGGGATCCGCCTGGTACTTCTTGTGGTTCACCTGGCAGTGGTCGCCCTGGATGAAGAGCGGCAGCACGTAGCCCTCGCGCAGCGCCGCCCCGATCAGCACCGAGACATACTCGGCCGGCCGCTGGTCGGTATAGGCGATCTCCGAGCGCGCGATCTCCAGCAGGATCGCGCCCGCCTTGCCGGCGCGGGCGGCACGGAAGATGGCGCGCGCGGTATCGTAGGCCAGCATGCGCACGTTGATGGCGGGCACCGTGAACCCGCTCACGTCACCGCGGCCGCGTGCCTGGTACAGGCCCTGGATCGAGGCCGGCCGGGCGCCGGTGACCTGGCCCAGTTCCCAGAGCAGCCACCGGGCCGCCTCGCGCGCGTCGCCGGTGGAGAACACCGCCTGCCACACGAGCCGGTCGGTGGCCGCCGAGCGGAGCCTGGCCGGGTCGCGCACCGTCACCCCACCCGGCACCAGCGCCACCGCGCCCTCGTAGAGATCGACCGCTCGCCGGGTTTCGTCAGCCATGTAAGGACATCCTCCGAATTGCGGAAGCTCGGAACCACGGGTAAAGGTAGGCCGGAGGCGGGGGAGCGTCAAACAATCCGGTAGCGGGGACGGCTGCGATCGCCGTCGCGGCGGCGGGCGTCGAGGTCCGCGGCTTCGCACATCGGGGTCCGGGGCTTCGCACATCGGGATCCACGGCTTCGCACGAGGGATAGGGGGCCGGACCGCCACAAAGAACGCAGTGTCGGTCCGGCCCCCTATCCCTCGCAGCTGCGCCCCGCGATCAGGGCATCGTCAGCCGAGGCCGCGACAGCATGCCAGCATGCCCGCCCAACGCGCCCGCAGCAACTCACGCCTCGTCCCGCCCGGCCACCCCCCGCACCGGCGCCTCATACCCCGGCCGCCCCATCGCCGCATACGTGAGCTTCTTGCCGAGCTCGACGCCCGGCTGGTCGAACGGATCGATACCGTACCAGACCCCCGCATACCCGGTTGCGATCTGGTAGAACATGATGGCCTCGCCGAGCGTGGCCGCGGACAGGTCCGGGAAGCGCAAGGTGCAGCTCATACGCCCCATCTGCGCGAGCGCGGCAGCCGTGGCCTCGTACTCCGCCCGGAGCAGCTCGCCGAGCGTGTGTCCCGGCAGATAGGCCAGGTCCGCCGGCAGCGGCGCGGCGCCGGGGGCCGACGAGGCCGGCGGAATCTTCCCGTCGTCGCCCAGATCCTCGACCACGGCGAAGGTGATCACCTTGTCGAACGGGCCCTCCATGAAGAGCTGTACCTGGCTGTGCTGGTCGGTCGCGCCGGTGGCCGCCACGGGCGTGGGCCCGGTGTGCACGGTGCGCCCCGCGCGATCGATGCGCTTGCCGAGGCTCTCGGCCCAGAGCTGCCTGTACCACTCGGCGAACTCCCGCAGCCGATCGGTGTAGGGCATGAGCACGTCGACGCGGGCGCCGAGCTCGGTGTCGGCGGCCCAGTGGAGCGCGGCGTAGAGTGCCGCGGGATTCCGCAGCAGGTCGTCGGCCTCGGCGCGCTCGACCGCCTGCCTCGCGCCCGCGAGCAGCGCCCCGATGTCGATGCCCACGAGCGCCGCGGGCAGCAGTCCCACCGGCGACAGCACACTGAACCGTCCGCCGACGTCGGGCGGAACGCTCAGGGTGGCGATCCCCTCGCGGGCGGCGATCTCGCGCAACGCGCCGCGCTCGGGGTCGGTGGTGAAGACGAGGTGGCGGTAGGCGGCGGCGCCGAGCGCGTCTTCCAGCCAGGCGCGCACCACGAGGTACTGGGCCATCGTCTCCGCCGTGCCGCCCGACTTGCTGATGACGTTGACCAACACGCGGCGCGGATCGATCCGGCGGAGCGCCGCGCCGATCGTCGTGGGATCCACGTTGTCCAGCACGGAGAGCCGCGGGAAGAACTCGCGGCCCTCGTCGTCCCATTCGTTCCAGGCGGGGCGCCGGAGCGCCGCGAGCAGCGCCCGCGCGCCCAGCGCCGAGCCGCCGATGCCGAGCACGACGACGTGATCGTGCGCCTGGCCCAGCCCTTCGGCGAAGGCGGAGATCTCGCGCACCGGCCCGCCCTGATCCACCAGCTTGTAGAACCCGTACTCGCCCGCGCCGCGGCGGCGGCGGACCTCCGCCTGGACCGCGCCGAAACCGGCCGCGAGCTCGGCCAGGCGCGCGCGCGGGAGCCCGTGCGCGCCGTCGAGCCCGTCCTGCAGCATGCGTCCGTAGGCCAGCCTGATCACGCGACCTCCACGGTGAGCCCGTCGTACGCGGGGAAGATGCCGTCGGGCAGCTGTCCGGCGAGCTCCGCGTGCCCGGTTTCGTGCGTCAGATGGGTGAGGTAGGTCCGGCGGGCGCCCAGCGACTGGGCGGTCTCGATTGCTTCGCCGATACTGAGGTGCGTGGGGTGTGGCCGCCACCAGAGCGCGTTGAGCACCAGCACATCGAGGCCCTGGAGCTGGCGCCGCTCCGCATCCGGAATGGACTTCACGTCGGTGACGTATGCCAGTGCGCCGATGCGGTAGCCGAAGACCCGGATGTGGCCGTGCCGGAACGCGAGGGGCAGCACCGCCAGGCCGGCCACATCGACCACGGCGCCGGGCTCGACCGCGTGAAGGGCCAGGCTCGGCTTCGACGTGCCCTCGTAGGGACGGACGTCGTCGAAGATGTAGCTGAAGGAGGCCCGGAGCCGGTCGAGCGTCTCGGGCGGACCGTAGATGGGGAGGGGCCGGCGCTGCCGCACCGAGAACATCCGGAGATCGTCGATGCCGTTGGTGTGATCGGCGTGCTCGTGCGTGTACAGGACCGCGTCCACCTGCGAGAACCCGCCCGCGATGAGCTGCAGCCGCAGCTCGGGCGGGGTGTCGATCAGGATCGAGGACCCGCCCGCCTCGACCAGAGCGCCCGACCGGGTCCGCTTGTCCCGCGGATCGGTGGACCGGCAGACCGCGCAGCCACAGCCGATCTGGGGCACGCCGAACGACGTGCCGGTCCCCAGGAAAATGAGCCGCATCCCCTAAACTGCTTCGATCTTGAGGAGGTTGGTAGTGCCGGGCATGTCGAAGGGAACCCCCGCCGTCACCACGAGCCGCTCGCCGGGTTGGGCGAGACCGCGCTCGAGGATCTGCTGCCGCGCCACGGAGAGCATCATGTCGTAGTCGGCGAAGTGCTCGGTGAGCGCGGGCGTCACGCCCCAGACCATCGAGAGCTGGCGGAAGGTGTCCGGCTCGGGCGTGCAGGCGAAGATCGGCACCGTCGGACGGCAGGTGGCGACCTTCCGCGCCGTGAACCCGCTGCTGGTGAAGCAGACGATGAGCGGGGCGCTCAGCATCTCGGCCGCCGCGCAGACGGCCACGGCGATGGCGTCCTCGGTGCGGATCGGCCCGCTCTGCGCGACGCGGTGCATCGGCAGGCCCAGCCCGTCGGTCGGGCGCCGGCCGAGGGCGGCATCGAGGCTGACGCTCCGCCCCTGGCGCTGGAGCTCCATCTCGCGGGCGATCCGGTCCATCGCACGCACCGCCTCGAGCGGAAACTCGCCCACGGCCGTCTCGGCGGAAAGCATGACGGCGTCGGTCCCGTCCAGAATCGCGTTGGCGACGTCGGAGGCCTCGGCCCGGGTGGGCCGCGGCGCATGCACCATCGACTCGAGCATCTGCGTGGCCGTGATGACGGGCTTGCCGTGCAGCCCCGCCTCGCGGATAATCTGCTTCTGCATCAGCGGCACTTCTTCGAACGGCAGCTCCACGCCCAGGTCGCCGCGGGCGACCATGATGGCGTCCGACGCGTCGAGGATGCCGCAGAGGTTGCGGAGCGCCGTGTCCTTCTCGATCTTGGCCACGAGCTTGGTCGAGCGCGGCACCAGCGTCCGCAGCTGCTCCATATCCTCGGGCCGCCGCACGAACGACAGCGCAACGTAGTCCACGCCGACCGCCGCCGCCTGCGCCACGTCCTCGAGATCCTTTTCGGTGAGGGCCGGCGCGCTCACCTCGATCCCCGGAAGATTCATTCCCTTGTGCGACTTGAGCTCGCCGCCGTAGTGCACCGTCGCGTCGACGCGCCCGTCCCGAATGCCGGTGACCTCGAGCGAGAGCAGGCCGTCGTCGAGCAGGATGCGCGCGCCGAGCCGGACGTCGGTGGCGAGGGCCTCGTAGGTCGTCGGGATCTCGCCTGCACCGGCCTGGGCCTCAGGGGCGAAAGTGACGGTCTGCCCCACCACGAGCCGCAGCGGGGAGACCAGCGTGCCGACGCGGATTCGAGGGCCCTGGAGGTCCAGCAGCACCGCGACCGAATCCCGGCGTCCGCTCGTGACCTCGCGAAGCCGCTGCACCCAGCGCTCACGAATATCGGGAGTGCCGTGCGAGGCATTGATCCGGACGACGTTGACGCCGGCATCGATCAGCGCGGTCATCTTCGCGGGGCCGTCCCAGGCGGGGCCGAGGGTGGCGACGATCTTGGTCCGACGGACTGGATTGCGAGGCATGGCACGGAGTCTAATGCCGGTCCGTCACCGCCGCATCACGACCTCGCCGCCGACCACGGTGAGGCGAGCCGAGCCCGCGCGCGCGGCGTCGCCGGCGCCGCGCTCGACGGCCGGGTCGAATGTCCAAGCGACGAGATCGGCTGGCTGGCCGGGTGCCAGCGTGCCCGAGCGGACGCCGCCACCGGCGGCGTGCGCCGCGCCCACAGTATACGCGCGCACCGCGTCGTCGAAGGAGAGCTTCTCCTCCGGCCGCCACCCGCCGGCAGGACCGCCGGCGTCGCTTCGGCGCTCGAGCGCCGCGAAGAGCCCTTCGCGCGGATCGATCGATGCCACCGGCGTGTCGCTGCCGAAGACCATCGGGGTGTGACGCCGCCGCAGGGACTCGAAGGCGTAGGCGCCGCGGCCGCGGCTGCCCCAGTGACGCTCCACGAGTGGAATGTCGGTCAACAGGTGTGCCGGCTGCATCGAGACGACGAGGCCGGCAGCCGCGGCGCGGTCGAGGTCGGCCTCATCGACGCACTGGAAGTGCTCGATCCGGTGCGGGATCGCCACGCGGGGGAGCGGGGTCATCAGGTCGAGGGCCCGGCGGACGGCGGCGTCACCGATGGCGTGCACGGTGGATGCGATTCCCGATCTCGCTGCCGCAAGCATCGCTCGCGCTGCTTCGTCCTCGGAGGTGATGGGCATGCCGCGCTCGCGGCTCCCCTGGTACGGCGCCAGCATCCACGCGGTGCGGCTCCCGAGGCTGCCGTCGAGGAACAGCTTCACACCGCCGATCCGGAGCCAGGCCGAGCCGGCGCCGCTTCGGACCCCGCCCCGCACCAGCGCGTCGAGCGAGGTGACCGGCGGATGGAACAGCACGCGGAGCCGGAGTGCGTCCGCCTCGGCCAGGCGCTCGAAGGCAGCCAGCGCGCCGTCACCCTCGACGTCGTGGATGCCGGTGATCCCCAGGCGGTGGGCCTCGGCCTGCGCCTCACGCAAGGCCGCATCGAGCACGTCGGGCGGCGGCTCGGGAAGGTGCGGCGTGACGAGCTCGACCGCGCGCTCCAGCAGCACACCGGTCGGCTCGCCGGCGGCGTCCCGCACGATGCGTCCGCCAAACGGGTCCGGTGTGTTCCGCCCGATGCCCGCGGCCGCAAGAGCCGCGGTGTTGACCCAAGCGGCATGCACGTCCAGCGAATCGAGATAGACCGGTCCTCGCTGCACCGCATCGAGCGCCGCGCGGTCCGGCGCGTGGTCCCAGCCGTTGGCGTCCCAGCCCTGTCCCACGACCCATGCCTGCACCGGCGAGACGCCGGCCACACGACGCACCGCCTCCTCCAGCGTGGCCGAGCCTGCGAGCTGCACGCGCCGGCGGCTCAGTGCCCACATCGCGAAATGGGTGTGGCCGTCGACGAAGCCCGGGGTCACCAGCGCGTCCGTCAGCTCGTACACCGGCGTTCCCTCAGGGACCCGGCGAGCGAGCTCGGCGGCGGTCCCTACGTCCTCGATGCGGCCGGCGCGCCACCACACCGCGTCGCCTTCGACGCCCGGCGCCAGCGAGAGAATGCGGCGCGCGCGCAGGAAGCCGGCACTGGTGGATTCGGGGGAGTTCATGCGCGAAAAACTGGGCCGGCAGGCGGTTTCCACATGTTGAAAACTCGGCCAAGTGAATATCTGGATTGGAGAAAATCGGCGAGAAAGAGGGTGGAACACTAGAGAGAAACTACTTCACTACTAGCATGCTTAACCATTACTGCAAAAAGCATTACGTAACTGCATACAAACCATCACCGAGCAAGGCGACACTGTCGCCTCAGCCAGACTATTTATTCAGATCGACCGATTATGAACATCTTCGACATGCACGTTTCTGCAGACATTATCCGGGTGTCTGACCGCCCAAAACTTCTCACTTTCGGAAGGAGATCGACCCTCCCCCACCCCGGTATGCAGGCCCCGCAAAGCGTGTCGGCGAGGCCCGGAGCGCCTTCGCGAAGGCATCCTTGCCCTCCACCTTGAGCGAGCCCGACATCGCGCGCGAGGAGACCGGCGAGAGCACGATTTCCCCCGACACGACGGCTCCGCGGGCTCCCGTGGCCGCCCAGGTCATGCGCCAGGGCTCCTGCACCGCCGCGCTCTCACGCACCGGCGGTCCATCCCAGGTGACGATGGTCCTCCCCACCTTGATCTGGAAGCGCTCGTCGGAGCTCGGCACACCATTCTCGTCCTCGGCGGGCACCAGGCCGACCGCCACGCGCGCCTCTCGCATCACCTGGCCGGCCAAGCGCGCCGAGCGAATCAGCCGCCCGCTGTTGGTGAACAGCTTGAGCGCCACGTCGCCCGCGGGTCCGCCGGGCGCCGCGGCGAGCACGGTCCAGCTCGCGAACAGGTGCGGGTGCACCCCGCCGTGGCCGGCTAGGGTGTACTCGCGGGTCTGCACGGTGTCCGCGGCGTTGAAGCAGAGCCGCGACGGGCTCCAGGTCCCGAACTCGGGCTGCTCCTCCAGCACGCCGCGCAACACGACGTGAAGATCGGCGGCCTCGGAGGCGGGGACCGGGCGATAACCCGAGGGCAGGTCCTTCAGCGCGTCCGAGGCGGGATCCATCAGGAGCTGCACGCAGAACGCCGTGCGCAGCCCTCCGAGGCGCCAGGTGTTCTCGTCGGGCTCGGGGCCCTGGGCGGAGAGCGTGGCCGTCACGGCGGCCAGCGCGGCGGCCACGAGAGGAAGAAGCGTGGTGCGATTCATCGGCGGCTCCGCGCGGTGAGAAAGGGGCGGGGTCAGCCGCCCCGCGACCGTCTGACGGCGGCACCCAGCTCCGCGTAGTGCTTCGGGTCGAGCGCGTTGAAGCGGAGGTTGCGGTACTGCACCTTTCCATCCGGCCCGATCACGTAGACGGTGCGCCGGAGGTAGCCCGAGCGGTCGTTGCTCGCATAACGGCGGGCGACCACCTGCGTCGGGTCGCTCAACAGTCGGAACGGCAGGTCGAGGCTGGCCGCGAACCGGCTGTGGGTTTCGAGCGGATCGGTACTGATGCCCACCACGACCACCGCGGCCCCGAACAGCGAATCGTACTGCTCGGCGAATGTCCGCATCTCGGCGGTGCAGCCGTTGGTGAAATCACGCGGGTAGAACGCGAGCACCACGGTCTTGCCGCGGTCGAGGGCCAGGTCGTAGGGCTGGTCGGCCGGCCCGACCCCGTCCTTGTTGGCCCACGGGAGCCTGAAGGTAGGGGCCCGGCGCCCACTGTCGGGGCCGGAGACCATGACCGCGGTCGGGGGTCCCTTGGACGGCTGGCCCGACTTGCTCGAGTCCTGGGCCGGCAGGCGCGGGACGGCGATCAGAGAAAGGACGACGGCGGCGGCGGCGATTGCACGGAGCGGCATGGGGACGGGAGTCCTGAGCGAAGGGTGGATCATGGGGCAGTGACGGACCGGAGCGCGGCCAGGAGGTCCTGCGAGGCCCCCACGCCGGTGTACGCCACCTTCCCCGCCCGGTCGACGATGACGATGAACGACGTGGTGGGCGCCTCGTACGCGCGTATGGCGTCGCCCTCGCTGTCATAAAGGGTGCGAAACGGCGGGTGGTGCTCGGCCACATATTTCCGCACTCGCGCCGGACTCTGATTGACGGTGACGTTGACGCCGAAGAACTCGGCCCGGTCGCCGTACGCCTCGTGGGCGGCGCGGACGGAGGGGAGCAGGGCCTCGCAGACCTCGCACCAGGTGGCCCAGAACTCCAGCAGGACAGGTTTCCGACCGAAGTACTGGCCGAGGGCGACCGGCGTGCCGTCCAGGTCCTGTATGGTCACGGCCGGCGCCCGTGCGCCGACGGCGATGCCCGCCTCCTGCGCTGCGGCCTGCCCGGCGCCAAGCGCGAGCACCGCCGACGCTCCCAGCCGCACGAGCGCCGTGCGGAGCGCTCCGCTCGGGGGCCGGCTCATAGCACCCCGCCCATTTTCACGAGATAGTACTCGGCCATCCCCAGCATCACCACGCCGCCCCCGCGCTTCACCCACGCCGTCCAGCGGCCGGCGCGCGGCAGCGACGCCAGCGCGCCGCTGAACAGTCCGACCACCACGAGCACGGCCGTGAGACCGAGCGAGAAGACCAGCAGGTAGAGCATGCCCAAGGCCGCGCTTCCCGTGGCGGCCACGAAGGTCAGCACCGCAGCAAAGGCCGGCGCCCCGCACGGCGCCGCCACCAGACCGGAGGCCGCGCCCATCGCGAAGACCCCGGCCGTCGACTGGCCGCCCAGGCGGGCCGCCCATTCGACGGCGCGCCGGGGCGCGGCGACGGGCACAATGCCCAGCATGGCCAGCCCAGCGAGCAGCAGCAGGTTGGCCATGGCGAAATAGGCCCACGGATTCGAGCTGACCGTGCCGAACAACGTCCCGGTGAGGCCCGCCAGCAGCCCCAGCAGTGCGTAGACCAGCGCCAGTCCCGTCACGTACGCGAATGTCATCACCGCGGTGCGCCGCCGCGAGCGGCCCGGCGCCCCCGCCCCACCCAGAATCCCGGCGGTGATCGGGATCATCGGGTAGATGCATGGCGTCAGGCTCGTGGCCAGGCCGGCACCGAACAGCAGCGGCAGTGCGACGAGCGGCTCGTGGCGGAGAGTCGCGTCGAGGCCGGCGGGCAATAGCGGCGGGAACACGCCGTGGAGTATAACATTGGCCCGGCGCCCCCGGGCAGCAGCCGGGACGCGGTCAATAGCGCGGGAGCGCCGCCTCACGCCCTGGGTCGGCGGCATACCGCGAGGCGACGTACTGCTCGAGGAGCTCGAGAAACTCGGGGACGATCGCATCGCCCTTGAGGGTCACCACGAGGCGGCCGTCCACGTACACCGGCGCCTTCGGATCTTCGAACGTGCCCGGTAGCGAGATGCCGATGCTCGCGTGCTTGGATTCGCCTGGTCCGTTCACCACACAGCCCATCACGGCCACCTTCATCTCCTCCACGCCGGGCCGCTCCAGGCGCCACACCGGCATCTTCGCCCGCAGGTAGTCCTGGATCTGCTGCGCCATCTGCTGGAAGAACGTGCTGGTCGTGCGGCCGCAGCCGGGGCAGCTGGTCACCTGCGGCGTGAAGCTCCGGAGGCCGAGCGACTGCAGCACCTGCTGCGCGACCTGCACCTCCTCCGTGCGATCGCCGCCAGGAGCAGGGGTGAGCGACACCCGGATCGTGTCGCCGATGCCTTCCTGGAGCAGGATGCTGAGCCCCGCGGTGCTCGCGATGATGCCCTTGGCCCCCAGGCCCGCCTCGGTGAGCCCGAGGTGCAGCGGGTAGTCGCAGCGGGCGGCCAGCATCCGGTAGACGTCGACCAGGTCCTGCACGCCCGACACCTTCGCGCTCAGCACGATGCGGTCGTGCGCCATGCCGGCGGCTTCGGCCAGCGCGCCGCTCCGGAGGGCGCTCTCCACCATCGCCTCCATCGTGACGTCGCGCGCGTCCAGCGGGTCCGACCGGCGCGCATTCGCGTCCATCATCTCGGTGAGCAGGCTCTGGTCGAGCGATCCCCAGTTCACGCCGATCCGCACGGGTCGGTCGTTCGCCAGGGCCACGCCAATGATGGCGCGGAAGTGCTCGTCGTGCCGCTTGCCGCCCACGTTACCGGGATTGATGCGGTACTTGGCCAAGGCCCGCGCACACTCGGGATACCGGGTCAACAGCAGGTGGCCGTTGTAGTGGAAATCGCCGATGATCGGGACGCGGACGCCGATCCGGTCCAGTCCCTCGACGATCTCGGGGACGGCCGCGGCGGCGGCCTCGGTGTTGACCGTGACGCGCACCAGCTCGCTGCCGGCGCGCGCCAGCGCCGCCACCTGGCGCACGGTGGAGGCCGCGTCGGCGGTGTCGGTATTGGTCATGGACTGGACGACGATCGGGTGCCCGGAGCCCACGGGCACGCCGCCGATGGTGGCGGTCACGGTGGTCCGGCGCGCGAGCGGTGACATGGCGGGAATATAACGAGGCGACCGTGCCCGTTCTTGCGTCCGATACAGGTCCCCGTGAGATTCGTGCATGCCTTCCCCGACCTTCCCTGTCGTGCCGCGCGCCGCGATCACCGGCGTGTCGGGCTACGTCCCCGAGCGGCGCGTCACCAACGCCGAGCTGTCGGCCCGCCTCGACACGTCGGACGACTGGATCGTGAGCCGCACCGGGATCCGCGAGCGCAGGATCGGCGCACTCGGGGAGACCACCTCCACCATGGGCGCGGAGGCGGTCCGGCGGCTCATGGCGCAGCGCGGCCTCGGCCCGGACGACGTCGACGCGCTCATCGTCGCCACCGTGACGCCCGACATGGTCTTCCCCGCCACCGCCTGCCTCATCCAGGACCAGGTGCAGCTCCGGAACACCTGGGGCTTCGATCTGTCCGCGGCCTGCTCGGGGTTCCTCTACGGCCTCACGACCGGCGCCCAGCTGGTGGCATCGGGGACCCACCGGCGGGTCATCGTGGTCGGCGCCGACCTCATGAGCGCCATCATCGATCCCCTGGACCGCACCACCGCCGTGCTGTTCGGCGACGGCGCGGGCGCCATCCTGCTGGAGCCGGCCGAACCGGGCTTCGGCCTGCTCGACTTCTACCACCGCGTGGACGGGAGCGGACGCGATGATCTGCTGATGCCCGCCGGCGGGAGCCTGCACCCGGCGAGCCATGCCACGGTCGAGGCCCGCGAGCATTTTCTCAAGCAGAACGGCAAGGTGGTCTTCAAGTTCGCCGTGTCGCAGATGGCCGACTGCATCACCACCATCCTCCAGCGCCACCAGCTTACCCCCGACGACATCGCGATGATCATCCCCCATCAGGCCAACCAGCGGATCCTCGACGCCACCGCCGAGCGACTGTCGCTGCCGCCGGGGCGCATGGCGTCGGTCATCGCGCGCTACGGCAACACCACGGCCGCGACGCTGCCGCTGGCGCTCGAGGAGGTCGTGCAGGAGGGCCGGATCAGTCGGGGTGATCTGGTGATCTTCGTGGCGGTCGGCGCGGGGTTTACGGTGGGGTCGAGCCTGCTGCGGTGGCAGTAGCCGTCTAGGCCCGCGAGAACTCCCCGGCGTCGATCGCCGCCAGGTCGTCCGGCCCCAGCACCAGGTCCGCCGCGCCGACGCTGTCGAGCGCGTGCTCGACGGTCCGCGCGCTCGGGATCACGATCACCGTGGGCGATTGCGCCAGCGCCCACGCCAGCACCACCGCGTGGGCGGACACCCCGAGGCGCCGGGCGATCGGCGTCAGCACCGGATGGGCCGGCAGTGTCCGCGTGAGACGGCCGCCGCCGGTCGGGCTGTAGGCCAGAAAGCCGATGCCCTGCTCCGCGCAGTACGCCACGACGCCCCCACCGAGCGACTCCCGGAAGAACGGATTCAGGCGGTTCTGTACCGAGGTGATCGGGGTGATGCGCTGCGCCTCGCGGACCTGGAGCAGGCTCACGTTCGAGAGCCCGATCCAGCGGAGCTTGCCCGCCTCCCGGAGCCGCGCAAGCTCGCCGACGCTATCGGCCAGCGGCATCCGGGGATCCGGTGCATGCAGCTGATAGAGATCCAGCCGGTCGACGCCAAGCGCGCGCAGAGAGCGCTCGCAGCCCGCCCGGAGCTGTTCGGGCCTGGCGTCGCTGTCCCAGCGGCCGGCCGGCCGCACGACGCCACCCTTGGTGGCGACGGTCACGCCGGAGCGATCCCCGCCCCAGCCGGCGAGCGCCTGGGCAATCAATCGCTCGTTGTGTCCGATATCGTGCTGATCGAGGCAGTAGACGTCGGCCGTGTCGATGAGCGTGACGCCGGCGTCGAGGGCGGCCCGGAGGACCCGAAGGCTCTGCTCCTCGGGCGGCCGCCCCTCGATGGAGAGATGCATGCCGCCGTACCCCACCGCCGTGACCGCCTGGGCGCCTGGCCCGAGCAGACGGCGGTGCATCAGGCCAGGCCGAGCTGCCTCGTGAGCCGGCGCCAGTCCTCCGCGCTGACGACGCCCTCCTGGAGCAGCGGCGTCAGCGTGGCCAGGATCTCCGCCCGCGAGCCGTCGATCCGGCGATCCCGGAGCTCGCTGATCATCCGGGAGAAGCGGTGCTCGTACTCGTCCGGCTTGACGCCGCCGGCCGCGCGCTCGCTGCTGAGCTTCCTCAGCTCGGCCGCGACCCGCGCCGGCGTGATCGGTTTGAGATTCCCGCCCTGCTCTTCAGCCATGTCGTACCTCTCGCATCACGTGGAGGAAGGGACGCCTTCGCTGCTGCTGCATTATGCCCCCCGCCGGCGCGCCGCGTCCAGGGTCGTCGTCGGATCGGCACCGGTCCAGGAGACGTCAGCCGTCGGGCCGTAGGTCGGCGGCACGCGATCCTCCAGCAGCCGGAGGGCGACACCGACCTGGGCACGGTGGTGGGCCGTGTGGAGCACACGCCGCCAGAAGACCCAGATCCGCTCACGCCGGACGTCGAAGAAGGGCACCTCGGCCCGCCAGAACGCGTCGTCCCCGTCGGCCAGGGCCGCGAGCCGGGCCCGGGCCAGGGCGACGAGCCGGTCGACGTAGCCGCGAACGCCGGGCGCCTCGCCCGCGGGCAGCACGGTCTCGACGGGCGGCTCGGGGAGCCCGATGAACTCCGCGAAGAACCGGCGCTCCGAGAGCAGCTGGTGCACGAGAATCTGTCGCACCGAACTGCTGCGGCCGTGCGGCCGAAACTCGAGCTGGGCATCGGTGAGCTCGCTCCACACCGCCGCCGTCTTGCTGGTCTCCGAGGCGTAGGTGTCAACCAGGTGCTGCAGCAAAGGCAGCCGCGCACGTGGCAGGTCGGCAGCAGGCAGAAAATCGTGGTCGTAGGGCATCGGCATCGGTCGCCTCGGGGCATGGCGGACAGGCGTACCCTACCAATCTGTACGGAGTGGGGCGCGAGCACGAGGCGGGGTGCGGGAGACAGCAGCCGCTTCGGGACGCGGGAGTCGGCAGGGTGACTCGCGACGGGGTTCTGACTCTACGCCTCCGCCAGCGCCGCCGGCGTCACCGCCTCCTCGTCACGCTCCCCGGTGCGGATGCGGTGGACCTGGTTCACGTCGAGGACGAACACCTTCCCGTCACCCACCTCGCCGGTGCGGGCGGAGCCGAGAATCGCCCGCACGGTGACGTCGACGAACGGCTCGGAGACGCCGATCTCGATCCGGACCTTTTCCTGCAGCTCCATCTTCACGGTCGTGCCGCGATAGGTCTCGACGCGGTCGGTCTCGCCGCCGTGTCCCAGTACGCGGGACACGGTGAGACCCCGCACCTCGGTCCGGTAGAGCGCCTCCAGCACCTCGTTGAGGCGGTCGGGTCGGATGATGGCCACGATGAGCTTCATGTCAGTCGTCCTCCCGGCGTCAGCGCGCGGCGGTTTGCGGGGTCAGTGCGCGAACCGGCGCACCCACGGTGGCAGCATCGGGCATGACGAGGATCGAGCCCTCGCCATTCGAATAGGCTTCCTCGCCGTGCTGGGTGAGATCCATCCCCAGGCCCTCGGCGCGGGGCGCGGCACGGAGCACGGTGACGAGCCCGAGCAGCTTGAGGATCATCAAGGTGCCCAGCGCAGCGTACACGATCGCGCTGGTGACGCCGAGCGCCTGGGTGGCGAGCTGGCCGGGGTTACCCGCGAGCAGGCCGTCGTTGCCCGCCGGATTCCAGACCTTCGAGGCGAAGACGCCGGTCAGGAGCGCCCCCGTGATGCCGCCGATGCCGTGGCCCGCGAACACGTCCAGCGAATCGTCGAGCCGAGTGCGCGACCGCCACACGATGATGAAGTAGCTCGGGAACGCGGCGAGCGCGCCGAGCAGCAGGGCGCTCATCGGGCTGATGAAGCCGGCGGCGGGCGTGATGGCCACGAGCCCGACGACGATGCCGGTGGCGCCGCCGACCGCAGTGGCACGGCCGGTCCGGAAGTAGTCGAGCAGCACCCAGACCACCAGGGTAGCCATCGGGGCCAGGAAGGTGTTGGTGAACG
>Ga0210120_1000113_pt1 | contig 18784 bp, 18 predicted proteins | sample Goodyear_PhragA__FD_184868 | JGI IMG/M metagenome (GOLD analysis project Ga0210120, IMG submission 184868) | Wetland microbial communities from San Francisco Bay, California, USA, that impact long-term carbon sequestration - Goodyear_PhragA_D2... | ecosystem: Environmental > Aquatic > Marine >... | reverse complement strand
TCACGACCTCGACCGACGGCGGCAGGCGTTGGAGCACACCCGTCACGCTCGCCGCGAACGACGGCACGTACCTGGTCGACAAGTGCACCGTCACCGCCGACCCCGCGCGGGCCGGCGTCGCCTACGCCGTCTGGCAGCGCTACCTCCGTCGCCGTAACGGCCCGCCGATCGAGAGCGACACCCTGCTCAGCGTGACCAGGGACGGCGGTCGCCGCTGGAGCGCGCCCCGGCTCGTCCTCGCCCACACCAACGACACGGGCGACGTCGCCAGCGTCGTCCTGCGCGGGACGCGCGGAGCGCTGTTTCACCTCGCCTACCGGCAGGCGGGCGGCGTTCCCGGGCCGGGTGCGGCGCACCTCTCCACCCTCCTCGTCCAGCGCTCGAGCGACGGCGGCCGGACGTGGACGACGCCCCGCCGGATCGCCCGGATCCGGACGGTGGCGGGGAAGCTGCGCGACCCGGGCAGCGGGAAGGTGATCCGCCCAGGGGTGGCGTCGTTCGCGCTGGGGGCGGGCGGCCGGCTCTACGCCGTCTGGCAAGACTCCCGCTTCGGCGGCGGCGGCATCGACCAGGTCGCGTTCTCACGCTCCGCCGACGGCGGCCGCACCTGGTCGAGACCGCGCCGGCTGGACGTCGGCAAGCGCACGCTCGGCGTCGTCCCGACGGTCGCCGCCGCGGGCATGGTCGTGGCCGTCTCGTACTACGCAGTCTCGCCTGGGGGAACCGCCCGTGACGCGCAAACCTGGCTCGCCGTCTCCACCGATGCGGGGAAGACGTTCACGCGTCGGGCAATCGGTCCGGCGTTCGCCCTGGGCGACGCGCCCCTGCTCGCGGGGGATCCCTCACTCCTCGTTCCGCCGGGACTCTTCGTCGGCGACTACACCGGCCTCGCCGTCGGAAAGCGCGTCGTCTACGCGGCCTTCCCGACCACGAGCCACGACTCCCGCAACCCGACCGACGTCCGCTTCGTCAGCCTGCCGGCAGGGTAGGCCACGACGCTCGTGGGTCAGTTCTCGACCGTGACCAGCGTGCCGATCGGGGTGTAGGGCCAGACCGTGGCGGCGGCGGCGAGGGGAAGCTCGACGCAGCCGAGGCTCTGCGGCGTGCCGAAGCTCGCTCGCGGGAAAGCGTGGATGGCGTCGCCGCGGTTGAAGTAGCTGATCCAGCGGATGCCGGGATCGTTGTAGTGCGTGCCGTCGGGGTTCGTGCCGCTCATCGTCCCGACCGGGATGTGCTCGAAGACCGGGAAGGTGCCGAGCTGGGTGGGGGCGGCGGGCACGCCGGTGTTTCCCGGCGAGGAGAGGATCGTGCGCCCGTCGTGCCAGAGGGTCAGGGACTGGGGCACGTTGCGGTGGACGTAGACGTAGCTGTAGCCGTCGGTCTTCTTGCGTCCGGCGAGCGTGTCGGCGAGGAGCGCGCCCCACACCTTCGGCCCCACGAAGCCGTCGACGTCGAGCTGGTGCTCGTGCTCGAACATCATCACCGCGCCGCGGACGATCTGGTTCCACTCCCCGGTCTTCCAGAGCGCGTGCAGCTCGTGCGGCGTGTTGTCGTAGCGCCAGTGGAAACGTCCCGCCGGTGGGTCGGCGGTGGCGGCGAGCTCGCGGTGGGCGTTCGGCGTCACCGGATCCGCGGCCGGGCTCCACTCGAGCGGGAGATAGCCCGCCTGCGCCAGCAGCTGCTCGAGCCGCAGGACCGTCCCGTGACGCACGTCCCACTCGAGCATCCGGATGCTCGAGTGGCCGGCGGTCTGCGGGAGCCCGACACGTTCCGGGAGACGGACGGCGACGTGACCGCTCAGCGGGTACCCGAGCCCGCGGGGCTCGAACGAGAGCGTGTGGGTGTCGAGCCGGTGCCAGCGGCCGGGCGTGGACGGGGTGATCGTCGGCAGGCTCGTCCCGAAGACGGTGCGCACCGGACGGGAGAAGGTGAGCGTGATCGGGCGGTCGGGAGCGAGCTCCACGCCGGTAGCGGGCTCGACGACCGCCTGCGCCACCGGCCGGGCGGGGAACCAGCTCAGGCGCGTCGGCGGCGGCGTCTGCTCCCAGGTGCGGGGCACAGGGCTGACCGAGACGCTGCCCGCCCGGTCCTTGCCGGTCGCGGCCACGCCGACATCGACCGCCGTGCGTGCGCGGGCGAAGCGCAGCGTCCGTGCCTGCCCGTGCGCTCTCAGCACAACCGCCCGCACCGGGGTGTCGAACCGCGCGACGACCGAGTCGCCCGAGTCGAGCTCGAGCCAGCGGCCGCGGAGCCGCGCCTCCGGTGTGCGCACCACCAGCGTGGCCGTCGCGGTGCGTCCGACGAGCCACCCCGCCCAACCGGGGCGGCGCATCGTCAGCTCGACGGTCAGCTCCTCGCCGACCCGAAGCCGCTTCTCGGGCCACAATCTCCCGTGCCGAACGGCAACGGGCACCCTGCGTCCGTCGGGCCGGCGGACGACGACGCTCGAGACATCTCCGGCGAAGCCGGGCCCCGCGAGGTGGGCGAGCGCCTCCGAGTCGGGCTCGACGCGCGGGTCCGGCCACCAGAGCAGGGCCGCTCCGGCGGCGAGCGCGCATGCCGCGAGGATCAGCCCGGCGACACCGAGGGCCGTCCGTAGACCATGTCTCCTGCGCCGCCTGCGCCTGACCGGCTCGATCGTCACGCGACTATGGATAGCTGACGACCGTGACCGGGACGTCCGGGTTGGCGATCGTCGAAGGGCCGCCCGTGTCGTTGACGACGTTCAGGATGCCTCCCTTGCCGTTGCTCGCGTCGAGAAAGATCGTGAGCAGGTCGTGGAGGCTTCCGGGCGGCAGGCCCGTCGGGACCTCGAACGCGTGCGCGGCGAAGATGTCCACGCCCTGGTTGAAGAAGCTGTAGCTGCCCATGCCCGAGCCGGAGAAGCTCTTCACGCCGTCGGCGACCTTGAACGCGGGCCAGCCGGGAACGCCGGGCGCCTGCATCCATGCTTCCTGACTCGGCGGGTCGTAGGGCATCTCGTTCTGGAAGAACACCACCTTGCCGTTCTCTCCGTTCCAGATCACCTCGGCCTTCTGGTAGTGCTCGACGAACAGGCCGTAGGCGGTGACGTCGTCGCCGTTCACGATCACGCCCGTGTCGGCGGTGTTGGCGGTCCAGCCGACGCCGTTTCCGTGATCGGCGCGCCACGCCCAGATGTCGTCGAGCAGGACGTCGTCGCTGTTGACGACGAGGCTGGTCGCCGCCTTGCCGGGGGTCGCCCCGCCGATGCGGAAGAACACGTCGTGCAGCGAGGTCGGGTCGGCGGGGTCGCTCTTGTGGGCGTTCCCCGTGCCCACCTGCAGCAGCACCGGCGAGCTCAACGGGCCCGCGTCGAAGAGCAGCCCTGAGAGCTTCACGCCCTTCACGTCGGCGACCGTCATGGCCGCGTCTCCGTTCGACGGCACGAGCGTCGGGAAGCCGAGGCCGAGCACGACCGTGTCCGGCCGCTTCACCTTGATCGTTCTGTCCAGCTGGTACACGCCGGGCGTCAGGATGATGTTGTCGCCACGGTCGAGCGCGTTGTTGATCGCCTTGGCCCCGTCGCTCGGCCTGGCGATGAAGAAGTCATCGATGGGGATCGAGGTGCCGGGAGTCGGCCCGGCCTCCCACGACGCCCCTGCCGAGTCGCGCTCGGACGAGGGGACGAACACGGCGTAGCGGCGGTCCGAGTCGACGTAGAGGTACGGCGCGTCCCGCGTCACGGGGCTGGTCGCGAGGGTCGTGTACGGGCCGCCGCACGAGGCCTGCGCGGGGAAGCACTGGGCCGGTGCGCCGACGACGCCCGAGAAGACCTGGTTCCAGACGCCGTTCGTCCAGCCGTCGAGAGTGCTGTTGCGAACGAGCCATTGCTGCTGCGAGCCGTTCACGATCGTGCTTCCGTCGAACCGCGAGTCGGCGATGAAGCCGCCGCTCGCGAAGGACGGGCCGGTGCAGTAGTCCATCAGGGTGGCGAACCCGTTCACGTGGACGCGGCGCATCGGCGAGGCCTGCGAGACCGCCCAGAATTCGCCGTTGTAGCAGCCGAAGTCGGGCGTGTTCACGTCGATGGTCAGGTTCGACAGCGAGCGCCAGAAGTTGTTCAACGCCACGCAGGAGTTGCTGCTGTCGCACTGGTTGCGGACGTAGACCGAGCCGTTGACGACGACGTCGCCCGGGGAGCGGCCGAGGCCCGCGACCGCCGTGTAGTAGCCGACCTGGAAGTTCAGCGGGTTCTCGGCGGTGCCGTACGTGCCGGGCTCGAACAGCAGCGCGTACCGCTGTGTACCGAACTGGTTCGGCACCTGCTGCGCGGCGATCGCGTCGACGCGCGCCTGGATCTCGCTCGTCGGCATGCTCGGATCGAAGACCACGACGTTCGGCCCGAAGTCCGGTTGGTCCGGACCGGCAGACGGTCCGGCGGACGCGGACGCGGCCAGGCCGAGCGCCGTGGCGACGACGGCGGCGACGACCACGAGCCGCTGGTTGGAGGAGTGGAGAGCGGCGTTCGCTCGCATGACGGCGGACCTCCTTCAGCGTACGGAGACACCTCGATTCTGGCAGACAGCCTCGCGATCCCAGACGGTCGCCCAGCACACGGCGTACGAATTCGGTTCTCCGTACCTCGACAGAGCGGTTGACGCCCGGCCCGGCCTCCCCCGCGGCAGCCACCGTATCGGGGTACGACGGACAACCGAAGGAGGCGACATGGAGTCGGCAAGCGCAATGGGCGGCGAGGAACGGTTGGGCGGTGAGAACCGGAAGTGGTGGACGCTCGCGGCGGTGTCGCTCGGGCTCTTCATGATCATGCTCGACAACACGGTGGTGAACGTCGCGCTGCCGTCGATCCAGCGCGACCTCGGCCTCTCGCTGTCGGAGCTCGAATGGGTCGTCGCGGGCTACGCGCTCACGTTCGCCGCGTTCATGCTCACCGGCGGCAAGCTCGCCGACCTCCTCGGGCGGCGGCTGATGTTCGTCGCCGGCCTCGTCGTCTTCACCGCCGCGTCGCTCGCGTGCGGGCTCGCCGGCGGGCCGGAGGTGCTGATCGGCGCGCGCGTCGTCCAGGGCGTCGGCGCGGCGCTAATGAACCCGGCGACGCTCTCGATCATCACGGCCACCTTCCCGCCGCGGCAGCGCGGCACGGCGATCGGCATCTGGGCCGGCGTCTCGGCGCTCGCGCTCGCAATCGGGCCCCTCGTCGGCGGCCTCCTCTCCGAGCACGTCGACTGGAGCTGGATCTTCTTCGTGAACATCCCCGTCGGCGCGATGGCGATCGTGGCCGCGTACCTGTTCATCGACGAGTCGAAGGACACCTCGCACGGGCAGCGGCCGGACGTGCCGGGGCTCGCCACCTCCGCGATCGGGCTGTTCGCGCTCACGTACGCGCTGATCGAGGCGAACTCGCACGGCTGGGGGTCGACGCGCATCGTCGGCGCGTTCGCGGTCGCCGCCGTCGCGCTCGTCCTGTTCGTCGTGCTCGAGCTCGTCCAGCGGCGGCCGATGCTCGACCTGAGGCTCTTCCGCAACCCGACGTTCTCCGGGGCGAACGTCGCGATGCTGCTGATCGCGCTCGCGATGTTCGGCGTGTTCTTCTACGTGTCGCTCTACATCCAGCAGATCCTCGGCTACTCCCCGGTGCAGGCGGGCGCGAGCTTCCTCCCCGCGACGCTCCTGATCGCGTTCCTCGCGCCGGTCGTCGGGCGCCAGTCCGACCGCATCGGCTCCCGCTGGCTGACCGGCGGCGGGATGCTCCTGGCTGCTGTGTCGCTGCTCATCCTGTCGCGGCTCGGCACCGACTCGACGTACTGGGCGATCCTCCCCGGGCTGCTCGTGCTGGGCGTCGCGATGGCGATGACGATGACGCCGACCACGGCCGCTGCGATGAGCTCCGTCCCGCGCGACCAGGCGGGCGTCGGCTCGGCCGTGCTGAACAGCATGCGCCAGGTGGGCGGCTCGCTCGGGATCGCGGTGACCGGCGCGATCGTCGCGCACGTCAGCGCGGGCTCGCTCGCGGACGGTCACACGCGGCCGGTCGCGTTCGTGGACGGGTTCCAGGCCGGGTTGAAGGTCGCGGCGGCGATTGCGGTCGCCGGGGCGGTGATCGCCGTCGCGACCATGCGCTCACACAGCGAGCGCCGGCCCGACGTCCCGCTCGAGGAGCCGGCGCTGCAGGAAGCCGCCTGAGCGAAAGACGCGGCGCCCGCCACGTCAGGCGGGCGCCGCGGTCGGCAGGCCGTGCCGCGCGGCCGCTGCGAGCAGCTGCTCGTCGTAGGCGACGAACGCGTCGAGCACATCGCCCAGCGCGAGAGCGGTCGCCAGGTGGATCGCGTCGAGCGTACGGAGCGCCGGCGGCTCCAGCTCGCTCGCGCGGACGAGGTCCTCGGAGCGGAGCAGGACGACATCGCATTCGGCGAGCGCGTCCGTCGGGTCGACACCGACGCGCCGTGCGGCACGCGTCACCTCGGTCACCGCGAGCTCGCTGATCAGGAGCGGCCGCCGCGGCTCCGTGAGAAAGCGTCGCAGCGCCTCGGTCTCCGGCTCGGGCCGCACGAGCTTGACGAGAGCAGACGAGTCGAGGAAGACGCCTGCCACGAGGTCAGGCGAGGCGCTCCCCGCGCTCGGCGGCGAGCGCGGCGTCGAGCGAGCCCGAGCCGCGGTCCGTCGGCGCTGGGAGCGTCGCCGACCGGCGCTGCGCAGGGTGGATGCGCCCCGCGGCGACGAGCGCGTCGAGCCAGGCCTCTCCCGTCGGGGGCGGAACGAGCCGGCCGACCGGGCGACCACGGTCGGTCACGTCGAAGCTCTCTCCCCGCACCGTGCGTGCGACGTAGCGGCTGAGGTTCTGGCGCAGCTCGCGGATGCCAACGCTCTCCGTCATGTGCGTCATAATGTAGCACAAGACGGCAGCTCGGAGAGATGCGTTGACACCGTCGCCGCGCGCTGCTATCACCATTTATCTATGGAAATAGATAAATGGTCAGCGGCATGATCGAGTTCCGGCTGAGCGCGCGCTCGGGGGTGCCGACCTACCTCCAGCTCGTCCAGCAGGTGCGACAGGCGGTGCGGCTCGGGATGCTGCAGCCGGGCGACCAGCTCCCCACCGTCAAGACCGTGGTCGGGAGCCTCGCAATCAACCCGAACACGGTGCTGAAGGCGTATCGCGAGCTCGACCGCGAGGGCCTCGTCGAGGCGCGCCCCGGGCAAGGGACGTTCGTCTCGCGCGCGCTCCCGCCGACGCCTCCCGGCGACTACGCGAGGCTGCAGTCGGCGCTGCTCGACTGGATCCGGCGGGCGCGCGACGCCGGGCTCGACGAGGACGACGTCGCGGCGCTGGTCGCGGCGACGCTGCAGGCCGTAGCCGCGAGAGAGGCCGCGTGAGCGCCCATCCGGTGGTCGAGACCCGTGGGCTCGGCAAGCGCTACGGCTCGCGCTGGGCGCTTCGGGACTGCTCGCTCGAGATCCCCGCGGGCTCCGTCACCGCCCTGATCGGCCCGAACGGGGCCGGCAAGACAACCCTTCTGCACATGCTGATCGGGCTCAGCCGGCCGAGTGCCGGCGAGGTGCGCATCCTCGGCCGGTCGCCCCGCGAGCAGCCGGCGCTCGTGCTCCCCCGGGTCGGGTTCGTCGCGCAGGAGCATCCCCTCTACCGCAGCTTCACGCTCGCCGAGCTGCTCGAGGCCGGCCGCAGGCTGAACCCCCGCTGGGACGCCGAGCTGGCCACGAGCCGGGTGACACGGCTCGGGATCCCCCTCTCGCAGAAGGTGGGCAGGCTCTCCGGCGGCCAGCAGGCGCAGGTTGCGCTGACGCTCGCGCTGGGCAAGAGGCCCGACCTGCTCGTGCTCGACGAGCCGGTGGCGTCGCTCGACCCGCTCGCGCGGCGCGAGTTCCTGCAGGGGCTGATGGAGGCCGTCGCCGGCGAGGGGCTCACGGTCGTGCTCTCGTCGCACATCGTCGCGGAGCTCGAGCGGGTGTGCGACCACCTCGTGATCCTCGCGTCCGGCGGCGTGCAGCTCGCCGGCCCGATCGACGAGATCCTCGGCGCGCACCGGCTGCTGACCGGGACGCGGCGAGACCCCGGTGCGGTCGCCCGCATCGACTCCGTGATCCGGGCGAGCCACACCGAGCGGCAGACGATGCTCCTCGTACGGGCCGAGCGGCCGATAGCCGACCCCTCGTGGCAGGTCGACGAGGTCGGGCTCGAGGAGCTCGTGCTCGCCTACCTCGAGCAGCAGGCGGGCCACGCCGCACCCGAGGTCGGCCGGCTGGAGCTCGCGTCGTGATCTGGGTCACGTGGCGGCAGCAGCGCACCGAGACGCTGATCGCGGCGCTCCTGCTCGGGCTGGTCGTGGCCCTGCTCGTCCCGACAGGCCTGCACATCGCCTCCGTGTACGACAGCGAGGGCATCGCAGCGTGCGTCGCGAAGCCGTCGCTCGACTGCGGCGGGCAGCTCGACCAGTTCGTCTCGCGCTGGGACTCGCTCGTCAACGCGGTCGGCTGGCTCAACCTCGTCCCCGCGCTGATCGGCTCGCTCGTCGCGATGCCGCTCGTGCTGGAGTTCGAGCGCGGCACGTTCCGGCTCGCCTGGACACAGAGCGTCACCCGCGACCGCTGGCTCGCGATCCGGATCGCGCTGATCGTCGGCACCTGTGTCGCGGCCGCGGCGCTGCTCACCGGGCTCATGACCTGGTGGCGCGGCCCCCTCGACGACGTCAACGGGCGGTTCGACGGGTTCGACTTCGAGGGGCTCGTCCCGTTCGCCTACACGCTCTTCGCGGCGGCGCTCGTGGTCGCGCTCGGCGTCGTCCTGCGGCGCTCTGCGGCTGCGGTCGGGCTCGCGTTCGTAACGTTCATCGCGCTCCGCGTCGGGATCGCGACCTGGGCGCGGCCGCACTACCTGGCGCCGCTCCACGAGACGTCGACCACCGGGCCGGCCGGTCTCGCGCTGCGCGACGCGTGGGTCTTCACCGAGCGGGGCGATCTCCGCACCGCGGCCGGGACGCCGGTCGATCCGCTGGCCGTCCGCGGCTGCCTCACGGATCCCGGGGCGAAGCGTCTCGACAATGCCTGCCTCGACAGGCACGGCATCGTGGAGACGCTCACCGCGACCTACCAGCCCGGCAGCCGATTCTGGCTCTTCCAGGCGATCGAGGCGGGCATGTTCGCCGCGCTCACCCTCGCGCTGCTCGCGTTCGCCGTGTGGTGGATCCGCAAGCGGATCAGCTGAGCCGCGCCCCGGTCGCGCCCGCGCCGGTGTCAGTTGCGGCGGACGGTGACGGCGGTGCCGTACGCGGCGACCTCGGTCATGTTCCCGCTCACCTCGTTGCAGTCGAAGCGCATCGCGATGACCGCGTTCGCGCCGGCGTTCCGTGCCGCGTCTCGCAGCCGGTCGACGGCCTCGAGACGGCTGTCGGAGAGCATCTTCGTGTAGCCCTTCACCTCGCCGCCGACGAGCCCCTTGAGGCTCGCGCCGATGTCGCTCCCGATGTTGCGGCTGCGCACGGTGAGGCCGAACACCTCGCCGAAGACCTCGGCCACCTGGTAGCCGGGCAGGTCGTTCATCGTCGTCACGATGATGTCGGACATTCACGGACTCCTTCTCGCTCGGAACTCGGGCGAGGCAACCCTACCGCCGCATCCCGGCCGTGACCGTCCGCCGGCCCCGCGGACGAAGTGGCAGAGTGACCGCGTGGCGACCATGAAGGACCTCGACGCGCTCGCGCTCTCCCTGCCCGAGGCCGAGAGGGGAACGGACGACGGGCGCCCCTCGTACCACGTCGGCGGCAAGTACTTCTGCTTCCACCGCCGCCCGCGGCCCGACGCGCTCGACCCCGAGACCGGCGAGCGGCTCGTGGACGTGCTCGTCTTCCGCGTCGCCGACCAGGACATGAAGGATTTCGTGCTCGCCGACGACCGCGGGATCTGGTTCACGACGCCGCACTGGAACGGCTATCCCGCGGTGCTGACGCGGATCGCCGACCTCGAGCGGGTCGACGGCGACGAGCTCGAGGAGCGCCTCGTCGAGGCGTGGCTGACCCGCGCGAAGAAGCGCGTCGCGAAGGCATGGCTCGCCGAGCACGGCGCCGACTCCGGCTGAGGCTGGACAGCCATGAGACAATCGTGACGAGAGCGGGAAGATTGCGGTGCGATCCCCCGTCTCGATTGACGTGCGCCTCTCCCATGCGGCGCAGGACGAAGGGAGGCCTTCATGGAAGCCAGCAGGACGAGCGCGACGGCGATGCTCGTGGGCACGCCGGACGTCGAGAGGCGCGCGCAGGCCGCCACCATCTCGGTGCCGCGCGAGGAGATCGAGGAGGCGCTGGCCTCCGACGCGTCTCCCGAGCTGATCCTCGAGGTTCAGCTGGGCAACGCGCAGCCGCGCGACCTGCACGTCGCGTGGGAGCGAGGCGACCTCGAGACGGTTCTCGCGGCCACCGGCCCGGGCGGGATCACGTTCGCCTTCGAGCCGACGGAGATCTACCGCGCGCTCGAGCACCCGGACTTCGAAGGGCACGGGCTCCGCGAGGCGGTGCTGCTCACGGTCGCGGCCGCGTCGGCCTCCGCCGCGCTGGCGGCGACGACCGCCCACGCCGGGATCGCCGAGGGAACCGGCATCGGCGGCGGCGCGACCGCCGCCGTGGTCGCCCCCGGCCACGACGAGGCATCGACCGCGAGCACCGTTGCGAGCGGTACTGCCGTGACCCCGGGCCACGACGAGGCCGGCACTGCGGGCGCGCTTGCAGCGGCGGCGGCAGTCAACGACGAGGCGGGCGCGACGGCGCGCGGGATCGGGATCACGATCCCGGGTGCAGACGAGCAGATCCTGGCCGCACGCGGGATCGCGCAGCCGGCCGTCGCGGTCGGCCACGACGAGGCCGGCACGGCGAGCACGCTCGCGAACCCGGCGGCGGTGAACGACGAGGTGGGCGCGACGGCGCGCGGGATCGGGATCACGATGCCGGGAGCCGACGAGGCGACCCTCGCGGCGCGCGGGATCGAGCCCGCTCCCGCCACGCACGACGAGGCGACGCTCGTCGAGCGCGGGGTGCAGGCCCCGCCGGCGGCGGTCGACTCCGGCACGTCGCTCGACCTCCCGTCGGTCGACCCCGGCACGGCAGCGGTGATCGGCGGGCTCGCCGGTGCCGGCCTGCTGATCGTCGGCGGCACGTTCGTCGCCCGGCGCCGGGTCGGAACGGCGTAGAGACGCGGCGTGGCAGAGGGCCGCCGGGTGGGCGGTCCTCTGCCACGGCGGTCGCCCGCGAGCTCGCTCAGGCGTCGCCGAGGAAGAGGCGGTCGAGCGAGTCACGCTCGGGCGGGCGCGGATCCGCGTCGGGCGTGAGCACGACTTCGCTCGGAGCCGGCGCGGACGGGAGCGGAGCCGACGCGTCGAGCGAGCCCGTACGCCGGTAGTACGCCATCGCGCTTCCCCCCTCGTGGGTCACGAGCGGGCGGATCAGGCTGCGGACGCTCGTGCCGAAGAGCGCGCGCAGCGCGTCCCAGACCCGCTCGTCGACCGGGTGCGGATCGAGGACGCCTCCCTCGAGGCGCTGGTAGTAGCGCTTCAGGCGGACGCGGTCCTCCACCTCGAGCCGCCCTGCGAGCTCTTCGACGACGTCGTCCACCCTGCGGGCCCGTCGACGCCGGAGCGCGAGCAGCCCGGGCTCGCCCTCGAGCCGCGCCCGCATCACGGCGACGTCGTCCTCCGACGGCTCGGGCGGCGGCACGACGCGGAGGAAGGCGTCGACCAGCCGTGCGAGCTCGTCGGCGTCGTCGCCGGCTCGCGCGACGTACGCGGCCAGGTCGGGGCGCTCGCCACTCACGTAGGCGGCCGCGAGCTCGTCGAAGAGGCGGTCGACGTCAGTCATCGCCATCCATCAGGTCGCGGACGCGCCTGCGCGCGTGGAAGAGCCGCTGATCGACGTTGTTCCGGGTCGTCCCGAGCCGCGCGGCGGCCTGGTCGGGGCTCAGGCCCTCGAGGTAGACCGCGGCGCACGCGGCGCGCTCGGCGTCGGGCAGCCGGGCGATCAGGTCGCGCAGCCAGAGGTCGGAGACCACCCGCTCGCCCAGGTCGGCGCCGGCGAGCTCGAGCTCGTCCGGCAGCGGCACGTCGGTGCGGCGTCCCGCGAAGAAGTCGGCGAGCGTCCACCTGACCACCTGGTGGACGACCACGCGGTACGGCACCCCGTCGTAGCGCTTCCCCGCGCGAAACTCGCGATACAGGCGGAACATGACGTCCTGCGCGACGTCCTGCCCGTCGTGGATGCTCCTCGTCTCCTTGATGCAGCGGGCCAGGATCACGGGCTCGTAGGTCGCGAGCAGGCGTTCGATCCGGCCGTCGGCGAGGAGGTCGGCGTCGCGGGCGTCATCGTGGATTCTCGGGGCACTCACCACGGGCTCCCGCCGATCTTACGTCGGCGGGTTTTCACGAACGCGTAGCCGGGGCGCAAGACTCTCGCAAGATCCTGCGGGCAGCGTTGGGGGCAGTTGTCCATCGAGGGAGGACGAATGACCAAGCTGCTCGCACTCGCGACCATGCTCGGAATCACGGCCGTCGTCGCAGGATCGGCCTTCGCAGGCGGCCCGCCCGGGGCCAGCTTCTACGTCGACGGCACCCTGTATCGGACCGTAGGCACGCCGACCGACTTCACGCGAACGGGCGCTCCCGCCAGCTCGTTCGACACGATCTACCAGTTCCAGGGGGCCCAGCCGTTCAACGTCGCGACGGCAGCCCCGGGGGACAGGGACTTCAACGGCGGCCGCTGGCGCGTCCAGTTCCTGACTTTCCCGTCCGGCTATCAGGCCGCCCTGATGTCGGCGGACGCGAACGACAGCGGGGACATCGACAGCGACGCGGAGCTCGCCACGGCGCTGGCCGACGGCACCGCCGTCGTTGACGTCGACCATCCGCCGGTGTGGTTCGAGTGCCCCGTGATCCCGCTCTCGCACGGAAAGGCCTGAGCGGTAGACCCGCAGCGAAGACCGTGGGGCGCGGCTCGTGCCGCGCCCCACGGTCTTTCGGCTCAGAACTTGCGGCCTCCCTGCCAGGTGCCCTTGCCGGAGCAGCCGCCGCCGCTGACGTCGAAGCCGCCGCCAGCGGTCTTCTTCCCGAGGACGCCGCGGATGTGCAGCGGCGCGAAGATCCTCACCTCCTTGCCCGTGAGCAGGTTCGTCACGTGCGTCACGACCAGCGAGAAGCCACCGTTCGGCGTGAGCCTGGGCCCGTTGTGCTTCAGGACGCTCCACGACTGGTTGAGGTAGATGTCGCCCGCCAGCGGGTTGGTCGCGTCCGGGCACGTGTAGCGGATGCTCGCGCCGACGTACGAGAGGTGGCCGTTGTTCGCGCGGACCGTGATGCGCTGCTCCCATTCGACGAAGTCCGCGTCCGGGCCGAGCGGAGCGATGTCCTGGTGCGTCTTGCCGGACCAGACGCCCGTCAGGCCCTTGGCCTTGCCCTGCGGTGCGGCGACCGCCGTGCTCGCGGCCATGAGAGCGCCGGCGGCGAGGGCTGCGGCACCGATCGAGACGAGCTTGAGCTTCACTTGCGTTTCCTCCTCGTGCGTCGTGTGGTGTGTCGTGGCTAGGGCGCGACCGTCGCGCAGACCGCCACGGGATGCAGGTACCAGTTGGATGTGGTCGGCGCCATCTCTTCGGCGATGACCTCCCAGCCGTCGGGGACGGCGAAGCTGCCCGTGATGGCCACGTGGTCGTTCGTCGAGGCAGTGATGTCCCCGCCGCCGCCGACAGGCTTCTTGCCCGCCGGGCACTGGGCGAAGGCGACCGCCGTGCTTCCCGTCCCGACGAAGGTGGGATTCGGGATCACGACCTGGTAGTCGCTGAGCCCCGGTGCGCCCTGCTTCCCCTGCGGTCCGGGTGCGCCATCCTTGCCGGCTGGACCGGCCGGGCCCTGCAGGCCCTGGGGCCCCTGCTGCCCCGCCGGCAGCTGGCCGGCCGCGAAGTCGGCCGCCCGAAGCGTGCCGTCCTTCACCTTCGCCGAGACGACTGCGTTGTGTCTGAGTTGCGGCGCGCCGACGCTCCCCTTCGGGAGGCTCGTGACCGCGTACCCCGTCCCCCCGAGCGAGAGGGCGAGCGCGAGGCACGCGACGACCATGGCGGGGGACGGTGTCCTTCTGCGGATCTGCTCGATCATTTGTGCTCCTTCATCGGAAGACCTCGTTTGCGCCTCCGATGATCGGCCGAAGCACCCTGAATCGCTTCCGGAAGACCCCTAGCGCGCGCGCGTGCAGGGGTTTACGTTTGGCCGGTGCTCCTCGGCAGGACGACCGAGCGAGCCCGTGTCGAACGCCTCCTCGACGACGCCCGGCAGGGTCGCGGCGGGGCGCTCCTCATCCGCGGCGAGCCCGGCATCGGCAAGACGGCCCTGCTCCGCTACGCGATCGACCTCGCCGAGGCGCTCACGATCGTGCGGGCGACCGGGGTCGAGTCCGAGACGGAGCTCGAGTACTCCGGTCTGGTCGAGCTCTGTCAGCCGATCCTCTCTGGCCTGGACGGGCTGCCCGAGCACCAGGCGGACGCCCTGCGGGGCGCGCTCGGCCTGAGCGCAGCCCGTGCGGGAGACAGGTTCATGGTCGGGGCGGCGACGATCGGGCTGCTCTCCCTCGTTGCCGAGTCCCGCCCGCTCCTCGTCGTGGTGGACGACGCGCAGTGGCTCGACGCGGCGTCGGCGGACGCGCTCACGTTCGCCGCACGGCGCCTCGCCGCCGACCCGGTCGCGTTCCTCGTCGGGGTCAGAGATGGGTCGCCGGCGTTCGCGAGCGTCTTCGACGAGCTGGAGCTCTCGGGGCTCGACGCCGACACGGCCGGTCGCCTGGTCGAGCGTGCCGCGGGCGCGGCCGTGCCCGACGAGGTGGCAGCACGCTTGTACGACGCGACCCAGGGCAATCCACTGGCGCTCGTCGAGTTGCCTCGCGTGCTCAGTGCCGAGCAACTCGCCGGGCAGGCGGTGATCCACGACCCCGTGCCCGTCGGAGCCCGCGTCGAGCAGGCGTATACCGGCGCGATCGAGACATGTTCCCAGGAGACGCGACGGGCGCTGCTCGCGCTCGCGCTGAGCGCGTCTGGGGACGTCGCTCTCATCGCGCGCGCGCTCGGGAGCGCGGGTGCGCTCGAGCCTGCCGAGGACGCGGGCCTCGTGGTGCACGACGGCACGCGATTCGTGTTCCACCATCCGCTCGTGCGGTCGGCGGTCGTGCAGGCGGCGGCGCCCTCGTCGCTGCGCGAGGCGCACAGGTCGCTCGCCGACGGGCTCGCCGCCCAGGGGAACGAGGAGGAGGCGGCGTGGCATCGCGCCGCGGCAGCGGTCGGCCACGACGAGGACGCGGCGGCCGGTCTCGCCGCCGCAGCCGCGAAGGCACGCGTCCGCGGGGGATTCGAATCTGCTTCGGCCGCGTTCGAGCGCGCGGCGCGTCTCACGCAGGACGAGGCACTCGCCACGGGATGGCTCGGAGACGCGGCCGAGTCCTCCTGGAGCGCCGGGACGACGGAACGCGCAACGGCGCTCGTGCGAGAGGCGCTCACGACGGCCCGCCACGCCCGGGCGCGCGGGCGGCTGATGCAGCTCCGCGGGCGCATCGAGCTCCAGACCGCAACCGCCGAAGAGGCGCGCGACACGTTCGTCGAGGGTGCGTCGCTGCTCGAGGAGCACGACCCTGCGGGCGCGGCTGGGATACTCGGGCTCGCGGTCGCCGCATGTCACCACGGCGGCATGATGGGCGACGGCCTGGCGCTTGCCGAGCGCGCACGCTCGCTCGTGCCCTGCGATGGAGGCCCGGCCGACGAGCAGGCGGCGTACGTGCTGGGACGGGCACTGCGTCTCGCGGGTCGAGCGGAGGATGGGTCGAGGATTCTCGGCGGAGTCCTCGCGACCATGCTCGGGCGGAGCGACGCGCCTCTCGCGACCGCGACACGCGCGTCGATCGCAGCGGCGAGCCTCGAGCGCGACGCCGAGGCGCGACAGCTGGCCGGCCTCGCGACCCGCCTCGCGCGTGTCGAGGGGCCGATGATGCTCGCCCAGACCCTGACGCTGCTCGCCTGGACCTGCATGCGCCAGGGGGAATGGGAGCGCGCAGTCGCGGCGGCGACCGAGGGCCTCACGCTGGCGGACGAGCTCGGCCAGGCGAACCTCGCCTCGTTCTTCCTGACGACAATGGTCTGCGTCGAGGCGGCGCGGGGGAACGAGGCAGCGTGCCGGGCGTACGCCGAGCGCGCACGCCCTCTCATCGAGGCGAGCGGCGTCGTCAACCAGGACGTCCTCGTGCGCTCGTCACTCGGTCTGCTCGAGCTCGGGCTGGACCGGCTGGATGCGGCCCTTCCGCTGCTCGACACCGCGGCACGGACCGTCACGGCAAAGGGCATCTTCGGCCGCGACTACGTGCCCGAGTTCGATCTCACCGAGGCGCTCGCGCGCTCGGGTGAGACCGAGGCCGCGCGCGCATGCCTCGACGCCCGAGTCGCTCGCGGTGGCTTCGGCGAGTCGGCGGCGTTCGGCGCGCTCGTCGCGCGCACCCGCGGGCTCGTCGCTCCCGGCGACGCGTTCGAGACGCATTTTGTCCAGGCCCTCGTGCTCCATGCGCAATGCGTCGACCCCTTCGGGGAGGCTCGAACGCGGCTCTGCTACGGCGAGCGTCTGCGCCGCGCGCGCCGCCGTGTCGACGCGCGCGTGGAGCTGCGGGCGGCGCTCGAGACGTTCGAGCGGCTCGACGCCCCGGCGTGGATCACGCGGACACGGAGGGAGCTCCGCGCGACGGGTGAGAAGCTCGGCAGGCGGACCGCGGCATCGGGTGACGCGCTCACCCCGCAGGAGCTGCAGGTCGCGCTCCAGGTGGCCGAGGGAAAGACGAACAAGGAGGTCGGCGCCGCGCTCTTCCTCAGCCCGAAGACCGTCGAGTTCCACCTCGCGCGGGTGTACCGGAAGCTCGACTTGTCTTCCCGTGGCGAGTTGATCCGGCGCTTCGCGGCCGAAGAGGTTCCCCAGCCGGTCGCCTGAAAGCGCCCGCGTTCCCCGGACGCGACGAGGGGCGCGGCCTGCGCGCCGCGCCCCTCGCACCCGGTAACGACCCGACTCGCTCGGCCTACGCGGCCTCGAGGAGGGGCTCCTCCGGCTCGAACGCCGGCGACGCCGCAAGCTCCTCCTTGCGGATCAGCGCGAGCGAAGCGACCACACCCGCCGCGGCGATCCCCGCGCCGACCCAGAACGCCGCCTGGAAGCCGGACGTGAGCGCCTGCGGCACCGCGTCGCCCGCCGTCGTCGCGGAGGTCGTGTGCGCGACCGCGACCGACGAGAGCACGGCGATCCCGAGCGCCCCGCCGATCTGCTGCGACGTGTTGATCAGCCCGGACGCGATGCCCGCCTCGTTGGCCGGCACGCCCGCCAGGGCAGCGATCGAGATCGAGACGAACGAGAACGCCATCCCCATCGCGATCACGAGGAAGCCCGGCAGGAGGTCGCCGAGGTACGAGCCGTCGACCGAGACCTGCGTGAAGTACAGGAGCCCGATCGTGAGCAGGCCCATCCCCGTGACCAGCACCGGCTTGACGCCGACCCGGGTCACGAGCTGCTGGGCGACCATCGCCCACACGATCGACGTCCCGGCGACCGCGATGTAGGCGATGCCTGTCTTGAGCGGCGAGTACCCGAGCACCTGCTGCATGTACAGCGTCAGCATCAGGAACATCGAGAACAGCGCCGTGCCGAGGATGAAGCCCGCGATGTTCGCCCCGCTGACGGTCTTGATCCGGAAGATCGAGAACGACATCAGCGGATCGCTGGTGCGGGTCTCGCGGAGCACGAAGCCGACCAGGAGTGCGACAGCCGCTCCAAGGACCGCGATCGTCGTCGTCGAGCCCCAGCCCCAGTTGTTGGCCTGGGTGATGCCGTAGACCGCGGTCGAGAGACCGGCGGTCACGAGCACGGCGCCGGGGAGGTCGAAGCCGTTCGCGCGGGCGTCACGGCTCTCGCCGAGCAGGAACGGCGTCAGCGCGAGCGCCGTGATGCCGACCGGGATGTTGAGGAAGAAGATCCACTCCCAGCTGAGCAGGTCCGTGAACACGCCGCCGAGGAGCACGCCCGCCGCCGCGCCGAACCCGCCGACGGCTCCCCAGACGCCGAGCGCGATGTTGCGCTCCTTGCCCTCAGAGAACGTCGTCATGAGGATCGACAGCGCCGCCGGTGCGATGATCGCCGCGCCGAGGCCCTGGATCGCGCGCGCGCCGATCAGCGACGTCTCGCTCCACGCGAGCGCCGCGAGGAGCGACGCCGACGTGAACACGACGAGGCCGATCAGGAACATGCGCCTGCGGCCGAGGAGGTCGGCCGTCCGCCCGCCGAGCAGGAGGAACCCGCCGAACACGAGCGCGTACGCGCTGATCACCCACTGGAGGTTCTCCTGCGAGAACCCGAGGTCCACCTGGATGGAGGGGAGCGCGACGTTCACGATCGCGATGTCGAGCACGAGCATGAACTGGACGACGCTGAGAAGCGCCAGCGCCCACCACCGATGTCTTGTCGAAGCAACCATGGATCGTCACCTTTCGAATCGAATTTGCGCGCCCCACGGTACCGCTCTTGCTTTCGAATAAGAAGTACGGTCTTCCGTACTAAGAGTGCGGACAACCGAACCATGAGTGATGCCATACAATAGGGGCGTGAAGGCCTACCACCAGTACTGCCCCGTCGCCCATGCGCTCGACCAGGTCGGAGACCGGTGGGAGCTCCTGATCGTGCGCGAGCTGATGCTGGGCCAGCGCCGGTATACGGATCTCGCCGAGGCGCTCCCCGGAATCGGCTCGAACGTCC
>Ga0210120_1000112_pt1 | contig 18926 bp, 18 predicted proteins | sample Goodyear_PhragA__FD_184868 | JGI IMG/M metagenome (GOLD analysis project Ga0210120, IMG submission 184868) | Wetland microbial communities from San Francisco Bay, California, USA, that impact long-term carbon sequestration - Goodyear_PhragA_D2... | ecosystem: Environmental > Aquatic > Marine >... | reverse complement strand
GCCTCCGCTCGGCGTACGACCGGGAGATCTTCCGGCTGGCGCTCCCGGCGCTCGGCGCGCTCGCCGCCGAGCCGCTGTACGTGCTCGTCGACACCGCGATCGTGGGCCATCTCGGCCGGTCCCAGCTCGCGGCCCTCGGCGCCGCTGCGACCGTGCTCGCCGTGCTCGGGATGTTCAACTTCCTGCAGTACGCGACCACCGCGCAGGTGGCGCGCGCAAGCGGTGCCGGCCAGGACGAGGTCGCGCGCAGGCTGGGCGCGCAGGCGTTCTGGCTCTCGCTCGCGATCGGCGTCGCGCTCGGGGCGGCTCTCGCCCTGCTGGCCGGGCCGCTGGTCTCGCTGGTCGGCGTCGAGGGCGGGACGGCCGACTACGGGGAGTCCTATCTGCGCATCGTCGCGATCGGCGTGCCGTCCTTCTTCCTCGCGCTCTCCGGCCAGGGGTTCCTGCGCGGCCGCTCCGAGCTGACGGCGCCGCTCGTCGTGATCGTGCTCGGCAACGTGCTGAACGCGGTGCTCGAGGTTCTCTTCGTCTACGGGCTCGGCTGGGGGATCGAGGGCTCCGCCTGGGGCACTGCGGTCGCCCAGTCGTGCATGGGCGCCGCGTTCGTCTGGCTGATCGTCTCGCGGGCCGGTCGCGCGAACATGGCGCCGGTGGTCGGCCTGGCGCGCCGGCTGCTCGCGGTGGGGAAGTTCATCTTCGTGCGCACCGCCGCGCTGATCTCCGCGTTCCTGCTGGCCGGCGCCGTCGTCGCCCGCTTCGGCGACGCGCAGCTCGGCGCGTACCAGATCTCGTTCCAGCTCTTCCTCGCCCTGGCGCTCGTCCTGGACGCGGTCGCGATCGCCGGCCAGATCATCGTGGGGCGAGAGCTCGGGGGCGGGCGACCCGAGCGCGCCTACGAGGCCAGCCTCCGCATGATCACGCTGTCGGTCGTGACGGGCGCCGCGTTCACGGTCGCCCTGCTCCTGCTCCAGAACGAGCTCCCTCGTCTGTTCACCTCCGATCCGCGCGTGCTCGCCGAGTGCGCTGCGCTCTGGCCGATCTTCGCGCTCCTGCAGCCCGTCAGCGGCGCCGTGTTCGCGCTGGACGGGATCCTGATCGGAGCGAGCGACGGGCCGTACATCGCAGGCTCGATGGTTGCCGCGTTCGCCGTCTGCGCGGTGGCGCTGGCGCTCGCGAGCGCCCGCGACTGGGGCGTCCGCGGCGTGTGGGCGGCGCTCGCCGCGCTGATCCTCGTGCGCGCCGCGACGATGGGGATCCGGTTCGCGCGCCGCCGCTGGCTCGTCACCGGCTGGGCGTGAAACGGGATGCGTGCCGGACCGAGCTCGCACCCATACTCTTCCCTTCTGTGTCCGAGGGACTCAACGTGCTCGGCGGGCCGCTGGAGCCGTGCGGCTTCGACCCGGTCACCGGGTTCTGGCGTGACGGCAGTTGCCGCACCGGAGGGCAGGACCTCGGCGTGCACGCGGTGTGCGCGGTGATGACGGACGAGTTCCTCACCTACAGCGCGTCGGTGGGGAACGATCTCTCGACGCCCCGTCCGGAGTGGGGCTTCCCCGGGCTCGGCGCCGGCGACCGCTGGTGCCTGTGCGCGGATCGCTGGCAGCAGGCGCTCGAGGCCGGCGTCGCGCCGCCGGTCGTGCTCGAGGCGACGCACGCGCTCGCGCTGGAGTTCTCCTCGCTCGACTCCCTTCGCGCCTACGCGGTCGACGCCTGAGGCGCGCTCAGACGGTGACGGCCTCGGCGCGCTTGCGCCAGTAGCGCTCCAGCCCGAGGAAGCAGTGCCAGTAGGGCGCGGCACGGTCGTACGCGTCCGCTTCGTCAGGCTCGGCCGCCGCGACGTCGGCACGGGCGGCCGCGACGAACGTCGCCTCGTCCATGCCGTGCCCGACCCGCTCGCCCCACTCGTGCATGGTCTCGCGCAGCGCCGCCAGGTGGCGCTCCACGTCGTCGAACACCCCGAAGTGGATCAGCGCGAGCGCTCGCGGCTCGCGGCGCTCGAGCTCGTCCAGCGTCGCGTCCCACGCCTCGAGATCGAGATCGGGAGGCGGCGTCGGCGCGAAGACGAAGCTCCCGGGCTCGATCCGGACACCGGCGGCGTCGCCCGCGTAGAGCGTCCCGTCCTCGTGGAGGTAGGACACGTGATGACGGGCGTGCCCGGGAGTGGGGAAGCACCTGAGCCCCGCGACCGTGTCGCCGGTCGCGCGGATGTTCTCTGCGGGTACGGGCGCGAGCTCGCCCCACAGGTCGTCGAACGCCTCCCCGTACAGGCGACGCGCGCTCGTCTCGAGCCGCGCGGGATCGACCAGGTGGGGAAGACCGACGTCGGAGACGTGCACGGTGAGCGCGGGGTTCGCGCGGACGAGCGCCCCTGCGGCACCGGCGTGGTCGAGGTGGATGTGCGAGAGGAGCAGGTGGCGCAGGTCGCCGAGCTCGACCCCCCGCTCCTCGAGGGCGTCACGGAGCGCCGGGAGGCAGCTCGTCGGGCCGCAGTCGAAGAGCGCAAGGCCGTCGTCGGTCTCGACGAGGTAGACGCCGATCCGGCGGCGGTCGCCGCAATGCAGGAGGTCGAGGGGGTCCGGGGGCACGACATGGACGCTAGCGGGTTATCCGTACCCCTCCGACCGCGTGGGCGTCCTACGCTCGAACGAGTGCGTGAGCGATGACTTCGTCGCTGCCCTCCGGTCATCACCCACGAACGGTCAATCGGACGAAGGAGGCAACCCCCATGCCCACACCGACGCTGACCATCGGCGCGCCGTGCTGGATCGACCTGTACAGCTCGGACACGGACAGGGCGATCGAGTTCTACGGCGGGCTCCTCGGCTGGAAGGCCGAGCCGGCCGACGAGCGGTTCGGCGGCTACTTCACGTTCACGAAGGACGGGAAGCACGTCGCCGGCTGCATGGCGAACGACGGCTCCACGGGCTATCCCGACGCGTGGGGCGTCCATCTCATGACCGACGACATCCAGGCGACGGCCGATGCCGCAGCCCGCCACGGCGGCGCGGTCGAGATGCCGCCGATGGAGGTCGCCGAGAACGGCAGCTTCGCGATGATCAAGGATGCGGGGGGCACGATCGTCGGCGCGTGGCAGCCGAACGAGGTCAAGGGGTTCGAGGTGACGCGCGAGCCCGGCACACCCGCCTGGTTCGAGCTCCACTCGGCCGCCTACGAGGCTGCGGTGTCGTTCTACCGCGACGTGTTCCGGTGGGACACCCACGTGATGAGCGACACGGACGAGCTCCGCTACACCACGCTCGGGGAGGGCGAGAGCGCCCTCGCCGGGATCATGGACGACGCCGGCGAGCCGTCCGGCTGGAACGTCTACTTCGAGGTCGCCGACGTCGACGCGTCCCTCGAGCAGGTCACGCGGCTCGGCGGCACGATCCTCCAGCCCGCCGAGGACACCCCGTACGGCCGGCTGGCACGGGCCGCCGACCCGACCGGGACGGCCTTCCGGCTCGTCACCTCTCCGTAGCGCAGCCGCATCCGGGGGCCCGCATCCGCGTCGACCGGTGCGGGCCCCGGCATCCCGCCGGTCCGTGGTCGCACCGTGGCGGACGCCGTTCGGGGCTCCGAGCCCTTGGAGCGCGCCGGGAGGCCCTCGCTAGGCGTGGCCGGGCGTGGCGGCGAGGGCGCGCTCGAGGTCGGCGACGAGGTCGTCGGCCGACTCGATTCCCACCGACAGGCGCACGAGACCGGGCGGCGCGGCGAACGGCCCCGTGGCGGTCGAGGCGTGCGTCATCCGGGCGGGATGCTCGATGAGGCTCTCGACGCCCCCGAGGCTCTCGGCGAGCGTCCAGAGGATGGTGCGGCCGACCAGCTCGACCGCCTCGGCCTCGCTCTCGACGAGGAACGAGACCATGCCGCCGAAGCCCCGCATCTGCCGGGCGGCGATCTCGTGTCCCGGATGCTCGGGCAGGCCGGGCCAGAGCACCTGCGTGACCCGTGGGTGCTCGGAGAGGAACGCGACCACGCTCCGTGCGTTCGCGCAGTGGCGCTCCATCCTCAGGGCCAGCGTCTTCAACCCCCGGAGCACGAGCCACGCGTCGAACGGGCCGGGCACCGCCCCGAGCGACTTCTGCAGGAACCGCAGGCGCTCCGCGATCGTGGGGTCGCTCGTTCCGGCGAAGCCGCCCACGACGTCCGAGTGACCGCCGAGGTACTTCGTCGTCGAGTGGAGGACGACGTCCGCGCCGAGGTCGAGGGGCGTCTGGAGGAAGGGCGTCGCGAACGTGTTGTCGACCACGAGGAGGGCGTCCCCGGCGCGGGTCGCGCGCGCGACTGCGGCGATGTCGACGATGTTGAGGAGCGGGTTGGTCGGGGTCTCGATCCACACGAGGCGTGCACCCTCGACGTGGGCCGCTGGCTCGGACGAGAGCTCCGCAGGCGTCACGTACGAGAACCGGTAGCCCTTCGGCTCGTACACCTGGGAGAACATCCGGTACGTGCCGCCGTACACGTCGTTCACGCACACGACGTGGTCGCCGGGGTCGAGCAGATGCACGAGCGCCGACGTCGCCGCGACCCCCGACGCGAACGCGTGCCCGTACTCCGCGTGCTCGAGCGAGGCCAGGCACTCCTCGAGCGCCGTCCTCGTCGGGTTCGCGACCCGCGCGTAGTCGTATCCCTTGTTGACGCCGACGGCGTCCTGCGCGAACGTCGCCGTCTGGTAGATGGGCGTGATCACCGCACCCGTGGCGGGGTCGGGGTCCTGGCCGACGTGGATCGCGCGCGTCTCGAACTCCATGCGCGGATCGTAGTCGGGACGGCGTGCGGCCTTCGCGGCCGGTCGGCGGCGCGGACGGCGGGCGGAGGCTGCCCGGCGTGCCGGCGTGCCGGCGTGGCGGCGGAGCTCAGCGGATCACCGTCTCGAGCCCGATCACGCGTCGGAGCCGGTCGAGGGCGCGCTCGAACGCCTCGTCGAGCGCCGCCGAGGCGCGCACGCCGTGCTCCCGGTGGAAGGCCCTGACGACGAGCGCGCCGGCGGCCCGGTCCGACTTCAGGTCGGCGCGGCCGACGATCCGGTCGCGCCACAGGAGCGGCAGCACGTAATACCCGTAGCGGCGCTGCGGGGCCGGCTTGTACACCTCGATCAGGTGGTCGAAGCCGAGCGCGCGGCGCACGAACGGCCGGTCCCAGAGCAGGTTGTCGAAGGGCGAGAGCAGCACCGCGGCGGACGGCGCGGGACGATCGAGCTCGGTCCCAGCCGGAACGAGCACCGGCTGGCCGCCGTCCTCGACCGCGTGCCGTTCGAGCAGCCCGTCGGCGACGAGGGACTCGACGGCGTCGCGGATCCGTGCCGAGCCGCCCTTGAGGCGCCAGTGCTCGACGACCCCTCGCTCGGTGAGCACGCCCCGCGCCCGCACGGCCCGCTCGGCGAGCTCGCGCAGGCGCTCCGGCTCGGGGGGCGTCGGCGCACCGAGGAGCTCGTCCGGCAGCACGCGCTCGGGAAGGTCGTAGAGCCGCTGGAAACCCTGTCGGCCCGCGACGACGAGCTCTCCGTGGTTCCAGAGCAGCTCGAGCATCCGCTTCGCGGGCTTCCAGCCCCACATCTCCCCCTGTCTGGCCGCGCCGTCGAAGTGGCGGGAGCCCAGGGGGCCGCGCGCGCGAATCTCCTCGAGCACGTGCTCCCGGAGGTGGGGGTGCGTCCGGTCGACCTCCCCGTACCAGCGACGTCCGCCGACCTGCATCGCCGGCCGGAAGAGCCGCCAGTCCGTGGCGGGCAGCAGGCACGCCTCGTGTGCCCAATACTCGATCAGGCGGCCGGCGCCGAGCAGGGCCGAGACCGCCTCGGGCGGGTACGCGCCGACGCGGCAGCCGAGCGCGATGCGGTGACTGCGCTCGACCGTCGAGATCGAGTCGAGCTGGACGCACGACAGCCGGCCGACGGCCGCCTCGACCTCCGCGCGCGTCCCGCGCCGCGCACGCGGGGAGTACCCCTGCGCGTCGATCGCGATTCGCCGGACGGTCGTGAGGGAGAGACGGGGGCCCCTGATCGAGGGTTTCTACCCCACGACGACCGGTACAGGTGTCACGCTTTCCGCCGTGCGCCGGATCGTGATCATCTGCGCAGTCGCGCTGGGGCTCGCGTACGCGATCGGGATCCCGGCATTCCTCCAGCGGGACGACGACCCGCTGCCCCCCAAGGCGGACGCGATCGTGGTGCTCGCGGGCTCGAAGAATCGGCTTCCGGCCGCGCAGGCGCTCTTCGGCGGCGGCCTCGCGCCCACCCTCGTCGTCTCGGCGGATCGAGCGGGCCGCGACCCGCGCCGGGCCAAGCTCTGCCGGAAGCCGCCGACCGGCGTCGTGTGCGTCCACGCGGGACCGTCCACGACCGAGGGCGAGGCGCAGGCAGTCGGCGAGCTCGTCGACCGGAAGCACTGGAGCTCGATCATCCTCGTCACCTCCCGCTACCAGATGTTCCGCGCGAGCCGGATCTTCGGGCGGTGCGTCCACGCGAAGGTGGCCGAGCACGGCGTCGACGAGCCGTGGTGGCGCAACGCGATCGCGGTGCCGCTCGAGTGGCTGAAGCTCGGGATCTCCGAGACCGTCCGCCGCCGCTGCTGAGACCGCCCGGCCCTCCGTAGTACCGTCCTCCTCGTGGATGCGGAGGAGCTCCGCGAGAAGCGGGACCAGGAGCTCATCGAGCTGCTGAACGAGGCGCGCGTCGCGCTCTCCGGCGCGAGCGTTCTCTTCGGGTTCTTGCTGGTCGTCCCGTTCAGCGCGCGCTGGGACCGGACGACCGACGTGCAGCGCGCCGGGTACCTCGTCGCGTTCCTCTCGACGATGCTCGCGGTGCTCGCGCTGATGATGCCGACCGCGTACCACCGGCTCCGCTGGCGCGAGCGCAACAAGGAGCGGATGCTGCGCGTCTCCCATTTCGGCGCGCTGGGCGGGGTCGTCTGCCTGGCGGTCGCGATGACCGCGGCCGTCTACCTCGTGGTCGACACCGTCGTGTCGACGCCGTGGGCGATCGGCGTCACCTCCGTGGTCGGCGCGGCGTTCGCGCTGCTCTGGTTCGCGCTGCCGCTGCTCCAGCCGTACGAGCGCTGGGACGAGGAGGTCGACGTCGGGGGCGACGACACGGCGCGGTCGGCCTGACGCCTCTACGACCCCGGCGTCTCGCCTGCGAGGATCGCCGAGAGCGCCTCCGGGTCGATGTTGCCCCCGGAGACGATGCAGACGACGCGGCCTGCGCCCCCATGCCCCGCGAGCGCGGCGGCCAGCGCGAGCGCGCCGGCTCCTTCGGCCACGACGTGCGCACGGGTCGCGAGCAGTCGGACGGCCGCGGCGACGTCGTCCAGCGGGATTGCCGCGGCACCCGCGACGAGGGCCTGGGCGCGCTCCCACATCGCGGGCAGCAGCGCCTTCGACCCCGCGCCGTCGACGAACGAGGCGGTGTACTCGACCTGGACTGCCTTCCCCGCCGCGAAGGAGGCGCTCAACGGCGCGCCCGTCTCCGGCTCGCAGGCGACGATCCGCGTCGACGGCGACGTCGCCGCGAGCGCGCTCGCGATCCCGGTCGTGAGCCCGCCGCCGCCCCAGGGGACGAGCACGGCGTCGACGCCCTCCAGGCGCTCGGCCAGCTCCAGGCCGATCACCCCGTTTCCCGCCATCACGCGCTCGTCGAGCACCGGGTGCACGAAGAGCCCCTCGACACCGAAGTAGGAGCCACTCTCCATCGTCTCCCACCACGTGTCGAACGGCACTGCGACGACGCGGCCGCCGAGTCGGTCGATCGCCTCGAGCTTCGCGCGTGGCGCGTGGTCGGGGGCGACGACCGTCGCGGGCACGCCGAGCTCGCGCGCGACCCAGCACACGCCCTGGGCCATGTTCCCCGCGCTCGTCGTCCAGACGCCCGAGCGCCACTCCTCCGGCCGGGCCTGCCGGATCGCGCTCGCCGCACCGCGGAGCTTGAACGAGCCGATCGGCTGGAGGCATTCGAGCTTCAGCCAGATCTCGCAGGGCGCCTCGACGTCGAGTCGTACGAGCGGCGTCTCGCGCACCGCGTCGGCGGTGATCGCCCTGGCGCGCTCGATCTCGACGAGCCCCACCGGCCCCGGTGCGGCGCCGCTCAGAACGGCACCTCGGAGCCCGCGCCGCGCTCGCGTGCCCGCTCGACGCAGAGCGCCGCCGCGGCGAGGTCCTCGACGGCGAGCCCGAGCGACTTGAAGACGGTCAGCTCCGTCTCGTCCCGCCTGCCCGGATGCGTGCCGACGAGCAACTCGCCGAGCTCGGCGAGGATGTGGTCGGGGCCGATCGCCGCCTCCGCGACGGCGCCGAGGTAGTCCCCGGACTCGTTGACGGTCGACTCGCGCCTGTCGACGAAGAGCGAGGACGCCGCCACGACCTTGGCGTCCAGCTCGCGGGCGGTCGGGATCGAGGAGCCGACGGCGTTGACGTGCGCGCCGGGGGCGAGCCAGGCCAGCGACACGATCGGGTCGACCGCCGAGGTGCACGTGCAGACGATCTCGGCGTCCCCGAGCGCCTCCTCGATCGTCGCGCAGGCGACCGCGTGGGACTCCAGGGCGAGCGCCTCGGCGTGCGCCGGCGTCCGGCTCCAGAGGCGGAGCTCGGGGTCGTCGACCACCGTCCGCATCGCGAGCGCGTGCGAGCGGGCCTGCACGCCGGCGCCGAGGATCGCGACCCGGCGGGCACCCGGCCGTGCGAGTAGCTTCGTCGCCACCGCCGATACCGCGGCGGTGCGGATCTCCGTGATCGCCGACGCGTTCACCACCGCCTCGAGCACGCCCGTCTCGCCGTCGTGGAGCAGGACCGCCCCCTGATGGGGGTCGAGGCCGCGCGCGCCGTTCCCCGGTGCGATCACGATCTCCTTGAGTGAGAACAGGGGCGAGTCGCCGCCGCGATGTGCGGGCATGAGCCCGAGCAGCTGCGTCCCGGGCGGCCGGACGACGAACCGCAGCGGCATCGTCAGCTCATCGCGCGCGAGCGCCGCGAGCACGTCCTCCATCGCGGCGATGCACGACTCCATGTCGAGCAGCGTGCGGACGTCCGCGTCGGAGAGGACGAGCACGCTCACGCGAACAGCGCCCCGATCCGCCCGTGCTGGTCCGGGTCGAGGCGCAGGTGGAGCGCCTCGCGCACCGGGCCGAGCTGCTCGACGCGGTTCGGGCCGACGACGACCGCGGTGAGCTCCGGAATGGCGAGGAGCCACGCGAGCGAGAGGCCGGCCGTCGAGACGCCGTGCTCCCGCGCCTCCTCCTCCAGGGCCTCGAGCGCGTCGAAGGTCGCAGCCGTGCGGTACGCCTCGCCGCCCTCGGGCCTGAGCGTCATGCGGGACCCGGGGGGAGGGGCCTCGCCTCGGCGGTACTTGCCGGTCAGCCAGCCGCCCGCGAGAGGGCTGAAGGGCGTGTAGCCGAGCCCGTGCTCGTGGCAGAGCGGGAAGACCGTCTCGCGGTCGCCCTGTTCGAGGAGCGAAAACGAGTTTTGCACCCACTCGTACCGCGTGAGCCCCTCGAGCGCCGAGAGCTCCAGTGCCTCGGCGAGCTGCTCGGCCGTGAAGTTCGACGCGCCGACGGCGCCGACGATCCCTTCGCGCACGAGCTCGTCGAACGCTCCGAGCGTCTCCTCCTGCGCCACGTCCGGGTCGAACGCATGCGTCATGTAGAGCGGGACGCGCTCCACGCCGAGGCGCTCGAGGCTCGACGCGAGCTGCCGGCGGATGCGCGCGCGGGACAGACCGCGGTCACCTCCTTCCGTCATCGGGTTGAACGTCTTGGTGACGATCACGACCCGCTCGCGGACGTCCTCGCCCTTGGTGCGGAGCCAGTCGCCGATGAACGACTCGCTGCGGCCGCCGCCGTACGCGTCGGCCGTGTCGAGCGTCGTCACCCCGAGGTCCCAGGCGGCGTCGAGCAGACGGAACGCCTCGTCCCGTGTCGTTCCCTGTCCGAAGAGCGCGGGCTTCGAGCCGATGCCGCCGAAGTTGCCGCAGCCGAGTACGACGTGCGTGACGGCGACGCCGCTCCTCCCCAACGCACGCTGCTGCACGAGACGATCGTATGCGGCCGGGCCGCGCGTGGCGTCATAGGTATCGGGATGCGCCCGCCGAACACTCCGCCGTGGGCGAAGACCACCTCCACTCCGTCGTGGGTGACCACCTCCGGACGGCGCGGCGCGAGGCGCGCCACGAGGCGGCGCCGTTCGCGCTCGCGATCCTCCTCGCCAACCTCGTCCTCGCGCTCGGGAGCCGCTGGGCGGGCTGGGAGCTCTTCGGCTCGCCGGACTGGTGGCTCTGGCTTCTCCTGGCCGGGCCCTCGGCGCTGCTCTTCGTGACGCTCGTCCTCGGGCCCGGTCGCGTCGGCTTCGAGCGCCTGCAGAGGGAGGCTGTGATCGGCCTGCTCGTGCTACTCGGCGTGGGAACGGGCGCGGCGACCCTCTGCGTCGTCGTCTCGCTGACGCTCTGGACGCCGACCGGGCCGCAGCTACTCGCCTCCGCGGTGGTCGTCCTGGTGACGAACGTGATCACCTACGCGCTCGTCTTCTGGGAGCTCGACGACGGTGGGCCGATCGCTCGGGCCATGGCCGACACACGCGCGCACCCGGACTTCCAGTTCCCGCAGGACGAAAACGGGGAGCTCGCGCGTCCCGGCTGGGCGCCAGCGCTCTTGGACTACGTCTACCTCTCGCTGACCAACTCCGTCGCGTTCAGCCCGACCGACGCGATGCCGCTCACGCACAACGCCAAGCTCGTCATGGGCCTCGAGGCGTCGATCGCGCTCCTGACTGTGCTGGTGGTCGCCGCACGCGCGATCAACGTGATGGGGTAGGCGCTCAGAGCGTGACCGACCCGTCGGGGCCGAGCGTCCAGTACGGGTTGTGGGCGATCTCCCACGGGTGGCCGTCCGGGTCGACGAAGACACCCGAGTACCCTCCCCAGGACGTCGGCGCCGGCTCGCGACCGATCGTCGCGCCCGCGGTTCGCGCCTCGTCGATCACGGCGTCGACCTCTGCGGGCGAGGCGACGTTGTACGCGAGCGTCACGCCTCCCCAGCCGCCGCCGTCGACGACAGTGCTGTCCTCGGCGAGCTGCTCACGGCTCCACAGCGCGACCACCATCGGCCCGGCCTGGAAGAAGACGACGCCCTCCGCCGGGCGGGGTGCCGGACGCCAGCCGAGGGCCTCGTAGAAGAGGCGGGCGGCGTCGAGGTCGCGGACGCCGAGCGTTACCAGGCTGACGCGCTGCTCCATCCCGAGATCATGCCGTTTGCCGCCGAGTCGCCGCGAATGCCTCGTACGCCGCCTCGAGCGCGTCGGCGAGATCGACGCCTCCGGCCCTGATGCCGCTCCGGCCGAGGCGCCGCAGCACGGCGCCCGGGGGGAGGGCTCGTGTGGGCCGGGGCGGCGCCCGGAGGGAGGGCGCGCGTCGGCCGGGGCTCGGGCAGCGCACCCGCCCGCCACGGGTCGGCGGGCCGCGGGGCGACCGGCGGGCAGCCGCGCCAGAGCAGGAACAGCGCCGGCTCCCGGTCGACCGCGTCGGCGACGGCGAACGCGACCGCGGCCACGTGCTTGCAGGCGCCGACGGGCTCGGTGTCGGGGCACGTGCAGCGCCGCCGCACGTCGCGGGACGCAGGCGCGAAGCGGGCGCCGACGCGCGTCTCCATCAGGTGGGCGAGATGGACCGATTGCGCGGTGCCGGCGGCTCCCTCCTCGAGCGCCGCCCGCCCCCGCGCGGCGCGTGCCGTCGCCTGCCACGCAGCTTCCCCGACGGGAACGGCCGTGATCGACACGTCGTACTCGTTGCCGGTCGACCCCGTGACGCGCGCCGTGATCGACCCCGGTGACACCGTGACGCCGCTCACCGCCCCGGCCCGCGCGAGCCTGCGGCCCCGTTCCGCCCGGTGCGTGCTCTCGTCGGGGACGGCGGCGCTCGAGAGCCAACGCGCCCACGGCCCTGCGCCGATCCGCTCGGCGTGGTCGGCGGCCACCAGAGGCGCGCCGTCGGCGAGCACGCGGGGGGTCACGCGGCTTCCTCCGTGGCCTCGGGCGACAGAGCGACGGCCGCGCGCAGCGTCTCGAGGTCCAGCTCGGCCAGCCAGTCGTCTGCCCGTCCGGCCATCACCTGGTCGGCGAGCTCGCGCTTCGCGTCGAGCAGCTGGTCGATCCGCTCCTCGACGGTCGCGGTGCAGACGAGGCTCGTCACGTAGACGTGCTTCCGCTGGCCGAACCGGTGGACGCGATCGGTCGCCTGTTGCTCCACGGCCGGGTTCCACCAGCGGTCGAAGTGGACCACGTGGTTCGCGACGGGCAGGTTCAGGCCCCGGCCGCCGGCACGCAGCGAGATCACGAGCACCGAGGGCCCCGCGCCGGAGTCGAAGCGGGCGAGGAGCTCCTCGCGGGCGCGGGCCGTGAGCCCGCCGTGGAAGAAGCCGACCTCCGTGCCGAGCTGCTCGGCCAGGTGCGGCGCGAGCCTCCCGAACCCGGGGTACTGGGTGAACACCAGCGAGCGCTCTCCCGAAGGCACCGCACGGAGGATCTCGACGAGCCGGTCGAGCTTGCCGGAGCGTCCCTCGAGCGGCCTGCCCGTCGGGAGCACGAGCTCGGGGTGGTTGCAGACCTGCTTGAGCTGGCCGAGCATCGCGAGCACGGCCCCCCGACGGTCGAACCGGCGCTCGTGCGCTTCGATGCGCGGCATCCAGCGGTCGACCGTCGCGCGGTAGAGGCTCGCCTGCTCGACCGTGAGCAGGCAGGGCAGCTTGGTGATCGTGATCGGCGGCAGCTCGAGCTCGACCTCCGGCGCGTCTTTGGCGCGGCGGAGCAGGAACGGGCCGACGAGCCCGCGCAGCCGCTCGAGGGCTCGTGCGTCGCGGTTGACCTCGATCGGTCGCGCGAACGTCCGCTCGAACGCCTGCCGCGAGCCGAGGAGCCCGGGGTTGACGAGGTCCATGATCGCCCAGAGCTCGCCGAGGCGGTTCTCGATCGGCGTCCCGGTCAGTGCGAGCGCGCGCCTCCGCGGGATCCGCCTCAGCGCCCGGTGACGCTTCGTCGCCGGGTTCTTCGCGTCCTGGGCCTCGTCGAGGATCAGACGGTCCCACACCACGCGCTCGAGCGCCTCCACGTCACGGGTCGCCACGTCGTAGGACGTGACCACGACGTCGCAGGCGCCCGCCCGGGCGGCGAAGGAGTCCCCCGCGAGGCGGTCGGGGCCGTGGTGGAGATGCACGACGAGGCTCGGCGCGAAGCGTTCGAGCTCGCGGGTCCACTGCCGGGTGACGCTCATCGGGCTGACGACGAGCGTGGGGCCTGTGCGCAGGCCCTCGTCGCGCTCCGAGACGAGCGTCGCGATCGCCTGCACGGTCTTCCCGAGGCCCATGTCGTCGGCCAGGATCCCGCCCGCGCCGAGGTCGCCGAGCAGCCTGAGCCAGCCGTGACCGCGCTCCTGGAACGGGAACAGCCCGTGCCGCATGCCGGGCGGGGTGGGGCGGGGCCGGTAGCGCCGCTCCTCTCCGTCGACGAGCGCGGCGAGCTCGTCGTCGAGCGTGACCGTGCCGAGCTCGAGGCCGGCGTCGTCCGTCTCCACGCCCGAGAGGGCCCGGGCCAGGTCGACCACCGATGCGTCCCCCCGGCGCCGCTCGAGGAAGCGGAGCGCGCGCTCGACCTCGGCCGCCCGCGGCGCGTGCCAGCGACCGCGGAGGCGCACGAGCGGCTCCTTCGCGGCCGCGAGCTCGACCAGCTCTTCCTCGGTCAGCTCGACGTCGCCGATCGCGACGCGCCAGTCGAAGCGCGCCAGCGCCTCGTGCGAGAGGGCGCCGCTCGACCGCGCCGGCGCGGTGGCGACGAGGTTCAGGCGGACGCGGCTCTGCCTCGCCATCCACTCCCGGGGGAGCAGCACCGGCACGCCGAGCTGCTCGAGCCGCGGGAGCGCGTCCCGCAGGAGCGCGCGGACCTGGGCGTGGTCGAGCGCAGCCTCCGGGTCGGCCTCGTCGAGCAGGGGAAGCCCCGCCTCACGGAGGATCGGCTCGATCGCGGCCAGACGCCGCTGGATCGCCCCGCGGGGGTCCCCCTCCCGGAGGAAGCCGAACACCTCCTCGCCGCCGTCGGCGAGGAGGCTCGCGGGAAGCGCGAGGGTGGGGTCGTCGGCAGCCTCGAGCCACAGCTCCGCGACGACGACGTCCTCGTCGTCGCCGGGGCGCTCCGAGAGGCGGAGGCCGACGTTCCACGGGGCGCGCGAGCGTCGTGCGAGCCCTGCGTCGACCCAGCCGCTCAGGCGGCGCTCGAGCGCCGCGTACCCACTCTGGGCCGGTAGCTCGGACGCGCCGCCGGAGAGGAGCCCGTCCAGCATGTGCTCGGCCGCGCCCGCCGTCCGGAGCCCGACGGGAGCTAGTGGCGCGGCGGCACGCAGCGCGCGGCGGGCGAGCTCGTCGACCGCGCAGCCGTACAGATCGTGGACGAACGCGTCTGCGTCGCCGTCGAAGGGGTCGGCGCAGACGGCGGGGGCTGCGGCCGCGATCCCCGCCAGCTCTTCCGTGACCACCTCGTCGAGCGTGGCGCCCCAGAGGGCGTGCCAGCGGCCGTCGCTCGGCTCGAGGTGCGGGTGGACGAGGCCCTCGCCGACCGAGCGGCGCGCGCGCTCGAGGATCGCGAGCACCACCTCGGCCGTGCCGCCCAGCCGGAGGCCGTCAGGGGCGAGCTCGAGCAGGTCGGCGAGCGAGAGCCGCCCCGGGACGCCGTGCCGCTCCCGGGCGACGTCCGCGATCGCCGCGGTGCCGGCCGCGAGCGGCGCGGGGGACAGACTGCCGTCGGCGCTGCGGAGCACCGCGATCGCCGTCGCGTCGTCCTGCCACAGGAGCTCGAGGGTCGTCGAGGCCGGGTCGTGGGGATGGGTGGTCGTCGCGGGCAGAACCCAGCAGCATAGGCACCGCGGCCGCTGCCGCCCGGGAGGGCTCTACGAGCTCGAGCCGGAGACGAAGGCCGCCACGTCGCGGATCTCCTGCTCGGTCAGCTGATCCTTGAACGCCGGCATCGGCCCGCCGCCGTTCGTGACCTGGCGCACCACGGTGTCGAACGAGGGCGAAAGGTCGTCGAGGTTCGGCCCGACGCTCCCGCTGGAGCCCGCCTTCGAGAACGTGTGGCAGCCGCCGCACCCGGCGCTCGTGAAGACCTTCTCTCCGTTGGCGGCGTCGCCCGCCGTCCCACCCGTGGTGGTCGGCTCCGTGGACGTCGTCGTGGTCTCGGTGGCGGTCGTCGTCGTGGTCTCGGTCGTCGTCGCCGGGGGCGAGGCCGACTCGCCGCCGCCGCAGCCCGCCGCGACCAGCGCGAGCGCAGCGACGAGCGCGGCGAATGCGATGACCGGGCGCATCACAGAAGACACTACCCCGGAGCCTTCGGGTGCCAAACGGACGACGCGACCGGTGGCTAGCCCGAGATGAACTCGGTCAGGAACTTGATCTGGACGCCCTGCTCCTGTGACTGGAACTTCACGACGTCCCCGATCGACACGATCCCGGCGAGCTCGCCCTCGTCGTCCAGGACGGGCAGGTGGCGGAACCGGCGCTCGGTCATGATCGCCATGCACTCGTCGATCGAGGCGTCGGGCCCGACGTAGGCGAACGGAGCGCTCATGATCTCGCGCACCGGCGTCGTCCGCTCGTCTCGCCCCTCGAGCGTCACCCGCCGCATGTAGTCGCGCTCGGTGACGATCCCCGCGAGCCGCCCCGTCTCGGTGACGAGCAGCGCGCCGACGTTCCCCTCCACCATGGCCTTGACGGCGTCGAGGACCGTGGCGGACCCGTCGATCGTGAGAACGTCGTGGCCTTTCACGTCGAGGATGTCGGAAACGTGGCCCATGGTGCGGTGTCGCAGTGCCACGATCCTGTACGAGATCCGTCTTTCTCGCAAGCCCCCCCAAGGGGTGCGTGCGCGCGGAGGTCCCGTGGTGGAAGGATTCGGCCCGTGAGCGTCCGGCAGCCACAGGCTCCGCCCGAGTTCCGGTTGTCGATCCTGCTGCTCGTCCTGGCGGCCCACCAGCGCCTCGGCCAGCTCATCGAGCGCGAGCTCGCGGCGGACGGGGTGGGTGTCGCCGACTACGGCCTGCTGAGCCTCGTCGGGGTGCGCGGGCCGGTGAGGCTCACCGAGGTCGCCGCGGAGCTCGGGATGCCGCTGACGACGGCCTCGGACGCGATGCGGCGTCTCGAGGCGCGGGCTCATGCCACCCGCGAGCGGAACCCCGACGACGCCCGCTCGGTGCTGTTCGCGCTCACGGCCGCGGGCGACGCGGAGTGGCGGCGCGGCTGGCCGGCCCTGCGGCGCATCAATGCGCTGCTGGCGGAGGAGCTCGGCGACCCGGAGGCGGTCCGGGCTGGACTCGAGGAGTTGGGCGCGGCGTTCTCGGAGGGTCTCGCGCGGCCGGCGCTCGAGAGCAGCAGTACGGATCCGTAGCATCTAGTCCGAAAGCGTAGTATCCTCCAAGTACACATGCGCTCCGCCGTCGGACTCCTGCTCGTGCTCGCCGTCGTGGTGGCGGCGACCGCCGGCGCCGCGGACGGGCCGGCCGTCACCGCGAGGGTCCGCGTGCCGTCCACGAGCCAGCCCTGCGCCGCCGCTCCGGCCGGCCGCTTCGTCTGGGTGAGCACGTTTGCGTCGTCGTCCCTCCTCCGCATCGACCCGCGCCGGAACGTCGTCGTGGGCAGGACGCCGATCGGCGCCGGAGCGTGCGGGCTCGGCGCCGGGGCGGGATCGCTCTGGATCGAGGACACGTACTCGGCCACCGTGAGCCGGGTCTCGGTCCGGTCCGCGAAGCGGATCGCCGCGATCGAGGTCGGTGCGCAGCCGTACGACGCGACGTTCGCCTACGGGTCCGCGTGGGCGACGGTGCACGGGGACGGGACGCTCGTGCGGATCGATCCCCGCCGCAACCGCGTCGTCCAGAGGTTCCCGGTGCCGCAGGCGATCGGCGTCGTGGGCGCGTTCGGATCCGTCTGGGCGACGGGCTCCGACGGTGTCGTCCGCATCGACCCGGCGACGAACCAGGTCGTCGCCCGCATCCCGCTCGAGACCGCGGGCTGGACCGCCGCCGGTGCGGGTGCGCTCTGGATCACGACGCAGAACGGGCTCAGCCGGATCGACCCGGCCACGAACACCGTCTCGGCGACGATCGCGCTCGCCGGGCCGCTCGGCGACCCGGCGGTGGTCGCCGGCCAGGTGTGGGTGCCGCGGGTGCGGGCGAACCGGATCGCGATCGTCGACCCGGCCACGAACGCCGTCGCTCGCGTCGTGAAGTCCGGGGTCGGCCCGTTCGTGATCACGGAGATCCGCGGCGAGGCCTGGGTGCCGAGCTGGCACGGGAACGACATCCGCAGATACCGCCCCTGACGCCCAGCAAGCCCGGCTGTGACTGACTCGAGTCCACCTGGGGTGCGCGTAGGCGGTTGCCGGACGGGTCGCGCTCCGTCCCTGCCGCGCTAGCGAGACCGGCGGCGCGGCCCGAGCAGCTCCGCGAGCGGCCGGGTGTTGAGGACGGCGTCAGCCGTGGCCCAGCCGCGTCGCGCGGTCGCGACGGCGAGCTCCATGTTCCCGAGCCCCCTCACCGAGTGGGCGTCCGTCGAGGCGACGAGCTGTACGCCGGCCTCGACCGCGCGCCGCGCGTCTTCCCCCGAGAGGTCGAGCCGGTCGGGGAGGCCGTTGACCTCGAGCGCGACGCCGTGCTCGAGGGCGACCGAGAGCACCTCGTCCAGATCGAGCGCGTTCGGTGGACGGTGGTTGACGATCCGACCCTTGGGGTGGCTCAGGCAGCGGACGGCCGGATGCCGCATCGCCTCCGTCACCTTCCTCGTGAGCTCCCCGCGTGGCTCCCGCTGGCCGGCGTGCAGGCTGAGCTGGACCCAGTCGAGCTCCGCGAGCACGTCGTCCGGCAGGTCGAGCGTTCCGTCCCGTCGGATGTCGACCTCGATTCCGCGCAGCACGCGGAATGGAGCCAGCTCGTCGTTCACGGCCGCGATCTCGTCGCCCTGACGACGCACCGCGTCCGCATCCAGCCCGGGGACCACCCTGACGTTCTCCGTGTGGTCGCAGATCGCGAGGTACTCGTAGCCGCGCTCGCGGGCCGCGAGCGCCATCTCGCGCACCGTCGCCCGTCCGTCGGACCACGTCGTGTGGCTGTGGAGGTCGCCGCGCACGTCGCCGAGCTCGACGAGCGGCGGCGGCTCTGCGCGAAACGGCCCCTCCCGCAGCTCGGGCGGGCACCACGGGATGCCGAGCGCGGCGTAGAGCGTCCTCTCGTCGGGCGCGTCGGGGAGCTCGCCGAGCGCCTCCACGTACTCCCGGGAGCCCGTCAGGCGGACGAGCTCGGTGCCGAACCGCTCGGGCGCCGCCACGTGCAGCACGACCGGGGCGCCTTCCACCGTGACGCCGGTGGCGCGGCTCTCGTCCCACTCGACGAGCGCCACGATCTGCGGAAGCTGCGCGAACTCGGCGACGACGGGGGCGGCGTCGGTTGCCGGGACGACGACGGCGAGGTCGAACGAGACGTCCGCCCAGCGCCGCGGGTCGCCGGCGAACTCGCCGCCGAGCGGGCCCGCGATCTCCCCGACGAGCTGCCGGGCCCGGTTCAACGTCAGACCGCGTGGCGGCCGCTCGGCGCGGGAGCGAAGGCGCTCCCGGATACGCGCTTCGGTGACCGGGCCGACACCCGGCACCCTCCGGAGCTCGCCGGCGTCGGCGGCGCGGCGGAAGTCGTCCGGCGTCGCGACGCCGAGCGCGGTCGCGATCCCGACCATGCGCTTCGGGGCGATCCCGAGCATCCGGCCGAAGCCGACGAGCTCCGGCCGGACGTCGCGCCGCAGCTCGTCGAGCTCGGCAATCGTCCCCGTCTCGGCCAGCTCGCGCAGGCGCGCGCCGATCCCGGGCCCGATGCCGCGCAGCTCCTGCGCGCGCCCCTGGTGGGCGAGCTCGAGGATCGGCACGGG
>Ga0210120_1000111_pt1 | contig 19220 bp, 17 predicted proteins | sample Goodyear_PhragA__FD_184868 | JGI IMG/M metagenome (GOLD analysis project Ga0210120, IMG submission 184868) | Wetland microbial communities from San Francisco Bay, California, USA, that impact long-term carbon sequestration - Goodyear_PhragA_D2... | ecosystem: Environmental > Aquatic > Marine >... | reverse complement strand
GACAGCGTCCTTGACCATATTGGTTTCAATATCGGCGGTGCAGCTTAAAGCGGGGCGTAAAGCCACGTCATGATCGTCGATTCGAATTTTCACTTCGAAGTTTGTCACTTCTTCCTGTGTGCCAGCACCCGTTGTCTTTCCGGTGTTGGCAATTTGCTCCACGACACCGTGAAATTTGCGATCCGCATAGGCATCGATTTTCACGTTGGCTTTATCACCAACCTTCACGTTCACGACATCATTCTCGTTAACGTCAACGACGGCCTGCATGTGACTGAGGTCGGCTACGCGCAAAACTTCGGTTCCGGCGAATTGATTAGTCGCCACGAGCCGTTCGCCCAATTTGCTGTTCAAAACCGTCACCGTTCCGTCCATCGGCGAATAGATCGTTGTTTTCTCCAGTTGATCTCGCGCCTGGCTTGAGGCGGCCTGTGCGCGTTCGATGTCGTGCAATGAGCTTTCGTAGGTGTTCTTCGCTACATCATAGGCGGCATCGGCGGCATTATATTCCTGCTCTGAAATGAGTTTTTTATCGAACAAATCTTGAGCTCGCTTTAAATCGTGCTGGGTTTTTAGCATGGTCGCTTTTTGCTGAAGGTTCGTCGCCTTCGCTGCGCTGATCGCTGCTTCCTGCTGTTCTAGCAGCGCCTTGTACGAGTCGGGTTTAATTTTTACGAGCAGGTCGCCCTTTTTTACCCGCATACCATCCTCAATCGGCAGCTCGATAATTTCGCCCGCCACTTCCGGCGAAATTTTCACTTCGGTTTCGGGCTGTATCTTGCCGGTGGCCGATACGGTCTGTAGAATTGTCCGGCGTACGGCTTTTTCGGTTGTTATGGGAATCGGTTTCTCACGTTTGCCCGCGACGAATAACCCGATGATCAGCAGCATCACGGCTCCGGCGGAACCGAAAAGAATCCTGCGTCTGCGACGCAGCCGTCGCTTCTTCGCGGCCTCACGGACGAGTGGGGGAGTAGTGAGCGCTTGATGCATGCCAGATAAGCTTATGCGGACTGAAAGTATCTCTGTTTAGACTTTCGCCAATGGCGCATGTTCATAGCCATTAATCATAAGATGCCCTTTACGCCTGGTTCGGATTCAACCAATTTTCCCTGGGCGCCTGTTTCTTCGGTCCCGAATTTGTTTGATTGCCCAGGCCGCGTGCTCGGCAATCATTGTGTCCGGGTCTGCTGCCACGCGTTGGAGCGCGGGAAGATCGGCTTGATCGCCCACATTACCCAGCGCCACGCACACGTTGCGCACAAATCCGCGTCGCTTGATCCGCCTGATCGGCGAATTTTTAAACAGCGCGCGAAATTCCTCGGCGTTCAAGTTTAAGTAGTCCCTTAACGACATGCCGGTCGTTGATCGCCGAGCGGAAAACGCCGTTTCCCGGGACTCCTGGGCGAACCGATTCCAAGGGCACGCTTCAAGACAATCGTCGCAACCAAAGATCCGGTCGCCGATAAGTGGACGAAGGTCCAGCGGGATCGCCTCTTTGAGCTCGATGGTCAAGTACGAGATGCACCGGCGTGCGTCGAGCCGATGCGGTCCGGTGATCGCGCCGGTAGGACACGCATGAATACAACGCTCGCATGTTCCACAACGATTCGGGATGGGCTCGTCCGGCGGCAGTTCCAGCGTAGTCAAAATTTCTGCGAGAAAGAACCAGGTCCCAAGCCGTTGATCGATCAGCATGGTGCTCTTGCCATGCCACCCAATGCCCGATTGCGCACCGTGATCGCGCTCTAACAACGGGCCGGTGTCGACGTAACATTTTTGGTGTCCACCGAAACCGCGAAGGAACTCATCGATCCTGGTGAGCTTTACTTCGATTACATCGTGATAATCCTCCCCCCAGGCGTAGCGTGCGATGCGGCCTGTATTGGCGGTCTGCGACCGCCGAGTCGGTTCTCCTTGAAAATAATTTAACGCAAGAACAACGATCGATCGCGCCCCCGGCAAAATCTTCTGCGGATGGCAACGCTTTTCCTCGCCACGTTGCATGTAATTCATCTCACCGTGAGCGCCCAGGCGTAGCCATTCACGAAACTCGGTTACGTGCGCGGGCGGATTGCAGGCTGCAATGCGGCAGGAATCAAAACCGACATCTCTCGCTGAAGAAATGAGCCGCGCTTTTAGTTCTGCTGCGGAAATTTGCGTCATGACTTTCTGACCGCGCCAAATCCGGTTTCCCAATTCACCCTCTTTAGTTTACTCAGGATCGCCATGGCGACTTCTTCCTCTGTAAGCCCTGATGTATCGACGCGGATATCCGCAATTTTTGCGTAAAGAGGCCTTCGCGCATCAAGGATTTGCGAAAACGTTTTACTCGGATTTTTCGTCTGCAGCAATGGCCGGTCTGTTCTTCGCGAGGCTCTCGCAAAAAGTGTTTCCTTGTTGCCGTCGAGCCACACGATAAGACCGAGTCGCTTCAAAATTTCCAGGTTTTCTTCGCGCAATACCATCCCGCCGCCCGTGGCGATGACTGCCGGTTTCGTTCGGGAGACTCTCCGAAGCGCTTTTGTTTCTGCCTCGCGAAATTCTTTTTCGCCGTGCTTGGAAAAAATTTCTCGAACAGACATTCCCAGCTTCGAAGCGATCATCTCGTCGGTCTCGAGCATAGGCAGACCCGTTCGTCGGTGCAGACAATGTCCGACGGCAGACTTGCCGGAACCCATCATGCCAACGAGAACGATGGAGTTGCCTACGCCGCTCACCGCCCAATATCTCATCAACACCTGGCTTCAGCCAGGTGCATTGCGCAGAGAAACAGAGAAGCCGCTTAAACGGCTTAGGACGTGCCCTGGTTCAGCCACCGCGCTGAAGCGCGGTGTTAATTGTGCTTCATAGAATTGAGTCGTCGGAGCAACGTGAGCGCGAAGAGTGAGTTTGCTGGCGCAAACAAATCAAACGTCCTACAATTCGCGCATGTCTGGATCAACTCCTTTGGTTGCAGTAATTATGGGAAGCAAATCGGATTGGGATACGATGCGCAACGCCGCGGAAACTCTGAGTGGATTGGGCGTGCCGAATGAAGCGCGGGTGCTATCCGCTCACCGGACGCCCGATGCGACCGCAGAATTCGCGCGAAGTGCAGCCGATCGCGGTCTGCGAGTGATCATCGCCGGCGCCGGCGGAGCGGCTCACCTGGCTGGAGTTATTGCTGCCCACACGTGGCTGCCGGTTCTCGGCGTTCCGATTCAGTCGAAGCTCCAGGGACTCGATTCGCTGTTGTCCACAGCGCAAATGCCTGGCGGGATTCCAGTGGGCACGCTAGCCATTGGCGACGCTGGCGCGAAAAACGCGGCGCTTCTGGCGGCAGCAATCCTTGGGCTTTCTGACGAAAAAATTCGGAGTAATCTCGAAGCCTTTCGACGTAAACAGAGTGAGACCGTTCTAGCTGCGAAGTTGCCAGCGTGAAAACAGTAATTTCAACCGACCGCTCTGCGGCGGTTGAACTGCTGCGAAGTGGCCAGATTGTCGCGCTGCCCACCGAAACTGTTTACGGCCTGGCTGCCGATGCGCTGAATCCAATTGCAGTTGCGAAAATCTTTGAAGCAAAGGAGCGGCCGCGCTTCGATCCACTGATCGTTCATCTTCCCGATCACGAGTGGCTGGAAAGAATTGCCGATATTCGAGCAGACGATCGGCAACTGATTTTGGCGTTGGCCACCAAATTTTGGCCAGGCCCGTTCACGATGGTGCTTCCAAAGCGCGCCAGCGTTCCCGGGATTGTGACGGCAGGACTCGATACGGTGGCGGCGCGAATCAGTGCGCATCCAGTTTTCGCTGAAATCGTGCGTCAATTGGATGAGCCGCTGGCCGCGCCGAGCGCAAACCGGTTCGGCAGAATCAGTCCGACGACTGCGCAGCATGTGTTCGACGAACTCGAAGGGCGGGTCCAACTAATCATCGACGCCGGACCGACGGAGCATGGACTTGAGTCCACAATCGTCGCTGTAACTGCCGGCAGGATCGAGATTCTGCGGCGCGGTCCCCTCACGGAAGAGGAGCTATCTCGAGTAGCCGAAGTGGCTACCGTTGGACAAACGCGAGAGATTTCGGCGCCGGGACAACTACCGTCGCACTACGCGCCGTGCACGCCGCTGCGTCTGATTGATGACGCGAAATTATTCTCGCCTAAAAAAAATCAACGTGTTGGCTTACTGGCTTGGACGTCGAGCGCCAATTTCTCAGCTGACGAGAAACGCTTCGCCGCTGTCCGCAACTTGAGCGAGCGGCACGACCTGCGCGAAGCAGCAGCAAATTTATTTCGTTATCTACGAGAGCTCGATGCGCTCGATCTGGATCTTATCGTCGCGGAACGTGTTCCCTCTCGCGGACTCGGTGCGGCGATCATGGATCGGCTCACACGCGCAGCAACTACCGCCGACTAAAAAGCAAAACACTCAGTGTGGTTTGCGGCAGATCAGTTCGATCGGATGCGTGCGGCCTTCCTCTATATTTTTCGCCGCGTTACGCATCTTGACCAACGCGGTATCGCCCATGAGTAAGTGAAGTCCAAGCGGCGGCAAATTGCCCGTTTCAGCCCTCTCGATCGCCATCTTGTATCCGGCAAGATACTTGTTCCCGGTGTTGTGAACGACAATGTCTTCGAACCCTACCTGTTCCAGAATCGTTCTATTCCGGGATGGGCTGACCAGATACGAACCGCTGCCGTCCGATGACCAGGGGAGAGGATAATGCGGATCGCCTCCCGGCCCCAGGCCGTGCTCGGTAACCGCGAAAAAGGCTCCGGGCTTTAGCACTCGATAAGCTTCGCGAAAAAAGCCGGCACGATCCGCCACATTCATGGTGACGTGTTGCGTGTAAGCGCCATCGAACGAAGAGTCCGGATACGGCAGGTGCTGACCATCGCCATGTTCGATGTTCACCTGTCGCTCCATTCGCAGAAGTGCGGTCAGTTTGTTGGCGGTTGCGACGAAAGATTTGGTAATGTCGATCCCTCTCACATGACACTGAAATCGGTGGGCGATGTAGCGGGCCGGCCCGCCAAGTCCACAACCGATATCGAGTATGTGCTGGCCGGACTTAATCGGGAGGTGATCTGCAAGCTCGGCTGTCGCAGGAAAACCGCGGGCGTGAAAATGATCTACGGGCGCAAGATCTTCCAGTGTCAGGCCATTTAGTGGCTTCGACATCCTACCTAATGTCGAAACGATCAGGCCGTAAATGTTGTTCTTGCTCCAATGATCCTCAATGCGTTTTGCATGTCCCATTTCGCCTCCCCGGCGCGTGTATGATCGCTGGTTCACGCGCAGACATTGAAAACGTGCGGAACGATTTCAGGAAATCAAACGCGGATTTTATGGCAGCCCACTAGTTGCCCACCGAGAGCGACCACCTCGAAGTGAATCTTATCGTTGCAGAACAAGTTCCTGCTCAGAGACCTGGGGCTGCGATTTCAGATCGGTCAATGTGCTCGTTGCACGCTTGGGATCGAACGCCAGACAAGCCTGGATAAATCCTTTAAACAACGGATGCGGTTTATTCGGTTTGCTTTGAAATTCGGGGTGGTACTGGCAGCCGACAAAATACGGATGATCACGCAACTCAATCAGCTCGGCCAGGGTCCCATCGGGTGAGGTTCCCGAGATCATAAAGCCTTTGGCATTCATCCGGTCGCGGTATTTCATGTTGAATTCATAGCGATGCCGATGCCGTTCCGTTACTTCAGTATCGCCGTAGATTTTTTTTCCCAGGGTACCTGGAACAATTTTTGTCGGCCACGTTCCCAGCCGCATGCTCGCGCCTTTGTTCTGTACCCCGCGCTGTTCTTCCAGGAGCGAGATCACCGGATCTGAAGTCTGTTTGTCGAACTCAGTGCTATTGGCATTTTCGATTCCACAAACGTTTCTGGCGAATTCAATCGTGGCCACCTGCATGCCAAGACACAAACCAAGATAAGGGATCTTGTGCTCACGGGCATAGCGCGCCGCATTGATTTTTCCTTCCGCTCCGCGTACGCCAAATCCTCCGGGAATCAAAACTCCAGCTACGTCCTTGAGTTGATCATCGACGCCGTCAACAAGTGCCTCCGCATCGACTAACTTCAGATCGATTCCGCAGTCTTCGCTGGCAGCAGCATGAGTCAGCGATTCATAAATGCTCTTGTACGCGTCCCGCACTTCCATGTATTTGCCGACCACGGCGATCCTGACGCGCTTGCTGGGACTAATGACGCGCTCAACGAATTTCCTCCAGTCTTTCAGATCGGGTTTGGGCGTTTCGAGGCGCAGAAGGTCGCATACCAACTGATCGAGTCCTTCGGCATTCAGGGTCAAAGGTACTTCGTAAATCGTATGCTCGACATCCCGTTCCTCGATCACTGCCTTTTCCGCCACGTTACAAAACATTGAAAGTTTGCGGCGCACATCGTGGTCGAGCGGCTTTTCGCTGCGGCAGATTAACACCTGCGGCTGTAATCCGATCTCGCGGAGCTTGGCCACGCTCTGTTGCGTCGGCTTCGTTTTCAATTCGTGCGCTGCCTTAATGTACGGAACGAGAGTGACGTGCATCTCCACCACATTTTCCGGGCCGACTTCGAGAATGAATTGCCGAATTGCCTCGAGAAACGGGAGACCTTCTATGTCTCCTGTGGTGCCGCCAATTTCTGTGATTACCACGTCGTACTTCGATTCGTCTGAAAGTTTACGGATCCGATCCTTGATCACGTCTGTGACGTGCGGGATCACCTGGACCGTCTTCCCGAGATAATCGCCGCGGCGTTCCTTTAGAATGACTGTCTCGTAAACCTGGCCGCTGGTGAGATTGTTATGCCGGGTGAGAACGCAATTGGTGAAACGCTCATAATGTCCTAGATCGAGATCCGTCTCTGCGCCGTCATCGAGCACATACACTTCACCATGCTGCGATGGATTCATGGTACCGGGATCGACATTCAAGTACGGATCGAATTTTTGGAGAACAACACGCAGTTGACGCGCTTCCAGCAGCGTTCCCAGTGAAGCTGCGGTCAGGCCTTTGCCTAACGAACTGACCACACCACCTGTAACAAAAATGTATTTCAACGGGCGATCCTCCCTTTAGCCAAAGCAAGCTTTCGCTCGAGAGCTTTTGCGTCGGCGAGCGTGTCTATGCCGGGAGATCCCTTCGCGGTGATGAGCACATGAACCTTTACACCATTTTCCAATGCCCGCAATTGCTCGAGCGACTCAGCACGCTCCAGCGGCGTCGGTTTCCACTTCACAAATTGGAGGAGCGCATCGCGACGGAAACCATAAATGCCTTGGTGGCGAAGATAACGAACGTTCGAAGAGTTAGCGGCGTAAGGGATGAGGCTTCTCGAAAAGTAGAGAGCGCAATTGTTGCGATCGAGGACGACTTTGTTCTGGTGCGGCGATCCCGCCTCGGCAGGATTGGTAAAGGGATGCGCCGCAGTGACGATGCGAATCGTCCCGTCGGAGCGAAGTTTTTGCACAAGCTGATTGATCAGGCGGGGTTTTATCAGTGGTTCATCGCCTTGAATGTTGACGACGAAGGCGAAGTCTTGAGCATGGCGCGCGACTTCGGCCACGCGATCGGTCCCGCTGCAATGTTTGGGCGAGGTTAAAGCAACTTCTGCCCCCCAGTTAAACGCCGCCTCAGCGATGCTCATGTGATCAGTTGCGATGATCACTGTGTCCAGCTCGGTGGCACGTCTGCATTGCTCCCAAACATGTTGTAGAAGGGGTTTGTCTCGAATTATATACAATGGTTTACCTGGAAAACGCGTAGAACCAAATCGTGCGGGAATGATACCAACGGCTTTGGCTCGCGTCTCTCGCGATGACCCCTGTGTCATGGCGTTTCGTTCAAGATAATATCGACGGCTGCCGGTAGATCGACCGCGATCCAATCCGCCGTGGTGGTCATCATGTCCTCTTGAGAACCGGTCTGCACCCGGATTGCCCGTACCCCTGCGTTGTGGGCACACTCGACATCGACTTCTTTGTCGCCAATAAAAAATGACCGCGAAACATCGATCTGGTAATCCTGCACAGCTTTTAAAACCATTCCCGCCGCCGGCTTGCGGCAATTCGAATTTTGCCAGGGAGGGTCCGGACAGAAATAAGTGGCGTCGATCAATCCATCGCCGATCTGTCGCAAAACCTCGGCCTCAACCGCGCGATATTGAGCAAGCGTGAAGAATCCGCGGCCTATACCGCTTTGATTTGTGATGACGATCAGTTTGAACCCTCGGGATTTCAGATGCGACAGCGCTTCAAATACGTCTGAAAAAATGCGCACGTCTTTGGGATTGGAGCAATAGTCGCAATCCTGCATGAGCGTTCCGTCGCGATCGATAAACACGGCGGGCGACTGCGCATCACTCATGCCCGCTGTCCTCTTGTAAGCTGCTGATCAATTCATCTCGCGTCACCGTCGCGGTTCCCAGTTTGCTAACGACCACGGCACTGGCGTGGTTTGCAATCTCCGCTGCTTCAATCGCAGTTCCGCCGCATACCAGTCCGAGCGTGAAGAGGGCGATCGCCGTATCACCCGCTCCGGAGACGTCGAAAACCTGACGCGCCTTGGTGGGAATGTAATGAGGCGCTTCATCCTTCTGAAAAAGCATCATGCCATCTTCGCCAAGGGTGATCAGGACGTATTCTGTTTCCCATTGCTTGAGCAGCGCTTGCCCAGCCCGCTCGATGTCCACGTCTTTTTTTCGAGCTTTATCGGGATCACGCCAGGGAATGCCCGCGGCGAGGAACGCTTCGGCGCGGTTCGGTTTCACAACTGTAACGCCCTGCCAGTTAACGGGGTGTTGTGGATTGGGATCAGCCGCTACGATTTTGCCAGCCGCACGTGCCTCGCCAGTAATTTGCGTGGCTAACTCGGATGTCACAAAGCCCTTGCCGTAGTCTTCAAAAATGATCGCATCAGTCTCTCCAATGCCGTTTCGAACGGCCGCCACCGCCTTTGCAATCTGCGCCGCGGAAGGAGCAACAAATTTTTCCCGATCGACGCGAACTACTTGTTGATGCAGTGCGATGATGCGCGTCTTGACGATCGTGCAAAAGCTTTCGTCCGTGACCACATTGGACGTGTCGATGTCTTGCGCCGCCAACAGCTCCTGCAACTGCAACCCGCTGCGGTCGTTGCCAACCATGCCGATTACGGCAACGTGGTCGACAAATTCACGCAGATTGCGAGCAACATTGGCTGCGCCGCCCGGGTAGAACGATTCGCCTGTTACCTCTACCACCGGAACAGGAGCCTCAGGTGAGATGCGGCCGACTTTTCCCCATACGAACTCGTCCAGCATTAAATCGCCGATAACCGTGATCCTCCTTGAACTCGCCCGCGAAAGAATCTGCTCCAAACGGTTCAAATTCATGGCAACTTGAGATCTAGAGTGCGGAACCCCAAATGCTCTGCACGTCGGTATTTGGGCCGAACTGATAAAATCGATGCTGCCATGAGTTGTCTACGGCGAGAGTTCCGGTTAAGGTTCGCTCCATTAATCCTGAATACATAGCCGAAATCAACAGTCGAAACTGCCAATGATTCCTTTTATCAGACATTTCAAGTTGAGCGTCGGGTTGCTCTGTGGGCTTTCAGTTTACGCATATGGTACCCAGGCGCCTCAGCACATTAATATCAATCAACTCTCTACAACCGTAGAAGATGTGGTTGTCCCGTTGCCCAATGAGATCTTCGGAGCGCTCAACAAACTGGGCACTGTCAACTGGAGATCGCATGTCCGCAGTGATAAGGGGCCCAACTTTACCGAGCGGCCGCGTATTGCGCTTTTGCTCGGGACAGTGATCGCGGATGGTTTCATTGCGGTCCAGGCGGAAGATGCTGAAGCCGTGAAAGATATCGGCCAGCGCGTTCTCGCGCTGGCGAAGGGGATCGGGGTGGGCAATTCGATCACACCGCATGCCAAGGCGATTATCGAGGCAGCAGACAAGCGCAATTGGAGCAATGTCAGGCGGGAACTGGACCGCACTCAGAACAGTGTACAAGAGGCGATGAACGAAGTGCATGATGAAAAATTGTCGCAACTGGTGAGCTTGGGGGGGTGGCTGCGTGGCACCGAAGTACTAACCTCAGTGGTAAACGACCACTTTTCGCCCGATGGGGCAGAGTTATTGCACCAGCCCGATTTGCTTTCGTATTTCCAAAAAAGGCTCCAGGCGATGCCGGAATTTGATCTTCCAATCATCCACCAGATTCGGGATGCTCTTGGCCAAGTGAAACCTTTGATTGATGTCGGCGATCGCAATATCCCCCCGGAAACGGTGAAAAAGGTCAACGAGATCACCACACGGCTCGAGCAGGGAATCGTCACCAGAAGCTAAAGCTCCATGAATGGTTTCGTGAAGATTTTTTTCAGTGCAATCTTTCCCCTGCTGCTGCTGACGGCACTGCAGCCGTCAATTCTTGCTTCGGTGGATGACGCGCAATCTTTTGCTCTTCAGGCGGCCGAACCCTATGTAAAGCAAGGATTCCAAGTACGCGAGGATTACTGGGGAGGTGACCTTGCTGCGGGGGAAAAGAAAGCGGTGCGGCAGCAGTTGTTCAAAGGAAATGAATACTGGTTTTGGATGGGAACCGAAGTAGACAAGGCGAAAGTTTCCGTTCACGTCTATGATTCGGACGGGAAGCTGGCGGAAGAACCCGACAGCTGGGAGAAAGGCCATTTCGCGGCGGCACACGTCATTCCCAAGGCTACAGGCAGTTACTTTATTATTGTAAGCGTGGAGCAATCGCCAGAGGAACGCACGCATTGGGCCCTGGTGTATGGCTTTCGTTAGGTCGGTAGATGTGGGATCGGGTCGGGGCCCATGGTATATTGGCTCGAAACCGATGCCACGATTATGACTGAATCGCGGACTTTGCAGTTTGAGAGCCCACGCGTTTTGCAGTCGCTCTACGCAAACGATATCAAGCTTTTGAAAAATCTCGAGGACTCGCTAGGTATCAAAGTCACCACCCGTGAAGGCTGGATGAAACTGGAGGGTGAGCCCGGCGGCGTCGACAAAGCGCAGCAGGTGTTTCAGCAGTTGGAGCAAGCCCGGCAAAAAGGTGTGGACATCCAAAAACGCGAATTCAATTACACGCTCAAGGCTGTGACCGAAGAGCGGGATGAGAATCTCAGCGACATTGTTTCCGCAAAGATTTTGACGTCTTCGCGCAAGCCTCCGGTGCTGGCACGGAGCGCGAATCAACGAGCGTACGTGGAGGCAATTGAGAAGCATGACGTCGTTTTTGGCATCGGACCGGCTGGTACCGGCAAAACTTACCTCGGAGTGGCGATGGCGGTCGCAGCCCTGAAAAAAGAACGGGTCGCACGAATTATTCTGACCCGCCCCGCGGTGGAAGCGGGCGAGGCCCTCGGTTTTTTGCCAGGCGATCTGGAACAAAAAGTCCTTCCGTACCTTCGCCCGCTCTACGACGCCCTGCGGGAGATGCTTGAACCGGAAGAAATGGAACGGGCAATTGCGCGCCAGACAATCGAGGTGGCTCCGCTCGCCTACATGCGGGGCCGGACTTTAAGCAACGCTTTTGTTATTCTTGATGAAGCTCAAAACACCACCACTGAGCAGATGTTCATGTTGCTGACACGAATTGGTTTGAATTCGAAATGCGTGGTGACTGGTGATGTCACGCAAATTGATTTGCCGACGAACAAACGGTCCGGCCTGCTTGAGGCATTGCAGGCATTGAAAAATGTGCCGGGAATTGCGACCGTATATTTCACAGAGCGCGACGTTGTGCGACACGAGCTTGTCCGCGCCATCATCGGCGCGTACCAGGCGCACCGTACCCCCGCTCCGGAATCTGATAAATAATTGATATGTTTGATTTTCTGAGACACGGCCGCCTGGTCAAACGAGGTCTTGCTTCGCGGAAGAAACGCCGGCGTCGGTCGCACAGTGAACTGACACGCAATCTGGAGAGTTCATCTTATCTAAAGGTCATCGTCTTTGCGCTCTTTGCCGGCGGTCTGGCGTTTCTTGTCTTCAGCGGCCAACAGGCGGAGCCCACCAAGAATTACGTTATTGCGCTCCTGGTTCTGGCGACTGCCATTACGCAGCTTTGGATTAACCAGCCAAAGAGCTTCGAGCAAAACTCGCGCATTTTTCTCGTTTTCGGAGTCATTTTTATCCAATTGGCAGTCACCAAGCTGTTGCTGGTCATTTGTAACAGCGGCAATTACAGGTTCCTGAAACCGGAAATGGGCGGGTTGATCACGCCCTACGCTTTCGCCCCGTTGGTGCTAAGCGTGTTGCTTGGCCGGCAACACGGCCTTTACGCTGCATTCTTCGTCAGCCTGTGGAGCAGCATGTTGTTCGGTCCAATCGATGCCCCGCTTTTAATCACTAGTCTGATCAGCGGATTTACCGCGGTTTCTCTCACACTGCAGGTGCGTCGGCGAAGCAGATTGATCCGCGCCGGTTTTTTTGTCGGACTGGCGATCTGGTTGTTGTCGCTGACGTTTGGTCTGATCGGGCCAATCAACTGGTTCTATCCGACCGTCAACGACTGGGGCATGGTCGGCGTGCAAAGCGCTCTGGCTGTTGGTAACGGCATTATCACTGCGATGATCGTCGGCGGCGCGCTGCCGATGCTCGAGAATTTGTTTGGAATTACAACTGACATTTCCTGGCTGGAAGCATCGGATCTAAATCATCCTCTTTTGCGCCGCATGACTATTGAAGCGCCCGGGACATATCATCATAGCCTTGTCGTAGCCAACCTTGCCGAAGCCGGTGCGGAAGCGATCGGGGCAAACGCGACGCTTTGCCGTGTCTGCGCGTACTTTCACGACATCGGCAAGCTGGTGAAACCGGAATACTTCACCGAAAACATGAGCTTCGAGCGAAATCCACACGACGACCTCGCGCCGACAATGAGCGCCCTGATCATCATTGCCCACGTGAAGGAGGGCGTGGATCTCGCACTCAAGCACCGGCTAAACCAGCGCATCATCGACATCATTCAAGAGCATCACGGTACATCGCTTGTCCGTTATTTTTACCAACGCGCGCTTCAGCAACACCAGGACGCGCTGGCCGGCGGCAAGATTATGAGACTGCGCGAGGACGATGTCCCTGAAGTACACCAGGAAAGTTTTCGCTATAGCGGTCCAAAACCACAGACAAAAGAAAGCGCCATCGTCAGTCTGGCCGATGCCATCGAAAGCGCCTCGCGCAGTGTAGAAAAACCGACCCCGCAGAAGATCGAAACGCTCGTCAACGAGATCATCGGAGAACGCATCGGCGACCGGCAACTGGATGAATGCGATCTGACACTGGGTGAACTGAAAACAATTGCCGACCGATTTCGATTTACGCTCTTGTCGATGTTGCATACCCGGATCGCCTATCCAAAGTCGGGACAAAAGCATGTAGCGTCACGGGAGGAGACATTGCGGCCAGACGTAATGGTTGCTACTCGCAAGCCAGAAAACGCGCCACCGGTGTCGGCAGCGTGATCTGATCGCGCGCCTGGCACCGGCGACTATGCTTGTCGCGGGCGCGCGCGCGGTTCGCGTTCCTTAGAGCCAGCGGTAATTGGAATAGTGACGAAGGGTCCGCCTTCCATGGGCGTTACTTTGGTAAAAGCAACGGAGGGCAATTCGCTCGGCAACCCGGCAAGAGGAAAATCCTTTCGCAACGGGAAGTACGGATAGCCGTCCCACATCAAGATACGACGCAGATCGGGATGACCCTTAAACTTAATTCCCATCATGTCGTAAACCTCGCGCTCGTGCCAGTTCGCAGTTGGCCAAACGTCTGAAACGGTATCGACCGTATCAATTTCCTCGGACATTTTGATTTTCAATCGAAGGTGAAACCCACGCGGCATCGAATACAGGTGATAGAGAAGCTCGAAGCGCGGTTCCTCTCCAAAGTTATCGATGCTGGTGATGTCGAGCAGATAATCGAATGAAAGTTGATCCCGACAGAATCGCGCGATTTCGCGAAGATCGGTCGCAACGATTGTAAAACTCGTTTCACCGCGAAACTCCGTCCTGGCCTGGATTTTTGGGCCGAGTGATTCCTCGAATGAATCGAATAGCTCCCGGCTCGTCATGGTAAAGAAATGAAGGAGGCCATCACCAAATCGATGCGAAACTGACCGCGATATTTTGCTGGAGTGATAGCACGTTGATCATGCCAGCGCTTCCTCGAGCTTTTCCGCGAGTTGTGGCTTTTGATCTCTAAACGCGGGTTGGCTCGAAATTTTTTCCTGTAACTTCATCAGGCCAGCCAGCAAAGCTTCCGGACGTGGCGGGCAGCCGGAGATATAAACATCGACGGGTAAAAGCTGATCAATCCCCTGCAGCACGGCGTAGGAGCGATACATGCCGCCGGTGGACGCACACGCGCCCATCGCAATCACCCATTTTGGCTCCGGCATTTGCTCGTAGATCCGCTTGACCGCTAGAGCCATTTTGTAAGTGACCGTGCCGGCGACAATCATTACGTCACATTGGCGCGGGGAAAAACGCATCACCTCCGCGCCGAAGCGAGCGATATCAAAGCGCGATGCAGCCGTGGCCATCAATTCGATTGCGCAGCACGCGAGCCCCATCGGCATCGGCCAAAGCGAGTTCTTGCGCACCCAGTTAAGCGCCGCGTCGAATCGCGTGAAAATCACGTTTCCCTCGATCTTTGAATCGTAGGCCGTCGTGCGCATTTCTGGCATAGGAGACGTTAAAATACCCGCCTTGACGCGCAACCGCTATTAACCTTGAAAGCAGGAATCTGGAAACTCAGTCGCTGCGTGGTATGCAACTGTGAGATTGGATATTCAGAGATTCTTTTGCGCGCCCCGCTTCGGTCGTCCACGTTGCGACATCCCTCTCTCAATAGTATAGGAAACCTCTTTATGACGAACACCGACACCGCAAAATCCCACGGCCATCTTACTGCGCCGCATGGTGGCGAACTGATCGATCTCACACTTGACTCCGAGAATGCCGCTCAACTCAAAGCTCAATCCAGAGATTTCCCTTCCTGGGATTTAACGAGTCGGCAAATCCGCGACCTGGAGCTTCTCATGAGCGGTGGCTTTTCACCGCTCCGGGGCTTCCTGAACCGGAACGATTACGAGCGCGTCTGCCATGAAATGAAATTATGCAGCGGCGTTATTTGGCCGATTCCCATTACCCTCGACGTGCCCGAAGCGTTTGCGAAATCTCTCAAACCTGGCAGCAGCAAAGTCGCGCTGCGCGATTCCGAGGGCGTTATGCTTGCGGTTCTGTATGTGGAGGACGTTTGGAAGCCTGATCGCAAGACCGAGGCGCAAGCTGTTTTTGGAAGTACCAGTATAATGCATCCCGGCGTCGACTATCTTTTAAACAGGGGACATGACTGGTACGTGGGTGGACGAGTGGAAGGTTTGCAACCGCCCACGCATTACGATTTCAGCACTCTTCGGCTAACGCCATCGGAGCTGCGCACGGAGTTCGTGCACCTGGGCTGGCGCCGGATTGTCGGGTTTCAAACGCGCAATCCAATGCATCGTGCCCATGTGGAATTGACGTTTCGAGCCGCGAGCCAGGTCGAAGCCAGCCTTTTAATTCATCCTTCTGTCGGCATGACCCGGCCTGGGGATGTGGACTACTTCACGCGTGTTCGTTGTTACCAACTTCTCACCTCAAAGTATCCGCGAGGCACCGCTAAGCTGGCGTTGTTGCCGCTGGCCATGCGTATGGGCGGACCGCGGGAAGCGGTATGGCACGCAATCATTCGAAAAAATCACGGCTGTTCGCACTTTATTGTTGGTCGCGATCACGCGGGGCCAGGCAACGACGCCGACGGCAAGCCGTTCTACGGACCGTACGAGGCACAAGAGTTATTCCGTAAACACCAAGCCGAGATCGGCGTCGAGATGGTGCCTTTTCAGATGATGGTCTACGTAGAAGATCGGGATAAATATTTTCCTGAAAATGAAGTGCCGCCGAGCTCGCGCGTACTCAATCTATCGGGAACAGAATTGCGGCGACGACTCAACGACGGTCGCGAAATCCCGGCCTGGTTCACGTTTCCTGAAATCGCGCGCGAACTGCGACGGACTTTTCCACCACGGCACAAACAGGGAATGACTGTATTTTTTACCGGCCTTTCCGGTGCGGGTAAATCGACGATCGCCAACGTGCTGATGATAAAACTTCTCGAAATGGGTGGACGGCCGGTGACGCTGCTCGACGGCGATCTTGTGCGGAAACATCTTTCTTCAGAGCTCGGTTTTTCGAAGGAACACCGCGACATTAATATTCGCCGCATTGGCTACGTTGCCTCAGAAATCACGAAGAACGGCGGCATCGCTCTTTGTGCACCGATTGCCCCTTACGATGCCACGCGCAAGGACGTCCGCGAAATGATCGAGCCATTTGGCGGCTTTATCCTGGTGCACCTTTCAACACCCGTCGAAGTGTGCGAACAGCGCGACCGAAAAGGCCTCTATGCGAAAGCACGTGCCGGGATTTTAAAGGAATTTACCGGAATATCGGATCCCTACGAAGAGCCGACTGACGCCGAAGTCACGGTCGATACAGGGGAACTGTCACCCGAGGAGGCCGCGCAGGAGATCATTTTGCATTTGGAACGGGAAGGTTTTGTCGGAATCAACGGCATTACGAGCTAATTCAGATACAAATAGCCGCCAACGGAATGGCCAGACGTGCGTCCCGGGCGCTTAGTTTGATGCTCGGTTCAAACTAGTTCACGATATCCAGATCGTCTTCGTGTTTGTGAATTCGCGGATGCCGGCGGCGCCGAGTTCACGTCCGAATCCCGAACGTTTCACTCCGCCGAATGGCAGACGCGGATCCGAGGCGACCATCGCATTGATAAAGACCATTCCGCTGTCCAGTTCAGATACGAAAAGTTTTTGTTCCTGGCGATCGTTAGTCCACGCGCTGGACCCGAGACCGAATGCAGTATCGTTCGCGAGCTTGATCGCCTCTTCGGCATTGCCCACGCGGAAAACGGATGCGACCGGACCAAATACTTCTTCGCGGTACGCGGGCGATTCTTTTGGAACATCGACAAGAACGGTTGGCTCGTAAAAGAATCCCGGTCCTTCAATGCGATTGCCGCCGGTCAATAGCCTTGCGCCCGCGGCGATTGTTTTTTGAACCTGACCATGCACGCCTTTGAGGATTTGTTCCGTTGCGAGTGGGCCAAGCTCCGTCTGCGGATCCATTGGGTCGCCAATCTTGAGTGCGCGCATACGCTCAACGAATTGTTCGAGAAAACGATCATGAATCTCATCGGCAATGAGGAATCGTTTCGCAGCGATACAGGACTGGCCGGTGTTGATCGTGCGCGCTTTGACTGCAGTGCTCAACGCTGATTCGAAATCTGCGCTTGGCATGACGATGAATGCATCGTTCCCGCCAAGCTCAAGCACAGCCTTTTTGATCTCACGGGCGGCGGTGCTCGCGACAGCCGATCCGGCCTTTTCACTTCCAGTCACGGTTACGGCTTTAACGCGGGGATCCAGAATCAGTTTTTCCACCTGCTCCGGTTCTATGAGCAATGTTTGGAAAATGCCCTCTTCGAATCCTGCACGGCAAAAGATTTCTTCAATCGCCAGCGCGCACTGCGGAACATTCGAAGCATGTTTGAGTAAACCGACGTTGCCCGCTATCAATGCAGGCGCGGCAAACCGAAACACCTGCCAGAAAGGAAAATTCCAAGGCATGATCGCCAGCACGGGCCCGAGCGGTTGATACTGGACGTAACTCTGAGCCGCATCAGTCTGGGCCGGTTCCTCCTCCAAAAATCGTTCGCCGTTCTCTGCATAAAACCGGCAACCGCGCGCACATTTCTCGACTTCCGCCAGCGAATCGCGAAACACTTTGCCCATTTCGAGCGTAATGATCTCCGCGAACTTTTCCTTTTCCTGAAATAGCAGCTCCGCCACCCCCTCCAAAAGCTCTGAGCGCTGAATGAAAGTGGTGCCACGGAATTTTCGGAACGCCGTGTCGGCGCGCGCGAGTCGTTTCTCGATTTCCGCATCCTCTATAGGGGAAAACTCTTTTATCTTTTCGCCTGTTGCCGGGTTGATAGAAGCGATTGCCATTATTCTATCTTACATCGCATTTCGGACTGATGAAATTGGCAGGGACGCCTCGCCGAGCCGTCCATCATTTGCACGCGCGCCCGGTGGTTCGCGCGCTACCGCGCCGCGTCAGATTCGCAATCCTTTGGGAATCAGGACGCGATCAAGCAAATCGAAAAGCCCTTGCACTAGCAGCGCGAGTAGCGCAGCAGGAATGGCGCCTTCCAAGATCGTGACGTGATCGTTCAGGTTCAGACCGCTCAAAATCGGTTCGCCTAAGCCGCCGGCCCCGATCAAGGCTGCTAATGTAGCAGTCCCGATATTAATCACGGCACTGGTCTTAATCCCGGACAGAATGGAACGGGATGCGAGCGGCAAATAAATTTGCCAGAGGCGTGCAATCGGGCTGAGCCCCAGCGCGACCGCGGATTCGCGGAGCGCTCGAGGGATGTCCTGGAGCCCGCTCGCGGTGTTGCGCACAATCGGCAGCAGACCGTAGAGAAACAGTGCTGCGATCGCAGTGCGAACGCTGATACCAAAGAAGGGCAGGGGAACAAGCAAGGCGAGCAAGGCGAGGGACGGGATGGTTTGCACAGCGCCAGTAAAACCAAGAATCATGTGGCCGATCGCTCCGCCGCGGCTAGCCACGATGCCAAGCGGAATGCCGACGATCACCGAAAGCAGTAGCGAAAATCCAGCGAGTTCAAGATGACGAAGCGTCCAGCGCGCGAGCTTCTGCGGAAAGGATTCACCCAGCGCCTTTTTAGAGGTCGCACCTGGCTCAAAATATAAATTTGCCGCTCGCGTGTAATTTTTTGTGCGTTCCGCTTCCGCGTTGAGGCGAATCATGCGCTTTTCATCCAATGTTCCGGCCAGCCGACGTAATACAGCAATTGCATCCGGTTGAATGGACGATCGAAACAAGAACACTGCCTCATATTTTGGGAAGAATTGAAGGTCGTCTTCGAGAACGACGAGATCGTTCTGCTCTATTTTTGCATCGGTCGAGTACGCGTCCTTTACGTCAATCGACCCGTTGGCGAGTGCGCTGTAGCCGAGCGCATGATCGATTCCGATCACATTCTGTTGGGGCAGCGCGTAACGTTCACGTAACGGTCGCCAGCCGTCCTGCCGGTCGAGAAATTCATGCGTCAGCCCGAGTT
>Ga0210120_1000110_pt1 | contig 19298 bp, 14 predicted proteins | sample Goodyear_PhragA__FD_184868 | JGI IMG/M metagenome (GOLD analysis project Ga0210120, IMG submission 184868) | Wetland microbial communities from San Francisco Bay, California, USA, that impact long-term carbon sequestration - Goodyear_PhragA_D2... | ecosystem: Environmental > Aquatic > Marine >... | reverse complement strand
GGCGTGGGAGTCTCAGCAACTACGTTCACCATACCCACCATGTTGCAACACCCGCCATGCGGCGTGCAGTAGTAGGGAAAGTTGCCGGTATTGTTAAATGTTCGGTTGAAGGTCGCTCCCTGGTTGAGAATTCCGGAATCCCAAATCCCATTGGGCGCCCCGGGGATACCCGAGGTGGTGCTATGGAACGTTGCGCCCCAAGTCCATCGTACGGTGTCCCCGGTATGAATCGTTACGGATGACGGGGAGAAAACAAGGGCACCATTCGGGGCTACAGTCACGTTGACGGTCGTAGCGCCCAGCTGCTTTGCGAAAGCAAAGAGGGAAACAATCGTTGCCAGCAGTAGTATCGTACGGAAGGAAGAGGTTCTCATGGTATTCATTATCTATTTGCACTGATGGAAATCACTGGATGCAATTGGAGCTAGCACGTTGCAAGATGCAATAGACCAAACGTAACGCGGTTGTTACTTTTGACGTCTCAGCTGGTCAGGAGCGGGAAACTCAGAGACCGCCGTCTACGAATGCAATGCGTTCGTTTTTGGCGGGTCAGGCCCGTCTGGGCCCTGTTCCACGGCGTGCGGGAACTTTAGTTTCCGAACCGTGGAGGGTATAACCGACATGGCGAACCGTCTGAATCAGCGGCGGTTCGCCGAGCTTTTTTCGAAGCCGACCGATGAACACTTCAACCAACTTGGTGTCGTACTCATGGGTGTGTTCCCAAACCCGTTCGCACAATTCCGTGCGCGTGAATACCCGGCCGGGTTCGCGCATCAGCACCTTCAACAACATTAATTCGCGTGGAGAAAGCTCAATCCGCTGCGTGCCGCGGTGAACATCGTGGGTAGCAAGATCGAAGGTTAGATCGCCGACGCGCAACGAGATTATCGGTTCTTCCGGGTACCGACGCCCAAGCGCCCGCACGCGTGCGACCAACTCACGCATGGCAAATGGTTTCGGTAAATAATCATCGGCTCCGAGTTGCAAACCAGTTACTCGATCATCGACGGCACTGCGTGCAGTCAGCAACAATACGCGACTGGACAGATGTTGTGATTGCAGGCGTCGTAATAGTTCGAAGCCGTCAATTCCAGGCAGTCCAACATCGAGGATAATCAAGTCGAACGCCCTTTTGCTCACTTCGTCCAAAGCGGCTTCGCCACTGTGAACTACTTTTGGATTGTGACCATCTTCAGTCAATGCCGCACCGATTTGCCGCGCCACGGCAGCTTCGTCTTCAACGATTAGAATTTGCACAGTTTGTTTTGAAAAGTGGAGGACTAGAATCGGAGGGTGAACTGGGTGGCCAGCAAGTGATTGTCCTGACCGGGAGTGGTGGTTTCATGCTGAAAGCTGTATTGGAATTTTAGCTGGGCGTGCGTGGTAAAGCGATAGGTGGCGGCGACGTCGATTCTCGCGAGGTCCGGGCTCCAGCGTTCGTTATGACCGTAGCCATCATTAATTGTCCCAAACAGTTGCTGGTTCCACCGAACGGCGCCAAACAACTGTGGCGTAAATTTGTATTTGGCTTCCAGGTAATATGCAAATGTATCCGCGTCTCCCACGTTGGGCACTTGGAAGCGCGCTTCATAAAACTCGGCCCAAACTTGCAGGTGATGCCATGCGAAGCTGACATCCTGACCGAGAACGAATTCTCGAAAATCATCGATACCGGTTCCGGGCGGGAGCGTTGGTTCGGCTTCCTGTCGGAAATATGGGCCTTCGCTGGCTGAAAATCCAAAATTCCAAGCCTCGTTAGGCCGGTAACCTGCGCGTCCGCTGAAAGTCGGATTTTCAAAGCCAGTTTCCGTAATATACCAGGATTCCGGGCGCGAAGAGAGAGAGGCATTCTTCATTTCAACGGCGTAGTCAAAGCGGCCCAGCCGTCCGGAGACCGACGCGCCCGTGGCGTAACTCGGTCCCCAGATGACCGGATTGAACGCGTACTTTCCCTCGTGGTAAGGTGCGTAGATAAAATAGCCGGGGGAATAGGGTGCGTATTTGTCCTGAATGGCAGTGACATTCTCGTAAACCAGCGGCGCGTTAATAAATGGATTTTCCCAGGATAAATGCCGTGGAACCCAATTGCCGACCACCGTGGCGAATTTGCCGGCTTGCAATGTGAAGCGGCCGTCGTGCCATGGCGTAATCCGTAAGGCATACTCATCCAGACGAATTTCGGCGCCGTGATCACTGGGATCGAATCCTCGGTCCACTCGGGCTTGGGCGAAGAAATATCCATGCTCGCCGAGTTGCGCATCCAAAAACAGCGTCAGACGTGGATTGAAGAGATTGTCAGTACTTGAATCAATCAGACCGGGCGCCGGTTGTTGGAAATTGTAAAATTCAAGATCGAATGTGCCACTCAATCGAGCACGAAGATCGTCTTGAAAGGCGGACATCGTCAACGTGTTGTCTAAGCGGTCGAGAGTATCGTCAATGTTGAAAGCACACGCTGAACAGGCGAAAACGCACAGGCTGATAGCGTGCAACTTCATGTATTTGCATTAACACCGTTCGCGGTGAAAAAGCGCACTTCAAACTCCGTCCAATCATTTTCCGAACGCACCAGGCGCAGTTCGCCTCCGTGTAGTCTGGTCAGTTCGCGCGCCAGGTTCAAACCAATGCCGTGACCTGACGTGGCAGAGGGAGTCGAGCGGTGATGAAACCGTTCGAAAATGTTTTCGTCCGCGGAAATGGTACGGCCAGTATTCCCGATCGTGAGCACGACGTCGCGGCCATTGCCGCGCACACTGACTCGGATTCTTCCACCGGGACGATTGTACTTTCGCGCGTTTTCCAACAGATTTTGCACGATCAACGAAGTGTATCGCTTTTCGCCGGCCACAAAGAGACCGGGTGGAAATTTCTTTTCAATCTTTACGTCCGGCGAATCGGGCAGCGCAGCAAGGTCGTCCAACCATTCCTCAACGAGTTGGCTAAGATCCACCGGGGCAGACGCGATTTGGAGATGGCCGGCGTCCACCCGAGACAACAGGAGCAAGTCATCAATTACACCGGTCAACCGATGGGTTTGATGCAGCAGCGCGGACAATTGCTCGTAAATTGCGGGCTGAAACCCTTCACGTTCCAGGAGCGACTCGAGTCCTACGCGCAGGACAGTGACCGGACTTTTCAGCTGGTGCGACGCATCGGCCGAATATCTTGTAGATCGTTCCAGCTCCTCGGTGGTGGATGCCAGGGCAGCCTCGGCGCGTTCTCGTTCCGCGCGATTCTCTGCAGAATCGAGGGCCAGTTCTTTAACTGGAGCCGAAAAGCGGAGCGCGGCAAAATGGCTTGCTACAAAACCGCCTAACAAAAGAAGCAGACCTCCGCCGGCGATCTGCCATCGGAGTCGGTTCAACTGGGCTGCCCAGGAGGCTAGTGGATAAACGCAAACCTGGTACGCGGGTGGAAAGACCGAGCCCGAGTTTAGCAGTTTATAAAACAAAAGATGAGGCGCGCCAGCGATCTCGACCCGGAAATAATTTTGTTCTGACTCAGAATTAGCGAGCGCGCTTCCTATTTTCTCATTCAGAGAAGTTCGCGCTAAGGGCGGGAGTGCCGGAAGATACAGGTGGCCATCTACCCAAATACCGCTCTGCATTCCTGTGTGTTCGTCTTCCACTTCGAGTGGCTTGAAGCCGATCACGAGTGCGGAAACCAAATCTCCCGTGTCAGTCGAGAAGATCGGCACGGCTATCACTTCCTGGATCTGATCTGCGGATTGGATGTACCCGATTTGTTGGGTGAGCGGCAACTTTTTCAGCGAAAGCTGGGCTTCTGTGGCCGCGTCAAGTTCGCCCACATCGGAAGGGTCCGGCGGCTCGATCACTGCGCCGGTGCTATCGAGAAAGCGATAAAATCCGGCGTGGAAAGATCGTGTCGCTTGCTCCGGCGGTGGTTCCTCACCTTCCATCAAGTTACGCAGCTCGTCCTTTGCGCTCGGATAAAGTAGATCGATGGCATCGTCCTCGATGGCGGCATGAATCCGCGGTTTCGCCGCAAGGGTGTTGCAGCGATCGGCGAGCGTTGCGTGACGCAGTTCCTCCAGTTTGTCCACCGAAGAAAGCTCGCTCTTAAACGTCTGTTGCAAATTTCGCTCCGCGTCGGCCGTGACTCTGCGCTGTGCAAGGTAAAAGCCGAGGGCGGTTAATGCTGCTATAATGACCATGATTGCGGTGAACAAGCGGCGGCGAAAGCTCGCCACTTCTCGGTTCCTCGCTTCATCTGCGGATCTCATGGGAAATTCACGTGCAGCATTTGGCCGTCCTTTAGGTCTACTGGTTTTTCCCGCGTAGTTCGGCTATCGATCCATGCCTTCAGCGTATAGTGCCCTGAGGGAAGGTTCTCCAATCGAAATCGACCAGCAGTGTCAGTCATCACAAAATATGGCGTCTTTAATACCAGGATCAGTCCGCGCATGTGTTCGTGAATGTCGCAGCGCAGCGTTACCAGACCCGGTTTATCGAAAACGACAGACGGAATGGGCCGCTCCTCCGGACGATAACGGCCCAGATCGAATCGCTTCGTAGGCGAATAAGAAAAGATGTTATGATAAGTGTCGTCGAGATTTGGAAACGTAACCCTGGTTCCCACCTCTATCGGCAGGAGCGCAGGAAGAAATGTTAAATCTTTTTGCGCAACCTGTTTCGTTGGCAACGAAGCTGGTCGCGGGAACTTGCCATCGAGATAGACCACCGCCAGCGGCGGTTGCGTCGAGAGAACTCCGCTTTTAGTGACTATCTCGTAGCGTTTAGCTTGAACAGGGGGTGAATGCGACTTCGGAAGTTCAACGCGTCCTTGCACGACTGCGCCCGCAAAAAGCGAAGCGGGAAACACGAAGAAAATCGCGTTTAGGCACAACAGTCCGAGCCAGCGCATTTTCCTTCTAGTCTAACAGGTCTTTAGCAGAACGAAAACCGCCGGAACTCTGCGCGGCTCACTCGAGCTCTGCGCTACGACCCGGTTTAGCTGCTGCCATGGCTGGCAAGGTGAAAAAAATTGTGGCGACCAAACTCCAGAAAATTCCAATGGCGCAGGTAACACCGAGGCTGGTGAGTGCCGGGTTTCGCGCAAGAGCAAGCGAACCGAAGCCGCTGATGGCCGTCAGGCCTGCGAGCAAAACAGGTTTCACCACGCCGGCCACGTCATGTTCCGCGTCACGCGTTTTTTGCCAGACCAGCACAACGTAGATTCCGTAGTCCACCCCGATGGCCAGCACCAGACGAAACGAGAGCACATTGAGCAAATTTAAATGGATATGGAAGAGTTTCATCGAGGCGATCATCGCGCCGATACCGAAGGCGAGGGTGATCACCTGAATGGACCAGAGCCGCAGGTCGCGATACAAAATAGCCAACAGCGACAGGTCGAACATCGCCATTAGCGCGCTGATCAAGAGAAGTTGATGGTGGGACCACGGCTGAAGATCGGCCAGCACATAAGTCCAGCCGGTGAGAACCATGGGAACGCCGGCCACCGGCAGATCGCGTTTCAATTCGTCGCTTTGCACGTTCGTTGCCAGCCTTTGATTTGTCGTGACAAATCCAGTCGTTAGCATTGGGTCCCGCCCGAAATAACGGTCGATTAAAAACCACCAACTGGATGATTGCGGTAATTGTGTCCGCCAATTTGGCAATCGAGTGTTCGGATCAGCCATGCGTTGCAAATCGTCCAGCAGCGCGAACGCTGGAGCGAACGCTTCCACGCTGAATCCCTCGCTCTCTAGAGTTTGGCTCAACGTGTCGCGCGCCGCCTGAAAGTTAACTGCGCGCAAACGGTTGCGATTTTGTTCCATCCAGATCGGGGACGGACACAGTGCCGCCGGCGTGGAGAATCCCTTGATCCTGCCTGCTTCCCGGAGCTCTCGCCAATGCGCAGAAAGCTTTTGCCAGTAGTCATGCAATTCCTGCGGGTTTGTGGCACGAACGATCGCCAGAACCGGTTCCCAGCGGATCGGCATTTTGTTCATGATGGTATCGAGCGCCTGACCGGCCCGAATGTTTTTCGGCTGGAGTGAACGCGTGCTGGCCTCGAACTGGAGTGGGGGAACAGGTGAAAAGCCGATGGCGGTCAGCAATAAGAAGATCGCGCTTGAAATAATGAGTACGGGCGCAGGTTTACACACTGTTGAGCGGACATATTTTCGAACAACATCGAACAACCAGTCGTGGCCAGCGGCGACGTATTGCTTGCGAACGAAAAGAAACAAAATCGAGCACATGAACAGGCCGGCTACAAAAATACCGATGGCTATGAGCACGCCGAGCTGGGAAAAGCTCATTGCGCCGCTAAGCACCAGAGCGAGAAATCCCACCGCCGTCGTGAGCGCACCAAAGAATATGGCGCGTCCAAGCTTTGCCACCGAGGTGGCGATGCCTTGCTGATGCGATTCGCCGTCAGCCCGCGCCTGGTCATAGCGTCCGATGGTCAGAATGGCGAAATCGACTCCCAGCCCCACCAGAATGGCGCAAAAGCCGACGCTGATCATGCTCAGTCGTCCGAAAAGAAGCTGGCCAGCCGTGAGCGCTACGAGACAGGAGAGAAGAAGGCACAACGCCATCCCCAGAAGAGGCAGCCATCGCCGGAATCCGACAAAGAAAATTGTGCCCACCAGTACGACGGAACCAAGCAACGTCGCCACGACGTCGTAGCGCATGCTCAGTGAGATCTCGGACACAAACGCAGACCGGCCGGTCACGAGAATTTGCAGTGGCCGGCCGCCGTCCCAGCCTTCGTCTGCGGTCTTGCGAAATTCATTTACCCGTCGCATCAGACGCTGGCATTCAAACGCGCTGACGGAAGTTTGGTTCGTCACCACCAGAAAAATTCGCATCGTGCGATCTGGCGAGGTGAGGGGTTGTTCCTGTTCAATCGCGGTGCTTTGAGCAAAAGGCTTCAGCGCGGGCGCGATCAGACCAAGAGGATCGAACGACAGCTCGAACTGCGGCCGTGGCGAGCCCGCCTCGATCTGTTGACGAAGTCGCTGAAGGCGCTCACGAATTTTGTCCGGTTGTAAAATCGACATCGCATTGTCAAAGGCGCTGGGTTCCAGATTCAGAAGCAGCGGGACTGCGATTGATTGAAGGTCGCGAATGCCTTCGGGTGTGGCCATGGGCGAACCGGCGAGCACACGTTCGCACCACGGTTGCTGGCGCAGGCGTTCTGCGAACACTGGCGCGAATTCCTCCAGCTTCTCGATATCCTGCGGATCGCTCACTAGGGCGAACGTGAGCTCACGCGTTTGCTCAAAATCGTGATCGTAGATTTTCAGCCCTTGCACTGATGAAAATCTTCCCGGCAAAACATTGAAAATTTCGGAGTCCAGTCGCAACGACGTCGCAAGAATCGCGATGCACGCAATGCTCAGCGCAGTCAGGCCGAGCCAGACCAACGCGGGACGCCGGGTAACGGTTTGGGCAATGAAGTCGCTGATCCGCATGAGCAGCGCTAGTGTTCTGCAACCATAGCTGCTTTACAATGGCGTAGCCCTCCCTCATTAACAGCGTGGTGTCAGTCCGGTGCATATCGCCTCGAGCTAGTCATGCCGTTTGGACGCGGATGTTGCATTAGATGTGAGGCGGTTGTAGCCGGGGCGTTGACCCCGGCGGCACTATGCGTGGCAAAGCGCCCACCAAGCCGAGGTCACCGCCCTCGGCTACAACAAAGCCGTAACGCGAAAATTCTGTTCGCGATCTTCGCGCTCAAAACATCGCTTAACACAAGATCGGCGATTTAAACGGCTTGCCTGGATTGCGTGCGATCACCGGCCTGAAGGTCGGTATCAATCAGAACCGGAATAAAAACATCTCATCGCCGGCCGTGTACCGCAGCGTCTTACGATCCGGGGCGCTGAGAAATTGCTCGCGCAATCCGAGCCAGCCGCGCAGTTGCGGCGGGGCTTGCGCTATGGGGCCAGACCAGCTTTGACCCGTGAATACTGCTTTCATTTCGGCAAAGGTCGCGTCCTCTCGCAAAGACAACAATGTGATCCCCGGACCTTTCGAAACCGTTAACTCAAAATCGCCCGTCTTCGAAAAACGCACTACCGCATCGCCGATCAGAGTTGTGCTCGGCGTTCGATACATGAGCTGACCGGTTTTCGTCTGCCATGCCGCAGTTGGCTGGGGGAATTGATGGTGTGAAATAGTCGCACAGTTTGTTAGGCAAAGTGCGCTAACGAGCAGAAAAGTTGTAGCCACGGCCCTGCGGGCCGTAACAATGCTCATGGAACTACGCCGGCTGGTTGAGTGGACCCTGGCGGTTGTTGTTCATTCTTTGGCACCAGCGTAAGCCTCGGCGCGATTGGATGATGGCGTTGAAGCCAAACCAGAAAATAAAATACCCACATTCGCCAGCGAATCGGGAAACTGTTGCCTACATTTCCGCCAAGCACCGCGTTCACTGCTGGTGCAAGACCCAGCACGCTGCGCGGCGCTAGAAAAACTTCGATGAACTCTTTTGTGTACCAGGCATTGACGAATCGAAGGTAAACGTCCATTGCGCGATTCACCGATCGTTCGTATTGCGCAAACACGCGCTTGGCCTTCCCCGGGTGGTCGAGCACTTCGGTCACGGCATCGGCGCATTTTTCTCCGCTGAACACCGCCAGGAAAACGCCGCTGCTAAAAATCGGATCAATAAACCCGGCGGCATCGCCTGTAAGCAACCAGCGGTCGCCGTACAATTGGGCGCTCCGGTAGGAAAAGTCCGCTTCCATATAGACTTTCGAGACGCGCCTGCTGTTTTCCATCCGTTTGGCGATTGTTGGCTGTTGCGCCAGCGCCTGCTCCAGAAATTCTTCGGTGCCGAGTTTCGACTTGCGAAACGCTTCGCTGTCGAGAACCACTCCGACGCTGGTTCGGTCGCCGGCAAGAGGAATTAACCAGAACCAGCGATCCTCGGCACGAAGTAGAACGGTCAGTGTTCCGTCGATTCCTTCTGCGCGCCAGACACCATCGTAATGCGCGAAGATGGATAGCTTCTGCAGATGATCGTACGTCTTCTTGATTTTGAATTGCCTGCCAAGAACCGAGGTGCGTCCACTGGCATCGACGACGTACCGCGCCTGAATCGATTGAGGCGAACCATTAAAATTGACCGTCAACTCGACGCGGTCATTGGAGAATTCCACGCCATTGACCGGAGTTCCTTCGTGCACCTCCGCGCCGGATTCGGCTGCGTGATCGAGCAGAACCTTGTCGAAATCAGCGCGTGTGACCTGGTAAGCGTGATCGGTTTGCGAGCGAAAGCCGTCCTTGAAGTAAAACTTGGTTCCCGTATCGGAACAGGCGCCGATGATTTCGCCTCCATATTTCTTTTGGAACCCGGCGCGCAGAAATTTTTCATGCAGGTCGAGCCGGGCAAACGCTTTCATGCTGAAGGGCAACAGTGACTCGCCAATGTGAAAGCGCGGAAACTTTTCGCGTTCGAAAACAATCACCCGCCGGCCGGCACGAGAGAGCAGGGCCGCGGCGGTGCTGCCGGCCGGTCCACCTCCAACGATCGCGACATCGTACCTGTTGCTGTTCATCCCCTGTAGAGCTTACCAAATTGTTGGGATTTTGGTAGAAACCATCTCCCAAGCAGTAGTGTCATGTTGAGCGAAGCGAAACATCTCTGGTTTCTTTCTATCGATCCATGAAAATCTGAGATTCTTCGCTTCGCTCAGAATGACAATTAACCGGACATCCATGTAATCCGTGTTACGTAGCACCTCCTCGCAAGTTTGTGCTAACTTTGCGTTTACGGGATGAAGTTGATCGATCGATTTATTAGCCGCGAACTGATCGTGAACGTTTTGTTCGCCATCGCGGTGCTGAGCCTGGTTCTTGTGGTCGGGAATATTTTTCGAAAGCTGCTGCCGCTGCTGGTCAATCACGATGTGCCGATGGAATATTTGATCACGTTCATTGCGTATGTGCTGCCGTTTTCGCTCATCTTCACCATTCCGTGGGGCTTATTGACGGCGATTCTGCTCGTATTCGGCCGGCTCTCGGCGGACAACGAGTTGATCGCCTTGCGCGCCAACGGCGTCAGTATCACGCGGATTTCTGTTCCGCTTGCGGGCATCGCGCTTGGTTGCACTCTGATTTGTCTCTGGCTCAATGTGCAGGCCGCGCCGGCCGCGCAGGAGAGATTGCGCAGCACTATTTTCGATCTGGCAACGCGCAATCCCATGGCGCTTTTTGGAAGCGATCAGGTCATCGATCAGTTTCCCGGCCGGAGGATCTACGTCGGCAAAAAGGAAGGGAACAAACTCGAGAACATTACCGTCTTCGAAATGAACGACAAAGCGCTGCCGGTAAAGGTTACCTATGCGCGGAGCGGTATGCTCGAGACGGATTTGGCCAACAAACAAATCCTGATGCACCTGTATGCGGCGCGCTACCAGGAACGCGACCCCAAGCACCCGTTAGACCTGCATAAGATACGCGATGGCATCAATATGAAGGAAGGAACATTGCCGATAAGTCTCGAAGAGCTTTACGATAGAGAAAAGAAACGGCCCAGCCGTTCCGCGTTATCGATCCAGCAATTACTGGATCAATTGAAAAGTGAAAACAAACGGGAACAGAGCGCCAGCCGAACAGAGATCAACAAACGTTTTTCCTTTCCATTCGCCTGCGTTGCGTTCGCCATCATTGGTGTGCCCCTCGGTGTCACGGCGCATCGACGTGAGACTTCAATCGGCTTTGCCATGGGTTTAATCGTCGCCACAACCTATTTTCTGTTCGTTATTATCGGCGATACATTGCGCGGAAATCCGCACGCACATCCAGAGTTGCTGGTCTGGTTTCCGAATGTTCTGTTCATCGTGCTAGGCGCCTTTCTGTTTCGTCGTCTCGCGCGCCAATAATTCTCTCGAGCCTCGTCCCGTCGAGTCCGCATGGTCAGCTGCAGTGCGACTGGACGCCAAATACGTTGATCGGCTAGGATCGCAGCGCTGCCGCGAAGCTGTATGATCGAGCGCCTCTTCAGATTATCGGAGAACAAAACCGATGCGCGCACAGAAGCGCTGGCCGGTGTGACCACGTTTCTCACGATGGCTTACATCATTGTGGTCCAGCCCGCGGTGCTCTCGGGAAAAATGTTTGGCATCGATACGGGCCTCGATTTCGGTGCAGTAACAACGGCAACCTGTCTCTCCGCGGCGCTGGCAACGGCGATCATGGCGATCTATGCGCGTTACCCCATCGCGCAGGCACCCGGGATGGGTGAAAACTTCTTTTTTGTTTTCTCAGCGATTCCAGCAGCCGCCGCAGCGGGCTTCGCTAATGGGTGGCAGGTTGCGCTCGGCGCAGTGTTCGTTTCTGGCGTGCTGTTTTTGATCTTGTCGCTGATCGGGTTGCGGGAACTTATTTTTGATTCAATTAGCCCAAGCCTGAAAAACGGGATCGCCGCAGGGATCGGCCTGTTCATTGCATTCATCGGATTGCAACAGGCCGGTGTGATCGTGAAAGATCCTGCCACGGCCGTTCGGCTAAATCCACACTTCGGATCGCCCGATTTGATTGTGTTCTTCGTCGGTGTGCTGGCGACGGCGGTCCTGCATGCGCGGCGCGTCCGGGGCTCGATTCTGTGGGGCATCGTCATCGCGACACTGCTCGCATGTCTGCTCAAGCTTGTATTGCCGCACATGCCATCGGAAATTGCCGCGGCGCCTGTGGTGAACGAATCGATGCTCGCCACGCGCTTCGAATTTACACAAGCGATTGTGGCGCTGCCGCCGTCGCTTGGGCCGACTTTTCTGAAGATGGACGTCGGACATGCTCTGACGCCGGCGATGTTGCCGTTTGTCTTCGTTTTTCTTTTCATGTTCACATTCGATGCAATCGGCACCCTGATTGGTGTAAGCGAGCAGGCCGGATTCATGCGTGAAAACAAATTGCCGCGCGCGAAACAGGCCATGGTCTCGGATGCGATTGGAACGGTGGCAGGCGCAGCGCTGGGCACCAGCACCGTTACCAGTTTTATCGAGAGCGCCGCCGGTGTGGAAGCGGGAGGACGAACAGGCCTAACGGGTCTGGTGGTTGCCGCGCTCTTCCTGGTTGCGCTGTTTTTTAGTCCGTTGATTGCGATGATCGGCGCGTATCCACCGATTACTGCGCCGGCGCTGACGATCGTCGGCGCCATGATGATGCAAAATGTATCGAAGGTTGACTGGAAGGATTACACTGAATCGATCCCGGCCTTTCTGATAATCGTTTGCATTCCGTTGTCGTACTCGATCGCCGACGGTCTGGCGCTTGGATTCATCAGCTATGCCGTCATCAAAGCGTTTAGCGGTCGCGCACGCGAGATCAGCTGGCTCACTCATCAGCTATGCCGTCATCAAAGCGTTTAGCAGTCGCGCACGCGAGATCAGCTGGCTCACGTACGTGCTTGCGCTTGTGCTGCTATTGTATTTCGCGTTTGTCCGGAGCCGAATGGGTTAGAATTCAGGCTTCCTCAGGTTCCGGCGCGAGCGGCAAGGAAGGTCTGGCGGCGGATTTAGCGGCTCGACGCTCGAAGGCGGGAATGCGCAGACCAAGCGCATCCCACAGGTAAACAGCAACGCAAGCCAGTACCAGGACCGACGCGTACGGCCGAATGGCGTCAAGCACATCAATCACCCGTAGCGTCGCGGGAAGTTTTTTATCGACCAGCATAACGTCGGCGATCATTGCCGTGCTCGCGGCTGAAATAATGAAATGAATGATACTCAAACGCACGCTAACTCCCAGCGCGACAGCGCTAACGACCGCGCCCCACATGAGATAACGCTCGTGCATCTGACCAAGGAGCGCGAACATCAGCAACCACGGTGTCGCGATGGCGATCAACACGCGCGGGTCGCGATTGCGCAGATGTCGTGCCGCCCCGCTAGCGCACAACGCCAGCATGCCGAGGTACACCAGACGCAGTGCCCATTGCAAAGTAAGATGCAAATGCAGTGTCCCCAAGTGCGCTGATAAGAGAGAATCTTTCAATGACCAGCCATGATCAGAGAGCAGTGATGCCAGGTTGTAGCATGAGCTGATGAACAGGTATGGATAATGTTCACTGCCGTAGATAAAACCGATTTCCAACCACGTAAAACTGCCGCCAGCGAAGGCGCCAATGAGGAACATGGCGCATCCGACAACTCCACCGAGCCATGCTGCTCGATACGGCAATTTATAATGCCAGACCAGGAAACAGGTGAGGGCAGCGATAGCGGCGATGGCAATCCAGGCCGCGGAACTACGCAACAGCCACGGTGAAACGATCAACGCCGATGTTGCCGTGAAGCCGGCGACCATGCGGAGTGTCGGGAGCCATTGCTTTTGCAAGAGCGGCCAAAGAAGAAAAAAGGGGGCGACCAGCAGTAATTGCCCTTTAAACATGGCGCCCGCAGCAAGAAAACAGCCACACGTGAACCAGCGATTTTTCACGACTGCGAGCGCGGCAAAAAGATAAAACGGCAGGATTCGCGCGTCCCATTGCGGCCAGCCGTGTGAGTCGAGGATCATCGACGGTTCAAGCCAGGCCACGCTCGCAGCCACCAGCCCATAAATGGAAGCGCGATCTTTGAGTGTGAAACCGCTCACCGGACTCGACTTGCTTGCCGCCGACCAGCGGCGCAGGCATGTGCGAACCAGGAAAAATATCGCCACTGCAGAAAGCAGTTCGCACACGATATTAATTTTCAACAACGGATTGACGAGCTTTGGGTGTCCGACATCAAGACCGGGAAATTGGTCGTGCACTTGTTTGGCCCAGATTGCCATGAGCAGGAGTCGCAGCGGCGGATAATCGAGGTGGTAAGCCTTCTCGTACGCTTCGTCTTTTACGCGGTCGTAGAGCCCAACATAACCACGCAAGAATCCTGCCCACGAGTTGGCAGTCGCTTCGTCGGGCGATAATCGGCGCGCTTCTTTCAACGTCTGGTTCCCCCAGTAAAGAGCGTTGACGACGTCGTGCTGATAACGCACGTGCCTTGTGTTTTCGCCGACCCAGCGGCGCAACTGAATCCCACCTACGAAAATCGCGGCAATTAACAGTCCCGCGAAGACGGCCACCATCAACTTACGAACTCGAGCAGAACGAAGTTGGGGATCAAAGAGTGGTTGCGAGATCATTCCCCAAGAAAAAACCAGAAACCCGTTCGACAGTTCTTACCAGTTTGCGTTCGAAACTGTGTTTAGCTTATTCGCGGCTCCCCTGAGCGGTGGCCGCATCAATTGACAAAAGCATCGCCGCACTATCCGCACTCGCGGGGCGTCCGCAATTGGAAGCGCATTTTTATTGCGGCGTCGTCTTGCATCCCTGGCGGATAACTGAGCGCGTCGGAAGACTTTCGCCGCCGCTTTACATCGCCATACCGATGCGAACTCCGAGCGCGGTCGGAACTTTAATGCCGCCCAGGACCATTGTTTCGATTATCGGGTCAGCCTATAGACAACAGTGTGCACGGCTCTTCTTGTGCCTTTCACTACGCTGTGCCCGACGTTCTTCGCTGTGATCGCCGTGCTTTTCGCTACGTTCCTCGCTGTTCGGACAGGCCCCGCTTGAACGCTGCCAACGCAAACAGCGAACGCGAGAATGAGTGAAAACAACGCTTTCATCATACTTAAAGTATCGTAACAACAATGCCGTATGCGTCTGCCGGCAGAGATATGACCGGATTGGCATTTGCCTCAAGCCAATCGTGCGCGAAGATATGCACTCCCGGTTTCCAGTAGGTATTCCAGCGTAGCTCAGTGGTAGAGCGGTCGGCTGTTAACCGATTGGTCGTAGGTTCGAATCCTACCGCTGGAGCCATTTTTTAAACTGCTTGGGTAGAGCAGTTTCTCCAGCTGGCACGAACGGAAAACCGAGAAATGCCAGAAGCGGTCGAAAAACGAATGCTAGAATGTTTCGTTACCTCGCTTTCGCCATGGCCTCAGTCAATCTCACCCGGGCTGCTTGCAATCGCCGCATCATCACTTCGCTCATACGTTTGAACAGCTCATAACCCAGAGCGGGATCTGCTTCGCAGTATTCCCGCAATATCGTTCCATAAAAAAAGATAGCTGTGGTTGGCTCGATGGCGCGAGCATCGAAGTGCCATATGTAGGGCGGAAAAATCCACGACCAACCCAGCAAATCCCCAGCACCGACCTCGTCAATTTTAACAACGCCATCCCCGGTTGACGATTCAAGCGCTACTTTTCCGCGGGTAATTAAATAAAATCGGTTCGCGGTTTCGCCTTTGCGAAAAATGACCTGACCGGCTTTGAACTCCGAACGCATTGCGCAATCAGCGAGTAACCGAATATGCGCCGTGCTGAGATCTATCAGAAAAGGTTGCGCCACAACCTGCGCTTCGAGTTCAGCCCGGTTCACTCCGACGACATGCATTTCGTCTTCAATCATTCCCATTTCACCTTCCGCGACGCGCGTCGTCGACCTGATGCAGTTCGTCGTTTCATCTGCAATAACTCGGAAATTATAAGTGTACGGCTCTTCGTCCTTTAGTAAAGCCAGCCGGTAAAACCATGGCGTGATCGCGACCTTCAAAACGCCGTCGTGACGCGAGCCGAGGAGATCGTAAGCTTCGACGATTTGATCAAGCTTGAATCTGTGCGTAAGCAGCAGCGTCGGGTCGAACCGCTTCGCCTGCACGATCGACATCAACCGTCGCCTGCGCTCTTTACCTCCAAGGCAAAGGCCTGTCACAATTTTGTAATCGGCAATGCCCAGCAGCGAATTACGAAAAACTGCCAGCAAAATTGCAGCGAAAAGTTCGCGCGAGTAGCTGACGAGTTTGCTTGATTACCCGTGTAAACTGCGTTTGAACCGCTTCAAACGGAGGCGAAGGAACGACAAAATCCTACCGCTGGAGCCACTCTCCAGAAACCTGCCCCCGCTGTTTCGAAATACATTTTTCGGTTTGATTTCGTGGTCGCAATCAGCATACTAAAAACGCGGGGTGGAGCAGCCTGGTAGCTCGTCAGGCTCATAACCTGAAGGTCGCTGGTTCAAATCCAGCCCCCGCAACCAATTTTTCTGCTCATAATCCCGCCTCCGAGGCGGGATCGCTGGTTCAAATCCAGCCCCCGCAACCAATTTTTGTGGCGAAATGGCAAGCGCTTATCGCGTTTACGTTCTCGAAAACCGCGAAGGCAAATTTTACGTTGGTCTGTCTGGGAGATGTGGAGCAAAGGGTAAAACAACACAACGCCGGCCAATCTCGTTGGACAAAGACGCGCGGTCCCTGGGGGCTTGTTTGGCAAAGTGATGCGTCATCCCTTTCAGAGGCGCGAAAGCTGGAAAGGCGCTTAAAGCGACAGAAAGGCGGCCAAGGATTGTTTCATCTTATTGGAGTTCGGCGGTCCCCGGGCTCATAATCCCGCCTCCGAGGCGGGATCGCTGGTTCAAATCCAGCCCCCGCAACCAATTTTCTGGCCAAATGGCAAGCGCTTATCGCGTTTACGTTCTCGAAAACCGCGAAGGCAAATTTTACGTTGGTCTGTCTGGAGATGTGGAGCAAAGGGTAAAACAACACAACGCTGGACAATCTCGTTGGACAAAGGCGCGCGGTCCATGGGGGCTTGTTTGGCAAAGTGATGCGTCATCCCTTTCAGAGGCGCGAAAGCTTGAAAGCCGCTTAAAGCGACAGAAAGGCGGCCAAGGACGCTCTACAATTGTGTGACGCTCTATTGTGCGATGCGTGCTAATTAGCGTTCGTCACAACTTGTGTAGCCGATCTGCTCGTCTCAAGTTTCGCGGTGACCTGCCGAATTTGCGCGGCTTGCTCTTTAAGTTCGGCAACCACGGTTTGGATCTCTTTCTTTAATTGGACGATGGTCGCTTTCTCTTGCTGCACCTGGCGATGTTCTTTGAGAAACTCGTTTAGCAGCATGGCGTTGATCGCGTTATATCGCACGCTCTCGATTTGGCCCTGTTTATTGCAAACGGTCAGGTTCGGATCGACCTCGGCCACGTCCTCAGCAATCAAGCCAAAGTCGAGGACCTGATTTCGATCGATCTCTTTCTTGTAGTGATACGTGACCGGTTTGAGCCGATAGAGCGTTTCGCTGGCGTTCTCCATCGGTTTAATGTCTTCCTTGTAACGGCGTGAGCAACTCAAGTGCCCCAGCAAACCGGTCGTTAAGTCCACCGTTACAGTGTCGGTGCCGCCGCCGCTTACTGTGGTGGTCTCGATATTGCGGATATAGGTGTGATTATTTTCGCTAGCTTGCCCGGTCACGTTTGCTCCAATGTAAACGTTGCCATCTCCTGAAGTGAGATCGAACCCTGCCGCCTCACCGCTTGCTGTGTTGCCACCGCCGATTGCGAGATTAGTCAAGGCTGCAGCGCCGAAAGCACTGTTGAGCAGGCTGCTGGTGTTGTTAGCGAGCGCTCCAGTGCCAAAAGCAGTGTTACCGCCGCCGACGGTATTGCTTAAAAGCGCAAGATAACCCATCGCAGTGTTGCTGGCGCCGGTGGTATTACTCTCCAGCGCCATACCACCCATCGCAGTGTTGTTGGATCCGGAAATGTTGGCGAGGAGAGCGCTGTCGCCAAAGGCGTTGTTGGAAGTTCCGTTCTGGTCATTGTAAAGCGCAAAGCCGCCGACAGCATTGTTATAAGATCCGGTCTGGTGACTGTGCAGCGCTCCGAAACCGAAGGCGTTATTCTCGAAGCCATCCGTGTTGTTAAGGAGCGAAGCAGCACCGACCGCCGTATTGTTGCTGCCAGTGTCGTTATAGACCATCGCGTCTGTTCCAACGGCGGTGTTCTGTGTGCCCATGGTGTTGAGCAAAAGTGCCGCCGCGCCGACTGCCGTATTTGAATCCGCATTATTGAGCACCAGCGCTCCACCGCCAACGCCGGTATTGAAACTGCCTGTGGTATTCCCAAAGAGTGAATACCAACCGACTCCTGTGTTTCCCGCACCGGTCGTGAGGGAGTTCAGCGCACTGCACCCTTCGGCGGTTGTGTAATTGGGATAGCACCCGTCCGACGGGGGACTGACGGCTTGCGTTTTTGGCAAAAACGCAAAGGAGAAGAGCACCAGTGCGATCAGAGGCGGTGAAGTTGTTGGTTTGCGTCGAATCAGTTGATTCATGGTGATTCCTTTCTTGCCCGTCCGTTTTGATTTCGTGATCGCGGAACCGAAAGACGCGAAGAACTGAGGGGCTAAAGGTCCTCCGGATCATTTCGGATCCGAGTTCGGCTGCATGCCGATGGATGCAGTTTGGAACAGCCTTGACAGCGTTGGCAAGAAAAAACGGTTGCCGGCGCGACCGAGGGTCAGTTCGATTCCAGCGATTTTGTCGGGCGCCGAATCAGACGCCGATTCCGATTACGGGCCAGTCAAAGGCCTAAAAAGCAGACGTCAAATTAGACCGCTGTTTCGGGCAGCGCCTGGCGGCCCGAAACAGGTAAAACGCAAAAATGATTGTGTGAATCCCAGCCGTTAGGGATTGTTCACTACTTGCGGCGCTGCTTTGGTCGTCTGGACTTGCGCGCTGACTTTCTGGATTTGCGCGGCTTGCTCTTTCACGGTTGAGGTGAGAGCGGCAATTTCTTTTTTTAATTCCTGGACCGTCGCGTGCTCTTTAAGGAATTCATTGAGCAGCATGGCATTGACCGCTTCGTAACGGACCGTTTGCGGTTTTCCTTCCTTATCAGGACTCACCAGGTCGGGGCTGATCTTGGCCACCTCCTCAGCAATCAATCCGAAAGAGAGCTTGTGCGAAGGATCGACCTGTTGCTTGTAACGAAACGTGACCGGCTTCAGCTCGTAGAGCGCTTCGCTGGTTTTGGCCATCGGCGTGATCTCCTCTTTGTAACGACGCGACGACATGAGCGTGCCAAGGTGACCGTCCGAACCGACGTACACGATCCGGTCACTCACAACAGTGTCGTAGATGCCGCCGATGTAGGTATTTTCGTAAGCCGTTCCGCTGGCCGCAATCCCGCCGATGGAGATCACATTAGTATCGCCGGGGAAACCGGAATCGCCGATATAGATATTGTTGCTGCCGATACCCGGGTCGATACCTGCGCCAGAGCCCAACGCGGTATTGTAATCGCCAGTGCTACTGACAAGCGCCAAGTCGCCCACCGCGGTGTTGTTGCTCCCGCTAACGTTGCTCGTGAGAGCGCCATCGCCAAAGGCATTGTTGAAGCTTCCGCTCGCGTCGGAGCCGAGCGCAGAGGCACCGACGGCATTGTTAAAACTCCCCGTCCCGTGGAGGTACAAGGCTTGGAAACCAAAGGCGTTATTCCTGAAACCATCGATGTTGCTGAACAGCGCAAACGCGCCGACAGCCGTATTGTTG
>Ga0210120_1000109_pt1 | contig 19300 bp, 10 predicted proteins | sample Goodyear_PhragA__FD_184868 | JGI IMG/M metagenome (GOLD analysis project Ga0210120, IMG submission 184868) | Wetland microbial communities from San Francisco Bay, California, USA, that impact long-term carbon sequestration - Goodyear_PhragA_D2... | ecosystem: Environmental > Aquatic > Marine >... | reverse complement strand
GTTTTCGAGCCGTTTTATTCGCGAGTAAATCCATGTCCGCGTCTACCATGATGCGAACCAGCTCGTGGAATCGCACCTTCGGCTCCCAATCGAGAATTTTTTTTGCTTTAGATGCATCGCCCTGTAAGAGGTCGACTTCCGCGGGGCGCTCGTACCGCGAATCGTGTCTCACGAATTGCTGCCACTCCAGATTGGCATGAGCAAACGCGGCTTCGACGAACTCGCGCACACTGTGAGTTTCACCGGTTGCCAGCACGAAGTCGTTACCCTCACCGAGTTGCACGATTCGCCACATGGCTTCGACGTACTCCGGCGCATAGCCCCAGTCGCGTTTTGCATCCAGATTGCCGAGGAACAATTCCTTTTGGAAGCCATGCTTAATCGCGGCGACTGCACGCGAAATTTTCCGGCTGACGAACGTTTCACCGCGCCGCGGACTTTCATGGTTGAACATGATGCTGTTGCTGGCACAGAGGCCGTAGCTTTCGCGATAATTCACGGTTGCCCAATATGAGAAGACCTTGGCTACCCCATACGGACTTCGCGGCCAAAAGGGTGTCTTCTCAGTTTGCGGCACCTCCTGGACCTTCCCAAACATTTCGCTACTGGAAGCCTGCAGGAACCGGGAACGCAAACCGGCTTCGCGGATCGCTTCCAGGATCCGGATCGTGCCGAGCCCGGTAACATTGGAGGTGTATTCGGGAATATCGAAGCTCACGCGTACGTGACTCTGCGCGCCGAGATGATATATCTCAGCCGGTTTCAATTCGTAAAGAAGCTTCACCAGGTTGACCGAATCGCTCAGGTCTCCGTAGTGGAGAAACATGCGGACGTCGTTTACGTGCGGGTCGGCATAGAGATGATCAATTCGCGAAGTGTTAAAGGTGCTGGCGCGGCGAATGATCCCGTGGACTTCATAGCCTTTTTCAAGCAGCAGGTCGGCCAGGTAACTTCCATCCTGCCCGGTGATGCCGGTGATCAGCGCCCGTTTCATTTTGGTGTAGTGTAACGCATGCGTCCCGCTTGCGAGTCGAAGTAAAATACAAGCCGCATGCTTGCGCTACTTTATTCCGGCGGTGTGACCATGATCCGGGCTAAAACCGCACGCTGAGCGCCAATCAGTGCGCTGATGCCGTTGCGCCCGAGCGAAAGCATTTCATCCAGTTGTGAATCCGCAAACGTGGCTTCTTCACCCGAGCTTTGCACTTCAACCAACTCGCTGTCTTCGGTCGCCACCAGATTGAAATCAACAGTGACTATTTTGTCCTCATCGTAATTGAGATCGACAACTGCATGTCCGTCCAGCATGCCAGCGCTTACTCCGGCCACCAGCTTTTGCATCGGGGGCGCATCGAGCTTTTTCTCCTTCACAAGTTTTCGGCAGGCGATTGCCAGCGCGAGACTCGCGCCAGTGATTGCCGTTGTGCGTGTCCCACCATCGGCTTGCAGCACATCGCAATCCACCCAGATTGTGCGTGGTCCGAGTTTTTCCAAATCGATTACCGCGCGCAATGACCGGCCGATGAGCCGTTGGATCTCCACGCTGCGACCGTCGATTCGGCCCTTGGTTACATCGCGAGGTTTGCGCGGCTGCGTCGAATACGGCAGCATCGAATATTCAGCAGTCAACCAGCCGCCGGTTACTCCCTGCTCCTTCATCCAGCGCGGCACAGAATCCTCAATCGTGACCGCGCAAATGACGCGTGTTTTGCCCATTGAGACGAGCACCGAACCGCTCGCATGCGGCGCCACGTTCAACTCGAAATTGATCGGTCGGATCTCATCTGGAAGGCGGCCATCATTTCGCTGCATCGGAGCGAAGTTAGATGCAGGACCCAATTTGTGCGATGAAGATTTCACAGAGGCGTAAATGGCGACTTCTCAACCGTAACTAGGGCGCGCGGCCTGCCAGCATGATTATGGCGATCAGGTTCCCTCGGGTCGATTCGCAATCTGCTTGGGGTACCGGCAACCCCTATACTGTATACGGCCGACGTTTGATCGGAATAGCGCTCCAGTAAGCGCGCATGTTTCGGTGCAATGGAACGGGCGCGTTTCCATGTACATTTACTACGACGGACGACTGGGCCGCAACAATTACCACAGCCACAACCTCGGCGGCGGATTGCGCGTCACTTTCTGAAAAGTAGTTCTGCAACTCGACTGAAGGATACGACTTGACAAAAGCTAGCCGTTCGAGAACACCATAAGCAAAGAATCTTTGTGAAACGATTCATCCCGACGATTGCTATTCTCCTGCCGTTGTTGTTTTTCGCTGGGTGCGGGCCATCGAAAAATCCTGAGGCAAATGCCTCGGCTGCTAGTCCAGTAGCCACCGTCGCAACGATCACGGCATCGCCGAACCCGGTAATCATAGGCGAAGGACCGGGTACTACGACCATAACTTGGAACACCGGAGACGGGACTCCGGGCCAAGTTTATGTTTCGGAAGATGGCGCGGCAGAAAGGCTTTTCGTCGAGGGTGCAAACGGGTCGACTCCGGCAGCTTGGATCCAAGCAGGAAAAACGTTTGAGTTTCGCCTCTACGCCGGAAACGAGCACGCCAAAGTACTTGCCAAGACTCAGGTTACCGGTCGCAAATAGCGGTGGACCCGCCGTCAGCCTTCCGGCGGTTCCAGCTTGTCACCGACGCTTCGTAGCTATAGCGTCTGGCCGTGCTGACTGATCGGTTGACGCACTGGGTGGCCCAGCGTTGCTTAAGCATTTCGAGTGAAAATTACTGCTGATACACCCAGCGCGATTTGCATCGCCGGCGCGCATCGCTCCGGCACGTCAATGCTCACCAGGTTGTTGCACGCCTGCGGGCTTTGCCTGGGTCCGAAAGAAGCAATGATGCCTCCCCAGGCTGATAACCCCGAGGGGTTCTGGGAACATTTGGGCTTTGTGGCGCTTAACGACGAATTGCTTAATGCGCTCGGCGGCGCGTGGGACCTGCCGCCCAGTCCTGATCAGACTTTTACGCGCCCGGAATTGGATCCGTTGCGACTGAAAGCGCAGCTGTTGATCGAGTGCTTCGAGTCGGTGGGCGTGTGGGGCTGGAAAGACCCACGTAACAGCTTAACGCTGCAATTCTGGCAGGACCTCCTCCCTGGTTTGAGAACGCTCATCATGGTCCGCAATCCCTTGGAGGTGGCTTATTCGATGCGAGAGCGCAACGGAACCTCATATGCTTTTGGCTTACGTCTGTGGGAAATCTATAACCGGCGCTTGATTGAGACGGAAGGGAAGAGTGATCGACTTTTTACGAATTACGATCTGTTCTTTGAAAATGCTGAAAAGGAGCTATGCCGGATTGCGAACTTTGTTGGGTTATCCAAAGCGAAAATAAGCAGCGCCGCAGAGCTGGTGGCAACCAAGAGACGCCATACACACTTCACCATTGACCAACTAATTGATGCAGGCGTCTCCGCGGAAGTAATTGAACTTTATCGCGCTTTGATGGCGCAAACTTCATCCAAAAAAAGGAACTCGAGTTCGTCTGCGACAAAATCTGGCCACAACCCGAAGTCACTCGAAACCGATTTCCTTCCAGGTGCGATCAGCCGACTCGATTCCTTTGTTCCAGATCGACTTGCCCAGATCGAGCGTCTGTATGGTGAACTCCTGGCGCAAGCCGAAGCTCGCCACAAAGCAGAGATGGAGAAGCTCAGTGCGCATCTTGCGGATAGCGAAGAGCGGCACCAGGCGCAGGGGAAGGAACTCAGCACCCATCTGGCCAAAACGGAAGCCGCGCACAAGGAGCAAGTCGAAAAGATCACGACCCACTACAACAGGGAAATCGAGCGATTGCGCGACTTGTTAACGCAAGCAGACATCAGGCACCGGATCGAAGCCGAAGAACTCAAGCTGCAAATTGCCAAACAGCAGGGGCATTACACGGGGGAATTAGAACAGTTGCAGGATCAGTTCACCCAAGCGAACGCCCGGAATCAGGCTGAACTCGAGCAGTTGCGGGAACGGATCATGCAAATGAATCGCCTGCTTCACAACCGCAGCGTGAATCTCGCAGAAGACGAGAGATACATCGCGCGGCTTGGTGATCGTTTGCGTAAACAGCTTTGGAATACCAGGCGACTCGCGCGACTCCTTGATGATACTGAAAAAGCCGCTGTGCGCCTGCGTACATCGCGTCGCTGGAAACTGGCGAATCCTGGAGCTGCCCTTAAGGCAACATTCTCGAAAGAGAAGGCCTCGCCAGGGTACGGACATCTCGAGAAAATCGTGAAAGCCTATTCGCAATGGCGTGCCTCGCATCCAGAGATCGCCAAAATCGAGGATGAAATTCAGAGCCTGCAGTTTCCAACGATCCCCAGAACCGCTTTACCCGAATCCGAAGAAGGAACAGAGACAACCGAGAAGGCTCAAGTCGCTGCCGGAAAATCGCTTCGACGACCCCCACCTCGCACCGAGAAAGCTCCGACCGCTGCGCCGGCGCCTGTGCCTTCCGTGCCGTTGGAGTCGATTAGGTTCCCAACGTACAGGAAGGTTGCAGTCTCGATTATCATTCCTGTATTCAATCAATTTGAATTCACTCACGCCTGCCTGGCTTCACTTCAAGAGCATCAGGCAAACCACCACTTTGAAATCATCCTGGTAGATGATTGTTCCACCGACGCTACTGCAGAAACTGTTCCACGCATACCTGGAGTTGTTTATCTTCGCAACGAGACCAACTCCGGGTTCATTGTCTCGTGTAACCGCGGCGCGGAGCAAGCGCGCGGCAAATATCTCGTTTTCCTGAATAACGACACCCTTGTTAAAGAAGGCTGGCTAAGTGCGTTGGCAGATACCTTTGCCGAAGAGCCGCGGGCTGGCATCGTCGGCTCAAAACTTCTGTATCCAAGTGGCCGGTTGCAGGAAGCAGGGGGAATCATCTGGCGTGATGCCTCTGGTTGGAATTATGGCAAGTTCGATGACGCGCAGAAGCCTGAATACAACTATCTGCGCGAAGTAGATTATTGCTCGGCAGCGGCGTTGATGATTCCCAAAGCGCTATTTCACAAGGTGGGTGGTTTTGATTCGTGCTACGCGCCGGCGTATTACGAAGATACTGATCTGGCATTCAAGGTCCGCCAAGCCGGTTACAAGGTGTTATATCAGCCGCTCAGCGAGGTCATCCACTACGAAGGAGCAACCGGTGGAACCGACCTCTCGACCGGCACGAAAAAACATCAGGAGATTAATCGCGCGACTTTTGCGGAAAGATGGGCTGCGGAACTGACGAAAAAACCAGCCAATGGCGACCTGACATTCCTGCGGCAGCCCCGAAACACCACGGGGAAAAATATTCTGGTGATCGATCATCATCTGCCAATGCCGGACCGCGATTCAGGGTCGCTCCGCATGTTCCAAATCCTCAAGCTTCTTCGTCAGCTTGAGCATCGCGTTATTTTCATTCCAGACAATCTCGCAGACATTCCTCCCTACACCGGCGAACTGCAAAAACGCGGGATCGAAGTTATCTATCATTCGTATATCGGAAAAGTGCGCGACTACCTGATTGCACACGGATCCGAGCTTGATGTCGTAGTGTTAAGCCGTTGCCAGTTTGCGCGCAAACATATTGCCGACGTTCGCCGGTACGCGCCGCAAAGCAGAATCATTTTTGACACGGTAGATCTTCACTTTCTTCGTGAAGCGGGAGAAGCACGAGTGACCGGCGACTCAGAAGTCCACCGGAAGGCGCAGGAAACGCAGCAGATGGAGTATGAATTAATTGATCAATCCGATGAGACCTGGGTGGTAAGCAGCGCCGAACAGCGGCTGCTTCAGGAGAAGTGGCCTGACAAATCTATTCAACTGGTTTCGAACATTGTCGACGTGCCGGGTTCCAAGACACCGTTCCCACTTCGGCGAGACTGGCTATTCATCGGTAGTTTCCAACACCCGCCAAACATTGACGCTGTTCTCTTTTTTGTGGAGAAAATTTATCCCCTTGTGGTCGACCGACTCGGTGATGCTAAATTTTACATTATCGGGGATAAGGCCCCGCCAGAGATAGTCGCTTTGGCAAATGAGAAGGTCATTGTTGCTGGATTGCAGAGAGATGTTCGCCCTTTTTTTGAGAGCGTAAGACTATCCATTGCGCCGTTACGATTTGGCGCAGGGGTCAAAGGTAAAATTAATCAAAGCATGGCTTTTGGTGTGCCAGTGGTCGCAACTTCGAGTGCTGTCGAGGGAACGGAACTGCAGGACCGTAAAGAGATTCTTGTAGCGGACGAGCCGGAGGACTTTGCGCGAGCATTAGTTGAGCTGTACGGATCGGAAGAACTTTGGAATCGGCTCTCGGCAAACGGGATCAGAAAAACGCGCGCCCTGTATTCCACCCGCGCCGCGCGTAAGAAGCTGGAATTTCTGTTCAGCGACGAGCATCTCAGGAGTGATGCGCCGCTGTCGGCGGCTCGCCAGCCAGAGCTTGCTATCGAAGGGCAAAGGTGATGTTGGTTACTGGCAGTGAATAAGACGGAGCCAACCGGAGAGATTACCGGAAAAATAAACGCGAACCCGAATCCGCTTTTTTTTGGGCAACGCTGCGTGATTTCCTGGGAGACAAACGATCCGGTCGGAGCGGAGATACGTGTTTCAACCGGGACCGATGATGAGAAGCTGGTGACGCAAGGAGGAACGTCTGGCCATGTGGAAATTCCGTGGATCACGGACTCCAAGGTGTATGAGTTTCGCCTTTACGTCGCTAGTCGCCCTGAGGTGGCAATCGACTCGATCAAAGCGAGGCGTGACATTGAGTCTGCGCCGGCCGCTCTCCGCGAAATTGCTAGCGAAACAACGCGGGGAAACATTGACATGTCATCTCTTTCTCAATTCATCGCGACGGTAATGCCGTTTTGTATTCAGAGCACAGAACGTCGAGAGTTGTTCCGTATTTGGGAGAGGCACGGATTTCATGTCACGCCGGTACATTTTTACGAACCGATTCCGGATACTCAGTCGTTGCCTGAAACCCTCTGGAGCCAACCCAGCAAACTAGTGGGGATCGACATGAACGACTCCATGCAGCTCGATCTACTGCAAAACCATTTTTCAAAATTCCGTGACGAATATGAAACCGTTCAGGCGGAGCCACCGCCTGGACAGAAGAGGCCATTTCGGGGTACTGATGCCTTGATCGCCTATTGTATGGTCCGTCATTTTCAGCCAAGGTTGATTATTGAAGTGGGCAGCGGCTTTTCCTCCCTCGTGCTCTCCCACGCTGCTGCCAGAAACGAGAGCTCGGCACTCATTTGCATCGATCCCTTTCCAGGTGAGTTTTTTCGCAAGAGCAATATCTCTGCGTTGCGATCACTACTAGAAACAAAGGTGGAGGATCTCGACGTGGAATTTTTTTCGCAACTCGACTCGGGAGACATCCTGTTCATTGATAGCTCCCACACAGTGAAGATGGGCGGCGACGTCAACTACCTTTTCCTGGAGGTGTTGCCGCGTCTAAAACCGGGGGTCATCGTGCATGTGCATGACATTTTTTTTCCATTCGAGTACAGGCGTGACTGGATAGTAAAGGAGTTTCGTTTTTGGACCGAGCAGTATCTGTTACAGGCCTTTCTAGCATTCAATTCCCAGTTCGAGGTGCTGATGGCTAATAGCTATCTCAACCACTATTATCTAACAGAGTTGAAAGCCGCTTTCCCCAATCTCCGTCGTTGGATCGGAGGCAGCTTCTGGATGCACCGACATCAGCGCTGCAAAGAGCCATCGCAAATGGAGGATGACGTTCCCGCTTTCCGAGGACGCTAGAATGCACGAAGAGACTAACAAGCCGATTTTCATAGTGGGGTCGCCGCGATCTGGAACCAGCATCCTTGCGTGGTGCCTCGGTCACCATCCGAACATTTTTCCCGTGCCAGAATCCAACTGGATGGGAGATTTCGCGGTAAACTCCGCGATAGGTTACCAGGTTGGCGCGGCTCGCGGCATACTGTCGGTCTTAAGTGCGATGAGTATCTCGCGCGATGAATTCTTCTCCCACATTGGACAAAGCATCAATTCTTTGATCCTCAAACATCGGTGCGACTTGGATCGAATGCGCCTGATTACAGCAGTTCAACGATTACTCAAGGAAAAGGGGCTTTACTCTGGCGAAATCAACGGCGAATTGAATGCTGATACGAGTGCAGGGATTCGCCAATACGGAATTCAGGAGGCAAATGGACTATCCTACTCCGAGATCATTGATTCCTTTCAAACATCAGCTTCGGATTCGGAATTCAAGAAACGCTGGGTAGATCAAACGCCGGAATACTCCTTTCATATTTGCGGTCTGCGTAAATTATTTCCAAGTGCCTTATTCATCCACATTGTTCGCGACGTAATCTCAGTCGTGCGCTCAATGCTCAATTTTCATCGAATCGCCGGCACGCATCTGGTGACTAACGAAGAAGAAGCTTATCGCCACTGGCTGCTCCCAGTTCGCGCCTGCCTGAGGGCTGAAGAGGCTTATGGTCCGCATGTCGTTCATCGATTGCGTTATTCTGCATTGGTGGAGAACCCTGAGTCGACTTTACGCGCGCTTCTTGATTTTGTGGGCGAGCCATATTCAGCCAAATGCCTTGAGCCACTTTCGAAACGGATCAACAGTTCCAATGTACCAGTCGATTTTACATCGGAAGATCCCGCAACAGATCCAGTGGTGATTGAGGAGGCAATGAGATTGAGCCGAGACTTGCAGTGCGGTTTGCAACCAGCAGAAGCTTCAGCTGCTGCAACGGCCGAAGTGGAAGGCGCCTTCGACGAACGTGTCCAATATGTGGCTACTCTTGACAGCCAATATCTGCGGGCCCTTCAAGCCGTGCAAAAACTGGAACGCATTGCAGCCTCAGAAAGGGACATCCTGTCAAATGTGCCGAACTCCCCCAAAGAGACCATGGACAGGGTATGAATTCCTTCCACTATCTGAGCTCAACCACCGAGCAATCCCTTAAAAGATAACGATTTTTACGGATGACATCTACACTCGCCGATTTGGCTGCTACAACTGAGCGAAGCCTGAGGGAAACCAAGCTGTCGACCCGGGCTGAATCGTTTTGGTATCCATACCGAACATTAACGAATATTCACACTCTCGAACAAGTCTGTGCCAAGGCCGGACTTGACTTGCTACAAGTGTGTCGTGGGCCGCACGGCAAGATCGCCGATATTGGCGCGGGCGATGGCGATCTCGCATTCTTCCTGGAAAAAATGGACTTCTCGGTCGAGATAATCGACAACGCATATACAAATTTTAATGGTCTGGAGGGAGCGCGGCTCCTGAAAGAGGTAATGAAGTCGTCGGTGGAAATCAGGTCGGTCGATTTAGATTCACAATTTGAGCTGCCACATCAAAAGTACGACGCCGTTTTTTTTCTTGGAACACTCTATCACTTAAAGAACCCTTTCTTTGTTTTGGAGAAACTGGCGGCAATGACTACCCGTTGCTTCCTGAGCACTCGGGTAGCCAAGCGAACTCCTGACGGTCAAAGTCTGGCACCATACCCGGTCGCTTACTTGTTGGCTCCACAAGAATGTAACAACGACGATACCAATTTCTGGATTTTTACAGACGAAGGTTTGAAGAGAGTGGCCGAGCGCACAGGTTGGAACGTTCTTTCCTACCTCACGATCGGTGAGACAACGTCCTCGACGCCTGCCGACCCGGATCACGACGAACGCGCGTTCTGCCTCTTGGAAAGGAGAGCACCGATTCTGAGCGCGTCGCCCAACCCTGTCCCCGCTGGAGAGCAACTCGGCAAAACAACCATTTCATGGGATACAACCGACGGGAGTATCGGCACGGTTTATGTTTCAAAGGATGAGGGTAGGGAGTTCCTGTTTACTGACGCGCGCCGGGGAACCGCGCTTGCGGACTGGATTCAAACAGGGTCCACCTACGAATTTCGTCTTTATAATTCAGAACACACAGAGCTGTTGGCAAGTGTTGTTGTTACAACAGCAAATAGTTAGCCATTTTGCCTTGCTGTAGTCGGTAATCGCGGTTACCCAGGTCCGGTATGTAAGGTGGTAGAGTCGACTCCGCGCACGCGCTCCGATTGTACACGCGAGGCGGGCAGCTAAATTTGGATGACCTACAATCCGGTCGGTTATGTGAATGCCTGTGACCCAAATCTCTCGACGCGGTGTCGCAGCTGCCTACCACGGCCGGCATCAGAGATTCTTCTGGGAATGGCTACACGAAGTGTAACGCTTTTTCTACCTGTCGAGGTATGCCCGGAGAGCGCGACGCGCGTTGTCCGGCAGGTCCGCGTCCTCCGCGAGCGCTTTTAACTTACTCTTCATTTCAGGCGAAATCTGCGTGGCCACCGCGGATCCCCGTGGGGCCCGGGACTTCATCGGCCCGATGCGATTGCGGCTGTAGTCATTACCAAACTGTTTAATGTCCGTTATTTCAGCACCTAGTCCCACGAAGGCCCGATCCCTGTTCGCGTTTTGTTCAAGGTAGCCGTAATCCTGAGTAGCGTTGTGACTTGGGTAACGGGTATCATACGCCGAGTTACCTATAAAGATGGAATGAGATCCGCTTGCTCCCTTATGTGGATTCACACGCACAGCGAATCCGCCGAACCCACCGTGCGCGCGTCCGTTGTTGTAGGCTGTATTCGCAATCACGATGCTGTTTTGTCCGCCGATGGCAATACCGCCTGCGTCGTTATCGTGAGCGACGTTGTTGCAAATCACAGATTTCGGTGCCCAAATTTCGAAGCCAGTCACTGACGCCCATTTTCCTCCCAGGTTGCGATCATGACCCGAAAGCCCACCGGTGCAGACGTTACTGATAATCTTGGGTGAGCGTGTGCAGGCACCTTGCACGAAAATGCCGCTGCCAGAGCCACACCGGTTTACCCGGTTGCGGGCGATAATGCCGTCAGTACCGGAGAAGCCAATTCCACCACCTTCACAAACGTTGTCGATGACGCGTGCATGGATTGAGCAGACCCCATTTTGCGCGGTGACAAGAATCGCGCCGGCCGGTGGCATAGCTCCCGGCACTGTTCTGCTAATGTAATTTCCCTCAATGGACCAATTGCTGCCGCCATACGCTTGGATTGCCCACCTGCCGCTTTTGACGATTGCGCAGTTTGCCACTCTCCAGTTGTTGCCCCTGCAAACGATGGCTGCAAAGCCGACTTTTGGAGGAGTATAGTCCCCCATGTCAAAGGTCAGGTTCTCCACGCTCCACTTGTCTCCGTCACATCGCAGCAGATGATTCGTTGGCATCCCGTTGACCTTTAGAACGGATTCCCTGTGTCCTTCGCCAACCAGATGAACACCGGACGATACTGCCGGGACATGCACAGGAGTAATGCCGGAAGCAGATATGACGTATGTTCCTTCTGGAACCAGACATGTTCCGCCGCCTGCGTCTGCTAGCGACTCTAAAGCCGCCCTAAACGCATCGGTATCATTTGTTAGCCCGTCGCCGACCGCGCCGAATTTTTTAACACTTACTATTTGAGCGTTTTTGTTTTGGATCGGGCTGGTAGTGGCATCGGTGATTTTATGGCTCGTGAGTTGCTCGTTTGCGTCCTGGGCGTAACAATTTTGCAATTGCAGGGCTAACGAAATTCTTGCAGCCGCGACCAGAAGGAATAGTAAACGCATCGACCCTACAACTCGGGATGTCAGCTTTAAAGCCACCATTTCTTGGGTTCTCCTTGGTCGTTTCTCTCGCATTGTTCCCTAATAACCCGGAACTGCCGGGTTTAGAGCGCTAAAGCAACAGGCGCTTGCAGAGCACATAGACGTTCTTTCCAAACCATCGGCCAAACAGCTTGTCCAAAACCCGACTTGGAGGAAATATCCACCGATCATAAAAACTGATCGCGCCAGCCGTCAAAGTTGACGCACTTCTGTTTAGCAGCCGAAAAAAAAGCGTAGCGATAAACCCAAGACAATCAGCGTACCGAATTTGTTCAATGGTGAAGCCTTCTTGCTCGACGAGATGCCGAAGAGTCGTCTTTGTGTAGCGCCGATGATGACACACCTTCTCATCCAAACTTGTCCAAAGACACTCAAAGGCGGGAACATAGATCAGAAGAGCGCCTCCTCGTTTTAATTTTTGCCGAACTTCGCGTATCGCCAGCTTGTCATGTTCGATGTGCTCAAAAACATTGAGAGAGAAAATGAATGAGACGGACTCATCCGGAACCGCAGTTATACTGCCTAGAGTGTCAAAGGCTTGTTCCTGGAGCCTTTTCCTTTGGCGCAAATCCGGTTCGATGCATTTGACATGATAGCCTGCGATCCGCAGGCGTTTGGAGAATGTTCCAATACCCGCACCGAAGTCCATCAGATCGTTTGATTCGGCCGATTCGCGGATCAGGTGAGTTAAGTAACCGTTGTAGTTGTGCGCGCTTTCGAGCGCTTCGAGGACGTCGACGCCTGAATATTGCCCTTCCATAAAGCTTTGTTCCTGCGAAACAGATTATACTTGAGAATCACATAAATAGCTCTCACACCGTCTCGCCACCCAATCTTTTTGCCCTGTTCGTATGTCCGGCCATTATACGAAATACCAACCTCGAAAACCCTGCAGCCAGCCTGTGCCACCTTCGCAGTAACTTCAGGTTCAACACCAAACCGGTTCTCTTCAATTGTTATGCTAAGCAGGAAGTCGCGTCGGAACACCTTGTAACATGTCTCCACGTCGGTGAGGTTCAAGTTTGTAAACATGTTGGACAGCAACGTGAGAAATCGGTTCCCCACCATATGCCAAAAGTAAACCACGCGATGAGGTCTGCCGCCCAGGAACCGGGAACCGAACACAACGTCGGCACGATCTTCCAAAATCGGTGCAAGAAGGATTGGGTATTCACTCGGGTCATATTCCAGGTCGGCATCTTGAACAATTACTACATCTCCTGTTGCCGCTTGAAAACCAGCACGCAAAGCTGCGCCTTTTCCGGAATTGCTTTCCAGCAGCACGATGTTATCGACCCATCCAGGAGGTTTCGCTTTAAGAAGTTCTCTTGTTCCGTCGGTCGACCCGTCATCCACGACGATGATCTCGACAGGCTCGACCGGCGCTGAGCGGACTGCATCGACCACAGCTTCGATCGTTGTTCTTTCATTGTAACAAGGGATAACGACGGATAGCTTCATTTGTCAGCACTGCCTGAAGAAAAAGCGGATTCCAAGGTCAGAGGAGGGACATCTTTTGTCAATGTCATTATCACAGATGCTGTGTCGGCCTTGTTGCTCCGTTTCCAAGTGTAACCCTGGATTAGGGGCAGGCGTTTGATATCTTGATTGATATCTTTCGGGGATAATAGAAGGGCATAGACGGGAGTCGCGCGGCGGAGGCTATTTGCGACTAATCGAACGGCCTCGGGCTTCGTATAATGCCAAAGCCGACTATAGCAATAGTCGTGGCGTCCATCGATCGGTGCCGCCACAAACGGCTTGGGCAGTAAGGCGTTCAAATAAGGAGGCTCGATATCGGATAAAACAATACCAGGAGCGTATCGGAACATGCGATTGAATTCCTCCTGTGCCTCGTACCGGGGCGACGGCCCAATAACATCTGTGTAATGAAGAGCGTCCGAAGCTTGCGATCGACCGCGCTTGGGCGGAAAGCCTGATTGCGATGGATAACCGATACAGCTAAGCAGAAATACCGCCAGCACTCCAACGCCCCACACCGAAAAGCGCCTCTTAAGAGCTTCGCCCACTGCCCATTCGGCAGGCAAAACGGCGAGCGGAACCAAAAGGAAAAAAATCGGTATGTAGAACCGCCCCTCAACGTACTTGTACGTGACAGTCGCGACGATATAGACAGTTGCCGCTAGGAATGCGCTAATTTCGAACCGCCGTATCCGGACGAATACCAGACCAAGGGCAGAGAGGAAAATGAAAGCCGGCACTATGTAAGTGCCCGTACCAAAAAGGTTCGCTACCCGGAATTGCTGCCAGCTGGCGGTAATTTCAGACCATATCATCGCAAGTTGGGGGCCGACATTCTGCAAAGAAAAAGCTGCTTGCTTGTTTCCCAACGTTGGTACCCAGAATTCGTAGCCAGTCTTTAACGGATCGCCAAACTCCAAAGTGTTGAGAATAAAGTAAGGGCTTGCGGCTACGGCGTATACGGCAAGAACAAGGCAGCAATGCATAATCCACCGCGTCCAGGATGTTTTATCCGGAAAGATAGCCATAGCTATTAACAAAGGAGACATGAATAATAACTGAGGCCGGATGGACAAAGACAGCCCAAGAACAATGGCTGCACAGTAAATCAGCGACCGACGGTGCCGAGCGACACCCAAATAGACCAGGGCAAAGGCGAGCACTATGACAGCCCCACCGCTAAGATCGCTTATCGATGACCGGCTGAAGCTGATGAACGCTGGTTGTGTTGCGAGCAACAGGCTGGCCAATCCAGCGGCGAGTGGCCTTCCAATCCCAACATAAAAAGCGAACCCGCTTACCAACAACAAGAGCCCGATCGTTTCGTTGGTTCTGAACGGAGCCAAAATTTCGTTGTGCGGTAGAAGCTTCAACCAGGGAAGCATCAGCAGCGGATAACCCGGAGGATAGCGGGAGGGTAATTTGTCATTGCCAATCTGAATCGTCGGCGCGCCTTCGTTCAAGATCGAGTCAGCCTGCGCGAAATACTCCACCGCGTCTGGATAAGGATTAAGATCAAGGAAGGCTGTCCGCTTTAAATCGATCCTGAGAACGGCACCCCAGTAAAAAAGAAGCGCGAGAACCAAGCAAAAAATACCTACCGCTGTCTGAACCGAAATTCGACGCGAACGCGTCGGCAATGGCGGCGATATTAGTTCTGTCGCGCCGTCTTTCAGTTTATTCTTAGCTGTCATTTCCTAAACTCAACCGAAGCCTTAATAGTCACATGCATCATCGTCAATGCACGTCGCTTTCCGGTTTGTCGAAGATCAACAACGCCACATCGCTGACGTTTCGGCCGCGACGGCAAGTTCAAAACCTAGCCGGTCATCAACATTCTAACGCTTCCCATGAATCTATCCGTATGATCTAGAGTCCCGATCGTTGGTCAAGCCGGAAATCGGCGCGGAACGATCTCCCTCCGTCCGGTTGTACGAGCGTAAGCATTTTAGCGGCGTCTTTGTCTGTGTCGGCATTCGGATAAGCGCGGCAGAACGCCTTCCGGGGTCATCCCGATTTGTTTACGTCGCGATCGCGCGCGCCACAGAATTCGACAAGCCCAAAAAAATAAATCCGTGTCATCAAGAATTTGCTGGACTTGAACGGCCTTTTTTGACACGGTCGACGCTCTACCCTATAGGGAAACGTCCCAAAATTAATGAAAACACGCTCACTAATTATCGTCAGCGCAGTCACCACACTCTTCAGTCATCTCGCCGGCGCGACACAGGCCGATGATACCACAATAATGATCACCGGACACACGGCCGGTGCTACCCCGTTCATCGGTAAATTAACCCTGCAAGTCAGTAATACGACTGTTCTGAAGAGTATTCAATTCGCGATCGACCCGAAACCGGGTTCCGTCACTCGGCCACTTTCGGGCACTTATTCCAACAACTCCCTCGCGAGCCGGGGATATGTACATCCGCCAGAGATTATTTTGCCGGTCTACGGGCTTTACGCCGGGTATCAGAACATCGTACGACTGACTTATCGCTTTCTGGACGGTTCTTCAAAGCAAGCCGTCACCTCCATCACGACCGCCACTTTCAATGATCAGGGCTGTAGCTACAACAATCCGACCAAGCTTCAACCCAGGACGGGCAGCACTCATTTGAGTTATGATTATCTCTTTGACAGGTCTGCTTGCGGCGATTTCTCCCCCGTCATTCTCGATTCTGATGGAGCGTTGCGCTGGGTTAGCCCACTAGCCACTATGGGCGCTCTTAATGCGGCTTCCACTTTCTTTGACAACGCGATTTACGTAACACAAGGCACCGAGTTGGTTCGCATCGAGCTTGATGGGACGGTACTCGTTGTCGCAGACTATAGCAGTCGCGGCGTAGAACACTTCCACCATAATATTGATACTGGCAAAACCGGTCTCCTCGTCGAGCCGGATACCACGTCCTACTTCGAATCCACAATTTTGGAAGTTGATAGCATAGACGGTCACGTGCTGAAGACGTTTAACATGGCTAACATCATCAGCGCTGCCATGATTGCTGGCGGTGACAATCCGAGTCAATTTGTTTCTCCGACGCCAGATGACTGGTTCCATAACAACGGCGCTGTATACAACCGAGCTGACGATTCTCTGATCGTTTCGAGCCGCGAAAATTTTCTCATTTGTCTGGACTATAAGACAACCGCGATCAAATGGATCCTGGGAGATTCGACGAAAAAGTGGTACCAATTTCCGTCTTTGAGGAAATTTGCGGTTACAGTTGCGCCCGGCAGCCTGCCGCCAATTGGCCAGCACTCGCCCTCGCTTACGTTTGATCTGGGATTAATGGTCTTTGATAATGGGCGAAAGAGTCTTTTTCAGGTTCCTGCGGGGGATGAACGCAACTATGCGAGTCCCCGCAAGTATAGCGTGGATCTGGTGGGAAAGGTGGCGACTGAAGTGTGGAACTTCCCAATGAATCAGAATGTTGTGTCTCCGTTCTGCGGAAGCGTTTATGAGGATGCCCCGTACAATTATCTGATTGACTATGCGTTCGTTAATGGTGGAATACCCGGCGCTCCCACGTTCGCTCAGCTCCTCGGCATGGACGCCGATAGCGAAAAGATTTTTTACTATCAGTACCCGACTGTCGGTTGTAACACCGCCTACAACTCAATTCCCATTCATCTGGAAAATACGAAGTTTCCGACGGTGGGGCCACAAGCGCTCAACCTCTCTACACGGGGTCTGGTTTCAGTCGGTGACGACGTTCTGATCGGTGGCTTTATCGTTAGCGGGACCGACGCCAAAGGCATGGTGCTTCGTGCGCTGGGGCCATCGCTCAGCGGCTTCGGGCTTTCCGACGTGGTTATGGATCCGATTCTCAGCGTGTATAACTCTTCTGGCACTCTCGTTGCACGCAACGACAACTGGCAGACCGATCCCAGCCGCCCTTTTGTGGAGGCCAACGGGCTGGCGCCCGCCGATGCATTGGAATCGGCTATTGCACGGAGCCTGGCGCCGGGGGCCTACACGGTGATAGTCAGAGGAAAGCAAGCGACCCCTGGGATTGGCTTGGTGGAGCTATACGATATCTCGCCGCTATCCGACTCTAAGTTTGTAAACATGAGCACTCGCGGTTCGGTTGGCACGCTGGATAACATACTTATCAATGGCTTTATCATTGGTGAGGTGGACAGCGCGACGGTGGTGGTGCGCGCGCTTGGCCCCACGCTGGCTACTTACGGTGTGAGCGGAGTGCTAAGCGATCCCACACTGACGATCTACGATTCGACTGGCTCTATCATCGCGAGCAACGACAACTGGCAAGACGATCCTAACGCCACTCTGGTCCAGAAGAATAGACTTGCACCACCAAATCCCTCGGAATCGGCACTCGTGCTTCATCTGCCCGCAGGAAAATACACCGCTGTCGTGCGCGGAGCCAATGACGGCACAGGCGTTGGTTTAGCCGAGGTTTACACCCTTCACTAATCCGTAAACGGGCTAACAGCAGTAAACATTAGGGCATACGCTCGTCTGCAGGAATTGCGGCGCATTGAAGTTTTGCTGGATTTGAGCGAGCGGGCAGTCATTACGAATAAAGCTTCTAAGAAAATAAAAGCCTTATGAAAACATGCTCCATAATCATCATGGGCGTCGTCTTTATGGTTTTCACCCATCTTGCCGGCGCCAATCAGGCAGATGACACCACGATAAGAATTACCGGTAAGACGGCAGGCGCCACGCCATTTATTAGTAAACTAACACTGGAGGTCAGTAATACGAGCGTTCTGAAGAGCATTCAGTTTACGATTGATCCAAAGCCTGGCTCAGTCACCCGTCCACTGTCAGGCACTTATTCCAACAACTACCTTGCGAGCCGGGCGTATGTACATCCGCCTGAGATTATTTTGCCAGTCTACGGACTTTACGATGGGTATACGAATATCGTAAGACTGACTTATCGTTTTCTGGACGGTTCTTCCAAGCAGGCTGTCACCTCGGTCACGACTGCCACTTTCGTTGATCAAGGCTGCGGCTACGACAATCCGGCCAGGCTGCAATCCAGGACGAACAGCACTCTTTTGAGCTACGACTACATGATGGTTAAAGGGTCTTGCAGCAATTTCACACCTGCCATCATCGATACGGACGGGGCACTGCGGTGGGTGGGCACAACTGGCTTCGCGAGTCTTAGTGCCACCTTCTTTGATAACGCTGCCTATCTTGCTTCTGGCCCGCGACTCTATCGAATCGACCTCGATGGGACGGCCACCATGGTTGGCGATTACAGTAATCTCGGAATTCTGTACTTCCACCACAATATCGACCGCGGCAAGGTGGGCATTATTCTGGATGCGGATACCACGACCTTTCACGGGTCCGTGAACATCGAGGTGGACGCTTCCGGTAACGTTTTGAAGACCTGGAACTTGGGGGACATCATCAGCGCAGCCATGAGGAACGGGGGAGATGACCCCACCCGCTTCGTTTACCCGACGCCAAATGACTGGTTCCATAATAACTCCGTGGCCTACAATCGGGCCGACGATTCATTGATCGTCTCCAGCCGTGAAAATTTCCTTATTTGCATCGATTACGAAACAGGTGCGATCAGGTGGATCCTCGGAGATCCCACCAAGAAGTGGTACCAATTTCCGTCTCTTAGGCGATATGCACTCGCACTAGCGCCCGGCACCCGCCCGCCGATCGGGCAACACGCTGTCTCAGTTACCTACGATCAGAACATTCTCGTGTTTGATAACGGACAAAACAGCTGGTTTCATGTGCCAAAAGGAGAGAACCGCAACTATTCAAGCCCTCGCAAGTATAAGTTGGATTTGAATGCAAAAACCGCTACCGAAGTGTGGAACTTTGAGCTGGGGCAGAGTCTGTGGTGCCCAGTTTGCGCCAGTGTCTATGAGGATGCACCGCTCAATTACCTCATCGACTTTACATATACCGGCGGTGTTCAAACCCATAGCTTCGCGCAGTTGATCGGCCTGAACGCCGCAGATCAGACGATCTTTCGCTACCGGTACCCGAGCTTGACGTTGTGCCGTGTGGCCTTTAACTCAATTCCCATTCATCTGGAAAATACGAAGTTTCCGACGGTGGGGCCACAAGCGCTCAACCTCTCTACACGGGGTCTGGTTTCAGTCGGTGACGACGTTCTGATCGGTGGCTTTATCGTTAGCG
>Ga0210120_1000107_pt1 | contig 19509 bp, 15 predicted proteins | sample Goodyear_PhragA__FD_184868 | JGI IMG/M metagenome (GOLD analysis project Ga0210120, IMG submission 184868) | Wetland microbial communities from San Francisco Bay, California, USA, that impact long-term carbon sequestration - Goodyear_PhragA_D2... | ecosystem: Environmental > Aquatic > Marine >... | reverse complement strand
TCAGGCGGCCAGCTGGCCCTGGCGAGTCCGCGCCAGCGCGTCGTCCGCGGCGCCGACGACAACCGGCTCGCCGCCGGCGGCGAGAGAGCGCTCCAGCGCCTCGAGCCCGAGGACGACCTCCAGCCCCAAGCGGGCGTTCGAGATTGGGGTCGTGCCCTCGAGAATCGCCGAGGCGAAGTCCTTCAGCTCGAGGCCGAGCGGCTCGGCCGGCTCGATCCTCGGCGCGACGATGTCGCCGGTCCGGTAGGTGAGCCGGTACTCGCCGAAGTTGGCCGGCGGCTCGTCGAAGTCGAGGCCGCGGTCGAAGATCCGCACGGGGTCGTCGGCGGCGGTGTCCTCGTACTGAACCATCTGGCCGCTGCCGACGACGACCATCTGGCGCATCTTGCGCGGCGCCAGCCAGGAGATCTGGACGTTGGCCTGAGTGCCGCTCTCGAAGCCAAGGGTGAGGAACGCCGTCTCGTGGACACCGTCCATGTAGACGCTGCGCCCACTGGCGCTGGCTTCCGTCAGCGGCTCGCCGAGCCAGTGCAGCAGGATGGAGAGGTCGTGCGGCGCGAGGTCGAGCACCACCCCGTCGGGCTGGTACTTGCCGAGGTTCATGCGCGAGGACGTGACGAAGTGGATATCGCCGAGCACGCCGACCTCGATCAGATGGCGGATCTTGCTCACCGGCGGGCTGTAGAGGAACGTGTGGCCGGGCATGAGCACCAGCCCGAGCGTCTCGGCAAGGGCGATCAGGTCGGTCGCCTCCGCGACCGTCCGCGCCAGCGGCTTCTCGACCAGGACGTGCTTGCCGGCCTCCAGCGCCTTGCGCACCAGCGCGTGATGGGTATGCGGGGGCGTGGCGATCGCGACCGCTTCCAGGCAGGGATTGGCGAGGAAGGCGTCGAGGTCGGAATCGCAGGCGAAGCCGGGGTTGCGGCTGCGAAAGTCCTGGAGCCGTCGCTCGTCGCGCTCGCAGAGGCCGGCGAGGCTGAGCTCGGGCCGTTCGAGAACGTTGCGGACCAGGTTGGGCCCCCAGTAGCCGTACCCGACCACGAGGGTCTCGATCGCGTGGTCGAGGTTCATCGTCTGATGAACGTCCGGCGCCCCGCCTGTCTTCCGGCGGGGACCGGTCTACAGAGGGGGAAAAACGTGGGAATCACGAGGCCCCCCTTCTGCTGACCACGGTCCATGGGGTCCGGGCGAGGATCGAGAGGTCGAGCAGCAGCGAGCGACGCTCCGCGTACTCGATGTCGAGGCGGACCATCTCCTCGTAGGTGCGCTCGTTGCGACCGCTGACCTGCCACAGGCCGGTCAGGCCGGGCTTGACCTCGAAGCGCCGCAGGTACCAGGCCGGATACTTGTCCACCTCATAGGGAATCGCCGGCCGCGGTCCGACCAGCGTCATGTCGCCGGCGATCACGTTGAGGAGCTGCGGCAGCTCGTCCAGGCTCCACTTTCTGATCCAGCGCCCGACGCGCGTGATCCGGTCGTCGACGACGAGCTTGTAGAGGTTTTTGCCGCCGCCGTCGGGAGCTGCGCCATCGTGGTTGATCAGCGCCGTCACGTACTCCCGATGGCCCTTCGGGTCGGCGTTTGGGCGCATGCTGCGGAACTTGAGCACGGTGAACTCGCGTTCCCGGTGGCCGATGCGTCGCTGACGGAACAGGGGGGAGCCCGGGCTGTCCAGGCAAATTGCGACCGCGATTGCGATCAGGAGCGGCGCGAGCAGGACCACCAGCAGGGTGGCGAGCACGAGATCGGCGAGGCGCCTCGCGGTCAGCAGCAGCGGCGGATCGCCATGCGTTCGGCTGAAGGTCTCGCCTGTGAGCTCGTGGGCCTCCATGGTCTCCCCGAGAAGAACGCCGGCGCCAACGAGGCGCTTGCGCCTCTACGACTCAGTCTTAGGCTGAAAAAGGTCGAGTAGGCGCTTCGAAGCCCTGGACCGCTGCGGCGATCGATTCGATCTGCCCGTCCTCGATCGACGGGAAGATCGGCAGCGAACAGCTTTCGCTCGCCAGCCGCTCGGCGACGGGCAGCGAGCCGCTGAGGTGTCGGAGCTCCGCGTAGGCCGGCTGCAGGTGGATCGGCGTCGGGTAGTGGATGGCGCTTGCGACCCCGCCGGCGTCAAGCTGACGGCGCAGCGCGTTACGCTTGGGCGTGCGGACGACGAAGAGGTGGAAGACGTGGTCGCCGTCCGCCGTCGGGGGAGGCGGCAGCATCAGCGCTCCGTCGGCCAGCGACGCCCGCAGCGCGCGGGCCCCGACGCGCCGCATCTCGTTCCACTCGTCGAGGCGCTCGAGCTTGAGGTCGAGGATCGCCGCCTGGAGAGCGTGCAGCCGGTGCGTGCCGGCCGGCAGCTCGTGGCGATGGCGGGTTCCCTCTCCGTGCGAGCGAAGGAGGCGGATCCGCTCGGCCAGATCCTCGTTGCTCGTCGTCACCGCTCCGCCGTCCCCCCAGGCGCCGAGGTTCTTGGTCGGGTAGAAGCTGAAGCAGCCCGCGTCCCCCAGCGAGCCGACGGGCTGCCCGCGGTAGTGCGCGCCGTGCGCCTGGCACGCGTCCTCGACGACGGCGACCCCGCGGGAGCGGCAGAGCGCGAGGATTGGATCCATGTCGACCGTGCGCCCGTAGAGATGGACGGGGATCGCGCAACGCGTGCGCGGCGTCAGCGCCGCCTCGACGATCTCCGCCGTGACCAGCGCCGTCGCCTCGTCCACGTCGACCAGGCGCGGGACCGCACCGGTCGCGCTAACCGCCTCTGCCGTGGCGAAGAAGCTGTTGGTGGGGACTATCACCTCGTCTCCAGGGCCGACGTCCAGGCCCCGCAGCGCCAGCTCGAGCGCGACCGTTCCCGACGAGACCCCGACGGCGTGCGCGGTCCCGCATCGGGACGCGAACGCCTCCTCGAAGCGCTCCACCGTCGGGCCGAGGGTGAAGTCGCCGCCTCGGGCCACCCGCTCGACGATCTCGAGCAACTCGTTCAGCAGGTCCGGATCGGCCTCGTCGAGGCGGACGAAGGGGACCCGCTCGCCCTGGACTGCGGCGGTCGGCCTGCCGCCGCTCGGTTCGGTGACCGCGCTCACTCGGCCGCCGTCGGCCCTTGCGCCGCCTCGACCAGCGGAGCCCCCGCCGCGTCGAGGTCCGCCGTCTGATCCAGCGCGCGGAACGCCATCGCCGCCTCGTTGCGCGAGCGTACTCCGAGCTTCGAGAAGGCCGAGGAGAGGTGGCTCTTGACCGTGCTCTCGGCGAGGAAAAGCCGCACGGCGATCTGGGCGTTGGTCAGGCCCGTGGACACGAAGGCGAGGACCTGCTGCTCGCGGTACGAGAGGACCGGCCGCTCGACGCTGGCGCGTAGGTTGCGCGGGACGACGGACTGGCCGCTGGCCACGGCTTTGATCGCCACCGGGAGCGTCGACTCGAGCTCTGGCTCGAAGACGACCGCGGCAGCGCCCGCATCGAGAGCCCGGCGGACGCCCGTACCCGTCGCCGACGGGGAGACGACGACGATCGCCGGCTCGCTCAACTCTCGCTGAAGGCGGCGCAGGGCGGCCATTCCCTTGGACCGGTTGATATCGCAGGCGAGTACGACGATCGCGCTCGCGTCGACTGCCGGCGAGGAACGCCCACCCTCGAGGTCCGGTAGACGCAATGTCTTCAGGTTCCCGTCGGACAGCGCCGCGGTGATTCGAGGACAGACGTCGTCGTCGGTGCCGACCAGCACGCAGGGTCGCCGATCCGGCGTGTTCGCGCTGTCGACTGACTCGCTCAGAACCGTCATGCACGGGCAAAACGGTTCGGACGTTCTCAAGCTTGCGCAGGTCTCGGCCGTGGAAGGTCTCCATGCGTGAGTCGTTGGTATGACGATGGGCGCTTGGAAGGCCGATACTCCCGCCGACGAGTCGCTTCCCGCGGCGCACCGGATCGGGGACGCGAGATGAACGACGTTGCAGCCGACGCTGCGCCGCTCGCTCGTCTGCTCAGCAGGGCCGAGCGCTGCCAGTACGAGCAGTCGCCGGTTCCACGGCCGTTGCCGCTCAGATGGGCGCGGGCGGCTCTGATCTGGTGGAGGCGGAGGAGGCGCGAGACGGCGGCTGCGTCAGTCGGGCTGGGCCCGCCGTCTCGCTTTCGGGAGGGCGACTGGGTGCGTGTCCGCGACGAAAGCGAGATCCGCGCCACCCTCGATGCCGATGAAAAGCTTCGCGGGCTGCTGTTCACGCCGACGCAGTGGTCCCGCTGCGGCAACACCTACCGCGTGGCGCGCGTCGTGCGTCGCATGATCGACGATTCGCGCCGGCCGCGAGCCATTTCGCACGCGGTCGCGCTGGAGGGGGTGACCTGCGACGACCCGAGCGGGGAGCCCGGGTGCGGCGCGGCGTGCGCATTGCTGTTCAAGGACGACTGGCTGGAAGCGGCGCAGCCGCCGGCGACGGCCACGATCCCGCCGGCGCCTCACGGGGGCGGCCAGGTGGTTCGCGTCAAGAGCCGGGCGGAGATCGCAGGCACGCTCGGCTTGGACGGCCGGCTGGACGGAGTCAGCCCTTCCGCCCAGATGCTCGCCCTGGAGGGCCGCAGATTCCGGGTGGCGCGTCGGCGCGAGTACCGGAGCCATGAGCCTCGGCTCGCCAAGCGGCTTCCGGATGTCTGGTACATCCTCGACGGCATTCGCTGCGATGGGCAGGTGTTGGGTTCGGCAGGGCCTTGCGATCGCTCCTGCGGGCTTCTCTGGCACCGGTCGTGGCTCGAGTTCGAGAGCTGAGCGGGCGAGATGCCGACCCCGGGACAAGCAAACGCAGCGACCTTCCTCGGGCGCCGATCCTCGGGACCCCCGCCTGCGGGCGGCGCGAGCCAGGTGGCCGCGGCCGGCGCCACGGCGTCGTTGAAGGCCGACGACCGCTACTACCTGGAGGAGCGTTACCAGGAGGACGACCATCTCCGGGCCCGCGCCCAGGCCCTCTACTACGGCGTGAAGCCCGCGTTGCCGCGCGCTTTGCAGATCGCCCTTCGGCGTGTCTATGCCAAGCGCCAGGCTCGCAGGACGTTTCCCAAGTGGCCAGTCGAGCCGATCTTGGTCGAGCGTCGCCGGGAGCGGATCGGCGCCATGCTCGAGGAAAGCGGCAACGACCGGCTGCCTGTCCTTGACAGCTGGCCGGACGGAAACAGGTTCGCGCTGGTGCTCACTCACGATGTCGAGGGGAGCGCCGGGGTTGAGAACGTCATGAAGGTGATCGACATCGAGCGACGCTACGGCTTCGTGTCGTCGTGGAACTTCGTCGCGGAGTGGTACCCGCTCGACGGTCGAGTGCTCGACGAGGTGCGAGCGGCGGGGTGCGAGGTGGGCCTGCACGGCGTGAAGCACGACGGCAGGCTGTTCGAGAGCCGCGCCGCGTTCGAGGCGGAGCTCCCCGCGATCCACCGCTACCTGGAGGAGTGGGGCGCGGTCGGCTTTCGCTCCCCCGCCACCCATCGGAACCCGGACTGGATGCCCGAGCTGGGCGCTCTGTACGACAGCTCCTTTCCCGACACCGACCCGTTTGAGCCTCAGGCCGGTGGCTGTTGCTCGATCCTTCCGTACTTCCTGGACGACCTGGTCGAGCTGCCGATAACCCTCCCGCAGGACCACACGCTGTGGGAGATCCTGCGCGAATCCACGATCGACCTGTGGACGCAGAAGAGCGACTGGATCATCGCCAATGGCGGCCTGATCAACCTGATCACGCATCCGGACTATCTGAATTCGCCCGAACGCCTCGACATGTACGAGGCGTTTCTCGTCTATCTGCGCGCACAGCGTGGAGGCTGGCACGCCTTGCCTCGCGAAGTGGCCTCCTGGTGGCGCACCCGCGCCGAGTTGCGCTGCGTCGAGGAGGGCGCCAGGGTTAGCGTGAGGGGCGAGGGAGCCGAGCGGGCTACTCTCGCCTGGGCGCGCCGCGACCGAGGCGAGTTGATCCTGGATTACGGAAAGGGAGGGGATGCCACGTGGCCGGCGAGAGGATCCTGATCCTCCTACAGAACGAATCGGCTCCATCCGACCGATACGTATGGAACCAGAGCACGGCGCTGACACGAGCAGGCTACGAGGTGACCGTGGTGTGCCCGGTCAGTCGGCGCCACAAGCCCACCTTCGAGGTCATCGACGGCATCGCGATTCATCGGTATAGGCCGGTGACGATTGGCGAAGGCGCGCTTGGCTACTCGCTTGAGTACCTGGGGGCGCTGTGGAGCATGCGGCGACTTGTGCGCCGGCTGGCACGGCAGCGCAGGTACGACGTCGTGCACGCGTGCAGCCCCCCGGATTTCCTGCTTCTCGCGGCGTTGGCGCTGCGCCGCCGCGGTGCCCGATTCGTCTTCAACCATCATGACCTGACGCCGGAGCTCTACCTGACTCGCTTCGGGCGCGGCATTCTCTATCGGGCCACGCTCGCGGCGGAGAAGGTCGCATTTCGCCTCGCCGACCTCGTGCTCACGGTCAACGACTCCTATCGCGGTATCGCGATCGAGCGCGGGCGGTGCGACCCTCGCAACGTCACGGTGGTGCGCACGGGGCCGGATCTGACTCGGTTTCGGCAAACCGACCCCGATCCGTCCCTGAGGCGGGGAAAGCGATTCCTGCTCTGCTACGCCGGCGTCATGGGACCGCAGGACGGCGTCGACGAAGCCCTTCGGGCGCTTGCCGAGCTGCGCGACCGGCGGGAGGACTGGCGCGCGGTGCTCATGGGGGACGGCGACGTGTTGCAGGAAATGCGCCGGCTGACCGCCGGGCTCGGCCTCTCCGACCTCGTCGAGTTCACCGGCTGGGTGACTCACGAGACGATCGCCCGCGTGCTCTCGAGCTCGGATGTCTGCCTCGCCCCCGACCCGAGCAACCCGCTCAACGACCTATCCTCGATGGTCAAGATCGCGGAGTACATGGCGCTTTCGCGTCCGATCGTCTCCTACGACCTCGCCGAGTCCCGTTTCGGCGCCGGCGATGCCGCGGTCTTCGCCCCGCCGGGCGACCATGCGCGCTTTGCGGAGCTCGTCTCTCAGCTTCTCGACGATCCGGAGCGGCGTCGCGAGATGGGCTCTGCGGGTCGGGCTCGCGCTGAAGGCCTGCTCGCCTGGGAGCACCAGGAACGCGCCCTGCTGGCGGCATATGCGCGTGTGCTCGACGCGGGCCCGGTGCGGGAGGGGCGCCTGGCGACCCTGCGCAGGCTGCTCAAGGCGCGTTCGGACACCGGTCTGGCCGGTGGCGTGCAGGCCGCGAAGCCCGTGTCCGCCGGAAGCAACGGGTCTACCGCCACGTTTCCTTGAGATGCTCAAGACCCGCCTGATCGAGCCGATCGGCGACCCCGCCTGGCTGAGCTTCGTCGAGGCAAGCCCGGGCGCAGTGGTCTTCCACCACCCGCGCTGGCTCGGCCTGCTGAGGCAGCAGTACGGCTACGAGATTCAGGCATGCTGCATCGAAGGCGAGCGCGGGATCGAAGCGGGCATCCCGATGGCGCGGATCGAGAGCCGGCTGACCGGGCGGCGATTCGTCGCCCTTCCCTTCTCCGATGTCTGCCCGCCCCTGCTCGGCCCCGACGCGACGGAGGCCGCCCTGCCCGCGCTCGGCGCGGCGCTGGCCGAGGAGAGCAGGGGCGCCGGTCTCGACCTGACCGTCCACGCGTCGATGCCGAGCCTTCCCGGGGCATTCGTCCAGCGCCGGTTCCTCCGGCATCTCCTGCCGCTGTCCGATGACTTCGCTGAGGTCGAGCGCGGGATCGGGAAGTCCCAGATCAAACGCGGCATCAGGCGGGCTCGGCGGCACGGCCTGCGAACGGAGCGCCGCACGGATGCGGCGGCGCTCGAGGCGTTCTACGCGTTGCACGTCGAGACGCGTCGCAGACTCGGGGCGCCGACGCAGCCGAAGCGCTTCATCGAGCGATTCGGGGCTCTCTTCGACGCCGGGCTGGGCTTCGTCGCGGTCGTGCTGGACCAAGCGCGGCCGATCGCCGCCGCGGTCTTCCTCACCCACAATGCCACCTTGACCTACAAGTACGGCGCATCCGAGGCGAGCAGCCTCCGCAAGCGACCGAACAACCTGCTCTTCGCCGATGTGATCTCCTGGGCGTGCGGGGCGGGCTTCCGCACGCTCGACTTCGGGCGCACCGATCTCGACAACGAGGGGCTCAGATCGTTCAAGCGATCTTGGGGCTCGAGCGAGCAGGAGCTCGCCTACACCTATGCGGCGAAGGAGGAGCCGTCGCGGTCGCCGGCCCTGCGCGACCGGGTGATGAGCACCACGATTCGACGGTCGCCGGCGCTCGTGGGCCGGCTGATCGGGGAGGCGCTCTATGGGCACTTTGGCTAGTCGCGCGGCCCGGCGCGGCTCTGGAAGAGCCTGGACGCGGCCGACGCTGTCGGCCGGCCTTCCGGGAGCCGGATCCGGCTCGCTCGAGCTGCTCGGAAGTTCGGGCCCGGTCGGTCGTTCTTATTTCAGCCTCGGTCGGCGGTAGGGCCGGCCTTCGAGGAGACCCCTCAGAGAAAGATCAGGAATAGCGTGGAGCTTGCACTTACCATCCGCCAGATCTGGGAGCGCCGACTCTGGCTCGTGCCGGTGGCGGCCGTTGCCGTTATTGCCGCCCTTGCCGTCCTGTACCGCGTGAGCCTCGTTCCCCCGGGGCTGCAGTCCAAGTCGCTGGAATACGGCGTCGCGACGTCGCAGATCCTGCTTCAGGCGTCACAGCCGGCGACCGCGGCGCCCGAACCGGAAGCGACCTCCAACGTCGTCTCGCCCGCGCAGGCGTCGGTCTATGCCGCGCTCCTTCAGGCACAACCTGTCCGGAGTCGGATCGGTCGAATCGCGAAGCTGCCCGCCGGCGCCATCGCGATCGAAAGCCACCTGGGTCCCGAAGGGGAAGTCGGCGCGGTGCAGCGCTCCAGCCAGCTGCTTGCCAAAGGGCAAACGGCGTCCCTCGCGTTCAGCCTCGAACCGGAAGTCCCGATCGTCACCCTGTACGCGCAGGCACCGACCGCGGGCATCGCCGAACGGATAGTCGTGGGAGCCAACAAAGCGCTTGGCGAATACGTGAACAAGCTCCAGGCGCGCAACCCTGCCACCGAGCAGCAGGTCAAGCTCGTCCCGCTCGGGGAGCCGGAAGCCGGGGAGCTGGCCAGCGGCGCGAGCGTCGCCCTCGCCATCCTGGTCGCGGCCGCGGTGCTGGTCACGGGCTGCCTGCTGATCGTGTTCATCCCGCGCATGGCGACTGCGTTCAGGCGGGCCGGCGCGCTGGACGAGCTCCGCGGCGAGCCGACCCCGATCACCGCGGTGCAGCGGCGACCCACCGTCGACCACAACGGGTCAGGGCCGGGGGCGGTGCCCGAGGGCCAGAAGCGCGCAGACCGCGACTAGCGGAGGAACGCCTTGACCACCAGCCATGCGGCCGATCTGCGCAGCCCATCGCGGAGGGCCCGCGGGGGCGCATCGCCGGACGGCGCCGGCGCCGCGGGCGATTGGCCGCGGACCACGCGTGTGCTGCCCTGGATGATCGCCGGCTTCTTGGTGATGGTGTGGCTGGTTCCGGTCGAATTCACCTCGCTGCCTGTTCACCTTCCGTTCGACAGCAAAATCGATCGCTTTGCGCTCGCGGTGCTGGCCGGCACCTGGCTGATCTCGCTCGGCACCGGCTCACTCGGTCCACGCTGGCGGTCCAGCCCGGTCAACGTCGCGGTCCTGGCGCTCGTGGTCATCGCGATCGCGAGCGTGGCGATCAACGTCACCGCCCTGGCTCGCGTCGAAGAGCTGGAACTCGGACTGAAGAAGCTGTCGCTCCTGCTCTGCTATGCGGCGCTCTTCGTGATCGTCGCGACCAGCGTGCGCAGGCGCGAGATCCGCAGCTATCTCAAGCTGATGATCGGCCTGGCGTGCATCACCGCCCTGGGCACGGTGATCGAGTACCGCACTCACGTGAATTACTTCTTTGAACTTGCCAACCACCTTCCATTCCTGAGCGTCGAAGCACCGCCGGCTGGGCCGAAGTACGGCCGGGCGACGATAGCGGGGCCGACGCAGCACGGCCTCGCCGATGCCACCATCCTGGGAATGGTCATTCCGTTCGTTGTCGTATTCATGCTGCAGGCGACCGAGCGGAAGCGCAAGATCGCCTACGGCGTCCTGATCGCCATCCTGTTCGCCGGCGGTGTGGCGACGCTACGCAAGACGGCAATCGTTCTGCCGGTCACGGGGTTCCTCGTCGTGATGGCGTACCGGCCGCTGGCGCTTCGGCGACTGCTGCCACTGGGAGTGGGGCTGCTGTTGTTCGCACATTTCATCTCACCTGGTGCGCTCGGCAGCATTCACTACCAGCTGGAAGGGGGCGATAAGCGGTCCAACGAAGGGCGCACCGCCGACTATGCCGCCGTGGTGCCCGATATCGAGACGCACCCATGGCTGGGGAGGGGCTTTGGAACCTACGATCCCCTGATTCACAACCTGAAGGCGCATCCGGGCGAGCGGCATCGCTTCCTGGACAACATGGTGCTGCATCTCCTGCTGGAGATCGGCATGTTGGGGGTGATCGCGTACCTGATGATTGCCGTCGTCGCGGCGAAGGGCCTGCACCGCCTGGCTCGGTTGCGCGAAACGAGAAAGAGCGGCCTCGCCGTCGCCTTGATCGGAGCCGTCGTCGTGTGCATGGTGGCGAATGTGCTCTTCGACGCGTTGAGCTTCGTGCAGGTGCCGTACCTGTACTTCTTCCTTCTCGCCTTTGCAGTCATCGTCGTGGCCTCGGAGCGGGCTCAGGGGATGGCCGGCGCTGGATCGGCCGCCAAGCAGCGAGGGTCGAATGAGCCCCTCCCTCGTCTCGCCGGGCTGTGAGAGGAGCTGCGCCGCGAGCGGAGGGGGGAGCCCGCCGACCCCGAGGTGGGCTTGCAGCCCGGCAGGCGGGGCCGCCGAGCTATTTCGAATAGGGGCCGAGCGGAGGCGATCCGAGGCCGAGCGCGATCCGCAGGCCCGCCCGCTCGGCGCGCACGCGAGCCCGGTGCTGCGGGCGAAGGGTCGCCGCCGGCGCGAATGCCGCGATTCGCATGGTGTGCCCGAGGGCTAGGGCGGCGCGGATCGCGCTCCTCTCGACAAAGCCGTAGTGCTTGATCGTAAAGAGCAGTCGGGAGTGACTCAGCTGGGCCATCAGGTCGTCCTTCCAGCGACGGCCCGCGTGATGGGTGATCGTCATAACCGGAAAGTGCGACACTGCCCACCCCGCCTTCCAGAAGCGATAGCACCAGTCCTTCTCCTCGGAATAGAGAAAGAATCGATCGTCCAGCGGGCCGACCGCTCGCACGGCCTCGCTGCGAGCTATCAGGAAGGCGCCGACCAGCCAGTCGGCGGTTCGCTCTCGGTCATACATCGCGGGCCGCGTCTCCAGCTCCTGAAGGGTGTTGAAGAATGACCAGTGGGCGGCGAACACCGATTCGCCGAAGTTGCGGAGCGGCGTCGGGAAGCGCCTGATGGACGGCTGAAGGCTGCCATTCGCCCCGCGCTGGATGACGCTTCCCAACCCCACGTCCGGCCGAGAATCCATGGTCGCGACGAGCTGATCGAGGTTTCCGGACCTGACCTCGACGTCGGGGTTGACGAGCAGGACGTAGCGGCCGGTCGCCATGCGGAGCGCGACGTTGTTCGAAGCGGCAAACCCGTTGTTGGGGCAGCGGAGCACCCGAATGTCGTCGAAGGACTCCTCGACGGCATCAGGCGTTCCATCGGTCGATGCCGCATCCACCACGAACCACTCTGCTGACACGGAGTCAACGGCGCCCCGCAGCGAGCGGAGCGTTCTCAGGGCCATGTCCCGTCCGTTGTGAGTGACGACGATGACCGACAGGTCCAGCGGCGCCGGCATGAGCTAGGCGAAGCGGTTGGGTGAAGGCTTGCCGTCGAGGACGGTCGACGCGGCGGACGAGAAGCGCGCCTTTCGCCAGACGCGCTCCCGAACCTCTCGATGCACGGTGCGGCGAAATCCGGGATCGTCAACCCGCGGGGTGCGGTGGAACGCAGCGCGGATGTAGCCATAGAAGAACGCCAGGCCGGAGACGATCTCGGGCCGCGCCCTGGCCATCTTCACCGAGCGCATGGCCACCCAATACATGGGGAGATGCGCGATGTACGCAGAGGCGCCGTACCTTGCCCGGCCACGCAGCGTTCCATCGGCGCTTGCCCATGGACGGTGATGAGTCGCGACCAGGTCTTCGAAGGCACGGGTTCGAAAGCCCCCCATGCGGGCGAAGACCTGGTCGATCGCGTCCCAGCCGAGGCGCTCTTCGATTCCGCCAATTGCTTCGAGGCACTCTCGGGAATAGCACTTCAGGGCACCGGGCACATGGTGCTCGACCGGTACCCGCTCGAGTCTCCATCTGCCGCGAACCAGCTCCCGGCGAAGCCCTCCCGCCATGCCAAGGCGCTCGTCTGCGGCGAACTCGTCGAGAATCCGCTCGAAGTACTGCGGAGGCAGCTCCATATCGCCGTCCAGCTTTGCGATGTGGGTGAACGTCCGCCAGTCATCGACGCTGTTCAAACCGAAGTTGAACGTGCGCGGCGCCACGGCGGATGCGAGGCGATCGCGTGGGTTCTGTAGGGGCGGGTGCTCCGGCGCCCTCAGGGGAACCAGGAATGGAATCTCGGCGGCGAGCTCCTGGGCCAGGCGGTAGGTCCCGTCGCTGGAGTGATCGTCCACGACGAGCCACCGGTCGGGCGGTCGGCTTTGCTCGCCGACGGCGCGCGCAACACGCTCGAAATGATCGGCCTCGTTGCGGACCGGGGAGATTACAAGAAGGCGCTGCTCCATCTTGTCTAGAAAACGAGAGGCGCCCGGCCGATCTTGCGTGCGGAAGCATCGACCGCCGCCTCGCGTTCTTCAGGCGTGAGCGCGACGTGGTCGAAAGATGCGGCAGCCGGGGCGGGCAGTCGCCGGGACATCGGCGTTGGCCGGGGCCCTGCCGTCCGGTCGCCGGCACGGCGCCTGTTGCTGGCGATGGCGCCAGGCCTGTACCGGCACAGGGTGCTTGGAGCGATGCGGCGCCTGCGGTATCGAGGAGGGTCGGTCGAATGCCCGTGCTGCGGCTCGACCTTCAGCCGCTTCATCCGACACCGCGGACGCGTCCGCGCGAAGTGCCCGGGCTGTGGAGCTCTCGAGCGTCACCGCCTTCTCTGGCTCTTCATCACGCGCGAGACCCAGCTCTTGAGGACTCCGGGATCGTTGCTTCACATTGCCCCCGAGTATCCGTTTCTTCGGCGTCTGTCTGAACAGCGGACCCTACGCTACGTAACCGGAGACCTGGACTCGCCGCTGGCCAGTCAGCGGCTTGACGTGACGAGCCTCCCGTTCGAGGCCGAGAGCTTTCGATTCGTGATGTGCAACCACGTTCTCGAGCACGTGGCGGACGATCGGCGGGCGATGGCGGAGCTCTACCGGGTTCTCGAGCCCGGCGGCTTCGCGATACTGATGTGCCCGGTCGATCACGAGCGAGCCACGACCCTCGAAGACCCTGCGGTCGTCTCGCCGCACGATCGTCATCGGGTCTTTGGGCAGAGCGATCATGTCCGGCTCTACGGGCGTGACTATTGCGACCGCCTGGCCGAGGCCGGGTTCGCGGTGCGGGACGAGCGCTATCTGGATTCGCTCGAGCCGCGCTCGATTCGCCGTCTCGGGCTGCGGCGCGAGTCGGACGACGTGTTCGGCGATGAGCACATCTACGTTGCGACGAAGCCGGACTCGGGGGTCGCCGGTGAATTCAGCGAGGGCCTGGCGCGTGCGAGCTAGTCGCCTGCTTCCGGCCCGCTTGCGCTGGCTCCTGGGGGATCGGGTCAACACTGTGGTCGCGCTGACCGCGACCAGCATGGCGACCGGCGTCGCCGAAGCTGCGATCCTGGCGATCCTGGCTGAGGTCGCGTCGGCCCTGGTTGCGGGAAACCACACGGTCGAGCTGACGGTTGGGCCATTTCAGCTCGATCCGACCATCGAGGTGCTGCTGGTGGTCGCCTTTGCGGTGGCCATGGCGCGGATCGCGCTTGGGGTTGCGACGTCGGTCCTCAACCCCCGTATTGTCGGAAACGTGCAGGCCATGCTGCGCAGGGAGCTGCTCGCCTCCTACATGGGCTCCTCCTGGGCGGTCAAGTCGCAGGACAGGGAGGGGCATCTTCAGGAGCTGATGACGAATCAGGCGAATCTTGCGAGCGACGCCGCGGGCGCGGCGGCGGCGCTCGTCGCTGCGGTATTCGCCTTCCTGATGCTGGTCGCCTCGGCGCTGCTGATGGACCCTCTCGCGGTACTCGTGGTGTCGCTCATGGCAGCCGCGTTGTTCGGGCTGATGCATCCCCTCAGATCGCGTGGCCGCCGACGGGCGCAGCGGCTGTCGACTGCGCAGCTCGAGTATGCCGGCGCCGTTGGCGAGGCCAACAGGATGGCGGAAGAGACGCATGTCTTCGGGGTCAAAGCCGGCCAAATGGCGGAACTCGAGCGGTACATCGACCGCGCGCGAGATCTGTTCATCAGCACCGAATCGACGGCCATGCTGGTCCCCAACACCTATCAGAGCGTTCTCTACCTCTTCATAGTGCTTGGGCTTGCGATCATCTATGGCACCGGCGTCGGCCCGATCGCATCGCTCGGCGCGGTGATTCTCATCCTGATACGTGCCGGAACCTACGGACAACAGGTTCAGAGGGCGTATCAATTGCTTCATCAGGCCCTGCCGTTCGTCGAGCGGGTCGGCGACGCCGAGCGCAGGTATGCGCTGAGCACGCCGTCCGCGGGGGTGACTCCGCTCGGCGAGGTGGAGACGATCGGCTTCGAGCACGTCTACTTTGGCTATAAGGCCGATACGGTGGTCCTGGCGGACCTCGACTTCGAGGTCGACGCGGGTCAGGCGATCGGCATCGTCGGCCCCTCCGGCGCGGGGAAGTCTTCGATGGTGCAGATCCTGCTGCGCCTGAGGGAGCCAACCGAGGGGCGCTATCTCGTCAACGGCAGGCCGGCAGGCGAGTTCTCGGATCGGGACTGGCAGAGGCAGGTGGCCTACGTGCCGCAGGAGCCGAACATCCTCTACGCGACGGTTGCGGAGAACATCCGCTATTTCCGCGATATCGACGATCGGGAGGTTGAGCGGGCGGCTCGGCTCGCGCATATCCATGACGAGATAGAAAGCTGGACGCAGGGGTACGAAACGCTTGTCGGTCCCCGTGCGGAGGCCGTGTCCGGGGGGCAGCAGCAGCGGCTCTGCCTGGCGCGCGCATTGGCGGCGAAGCCGAGCATCCTGATCCTCGACGAGCCGACCAGCGCCCTCGATCCACGGTCGGAGAACCTGGTGAAGACCAGCCTGGATGGGCTCAGGGGCGAGATGACGATCTTCGTCGTCGCCCACGGCTCGACTCTGCTCGACATCTGCGACCGGACGATGGTCGTGGTGGATGGCCGCCTGGAGGCGTTTGGAAGCACGTCCACGTTGAGCTCGGTCAGCTCATATCATCGCTCGATCACGGCGCTCGCCGGAGCGTAGGGCTGGCTCAGCCCGCCGAGCCCCAGGCCTGGATCTCCGCCAGGCCGACGTTCTTGGTCGAAGAGCTGACCCCGGTAACCGTCATCTTCAGGCTCGTCGTCGGCCGCGCGGGGAGGTTCACGGTGAGCGCGCCGCCGTCGTTGGGCAGCGAGCCGAAGCTGACGCTGGAGCCGTCGGAGAGGGTCAGCTCGCCGGCGGTGATCTGGTCCTTGGAGTTGGGCCGGTCGAAGAGCACGACCGTTTCGAGCACGTAGCTCTGGGGCCAGCTCAGGGTGAGCGTCGCGCCGGCTCCTTCGTGCATGGTCGCCCACTCGGCTTCGTAGTCTTCCGGGTAGCCGCTGATCACCCCGTCGATCGCTTTCGCCGCGGTCTGCCCGGTGGAGGCGTTTTGGGAGGAGGCGGCGGCGGTGGCGAGCAGGGCGACGTTTTCGCCGCCGCCCGCCGGCGCGACCACGGTCAGCGTGAACGATTGCTCGGCCGTGCCGGATTCGTTGACGGCGGTGAAGGTGAGCGGGTAGTCCTGGCTGGAGCCGGGCGCGCCGATCGCTTCCGCGGTGCCCGCGAGGGTCGCGGTGCCGTCGCCGTTGTCGTGGAAGCCGAGGCCTTCGGGAAGGGCACCGGACTCGGTCAGCGCGGGCGCCGGTTCGCCGCCGGCTCTGACCGTGAACGATTCCTGCGTCCCGGAGGTGAACGTGGCGGAGCCGGCGCTGGTGATCGACGGCGCGGCTCCCGAGGGGCCGCCGTCGCCCGCCGAGCCCCAGGCCTGGATCTCCGCCAGGCCGACGTTCTTGGTCGAAGAGCTGACCCCGGTAACCGTCATCTTCAGGCTCGTCGTCGGCCGCGCGGGGAGGTTCACGGTGAGCGCGCCGCCGTCGTTGGGCAGCGAGCCGAAGCTGACGCTGGAGCCGTCGGAGAGGGTCAGCTCGCCGGCGGTGATCTGGTCCTTGGAGTTGGGCCGGTCGAAGAGCACGACCGTTTCGAGCACGTAGCTCTGGGGCCAGCTCAGGGTGAGCGTCGCGCCGGCTCCTTCGTGCATGGTCGCCCACTCGGCTTCGTAGTCTTCCGGGTAGCCGCTGATCACCCCGTCGATCGCTTTCGCCGCGGTCTGCCCGGTGGAGGCGTTTTGGGAGGAGGCGGCGGCGGTGGCGAGCAGGGCGACGTTTTCGCCGCCGCCCGGCGCCTTGACGTCGACGCCGGTGCTGTCCGGGGCGCTCGACTGCGAGCCGTCGGAGACGACCAGGGAGAAGGTCAGGGCCGCCGGCCCGTCGGGGGCGGTGAAGCTCGGTTGCGCCGAGTCGGCGCCGGAGAGGCTGACCGACGGACCGCCCGTCTGCGTCCACCGGTAGCTCAGCGGCCGGCCTTCGGAGTCGGAGCTGGCGGAGCCGTCGAGGGTGACCTGGGCGCCGGAGGCGACCGTCTGGGGGTGACCTGCGTTCGCCACCACCCCGGTCGTTTCGACGCCGGCGACGTACTCGCGCGACAGCCAACCGTCATACTCGGTCCCCGCGCAGCCGGCGGCATCGGAGCAGACGTGGTAATCGTATTCTCCGTAGCGGAAGAAGGCCGAGCTCTTGCCTTCGAGCAGGAATGGGGATACGTTTTCGGGCTGGGCGCTCGTTTCGTAGCTCTCGTAGCCGACGAGCTGATGCGGCGTCGTGTAGAGGCTCTGGGCCGCCTGGGTGAAGTAGGCGGTGGCGACGTGGTCGGCATGGTCTCCGTCGCCGAAGGCGTTGAGGAAGTTCTGCGTTGCGATCAGCTGCGGCTGAAACGACGTCATCAGCGCGGCGAGGGTGTCGATCAGGTCCTGGTATCCGTAGGCGGTCGACCGGTCCACTGCGTCGATGGTCGAGATCGAGGGCCCCAGATTGTCGCTTGGATTTCCGTAGCTCCAAAGCTGCCGCAGGCTCTGGAAGCCGTACAGCGAGGTGCCGAGACCGTCCGGCCAGTCGCCGTCCGGCAGCCTCATGAACAGCAGCGAGACATTGGGGCGGCCGACCAGCGTGGCGAGTGAGATCGGATGGCCGTCGGCCGTCAGGGTCGAGGTCGCCCAGCTGTTCGCGACCCCGGCCATGTCCGCATACGCGGCTTCGACCCCGCGTTCGCGCAGGCTCCAGTAGGACTGGTCCCGACCGTTGTCGCCGGCGGTCAGGAAGATCGTGCGCACGCAGTCGCCGCTCTGGATGTCCTGCAGCAGCGCGGGGCTCTGAAAGAGCAGGCTGTCGTCCTGATGGGCGACGACGTACATGTCCGCAGAAGCGCAGCCGGTCGAGCCGGCTGCCCTCGCAGCCGGCGCCAGGGACCCGGCGAACGGCAGGGTGGGCCCGAGCAGCGCCGCGGTCGACAGGATCAGCGCCGTCGACACGACCGACAGCACCGCCGACGTCGCAAGCCGGCACGTCTTCGCAGTCGCCTTCAGCGTTGGGCTCGCCTCCTCGGGGGGGTTCGAAGGATCCGGATACCGTTATCTATATCGGAATGCGGCAGAGCGCATCCGTAGGCGCCCGCCAAGCCGGCCCGTGATCCTCCGCAGCTCGCGTAGGTCGAGACGGGTTATCGGCCGACTCGATGCCGATGCCCGTGGCGGGATCGTCTTCTCACCGGAGTCCGTCTCCTGAGCAGCCTGACCGGCCTGCGGATCGCGAGCTGACGCCCCTCCGCCGGGCGGAACCTGATGACGACGAGCACGCTCGCTCTGCCGGTCCGCTTCAGCCTGCGCCTGATCCTGCCTCGGGGCCTCACCGGCACCGACACGATGCGATTGCCGCCGACGTGGATGGCCCACCGGCGGATGCCCCTGCCGCGCACTATCAAGCGTCCCGGCCCGGGGACGTTCACAAGCAGCAGCAGGGACCTACGCCTTCGATCGACCCTGAGAAGCCCGAAGGCTGACCGGCCCGCATTCAGCGGCGCGTTGGCCTCGAATCGCGAGGCCGTGCTACGCGTTTGCAGAGCGGCGGGCGCAGGCGAGCCGCCAGGGGGCTCTTCGCCCGGCGATTCGCCGGGCGCTTCGGCGCCTTCCCTCTGGTACTCGTACGGGCCGACATCGATCGGTCCGACCTGCCGCGGCATGCCGTCCGCGTCCACGGCGGAAACCGGGTCCCCCGGCCCGATCGCTCCGGCGTCGATGGCTATGGACCCGGGCGCCGGCCGAAAGTCGCCGGCAGCAGCGTCCACGAACAGGCCCGCTGCCTCGCCGGCGCTCGGAGAGACGAGGTCGGACGGGTCGAAGGTGCGTCCTTCGCTGTTCTGGAGAATCATGTTGTTGTGCCAGGAGACGACGCCATTGGCTTCGCGGTCCACCGATTGGCCGCCGCATGAGTCGCATGGGCCGAAGATGTTGTTGTATATCCGCACGCCTTCGTAGGGGTAAGCGGAGGGTTCTTCCTTCAGTCTCAGGCCTTCGTACTGGTTGTTCCAGCAGATGTTGTTGCGAATGACGAGGTTCTTGGTCGGCGCCGTAGAAAGGCAGTAGTTGTGGTCGTTGTAGAAGACATTGTCCGCAAAGGTGATGTCGTGCCAGTCCCATGGGGTTTCGTGGTCGGAGCAGAAGCAGACAGCCTTCGCCGAATTGATGACGACGTTTCCGATGTATTCGAAGTCGACTGCGCCGAACGCGAGCTGTAGGCCGTCCGCGTGGTCCGTGTTCCCTTCCCGCGCCACGGCTTCGTCAACCAGGTTGTAGGCGTAGCGGCAGTCTTCGGTGCATTCAGCCTGCCATCCGTCGCCGTCCAGGTCGCGGAAGACATTGTGTTCGATCCGCCAATGCTTGATGACGCCGTTGACGAACTCGATGCCGTAGCCCGACCCTTCGCTGGGGCAGTTGTCGGGACAGCGCACGTGTTCGACGGTGTTATGACTGAACGTTATGTGTTCGTCGTTGCCGGACCTGACGTAGATTCCGGCCAGCGCGTCCCTGACGGCATTGCGTTCCAGCGTCAGGAAGCTTGAGTTGTCGATGCTGAAGCGGCCGGTCTGCCATAGGTCGGCGGACTTGTCGTAGCCGGTGATCTCGATGCC
>Ga0210120_1000106_pt1 | contig 19612 bp, 16 predicted proteins | sample Goodyear_PhragA__FD_184868 | JGI IMG/M metagenome (GOLD analysis project Ga0210120, IMG submission 184868) | Wetland microbial communities from San Francisco Bay, California, USA, that impact long-term carbon sequestration - Goodyear_PhragA_D2... | ecosystem: Environmental > Aquatic > Marine >... | reverse complement strand
GAAGTCGATCTTCGACCGCGTCAGCGCCACGGTCGGGCTGCTGCTGCTGGCACCGTTGTTTGCGGCCGCGGCGATCGCGATCCGGGCTAGCTCGCCCGGTCCGGTGCTGTTCCGCCAGGTCCGGGTCGGCAAGGCCGGCCGCCGCTTCGTGATGTACAAGTTCCGGACCATGATCGTCGACGCGGAGTTGCGCAGGCAGGAGTTGGCGGTCCTCAACCATGGCGATGGCGTGCTGTTCAAGATGCGTCGAGATCCGCGCGTGACCCCGGTGGGTCGATGGATGCGGCGCCTGTCGATCGATGAGCTGCCTCAATTGATCAACGTGGTCCGTGGGGAGATGTCGCTCGTCGGCCCGCGCCCGCCGTTGCCCGAAGAAGTTGCCGCCTACCCGTCGGATATGCGCCGCCGGCTTGCCGTGAGTCCGGGTCTGACCGGCCTGTGGCAGGTATCCGGGCGTTCGGACCTTTCCTGGGAGGAGACGGTTCGCCTCGACCTGCGCTATGTGGAAAACTGGTCCTTCTCATTGGACCTGGTGATCCTGTTGCGCACCCTTTCGGCGGTGTGCCGGAGTTCGGGGGCGTATTGATGGCACCCGCGGTTGACGGAGCGTTTGCGCGCTGGCTCGCCGACGGAGCCGGTGAGCTGCTCCGGAGCATTCGTCAGGACATCGGCTTCGACGATCCGGCGGCGCTTCGACACGCCGGCGACAAGGGTTCGCACGACTACATCACGACACAGCTCGCGAAGTGGCGCCATGGCGACGCCGTCCTGTCCGAGGAGGCCGAGCGCGACGATCCCGTCCGGCTCGAGGCCGAACGCGTCTGGATCGTCGATCCGCTCGACGGCACACGGGAGTTCGGCGAGCCGGGGCGCACGGACTGGGCCGTGCATATCGGGCTCTGGGTGCGGTCCTCGACGGCACCATCGCGGCTCGCCGCCGCCGCCATCGGTCTGCCCGCACAGCAACGCATCCTGGGCACGGACTTCCCGCCGGCGTACCCGCCGCTGTCCGCGGCGGCCGCGGCGGGTGGACCGCTACGTTTCGTCGCGAGCCGCACCCGGCCGCCCGAAGTGCTGAACGCGGTGGCGGCCGATCTCGGTGCCGAGCTGGTGCCGATGGGCTCCGCCGGCGCCAAGATCGCGGCGGTCATCTCCGGCGACGTCGACGCCTACATCCACGCCGGGGGCCAGTACGAATGGGACTCCGCGGCGCCGGTCGGCGTGGCGCTGGCCACAGGTCTGCACGCATCGCGCATCGATGGCTCACCATTGGAATACAACCGCCCCGACCCCATGCTGCCCGACCTCATCGTCTGCCGGAAAGACTTGGCGAACCGGCTGCTCGACGCCATCTCACGGGCTGGTTGAGGGGCTGCGGCGGCCAGTAGTCCCAGCGTGTTCATGAGATAGGGTGGCAGCGATGGACCAGCCGGCCCACTACCGAGTTTCCCAACTGGACGCTCTCGAAGCTGAGAGCGTCTTCGTTATGCGTGAGGTGGTCGCCGAATTCGAGCGGCCCATTCTGCTGTTCTCCGGTGGCAAGGACTCGATCGTCATGCTGCGGCTGGCCGAGAAGGCGTTCGCCCCGGGGCGCATACCGTTCCCGGTGCTGCACGTCGACACCGGCCACAACTTTCCCGAGGTCCTCGACTTTCGCGATCGCCGGGTCGACCAGCTCGGGGTGACGCTACACGTGGCATCGGTCCAGGAGGCGATCGACGCCGGCACCATCCGAGAGTCGGCCGACGGCACCCGCAACCGCATCCAGACTCCGGTGTTGTTGGACGCGGTGGACAAGGGCCGGTTCGACGCGCTCTTCGGCGGCGCTCGGCGGGACGAGGAGAAGGCCCGCGCGAAGGAGCGTGTGTTCTCCTTCCGCGACGAATTCGGGCAGTGGGACCCGAAGAACCAGCGGCCCGAGCTCTGGTCGCTCTACAACGGTCGGGTGCACGCGGGTGAGTCGATCCGCGTCTTTCCGCTGTCCAACTGGACCGAGCTGGATGTCTGGCACTACATCGGACGCGAGCGCATCGAGCTGCCGTCCATCTATTTCGCGCACAAGCGTGAGGTGGTTGACCGGGCCGGGATGCTCTACGCGATCAACGAGTTCCTTCCGATGCGTGCCGGCGAAGAGTCATTCACCGAGCAGGTGCGGTATCGCACGGTGGGTGATGCGTCATGCACGGCCGCCGTCCGCTCCGACGCGGACTCGATCGACAAGGTGATCGCCGAGGTCGCCGCCACCCGCATCACCGAGCGCGGCGCCACGCGGGGCGACGACAAGGTGAGTGAGGCCGCCATGGAAGACCGCAAGCGGGAGGGTTACTTCTAAATGTCCGACACGAGCGTGTTGGGCGGCACCGTCACGCACGTCGATCCGCCACGCGGCATGGACCTGCTGCGGTTCGCCACCGCCGGCTCGGTCGACGACGGCAAGTCGACGCTGATCGGCCGGCTGCTCTACGACACCAAGACGATCTTCGAGGATCAGCTCGCCGCCGTCGAAGCGGTGTCCGCGTCGCGCGGCGACGAGTACACGAACCTTGCGTTGCTCACCGACGGCCTGCGTGCCGAGCGGGAGCAGGGCATCACGATCGACGTGGCCTACCGCTACTTCGCCACGCCGCGACGGAAATTCATCATCGCCGATACGCCGGGCCACATCCAGTACACGCGGAACATGGTCACCGGCGCGTCCACGGCCGACCTGGCGCTGATCCTGGTCGACGCGCGCAAGGGCCTGGTCGAGCAGTCGCGACGCCATGCGTTCCTGTGCTCTCTGCTGCGCGTGCCGCACCTCGTGCTGTGCGTCAACAAGATGGATCTTGTCGACTACTCGCCGCAGGTGTTCGAGGACATAGCGGCCGACTTCACCGACTTTGCCGCGAAGCTCGAGGCGCCGGACCTGTCGGTTATCCCGATCTCCGCACTGCACGGCGACAACATGGTCTCCCGATCTTCTCGGACCCCGTGGTACGACGGACCGTCATTGCTCCACCACCTGGAACACGTACACATCGGGTCGGACCGCAACCTCGTGGACGTACGATTCCCGGTCCAGTACGTGATCCGACCGCAGTCATCCAAGATCACTGACTATCGCGGATACGCCGGTCAGGTCGCGTCCGGCGTGTTGAAGCCGGGCGACGAGGTGATGGTGCTGCCGTCCGGGTTCACCAGCCGGATCGCAGCGATCGACACCGCCGACGGTCCGGTCAGCGAAGCGTTCCCGCCGATGTCGGTCACCGTACGGCTGGCCGACGAGATCGACATCTCCCGCGGTGACATGATCTGCCGCCCGCACAATCAGCCGGCTGTCGCGCAGGACGTTGAGGCGATGATCTGCTGGATGGACGAGACCCGACCGATGTCGATCGGCGGCAAGTACGCGATCAAGCACACGACCCGGTCGGCGCGCGCCGTCGTCCGCGATGTGAACTATCGCCTCGACATCAACACGCTGCACCGGGACGAGGCGGCCATGGAGCTTCGCCTGAACGAGATCGGTCGGGTCCGGCTGCGCACGACCGTGCCGCTGCTGGCCGACGAATATCGCCGCAACCGTACGACCGGAGGCTTCATCGTGATCGACGAGACGACGAACCGTACGGTCGGGGCCGGCATGATCGTGGAGGCGGCCTGAGCCAGCCCGATGTCCGAGGGCGCTGAGCCGAAGATGTCCGACGGCGCTGAGCCGAAGATGTCCGATGGCGTTGAGTCGATGCGGGCCGGCCGCAGGTCGCGCTCCGGTCGCCGCCGATTCGTGCCCCCGTACCGTCCGATGCGTGCGACCCTTGGCGCGACCGGCGACGGTGCGACCCACGGCGGCACCGCTGGCAACGACAGCGCGTCGACAAGCGACGGCCCGAACGCACCGGCGGACCTCCGCCACGCAGCCGCCCAGCCCGAGGTGGCCGGCGACAAGGCAACCGATGGCGCCGGCGCAGCGACCGCCGCCGTCGCGGTCGCCGTCGCTCCGCCGCGGCGGCCCTTCGTCCCGGCCCCGAGGCGCGGCAAACGCAGGGGAGTGGTGGTGCGACAACCGGGCCGGATCTCGAGGTTGCTCGGCCGCCTGGCCGTGCGGGCCGCGGATGCCGCCAGCCGGTTCGGCGCCCGCCGCCTCGGCGTCCGTGCGTCCGACACGGGTCGATTCGCGACGAGCCCGGCCGCCGGGATCGGCCCCGGCCCGCGGATCAGCGAATCCGAGCTGCGCGAGCTGGTCGCCGCGAACGTCGTCATCGATGGCGGTCAGCGTCAGATCATCGCGGAGGTGCTCGCGGCCGGTGTCCGACACGTCCGCGAGGTGATGGTGCCGCGTACCGACGCGATCTTCGTGGCCGCGGGCGATGCCGTCGCGGTCGCCCTGGATCGGGTGTTGACCTCGCGACACTCACGCTTCCCGGTCATCGACGGTACGCACGACGACGTGATCGGCGTGGTCCAGGTCTGGGATCTCCTCCTCGCCGACGCGACGGATGGGCTGACCGTCGGGGCGCTGGCCCGGCCGGTCCACCACATCCCGGGCTCGAAGCGGGTCCTGGCGGCGCTGTCCGACATGCGGCGCGAGGGACATCACCTGGCGGTCGTCGTCGACGAGTACGGCGGTACGGCCGGCATCGTCACGCTCGAGGATCTCGTCGAGGAGCTCGTCGGCGAGGTGCACACGGACGGCATCGAGGCCGACGCCGACGTGACAGCGGCCGGCGTGTTCACCGGCATCGACGGCCGCACGAACCTCAACGACTTCGCCGAGCGCTGCGGGTTCGTGCTGCCACCCGGACCGTACGAGACGGTCGGCGGCTTCGTGATGGCGCGCCTGGGCCGGCTGCCACACCCCGGTGACGAGGTCACCGTCGGCGCTTGGCGGCTTGTCGTCACCGAATGCGAGGGGCGCCGCGTCAGCCGCGTCTCGGTGCGCCCGACCGCCGGCTGAGCCCCCGGACAGGGGTCGCGCCGGGCAGGGGCCGCGCCGGGCAGGGACCGCGCCGGGCAGGGGCCGCGCCGGGCAGGGGCCACCCGGACCGTCAGTTGGGTGGCACGAACGGAATCGTGATCCCGTGCCAGGTGCGCCCGTCGTTGGAGATCGTCGGATTCGCGCCGAGGGTCACGTACCCGCCGGAGATGGTGACGACACGACCGGCCGGCGCGGCACCGCCCGTCACCGGCATGAACGTCGCGCCCTGGTCTGTGCTGCGACGGTATGACACGGCGTCCGTACCGCCGCTGAGCCACACGCCGACCGATCCGTCGCTCGGCGTGATCAGGCCGAAGTCGTCGGTCGTGGTCCAGCTCGCCTCCGGGATCGGTGCGGCCCAGGTCTGGCCGCCGTCGCTCGATCGGATGAGCAGCATCTGGCCGCCGCTGCGGACGAGCACGTAGACGTTCGTCCCGTCGGCGGTGGCGAGCGCCGGCCGTTTGCCGGTCTCGGGCACGACGCCGAGCGCGGTCGTCTGCCAGGTCGCGCCCTGGTCGCGGCTCAGCGACACGGCCAGCTCGCCGGTGCCGGGGTCGTCGCCGGTTACCCACCAGCCGTGGTCGTTGCTGGCGAGGTTGATCGAGGAGAGCTTTGGCTGGTGCGGGATGGCGTGGATCTTGCCGTCGCCACCGCTCGCCTCCTCGATCTTGCCCAGCGCCGCGACCTGGACCGGCTCGGCGGATGTCGTTGTTCGCTTCGCCCCGAAGATCGGCCCGAGGTTCAGCGTTTGGGCGACCGGTCCGATGCTGTTGCCGACTTCGGCGCTGATCATGACGTCGGTCCGGTCGAGTGCGACGACCCGAGCACTCGCGAGCGTGTCCGACGGGTCGCTGCGCAGCAGGCCGATCCGCTCGGTCGACACGTCGTTACCGAGCGAGATTAGTTGCAGGCTGCACGCGTCGCCCCGGCAGGCATCGATCAGCCCGTACGCGTGGGCCAGATCGACGCCGCCGGCCGCGATCAGACGAACCGTGACCTTCCCGGTCGGTGCCGGCAGCGTGATGGTCGTGTTGCTCGCATCGGCGTTGCCGCCGTTCGCGATCGCGATCTGCATGACGCCCGGCCGATCGGAGTTCGACGCGAGCACGAGACCGATGTACGCGAGACCGGGCAGGCACACGATCATCGCGGCGAGCGACCACAGAGTGGTGGCCAGCCGGCGACGCCGCAGCCGCCGGCGACCACGCGCCGCCACGTCGTCGAAATCGGGCAGCCGCGTGTGCTGCTCCACACCGGAGCGCAGCGCCGCGAAGTCCGGCCCGGTCATCGCCGACGCCCCCGTACGGTGACCAGGCTTTCGGCCGGCAGTGCCGGGTCGTCGAGCAGCCGGTCGAACCCGTCGCTGTGGACTGTGTCGTCGGACCGGTTGGCACCGATCCGGTCGGCCGTCGCGCGCTGGTGCGGCAGGTCGTCGGCCCCGGTGACGGTGGCCGGTACGTCTCCGGACCAGGAGCCCATGTCGAGGTCGGAGCCGGTGGGGCGCCCGCCGATCCCGCGATCGTCGGAGCGGCCGGGTGCGACGAGATCGCCGGCGCGTTGGCCGGCCTGGCCGACCGGCGTGCCGTCGGCCTCGACCGGGAGGATGCCGGCGCCGCGGGCGGGCGTGACTCGGCCCGGGCGGCCATTGTTCGCCGCCGGCTGAGGCGACCGGCCGGTCGCGAGGGTCGGCGCGCCGTCGTGCAGCAGCTCGGCGAGCAGAGCGCGGCCACGGGACAGCCGCGCCTTGACCGTCCCCACCGGTATGCCGAGCTGCTCGGCCACCTCCTGGACGGACATGTCGGCGATGTGGTGCAACACGATGGTCTCTCGGGTCGGTCGGGACAGTTTGGCGAGAGCGGCGACGAGCAGCACGCGGGTGGGGTCGGCGCCGGGCACCGATTCCGGAGTCGGCGTGACCCGCCCGGTGCGGATCATCGTGTCCAGCAGCCGCCGGCGACGCCACCGGGTCCGGGCAAGGTTCACCGCAACCGTCCGCAGCCACGCCTCCGGATCGGCCACATCCAGGAACGTCTTCGGCCGGGCCAGAGCCCGGGCGTACGCCTCCTGGACGAGGTCCTGTGCCTCGGCGTAGTCGGCGGTCAGCCCATAGAGCGTGGCCACCAGTCGGCGGTAGTACGCCTGGTAGGCATCGCGTATGGCCTCCTGGGCCTCGTCATCGGCCACTGACCCTCCTCGGACGGGCAGACCCGTCGGCCGCCCTCGTCGAGCGGGCACACGCGTCGCCCCCGATGAAAGACCTCCGGGTCGGCCCATCGGTTGCATGGCTGGCCGAGTTGCTTTCGCCGGCGGATACGCCCGCCGCGAACGCACCTGGAAGAATAAGGCACATGTCTCGCGAGTCCGCCGCACCGACCGCCGCGCTGCCCCGGGTGCTGTCCGGCATCCAACCCACCGCCGACTCCTTCCACCTGGGCAATTACCTGGGCGCGGTGCGCAATTGGGTCACTATGCAGGACACGTACGACGCGTTCTACTGCGTCGTGGACCTGCACGCGATCACGGCTGGTCACGAACCGGCGTTGTTGCGGCAGCGTACCCGCGTGAGCGCGGCCCAGCTATTGGCCAGCGGGCTCGATCCGGAGCGCTGCACGCTGTTCGTGCAGTCGCAGGTGCCCGAGCACGCGCAACTGGCCTGGGTGCTCGGCTGCATTACCGGCTTCGGCGAGGCGAGCCGGATGACGCAGTTCAAGGACAAGTCGAGCAAGCAGGGCACCGATCGATCCAGCGTCGGCCTGTTCACCTATCCGATCCTGCAGGCCGCCGACATCCTGCTCTACCTGGCCGACGCCGTGCCGGTGGGCGAAGACCAGCGTCAGCACCTGGAGCTCACCCGGGATCTCGCGCAGCGATTCAACACCACGTACGGTGCGACGTTCGTGGTCCCCCGGCCGTACATCCTCCGGGAGACGGCGAAGATTGCGGATCTCCAGCAGCCGACGGCGAAGATGTCGAAGTCGGCGTCGTCACCGGCCGGTGTGGTCGATCTGCTCGACGATCCCGCGAAGTCGGCGAAGAAGATCCGCTCCGCGGTGACCGACACCGGCCGTGAGATCATCTTCGATCCGGAGGCGAAGCCGGGCGTCTCGAACCTGTTGACGATCTACTCGGCGCTCACCGGACGGAGCATCGAGGATCTCGTCGGCGCGTACGCCGGCAAGGGATACGGCGACCTGAAGAAGGATCTCGCCGACGTGCTCACCGACTGGGTCCGACCGATCCAGGAGCGGACCCGGGCGTATCTCGACGATCCGGCGCAGCTCGACAAGTTGCTTGCGATCGGCGCGGAGAAGGCGCGCACGGTAGCGTCCGAGACACTGAAGACCGTCTACGATCGGGTCGGATTCCTCGCCCCCGCGAGCAACTGACCCGACGGCATGAGCGCGGCGAGGAGCGACGACGTGGACCCGACCGGCAACCTATCGACAGCCGAGTCGACGGGTCCGGCCGGCGCCGCCGTCGAGCCGGATACCCCGATGACGGTGGGCGTCGCGATCAGCATCCCGCAGCCGTGGGCGGAGATCCTCGACGCCGTGCGCGCGTCGTCGGGCGACCCGCTCGCCGCGTTCATTCCGGCGCACGTCACGCTGCTCGGCCCGACCGACATCGACCCCGACCGGATCGGCGAGGCCGAGGCGCGTCTGGCCGCCGCCGCCGCTATCCACGCCCCGTTCGCCGTACATCTGCGCGGCACCGGCACCTTCCGGCCGGTGACCGAAGTGGTGTTTGTCGCGGTGGCGACCGGGATCGGAGAGTGTGAGCGGCTCGCGACCGACGTCCGCCAGGGTCCACTGCTGCGGGACCTGCACTACCCGTACCACCCCCACGTGACGATCGCGCACGACGTGCCGACCGGGGCACTCGACCGCGTCTATGCCGAGCTCGCGGACTTCGAGGCGCTGTTCACCGCCGACCACTTCACGCTCTACGTGCATGGCTCGGACGGTCGTTGGCGGCCGCTGCGCGACTTCAAGCTGACCGGCGAGCCGGCGCCCGGGGGATGCACCGACGGTGGGAACGGATCCGATAGCGCAAACGGATCCGACGGTGTCGGCGGATCCGACGGCCCGAAGGAGACCGACGGCGTCTCGCCGCCGCCCACGCCATGAACCCCTTCGCCGCCCTGGAAAAGGGGTGGGACACCGCCATCACGCGGTCTCGCCGGCGGTCGAAGGTGTTCGACCACATCTGGACGGCCCGCGAACGGTACAGCGAGGTGCTCGGCGGCCGGCTCGCCGCCGCGATCGCCTACTACGGCTTCTTCGCCGTGTTCGCGCTTGCCCTCATCGCGTACGCGATCGTCGGCTTCGTGCTCGCGAACAACACCGCCGCGGTCGACACGGTGAACCGGTTCCTACAGCAGAACATCCCGTTCCTGGACGCAACGCAGATCGCCGCGGCCCGCAATGCGGTCGCCATCATCGGTCTCATCGGTCTCGTCTTCACCGGCGTCGCCTGGATCGAATCGTTGCGGTCGTCGCAGCGGGCGATCTGGGGTTACGAACAGCAGCCGGGCAACCTGTTCATCCGGCGGGCCCTCGACCTCGCCATCATGATCGGCATCGGCCTGCTGCTTGCGTTGTCACTGTGGGTTCAGGCCAGCATCAACGATGCCATCAAGCCGGTTCTGCTGTGGCTCTCGCCGCGCGACGTGACGGTCGGGGTCCAGGAGGCCATCAACGCCACGGCCCGTGTCATCGGCATCGTCCTCGGCCTCATGGTCAATGCGCTGCTCGCGGCGAGCCTGCTGTCCGGTGTTAGTCGGCTGCGGATGCCATTGCGGCGGCTCATCCCATCGACGCTGTTGGTCGCGGTCGGATTGAGCGCGCTCAGCACGGTCGGCCGGCTCTACATCGACTTCACCTCGCGCCGCCCGGCCTATCAGCTCGTCGGCGGCACGGTGGCATTGCTGCTCTTCCTCTATCTGTTCAATCAGCTGCTGCTCTACGGCGCCGCACTCGCCGCCACCAGCACGCACGGCGACGTCGTGGATCTGGCCGCGAGGCCCGCGTCGGCTGACGACGACGAATCCGACGGTACGGACGAGCAGCAGCCCAGCGACGCGCCGGCACCCGACGCGGTCACCGAAAGCGAGGCGCGGGCGGTCGCGGCGCCCCGCGAGGACGACCGGTCGATGAACGGTGCCCCGGATCGAGGTACCGGAGCGGGACCAGCACCGACCGCGGCGGAGCGCGACACAACCACCGAGTCGACGGACGACGGGCCCGGGACGCGCGCGGCGGACCGGCCGACCCACGACCGTCCGGCCGGCGCTCCGGATCGCCGCCGGTAAGCGACCGAAAGTGACGTTTACTCGCCTTCCGCCCGCCGATACTGCACGTTGATCGCTCGCACGCGACGATGATGGGGATGTGGGCGCGCTCGTGACTCTGCAACTGCCACCGGATTCTCCGATCCGGGAGCTGCCGTGGATCATCACGTTCGGGCCGCTCACCGACGACGAGGACTGGGAGCCGGTGGTGTGCGGACCGTACGAGCGGCCGCATGCGCTCGCGCTGGCCGAGGATGTCGTGGCCGACGAGCAGCTGATGGCCGTCGTCGAGCCATTGCTGGGTTACGCGGCCCCCGACGAGATCCGCGACGAAATCGGCATCGCTCGCGCCGCCCAGTCGGGTGACGCCGTCGGCGGCAGAACGGACGAGGCCGCTGTGGACGAGGCGCTGGACGAGGACGGGCTTGAGTTGGCCCAGCCGGTGCCCGAATGGGGCCTCGCCGCCGGTGTCGACTCCGGTCCGGCCGAAGACATACCGATGCCGACGCCGGCCGAGATCCGGGCCGGGATGGCCCGTGTCGTACGGCAACTGGCCGACTGACCGATGCGCCGAAACTTCCGTACGAGGCGGGTCAGCCGCCCGCGGCTTCTGCCCGGCGTCGCCGTCCTGGCCGTCCTCGCCGTCGTCGCGACGGGCGCGTTGGCGGCGTGTGGTGACGGCGCCGGTCTGAAGGTCGGGCTGGCCTACGCCGTCGGCGGCCCCGGTGACCGCGGCTTCAACGACGAGGCGCTGGCCGGTCTCACCATGGCACAGCGCGAGCTGCGCGGTTCGGTGCGCGAGGTCCGGGCGTTGTCGGCGCGCGCCAGCGAATCCGAGGGCGACCAGTTCGACCGGCTCACGTTGCTGTGCAAGGCGGGCTATGACCCGGTCGTCGCGGTCGGGTATACCTACGCGGGAGCAGATCCGGCCAATGGGCCGCTGGCCCGAGCGGCCAAGACGTGCCCGAAGACCCGCTTCGCGATCGTCGACAGTGACACGGTGACCGCGCCGAATATCGCGAACCTCGTCTTCGCCGACGAGCAGGGCGCGTACTTGATGGGTGTCGCCGCGGCGGCCAAGTCGAGGACCGGCACGATCGGCATGGTCGGCGCCTGCCCGAACTCGCTGATAGCCCGCTTCCGGGCCGGATATCAGGCCGGCGCGATGGCCCAGCGCTCGGACATCCTGGTCGAGTCGGGATACGTCTCCGAGGATCCGAAACGGTGCGACTTCACCGACGTGGCCGCCGCAGAGAGGGCCGCCAACCAGCTCTACGACGAGGGCGCCGATGTCGTTTTCCAGGTCGCCGGCGGTGCCGGGATCGGGGTCTTCCAGGCCGCGAACGCGCACGGCGCGATGGCGATCGGCGTGGACTCGGACCAGTACGAGACGGTCGGCCCGACCCTCCGACACGTGATCATCACGTCCGAAATCAAGCGCGTCGACCTGGCCGTGTTCGAGTTCATCAAGTCGGTCGCAAATGGCTTGTTTGCCCGGGGCGTCCGCCGCTACGACCTTGCCGACGGCGGGGTCGGCTACGCCACGTCGGGCGGGCAAATCGCGGGCGCCACCAGCCGGCTTGAAGTTTACCGAAAGGAAATCATCTCCGGGCGTATCATCGTCCCGATCACGCCGTAGGTTGCCATCACACGAAGAACTCAGGCACCGCGGTGGGACGTCGCGCGACGAAGAGGTCGACGCGCGATCGCCGTTTCCGGCACATCGCGCGGGGCGCGATGTGAAACGAAGGGTATGGACGTGCACGCACAGCGTGGCATCCGATTGTTGGGTGGGGTCGCGGTCGCCACTCTCGCGGTCTCTATGGCGGCCTGCGGCTCGGCGCCGTCGAAGTCGTCGTCGGCGGGCGCAACGGCCTCCGGCAAGAAGATCGAGGCCTGCATGGTCACTGACACCGGCGGTATCGACGACAAGTCATTCAACCAGTCAGCCTGGGCCGGCCTGCAGGCCGCGCAGAAGGCCAATTCGAACATCACGCCGACGTATGTCGCCTCCACCGCGGAGACCGATTACCAGCCGAACCTGCAGGGCTTCATCAACCACACGCCGCCCTGCAACATGATCCTCGCGGTCGGCGGTCTGATGGGGGCCGCGACCGACACGGTCTCGAAGGCGAATCCGAACACGCAATTCGCCATCGTCGACTACAAGAGCGCGAGCCCGAACGTCTATTCCATGCAGTTCGACACCGCGCAGGCGGCGTACCTCGCCGGTTACCTGGCCGCGGGCATGAGCAAGAGTGGCAAGGTCGGCACGTACGGCGGCCTCAAGATCCCGCCGGTCACGATCTTCATGGACGGCTTCGTTGACGGCGTCGCGCACTACAACGACGTGCACCACACGAAGGTCGCCGCACTCGGCTGGAACGAGACGACCCAGAACGGTCTGTTCGCCAACAGCTTCACCGACCAGGCCAAGGGCAAGCAGCTCGGCCAGCAGCTGGTCAGCCAGGGCGCCGACATCGTGATGCCGGTCGCCGGCGGCACCGGTCTCGGCACCGCGTCGGATGCGCAGGCCTCCGGCAAGTACAGCGTGATCTGGGTCGACCAGGACGGTTGCGTGAGTGCGGCGCAGTACTGCTCGGTCTTCCTCACCACCGTCCAGAAGAACATCGCGGCCGCGGTGCAGGACGCGGCGCAGAAGGAATCGGCGGGCGCGTCGCTGACCGGTGGCACGATCGGCACGCTCGCCAACAACGGCGTGCAGATCGCCCCGTACCACGATTTCGCCAGCAAGGTCCCGCAGGCGCTGCAGGACGAGGTCACGCAGCTCAAGCAGGACATCATCTCGGGCAAGGTGACCGTCACGTCGCCGTCTGAACCGAAGTAAGCCGGCACCACGCCGCCGTGCAATTCCGTCGGCGGCAACGGCGGCCAGCGCAATCGCCGCCGGGTGGGACCCGCCGGAACGCTCGGCGGTGATATGCGCCTCGCGGCTGACGCTACGCAGCGGCGGTGATATGCGCCTCGCGGCTGACGCTACGCAGCGGCGGTGATATGCGCCTCGCGGCTGGCGCTACGCAGATATACAGGCACGGCGCGACGCGAGGGCATCGGATCGTCCGCGATCCGGTCGCCCTCGCGTCGCACGCAAATGGGTGTACGACGACCTATGGCCGTGGAGGTGTGCGCTGAGACTCGAATTGCGCGGCATCACCAAGCGCTTCGGCGCTCTCGTCGCCAACGACCACATCGATCTGACTGTCGAACCGGGCGAGATCCACGCCCTGCTCGGCGAGAACGGCGCGGGCAAGTCGACGCTGATGAACGTCCTCTACGGGCTGTTGCAGCCGGATGAGGGCGAAATCCTCGTGGACGGCGTCGCCACGAAGATCCACCGGCCCAGCGATGCCATCGCGGCCGGCATCGGGATGGTCCACCAGCACTTCATGCTCGTCCCGGTGTTCACCGTGGCCGACAACGTCATGCTGGGGACCGAACGCACGCGCGGCTTCCTGCGCTTCCTGAACCGCGGAGCCGCTCGCAAACTCGTTCTCGACGTGTCGCGCCGCTACGGTCTGCCCGTCAATCCGGATGCGGTGATCGAGGACCTGCCCGTCGGCGTCCAGCAGCGAGTCGAAATCGTGAAGGCACTGACGCGGGACGTGGATCTGCTCATCCTCGACGAGCCGACCGCCGTCCTGACGCCTCAGGAGACCGACGAACTGCTCGACGTCATGCGGCGCCTCAAGGAGGCCGGCAAGTCGATCGTGTTCATCACGCACAAACTGCGTGAGGTCAAGGCCATCGCCGACCGCATCACGGTGATCCGCCGCGGCACCGTCGTCGGGACGGCGCGGCCGGACGCGAGCGAGGACGAACTCGCGACCATGATGGTCGGCCGGGCCATGCAGCTGCGGGTGGTCAAAGAGCCGGCCACGCCCGGCGACACCGTGCTCGCGATCCGCGGGTTGACCGTCGCCGACGAGCGCGGGCATCTCGCCGTCGACGATGTCGACCTTGAAGTCAGGGCGGGCGAGGTGCTCGGCCTCGCCGGCGTGCAGGGCAATGGGCAAACCGAGCTCGTCGAAGCGATCATGGCGCTCCGGCCGGCCGCCCGCGGCGATGTGACGCTGGCCGGCAAATCGCTGGCCGGTCGGACGACCGCGCAGGTCCTCGCGGCCGGCGTCGGGTATATACCGGAAGACCGCAGCGTCGACGGTCTGGTCCGGGAATTCACCGTGGCCGAGAATCTCGTGCTCGACGTCTACCATCAGCGTCCGTACGCATCCGGGCTGGCCCTGCATCACGACGCGATCGCGGCATCGGCCCAAAAGCTCGTCCGCGACTACGACATCCGTACGCCGTCGTCGGCGGCGACGGTCAGTACGCTGTCCGGCGGCAACCAGCAGAAGGTGATCGTGGCGAGGGAGGTGTCGCGACCCTTGAAGGTGTTGGTCGCGGCGCAGCCGACGCGCGGCGTGGACGTCGGTTCGACCCAGTTCATCCACGGCCAAGTGATCGCGGCCCGAGATGCCGGCGGCGCGGTGCTGCTCGTCTCGAGCGAGCTCGACGAGATCGTCGCGCTGGCCGACCGCATCGCGGTCATGTATCGCGGCAAGGTGCTGGCGGTCGTCGACGCCGATGCGCCGCGCGAACAGCTCGGCCTACTCATGGCCGGCGTGACCGACGGCACGAGCGGAGCGGCAGCGTGACTGGACCAACCGGCGAGGACCGGGCACCCAACGACCGGACACCGGAGGTCGGTGTTCCGGAGGTCGGTGTCCCGGAGGTCGGTGTCCCGGAGGTCGGTGTTCCGGAAAGCGGTGTTCCGGAAAGCGGTGTTCCGGAAAGCGGTGTTCCGGAAAGCGGTGTTCCGGAAGGCACTACACCCGAGCCGTCTGGTTCGGACGTGGCGGCGCGCGACGACGCTGTCGGTCGCCAGGCCGCGCCGGCGGATGAAGCAGATGAATCGGTTGACTTGGCGATCGACAGCGGGACGGAGGTCGCCCCGCAACTCAGCGGCGAGGGTGCCGACGTAGCCGTGCCCGCAGGACCGGTGCCGGCACCACGCGGCCGGCAGCCGGGACGCTTCATGCGGGTCGTACTGTGGCTCACCAGCGCGAACCCGGTCGTCATCTCGGTTTTGTCGATCTTCTCCGCCCTCGTGATCGGCGCGATTCTGATCATCATCGGCAACCGGCCGGTGATGAGCCAGTTCAGCTACTTCTTTGCCCAGCCCGGCACGGCGCTGTCCGGTGCCTGGGCCCAGATCAAGCTGGCTTACGTGAGCCTGTTCCAGGGCGCGATCTTCAATCCGAGCACGCTCGGTGGTGCGATCTCCGGCAAGAACAGCTGGGCAGTGGCGCTCGGCCCGATCAGCGAGACGCTGACGTACGCGGCGCCGCTCATCCTCACCGGCCTCGCGGTCGCGATCCCATTCCGCGGCGGACTCTTCAACATCGGCGCGCAGGGCCAGGCGATCTTGGGCGCGATCGGTGCCGGTCTGATCGGCTTCGAGTTGAAGCTGCCGACCGTCCTGGCATGGATCGTCGCGCTCCTCGCCGGTGCGGCGGCCGGCGGGATCTGGGGCTTCATCCCGGGGATCCTCAAGGCGCGCACCGGCGCCCACGAGGTCGTCGTGACGATCATGTTGAACTACATCGCACTGCTGTTCCTGGGCTGGATCATCCTGCAGGGCGGCGTGAAGGACCCGACACAGTCCCAGGCGATCAGCAAGCCGCTGCACTCGTCGGCGACACTGCCGCACCTGCTCGGCTCCTCCCACCGGACGAACTTCGGTCTGCTGCTCGGTCTGCTCGCGGCGCTGGTCGTGGCGTGGTTGATCAACCGGTCGACGTTCGGCTTCGAGGTGCGGGCGGTCGGCGCAAACCCCGATGCCTCGCGGACGGCCGGTATGAGCGTCGCGAAGACGTACATCCTGGTCATGATCGTCGCTGGCGGGCTGGCCGGCCTGGGCGGTGCCGTCCAGCTGCTCGGCACGGCGTCCGCGTTGACCGGGGGCGTCGTCGCGAACATCGGCTTCGACGGCATCACGGTCGCGCTTCTCGGCCGGGCCAAGCCGTGGGGCAGCGTCCTCGCGGCGCTCCTGTTCGGTGCGCTCTACGCCGGCGGCAACCAGATGCAGAGCAACGCTGGTGTCGTCGTCGATCTGGTCCTGGTGCTGCAGGCACTGATCGTCATCTTCATCGCGGCGCCGGCCCTCATCACCTCGGTCTACCGGCTGCGGCCCGGCTCCGCGACCCAGGCCACTGCCAACCTCGCGAAGGGCTGGTGAGAAGCGCAATGACGGCGACAACGGCGGAGCCCGAGGTGGTGGTCGTCGCTCCGACGGCGTACTGGACGCGCTCACGTAAGGCCGGTGTGATCTACCTGGTGCTCGGGCTCATCGCGATCGTGTTCTGGGGGATTCTGTCCAAACACGGCGAGGCCGCGCGGTTCGCCTCGGGTACGGAGTCGTCCGGCTCGTCAGTACCGATTCCATCCAAGGTCGGCGCGATCGTCGCTGGCGCCGTCGTGATGGCCTGCGGCGCCGCGCTGTTGACCGAGCGGCTCGGCCGGCGCTTCGCGCTGTGGTCGGGCATCGCGCTCGCCGCCCTGGTCATCGCGTTCCTGTCCTGGCAGGTGTCCGGCAACACGATGCCGCTCGGGTCGAGCGCGAACCTCACCGTGCAGGCCGCGCTGCCACTGATCTTGGGCGCCCTGGCCGGCGTGCTGTGTGAGCGCAGCGGTGTCATTAACGTCGCAATCGAGGGCCAGTTTCTGACCGGAGCCTTCCTCGGCGCGTTCTTCGGCACCGTGGCGATGTCGGCGTGGTTCGGCCTGGTCGCCGCGATCATCGGTGGTGGGCTCGTGGCGTCGCTGCTAGCCGTGCTCGCCATCCGCTACCAGGTCGAGCAAGTCGTGCTCGGGGTGGTGATCAACCTCTTGATGCTTGGTCTCACGAGCTTCCTCTACCAGCAGGTCATGCAGCCGGACGCCGCGTCGTTCAACGCCGTGCCCGCGTTCGCGACCTGGAAGATCCCGGTGCTCTGGCGGATCCCGATCATCGGGCCGGCGCTGTTCGACCAGAACGTGATCGTCTACATCACCATCGTCCTGGTGGTGGCCGTGCATGTCGGCCTCTTCCATACTCGGTGGGGCCTGCGGACGCGATCCGTCGGTGAGCACCCGACCGCCGCCGACACCGTCGGCATCCGGGTCCTGGCCGTTCGCTACCGCAACGTCATCGTGGCCGGCATGATCGCGGGCGTCGGCGGAGCGTTCTTCACCGTCGGATCGCACCTCGACTTCAGCAAGAACATGACGGTCGGCAAGGGCTTCATCGCGCTCGCCGCCCTCATCTTCGGCCGGTGGTCGCCGATCGGTGCCACGCTCGCCGCCCTGCTGTTCGGCTTCACCGACCAGTTGCAAAGCTACCTGTCGCTGACCGGGTCGTCGGTGCCGTCGCAGTTCCTCGCCATGCTGCCGTACGCGGTGACGATTCTCGCGGTCGCGGGTCTCGTCGGACGTGTCCGAGCACCGGCGGCCGACGGTAAGCCGTACGTTAAGGGTTGACCCGTGGGTCGAATGCGCCTCGCGGCTGCGCTACGCATCGGTGGCGAGAATGCGCCTCGCGGCTGCGCTACGCATCGGCTACACGGGGGGCGCGACGATGCGGGTGACGCGGGCCGGGGACCTGGACGAATGCGGGTGAGGCATGGACATCGACTGGACATCGCTGCGAGCCGCGGCGACCGACGCCATGCGCGGTGCGTACGCGCCGTATTCGCGCTTTCCGGTCGGCGCGGCCGCGTTGGTCGACGACGGCCGGATCGTTCGCGGTTGCAACGTCGAGAACGCGTCCTACGGCGTGACGCTGTGCGCCGAATGCGGGATCGTGTCGGCCCTGCACGCGAGCGGTGGCGGTCGCCTGGTCGCCATGTCCTGCGTCGACGCGACCGGTGAGCCGCTCATGCCGTGCGGGCGCTGCCGGCAGCTGCTGTGGGAACACGGCGGGCCGCGGATGTTCGTCGACGCGAGCACCGGCCCGCTGCTGATGAGCGAGCTGTTGCCGTACGCGTTTGACGAGCGCGATCTGGGCCGATCCGATCTGACCACCGAACCAATGCCGCTGCCATCCCGGCCGAGCGCCACGGCCGAGCCGGCGCCGCATCTGCGAGACATGATCGGGCGGGGAACCGTTTTCGTGCACCCGGACAACGTCGCCGGCACCCGGCAATGGACCGGCTACTGGGACGGCGCGACGGGGGCGGAGGTCGCGTCCGAGCGTGGGCAAGGGTCGATCCTCGACGAGGCCCCGAGTCGCGCCGCGGCCGCCGACGTCATCGCGTGGGGTCTGGCCCGCACCCGACGCGTCATCGTCGTGGACGCCGAGGGCGAGCTGTTCTGGGCCGGCGAGGGGCCGCCGCCGGCCGAGGTGCCGCGCCGCTGGACCCTCGCGACCGCGGACCAGTCATGAGCGAGCCGTACGCGGCGGTCGACGTGATCGCGGTCAAGCGTGACGGCGGTGTGCTCGACGACCGCCGCATCGATTGGGTAGTCGACGCCTACACGCGCGGCGTGGTGGCCGAGGAGCAGATGGCGGCGTTGGCCATGGCGATCCTGCTGCGCGGCATGACCGCGGCCGAGATCGCCAGGTGGACCGCTGCCATGATCGCGAGCGGTGAGCGTCTCGACCTATCCGGCGTCGGTCGACCCACCGTCGACAAACACTCGACCGGTGGCGTCGGCGACAAGATCACGCTGCCATTGACGCCGCTCGTGGCCGCCTGTGGCGTCGCGGTGCCGCAGCTGTCCGGCCGCGGGCTCGGGCACACCGGCGGCACGCTGGACAAGCTGGAGTCGATCCCGGGCTGGCGCGCGACGCTGTCCAACGACGAGTTCCTGGCCCAACTGCGCGACGTCGGCGCCGCGATCTGTGCGGCCGGCGCCGGGCTCGCGCCGGCCGACCGGAAGCTCTATGCGTTGCGCGACGTGACCGCGACCGTCGAGTCGATTCCCCTGATTGCCAGCTCCATCATGAGCAAGAAGATCGCCGAGGGTACAGCGGCGTTGGTGCTCGACGTCAAGGTCGGTTCCGGGGCGTTCATGAAGTCGGCGGACCGGGCGCGCGAGCTGGCGACGACGATGGTCGACCTCGGTGCCGCGCACGGCGTGTCCACGGTCGCGCTGCTCACCGACATGTCGACCCCGCTCGGGTACGCGATCGGAAACGCGGTGGAGGTGACCGAGTCGGTCGAGGTCCTGGCCGGTGGCGGCCCGGCCGATGTCGTCGAACTGACGTTGGCGCTCGCACGCGAGATGCTGCGACGGGCCGGGCGCGAGGATGTCGATCCGGCCAAGGTGCTGGCGGACGGCCGGGCGATGGACTCGTGGCGGGCGATGAT
>Ga0210120_1000105_pt1 | contig 19615 bp, 17 predicted proteins | sample Goodyear_PhragA__FD_184868 | JGI IMG/M metagenome (GOLD analysis project Ga0210120, IMG submission 184868) | Wetland microbial communities from San Francisco Bay, California, USA, that impact long-term carbon sequestration - Goodyear_PhragA_D2... | ecosystem: Environmental > Aquatic > Marine >... | reverse complement strand
GCGCGCAGGTCCGGCCCTCCTCTACCGCCGCCTGATGCCGTGCCGCCGCATGATCTTCAGCAGGCTCGCGTGGTCCGCCAGGCCGAGCGCCTCCGCCGTCCGCGTCACGTGCCACTCGTGGCGCTCGAGCGCCGCAATCACGATCCGCCGCTCCGCCTCCGCCTTGAGCTCCTGAAAGGTCTCGCCGCCGCCCGTCGCCGGCTCCATCTCGCCCCGGATGTCTGACGGTACCTGGTCGGGCCCGATCACCTCGCCGTCGGTCGCGATGATCATCCGCTCGACTACGTTCCGCAGCTCGCGCACGTTGTTCCGCGCCCAGTCGTAGCCCATGAGCAGCTCCAGTGTGTCCGGCGCGAGCCGCTTGCAACGGATGCCGAACCGCGCGCAGATCGCCGCCGCGAACCCCTCGGCGATCTCGGGCACGTCGCTCCGCCGCTCGCGCAGGGGCGGGACCGCGATCTGGTGGACGTTCAGCCGGTAGTAGAGGTCCTGGCGGAACCGCCCGGCCGCCACCTCCGCCTCGAGGTCGCGGTTGGTCGCCGCCACTACGCGGGCTTCCACGGCGAGCGGCCGCGTGGCGCCGACCCGGGTCACGCGACGCTCCTCGAGCACGCGAAGCAGCTTGGCCTGCGCCGCGAGCGGCAGCTCGCCGATCTCGTCGAGAAACAGCGTGCCGCGCTCGGCCGACTCGAACGCGCCCTTCCGCGTCACACTGGCGCCGGTGAACGCGCCGCGCTCGTGGCCGAAGAGCTCGCTCTCGATCAGGTGCTCCGGCAGCGCCGCGGCGTTGATGGCGACGAACGGCGCCGCGGGCTGCGCGCCGAGCCGGTGCAGCTCGCGCGCCACCAGCTCCTTGCCAGTGCCGCTCTCGCCGACGACCAGCACGGTGCTCGGCACCGGCGCCACCCGGGCGATCTGGTCCCGGAGCCGGAGCATCGCGGCGCTCGTACCTACGAGTGTGCTCTCGCCGTCCAGCCTCCGCCGGAGAGACTGCACTTCGGCGCGGAGCCGGCGCCGCTCGACCGCCAGCTCGATCTCCCGCACGATCCGCTCGACGGGCTCGGCCTTGTCGATGAAGCCGTAGGCGCCGAGCCGGATGGCCTGGATGCAGCGGTCGAAGTCGCCCGTGCCGGTATACACGATCACCGGGACCTCCGAGCCCCGGCGCTCGAGCGCGCGCAGCACCTCGAAGCCGTCCATGCCCGGCATCTCGAGGTCGAGAATCACGCAGTCGACCGGCTCGCCCCCGAGCCGCTCGAGCGCCTGGCGGCCGTCCTGCGCCACGTGCACCTCGTAACCGCCCAGGCGCCGGAGGTCATAGGCGTACTGCTCGGCCAGGGCGGGCACATCGTCCACCACGAGAACCAGCGTCATCCGTTCCTCCCGTCGACGGCGGGCGCTGCTGGAGTGGCGGCGCGGACCGGCAGCTCGACGATGGCCCGGGTGCCCGCGCCGGGCGCGGTCTCTATCCGGAGCGCGCCGCCGAGGTCGAGCACCAGCCGGCGGACGATCGAAAGGCCGAGCCCCGTTCCGCCCGCCTTGGTGGTATGGAAGTCGTCGAATGCGCGGTCGAGTTCGGTGCGGCTCATGCCGGGGCCCGTGTCGGTCACCGTCACCCGCACCTGCGCCGACTCGGCAGCGCCGACGGTCTCGGTGCCCACGGTCACCATGCCGCCGCTTCGGCCCGCCAGGCTGTCGACGGCATTGCCGACCAGGTTCTCGAGGATCCGGCGGAGCACGAGCGGGTCCGCCGATACCGCCGGCAGTGCGGGGTCGGGCGCGGCGCGAAGGGTCGCGTGGGCGGCGTCGGTGGCCCGGACGATCTCGGCGACCACCGCGTTCACGTCGCAGGCGGCCGGCTGCGCCCCGGGCGAGAGCCGCGCGTAGTTCCGCGCGAGCGTGTCGAGATAGGCCAGGCTCGACTCGAGGGTGCCGCGCCGCTCCTCGAAGATGCGCGGCAGTGCGGCGGGGTCGTCGCGCGCCACCTCGGAGAGATGGCGCAGCACATTCCGGATCGGCACCAGGCCGTTCTTGATGTCGTGATTCACCTGGCGTGCGAGGTCCCCCGTGGCCAGGCGGCGCTCGGCCTCGCGGAGGCGGGCGGCGCCCAGCCGGAGGCGCTCGGTCATGGCGCCGAGGGTGGTGGCGAGAACGCCGATCTCGTCTGTCCGATCGCTCGGAAAGCCCTGGTCCAGCCGGTCGAAATCGATCGCGGCGGTGCGCGCGGCCAGCGCCGTGAGCGGCCGGCTCACGCGGGTCGAGAGCCACCACGCGCCCAGGATTGCGAGGCCCACGGTCGCGGCCAACGCCGCCAGGAACCATCGGTCGATGCTGCGCCGGAGTGCCGCGAGGGTGCCGGGAGAGCGGGTGACGACGATCCGGGCGGTGTCGGCAGGGCCGGAGGCGTCACGCTCGCCGACGAACGGCAGCGAGAGCGTCGCCACTGGCGAAGCCCCGGCTTCGGCCGGCGGCGTCGTCCCTGCGGCGGACGCCCCTGTCCCGGGCTCGACCAGGCGGAGCGAGAGATCAGGATCGCGCGCGAGCGACCCGCGGAGACGGGGCTCGATCGCCGTGCCGCCGACGATCGTGTATCTGGCGCCGGCCACCCGGAGCGAGTCCAGCCGGGCGAGCACGAGCAGCGTGGTGTCGGCGGTGCGGGCGCGGACCAGCACGGGCGCGCCGCCCGCCGCGGTCAGCGCCCCGGGCAACGCGGGCTCGATTCGATCGTACGCGTTCCGGAAATGTCCGGAGCTCAGGATGCGCCCGGCGCTGTCCTGGAGCTGGAGCATGGCGAGCCCCGAGCTTCGCATGGAGGTGCCTGCGAGATCGAGCAGCCCGCGCCGGACGCCCGCGTCGCCCTGGACCAGCGCCACTCGAAGGCCATTGTCCCGGCCGAGCTCGGCCGCGAGCGTCGCGAGGCGGGCCGCCACCGCGGCGCTCTCGCGCGCGAGGTCGTCGCGCAGCGCGGCGACCGCGGCGTCCCCGCGGCGGGCATCTTCCGCCGTGAGCCGGCGGGTCATCTCGCGCCGGACGCCGAAGGCGAGCGCGCTCAGCGGCAGCAGCGCCGCGAGCGCGAGGGCCAGGAAGAGCCGCGCGCGGAAGCTCATGGCGCGGCCCGCGCGGTGTCCCCGGCGTCGGCCGGGCGAACGGCGCCGTCCCACTCCACGACGAACGCCGGCGCCCCGCGGCGGAGCACCACATACGGCCGAATGTCAATGAGCGGCACCACCGCGGCACCCGTCGGCCAGGCGGCGGACTCGCGGCAGGGGACCAGCGCCTGTTGGGGGAGTCTGAGTACGTAGCCGCGCTCGGTCTCCAGCCGAAGGGCCAGGCCGAAGCTGTCGGCGGGCAACCCGTGCGCCGTCACGTCCCCGCCCGCGAGCGCCACGATCCGCTCAGCGAGATCGCGTGCGACGATGTCCTCGGCGGGGTACGCGATCGCGCCGGTAGACTCTCGCAGCGCCCTGGGCATCGGCTTTGTCGGGCAGGCCGCCCGCCCGTCCCACCAGAACGGGCCCTCGGCTGCCCGAGCGTCCGCACGCACCGCGTCGCGGGCGAGCCCGGCCCGGAAGCCCGCCGTGTCGGCGGGAATCGCGGCCCCGACGCCGGCGCTCCGGGCCGGCAGTAGCATCACGTAGGTCCGGTGCCAGGGCAGCGCCAGCACGGCGACCCGGGGGCGCCGCCGGGCGTAATCGAGCAGCGCGGGATCGGCCGTCTGGACCAGGTCCGTGCCCTGGTCGATGGCGTCTCGGAGATCGCCGGAGGCCGGCGGCGCGAGGGTGAGCGCGGGCGCCTGCAGGCGCGGCACGCCGAACGCGCGGTCGGCGAAGAAGCGCGGCACCTCGGGCGACGGCGACACCAGCCCCGCGACCAGGCGCCGCTCGTCCAGCGGCACGAGCGTGGTCACGCCGGACCAGTGCAGCGCGGCGCTTGCGGCCGGGTCGGCTCGCCACGCCGCGGCGAGCGTGGACGGCGTCCATCGGGCGCTCGAATCCGCGCTTGCCCGGGGATCGAGCTCGAACGTCCAGAACCGCCCGGACGTGTCGCGCGACCAGGCCGCGGCGAGGCCGGGCAAGGGCCGTCCCTCGCAATCGACCCGCAGCGGCGCCGCGCGCGACGTGGCCAGCAGTGCGCGGCGGGCGTCGGCGGTGTCGTCGAAAGCGGCGGTGATCATGGGAGACGGTGCCGCGCTGTCCGCGGCGATCACGCAGGGGGAGCGCGGTGGCTCGGGCTCCGTGGAAGGGGGCGGCTGATGGCCTCCGCCGGCCGAACAGCCAGTCGCCGCCACGCCGGCCGCCAGGACGCCGCCCGCGAGCAGCGCCACGAGCGGCGCCCGCGGGCAGATCGGCCGGCGCGGGCGGGGAGACATGTGCGCCGGTCAGGGCCCCGCGACGACGAACGGACTGCCGCCCAGCCGGGCCTTGAGGCTGGCCGCGGCGTTCTGAGCCGCCTCGCGCGTGGGGTACTCCCCCAGACGCACCTTGTAGAGGCCCTTCTCTTCGACGGTGATCACGCTGAGGCCGAGCGGCCGCGCCTTGCGGGCCGCATCCTCGGCGCCCTTCCGCGTGGCGACGGCGGCGATCTGTACCCGGTAGATCGTCCGTGCGGCCGGGGCGGCGACTGCGGTGGGCGGCGTCTGCGCTGGGACGGGCGATGGATTCACAGCGCCGGTCGGCGGCGTGCCCTGCGGGGGCGCACCGGTGGATGGCGCAGCGGGGGAAGGCACACCTGGCGGTGGAGCCGCGCCCATCTGAGCGCCAGGCGGCACTCGTCCGCTCGAGTCTGCGCGTGCCGTGTCCCCCGCCGCTGCCTGCGCGCCCGTGTCCGCGCGGAGGTCGCAGCGCTGGTACAGGTAGCCGAGCTGGTTCTGCACCTCGACGTCGTTCCGCGCCTGCGCCATCCCGTCCGCCAGCCAGCGGCACGCGGCAGACGGGTTGTTGGCGTCGAAGTAGGTCCGCCCGGCCCAGTACGCCGCCTGCGGCAGCAGCGGTGTAGCCGGGAAGTCGAGCTTGAGCCGCTCGAGATTCCGGGCGGCGCCGTCGAAGTTCCGGGTGGCATAGTCCATCTGCACCAGACGAAGCAGCGCGTCGTCGGCCCAGCTCGAGGTGCCGTACTCGACCGTCACCCGTTGCAGCAGCCGGCGCATGTCGCCCGCGGTGCCCGCCACCATCGCCTGGGTGTAGAGAATCTGCGGGTAGAGCGTATCGGTCGTCGGCGTTGCGGCGAGGAGCCGATCCACGATCGTACGGGCGGAGTCGCCCCGGCCTTCCTGAGCGGCCCGCACCGCGTCGACCAGCCGGGAATCGCTCTGGGCCATGGCCGAGGACGGGATGCCGGCCAGGGCGAGGACCAGCGCGGCCGCGGCGAGCGCGCCAGCCAAGGGCGACCTCATGCCGCCTCCGCCTGCCGGATGCTCAATCGGAGCACCAGGTTGACCAGGATGGCGCGCTCGTCCGAGATCGTGGTGCTCTTGAGCGCCACGTCCGCATCGCGTGCGGCGCGGAGTCCCGCGCGCACTCGAGCGCCGGTCCACGCGCCGGCCCAGCGTGCCCAGCGCGTGCTCTCGGCCTTCCAGTCGGGCAGGCCGAACAGCCGGAGCTGGCGCAGCCGGTCGAACACCAGCCGCTCGAGGCTCCCGCCCCGGGTGCCGCGGTCGAGATGGCTCCGCGCGAGGCCCACGCCGGCGAGACTGGTGCCGAGCAGGGTCACCAGCTTGACCGCCGTGACGCCGGGCTGGTCGAGCAGTGAGCCGGTCATCGCGGCGGCGCGGCCGGCGTTGCCGTCGAGCGCGGCGTCGCGCCAGTCGTAGATCGTCTCGCCGTGCCGGATGCCCACCAGGGCTCCCACCTGTTCGGCGGTGAGCGGGGAACCGCCCGGCAGCGCGGCCAGCTTCTGCAGCTCCGCGGCTACCGCGCCGAGCTCGCCGCCGGTGGCCGCAAGCAGGTGATCGGCCGCGGCGTCCTCGAGCGTCACGCCGAGCGCCCCGGCGCGGCGGAGCAGCCACCGGCGGGCGCGCTCGGCCGGCAGTGGCTCGCATGCCACGGCAAACGCGCCGCGGAGGAGGTCCTTGTCTTCGCTCTCCTCGGCCGCGCTCTGCACCAGGATGACGACGGTCTCCACGGCGGGCCGCTCGAGGTACTTGAGGAACGCGGCACGGGTCTTGGGCTTTCGCTTCCACCCCTCGACCTCGCGCAGCACGACCACCCGGCGCTCGGCCATCATGGGGAGCGTGGTGCAGAGCGAGAAGATCGCCTCGGGATCGAGCTGCCCGGCCGAGCGCTGGTCGAAGTTGAAGTCGCGCAGGGCGGGGTCGAGGGCGCGGTCCAGGATGGCCTCGATGGCCTCGTCCTTCAGGATGTCCTCGGGGCCGTACAGGTAGTAGGCCGGGGCCAGCTCGCCCCTGGGGAGCGAGCGGAGGAGCGCGTCGTACGTCTGAGGGGGCATGCCGAATTGTAGAAGGAGAGCGCCGAAACGGCCAACCGCTCGTCATCGATCGTCACCCTGAGCGGAGCGAAGGGGCCAGAGTTCCGGTCATGGCCCCTTCGCTCCGCTCAGGGTGACTCGAGGTTGGATCAATGCGTCACCGAAATGGCTCAGGCCTGCCGCCGGAAGCATTGAACGAACATGAGCGCGATCAGCGTCTTCCCGTCCTGAATCTCCCCGCTCCGCACCATCTCCCCCACACGCGACCATCGGAGCGTGTGCAGCTCCATGAACTCGTCGGCCTCACGGCGATGGGCCCCCGCGTCCAGTCCGTGCGCGAGGAACAGGTGGATCCGCTCGTCGGTGAAGCCCGGCGTCGTGTAGATGGTCGTGAGCCGCTCGAGCCCGCGGGCGCGCATGCCGGTCTCCTCCTCCAGCTCGCGCCGGGCGCAGGCCTCGGGTGCCTCGCCCGGGTCGAGCCGGCCGGCCGGCACCTCCCAGATGAAGCCCTCCGCCGCGTGGCGGAACTGGCGGAGCAGGATGACACGGGGGTCGGACTCTCCAGGGTCATCGAGGAACGGCACCACCGCCGAGGCGCCGGGGTGCCGGAGCATCTCCAGGCGGCCCGTAGAGCTGTCGGGGAAGCGCACGGTGTCGGCGTCGAGGCTGACGATGCGTCCGGTATAGAGTCGTTCGGAGGAGATCAGAGCCATGATGGGGACCAGCTCCGCACCCACGCCACCGGGATCTTGAATCCTTCGGCGAAGAGGTAGCGGAGCTCGAGGACGGGGTTGTCGGAGATGGGGCTGCTCCCGGTGGGCGAGGTAAACGCCTCGAGCCCTGTGCGGTGCGCCTCGAGGCGGAGGCGGAACATGTGGAATGGATCGCTCACCAGGAGCACCCGGCGGAGCCCGCGCCCGTGCAGCCAGGTGGTCACGGCGCTCATCGAGGCCTTCGTGGTTCGGCCCTCGCCCTGCGCGACCACGGCGCCTTGGGGGATGCCGTGCGAGACCAGGTAGCGCTGCCCGACGACCGCCTCGCTGGTGGTGTCGCCCCGCCCGATGCCGCCGGTAACGACCACCAGCGGCGCCAGCTGCTCGCGGTAGAGCGAGAGCGCGTGGTTGAGCCGGGCCCTGAGCACCGGCGACGGCCGGCCGTTGTACTGCGCCGCGCCCAGCACGACGATGGCATCCACCGGCCGGCGCTCGTCCTGCTGGCTCACCACCAGCACCATGACCAGCGAGATCGTGTAGACGATCACGGCGGCCAGCACGGCGAGCACCAGCGCATGGCGGAGGACGCGGGGCACGGCGGGGCGCCTCGCGCTAGAGCTCGAACGCCTGGCCGTGGGTCGGCTGGATCACCTCGTGCACCCCTTCCTCCTTGAGGATCGCCGCCATGGCCGCGAGGGCCGGCGCCTCACCATGGACCACGAAGGCGCGCCGGATCGGCCCGCCCAGCCGGCGCACCCAGGCCCGGAGCTCGGTCCGGTCGGCGTGCGCCGAATAGCCGCCGATGGTCTCGACCTCGGCGCGGCACGGGAGGTCCTGGCCCAGGATGCGCACGATCTCCTTGCCGCTCTGGATCCGGCGGCCGAGCGTGTGCTCCGCCTGGAAGCCCACGAAGAGGATCAGGTTCCGGTGGTCGCCGAGCCCGTGGGCCAGGTGGTGGAGGATCCGGCCCGACTCCGCCATGCCGCTCGCCGCGATGATGACGGCGGGCCCGCTCGCCTGGGTGAGCGCCTTGGAGGCGGCCACGTCGCGGACGTAGCGCAGGAGTGGGAAGTCGAACAGCGTCGAGGCCTCGCCGATGAGCCGCTCGCGCGCGTCGAAGATCTCGGGATGCATGCGGAACACCGTCGTAGTGTCGACGGCGAGCGGGCTGTCGACGCAGATCGGGATCTCCGGGATCCGGCCCGCGCGGTGGAGCTGGTGCAGGCTGTAGACGATCTCCTGCACCCGGCCGAGCGCGAAGGCCGGAATGAGGATCTTCCCGCCGCGCGCCGCCGTCCGCCGCACCGCCTCGCCCAGCCTTTCCTCGGAGCCCGCCACCGACTCGTGGTCCCGGTCCGCGTAGGTCGACTCGACGATGAGCGTGTCGATCGGCCCCGACGGCGGCTCGGGATCGCGGATGATCGGGAGCCCGCTCCGGCCGATGTCGCCCGAGAAGACGATCCTGTGATGGCCGCCCTCGGTGAGCCGCAGATCGACCGAGGCGGAGCCCAGGATGTGCCCCGCCTCGACGAACTCGAGCGCGAGATGCTTCCGGAGATGGGTGATCCGGCGATACGGCACGCCCACCATCAGCTCCTGCACCGCGACCGCGTCGGCCAGGTTGTACAGCGGCTCGCTCTCCGGGCCCGCCTTGCCGTGCCGCTGGAGGTATTCGTGGTCCTTCTCCTGGATGTGCGCCGCGTCCGGCAGCATCACCGCCGACAGGTCGCGCGTGGCGGGGGTCGCGTGGATCGGCCCGTGGAATCCGTGCCGCACCAGCAGCGGCAGCCGGCCCGCGTGGTCGATGTGCGCGTGGCTCAGCACCACGCCGTCGAGCCGGCGGGGGTCGAACGGGAGCCGGGCATTGAGCTCGTGGGTCTCCGCGCGGTGGCCCTGGAACAGGCCGGCGTCGAGCAGGATCCGTGCGCCCGCGGCCTCGAGCAGATGCATCGAGCCGGTGACTTGTCCGGCGGCGCCCCAGAAGGTCAGACGAATACCGGTCATGGGTCGGTCCGGGACAGAAGGTGAGGGCTCAGAGTGTGCGCGTGCCGAACAGCCGGTCGCCCGCGTCGCCGAGACCGGGCAGGATGTAGCCCTGCGCGTTGAGCTGGCGGTCGAGCGCGGCGGTGAAGATGCGGACGTCCGGGTGGGCGCCCAGCATGCGGCGCACGCCTTCGGGCGCGGCCACGACCGAGAGGAAGCGGATCCGTCGTGCGCCCGCGTCCTTGAGCGCGCCGACCGCGGCCACGGCCGAGCCGCCGGTGGCGAGCATCGGGTCGAGCACGTAAAAATCGCGCTCGACTTCGGCCGCCGGGATCTTGAAGTAGTAGTCGACGGGCTTGAGCGTGTCGTGGTCGCGGTAGAGCCCGATGTGCCCTACCCGGGCCGACGGGATGAGCTGCGCGATGCCCTCCACCATGCCGAGTCCGGCGCGGAGGATCGGCACCAGCGTCAGCTTCTTGCCCGAGACCTGGCGACCCGTCATCCGCTCGAGCGGCGTCTGGATCTCGACCGGCTCCGTCGCCAGGTCCTCGGTCGCCTCGTAGGCCATGAGCATCGCGATCTCGCTCACCAGCTGCTTGAAGTCACGCGTGCTGGTCTCGCGGTCGCGGAGGATCGAGAGCTTGTGCTGGATCAGCGGATGATCGAGCACGGTGAGATTCGTGAACTGGGTGGCCGGCATGCGACCAATATGCGGGGGGCACGACAAGACGGCCACCTCGGGAGGTGGCCGTGCGTGTCCGCGAGCGCCGGCGACCGTGCTACGGCGATTGCGTCTGGCCGGACGAGCTGCTGTCCGTCGCCGCGCTGGAGTCCGATTTGCCCAGCCATCCGCGCGCCTTCATCGCCGCCTGGGTGGCGACCGAGTCGACTCCGCCATGGCCCCCGCACGCCGCTGAGCCCTGGTTGCCCGCGTTCGAGCCGTCCTTGCAGACGACCGAGTCGGCGGCGTTCATGCCCGATGGCGCCGCGGCGCTGCTGGTGTCGTTCCCCGATGGTCCGGTCTGGGCCCCCGGCTTGGCCTTGAGCGTCGTATCGGTCGGGGGACCGGTGTACTTGAAGCCGGTGCTGTCGGTGAGGGTGCTGTCCTTCCCGACCTGCGTCGAATCCGTGCGATTCTGGTATGGCTGATAGCCCGTGGTGTCGGAGCGGGTCGCGGCGCTGGTGTCTTGCGCCCGGGCGGCCGACGCGCCCCCAAGTGCGAGCACACCGATCATGGCCAGCAGCGGCGTGGGCCGAAAGTGAGTTCCCATCGTAGACCTACCTCCTTCGAGACAATGCCAACCCGGCGCGTTGGAGCCGGGTGTTCGAGTGCGTCCGGTCAGCTTACGCGCGTGCGGCACTCGGTGATGTGATACCCGTCATGTGCGAGGAGGGGACTCCGGGCCCTTATTAGGCGGCTTGCGGCCTGGCCGAAGGGGCTTATTATCTGGTCGCTCAAATAGTACGGCAGGTGGGTAGCCGCGAGTCACGCGCCGTGGATCCCCCGGAGGGTGAGTGGTAACTGGTTGATGGCAAATACCATAGATGAGGTACGTCCGCCGCGGTGGCAACGCCGCCCCGACACGCGGCGAACGGAAATCCTCGACGGTGCCGTGATCGTCTTCGGGAAGAACGGCTACAAGCGCGCCACCCTGGCGGATGTCGCGGAGCAGGCCGGGGTGTGCGCGGGCACCGTGTCCCACTACTTCGGCAGCAAGGCCAGGCTGTTCGAGGACGTCATCGCCGAGCGACTGATGCCGCTCGTCGAGGTGGAGGAGGCCAGCCTCGCCAGCCATCGCGGCCCCATGCGCGACCTGCTCCAGCAGCTGCTCCGCCGGCTGTGGGATCGCGCGTGGGAGCCCGGCATGCTGGACCTGATGCGGGTGGTCAAGGTCGAGAGCGCCGAGTTCCCCGAGAGCGGGCGGTTCCTCTGCCGACAGCTCAGCGAGCGATGGCGCCGGATTTTCGGCCGGATCCTGGGCGCGGGCATGAAGGACGGCGAGTTCCGCCCCATGGATGTGGACGTCGCCGCGCGCACCATCAGCTACGCGCTGGTCGGTGTCGCGGAGAAGGTGTCGGCATTTCGGGCCTACGACGCGCGCATGCCCGAGCGCGAGACGATGTGGCAGGCAGTGCGGGAGATGGTCGATCGGTTCGTGCTCGTGGACGCACCCCGAGCCCCCAGACAACAAGGAGCGGCCCAGTGATGGAGCGGGCAGGGGCGCGCCGCGGCGCGCGTGTGATCGCGGCCGGGGTGACCGCCGCCATGGTGGCGGGCGCATGCAAGAAGGACGCGGCGCCCCCGGCGCCACCGCCGCCGGAGGTCGCCGTGGTGCAGGTCGAGCCGCGCCGGGTGCCGACCTCGTACGAGTTTACCGGGGAAGTGCAGCCCTATCGCCGGGTCGAGGTCCGGGCGCGGATCGACGGCGTGATCGAGGAGCGTCCCTTCACCGAAGGCGCCATCGTCAAGCCGGGCCAGGTGCTCTACCGCATCGACCCGGTGCGCCCCGAAGCGGCCTACCGGAGCGCCCTCGCCCGCTACCAGAATGCCAAGCGGACGCTCGAGCGCCTGGAGCCGCTGCTGGGCCAGAACGCCGTCGCCCAGCAGGACGTCGACAACGCCCGGGCCGACATGGACGCGGCCGAAGGCGATCTGGTCGAGGCGAAGAAGAACCTCGACGATGCGGTGGTGCGGGCGGAGATCGAGGGTCGGGTGGGCCGCACCAACGTGCAGGTGGGCGCGCGCGTGACGGGTCCTTCCGACCTGCTGACGACCATCGACGTGCTCGACCCCGCCTACGTCAGCTTCCGGCCCACCGCCCAGCAGCTGCTCGGCTGGAAGCAGGACCCCACGGCCCGGACGCTGATCCAGCCCGGCAGCACGCTCGCCGTGCAGGTCACGCTCCCCGACGGGACGGTGTTCCCCCGGACGGGACGGCTCGACTTCGTGGCACCGTCGCTCGACGCCACCACGGGGACACAGGAGTTTCGCGCGCTCTTCCGGAACGGCGATCATCTCCTGGTGCCAGGTCAATTCGTGCGCGTGCGGCTCGACGGCTTCTCGCGCGACAGCGCGCTGGCGATTCCCCAGCGCGCCGTGCAGCAGGCGCTCGGCCGCCAATTCGTCTACGTCGTCGGAAAGGGCGACACCGTCGCCGCCCGCGACATCCAGCCCGGCCCCTGGAGCGGCAATCTCTGGATCATCGACAAGGGCCTGAACGCCGGCGAGCGGGTGGTGGTGGACGGTACCCAGAAGGCGGCTCCCGGGCGGCCGGTCCGGCCGGTGCCCCTGGCGGCGGACACGGCGGGGGCTCCGGAGGAAACGGCGAGGCTGGGAGCGACGAAATGAGCGGCAGTGAGGATCTCCACTACTTCTTCATCCGGCGGCCCGTCTTCGCGATCGTCATCAGCGTCGTCGTCACGCTGCTCGGCGTCTTCGCGATCCGGCTGCTGCCGATCTCGCGCTATCCCCAGATCACGCCGCCCGCCGTGCAGGTGCAGGCCACCTTCCCCGGTGCCACGGCCGAGGACGTCGCCGAGGCGGTGGCGGCGCCGATCGAGGCGCAGCTCTCGGGGCTCCAGGGCCTGCTCTACTACTCGTCGGCCAACGCGAGCGACGGGACGATGAGCCTGCAGATCTACTTCGACGTGAGCCGGAGCCAGGACCTGGCCGCGGTGGACGTGCAGAACGCCGTGAAGCTCGCCGAGTCGCAGCTTCCCGACGCGGTGCGCCAGAACGGCATCACGATCCTCAAGGCCAACACCGACATTCTCGGCGTCGTCTCGCTCACCTCGGACGATCCGCGCTACGACGCGCCGTACCTCACCAACTACATGAAGCTCAACATCGAGGACGAGATCAAGCGGGTGCCGGGCATCGGCAACGCGCTGACCTTCGGCGGCCTCGAGTTCTCGATGCTGATCCAGCTCGACCCCGACCGGATGGCGCAGCTCGACATCACCACGAGCGACGTGGCGGCCGCGGTGCGCGAGCAGAACGTCACCAGCCCCGCCGGGCGCCTGGGCCGGGAGCCCGCGCCCGCGGGCACCGAGCTCACCCTACCGGTGACGACGCTGGGGCGGCTCAAGACGCCCGAGCAGTTCGCCGATATCGTGGTCCGGGCCAAGGCGGACGGCTCGATCGTCCGCGTGCGCGACATCGGCAAGGTGGTGCTCGGCTCCCGGAACTACGACCTGGCCGGCCGGCTCAACGGGAAGGCCGTGGCGCCGATGCTGCTCTACCTGCGTCCGGGTGCCAACGCGCTCGCGGCCAAGGAAGCCGTCGTGAAGCGCATGACCGAGCTCTCGCGCAACTTCCCGCCGGGAATCGTGTACAAGGTCCCCTTCGACACGACGCCGTTCGTGACCGCCTCGATCAAGGAGGTGGTGACCACGCTGGTCGAGGCGATGCTGCTGGTGACGCTGGTGGTGTTCGTCTTCCTCCAGAGCTGGCGCGCCACGCTGATCCCGATGCTCGCCGTCCCGGTCAGCGTGGTGGGCACCTTCCTGGGGTTGCTGGTGCTCGGGTTCACCATCAACGTGCTGACGCTCTTCGCGCTGGTGCTCGCGATCGGCATCGTGGTGGACGACGCCATCGTCGTGATCGAGAACACCGAGCGGCTCATGGCCAACGAGGGGCTCTCCTCCCGGGTGGCCGCCGACCGCGCCATCCGGCAGGTGGCCGGCGCGCTGATCGCCATCGTGCTGGTGCTCTGCGCGGTGTTCGTGCCGGTCGCGTTCCTGGGCGGGGTCACGGGTGAGATGTTCAAGCAGTTCGCGGTGACCCTGGTGATCGCCGTGCTCCTGTCCGGCCTCGTGGCGCTGACCCTCACGCCGGCGCTCTGCGCGCTGCTGCTGCGCGAATCGAACGAGGCCCACACCACGGGCTTCTTCGGCGCCTTCAACCGGTGGTTCCATCGGGTGACCGACCGCTACGCCAATGGCGTCGGCCGGGTGCTTGGCCGGCCGCGGGTGTGGATTGCGGCGTTCGTGCTCATGGTGGCGGGGACGGTCATGCTCTGGAAGCGCGTCCCCACGGGGTTCATTCCGACGGAGGACAAGGGCTACTTCGCCATCGCCATGCAGCTGCCCGACGCGGCGTCGCTCCAGCGCACGCAGGCCGTCATCCGGCGCGTCGAGGGGTTCCTCCACGAGGAGCCGTCGGTGGTGAACGTGGTCGCATTCGCGGGCCTCGACGTGCTGACCCGGACCAACCAGACCAACAGCGCGACGATCTTCATCCTGCTCAAGCCGTGGGACGAGCGCGGGAGCGACGAGACCATCGACGCCATCACCAAGCGGCTCAACGGCAAGCTGTTCGGGATGAAGGACGCGGTGGGCTTCGCGTTCAACCTCCCGGAGATCCCCGGGCTCGGCGCCACCTCGGGGGTCGAGGGCAACCTGCAGAACCGCTCGGGCAAGGACGTGCGCGACTTCGCGCTGCAGGTGCAGGCGTTCCAGGCGGCCGTGAACAAGCTGCCGGCGGTGCAGGGGATGACGACCACCTTCCGGGCCAACGTGCCGCAGGTGTTCCTGGACGTGGACCGCGCGAGCGCCAAGGCGCGCGGGGTGAGCCTCACGGATCTCTTCAGCACCCTGTCGACGTTCCTCAGCACGCTCTACATCAACGACTTCAACCTCTACGGCCGGACCTACCGCGTGCAGGCCGAGGCCCAGCAGCAATTCCGGCAGCGGCCGGAGGACCTCGGACGGCTCTACGTGCGCGGGCGTGAGGGTGAGATGGTGCCGGTCTCGTCGCTCGTGCGCGTCGAATACAGGAGCGGCCCCACACAGCTGCTCAGGTTCAACGGCTTCGGGTCGGCCTTCTTCACCGGCACACCCAAGGTGGGACGGAGCAGCGGCGAGGTCATGGCCGAGATCGACCAGCTCGTCGCCCAGCAGTTCGAGCCGCAGGGCGTCAGCATCGGGTACTCGGGCCAGTCGTTCCAGGAGCGCGCCGGGAAAGGGCAGGCGGGGCTGGTCTTCGGCCTCGGGCTGGTGATCGTCTTCCTGGTCCTCTCGGCGCAGTACGAGAGCTGGTCGATTCCCTTCGCCGTGCTCTTCGGCGTGCCGTTCGGCGCGCTCGGCGCGCTGCTCGGCATCTGGCTCCGCGGCTCGCCGAGCGACATCTACTTCCAGGTCGGCCTGATCACGGTGGTGGGGCTCGCGGCCAAGAACGCGATTCTGATCGTCGAGTTCGCCAACGAGATCCGCAACCGGGGCACCAGCCTGCGCGAGGCCGCCGTGGAAGCGGCGCGCGAGCGGTTCCGGCCGATTCTCATGACCTCGTTCGCATTCATCCTCGGCGTCTCGCCGCTGGTAATCGCGCACGGCGCCGGCGCGGGCAGCCGGCACTCGCTCGGCACCGGCGTGTTCGCCGGCATGCTCTTCGCCACCTCGATCGGCATCTTCTTCGTTCCCCTCTTCTTCCGCGTCATCCGCGGGCTGGCGGAAGGGAGGGGCGCGCGGCACCCGGCGGGCGCCGCCGAGCCGCGGCCGTCCCCGGCGTCGCCGGAGGCCCGATGATCCGCCATGCCAGGGCGCCGCTCCTCGCCACGCTCGTGGCGGGATGCGCCGCCGGTCCCAGCTACCATCCCGAAGCGGTGGTCCCGGCCGCCACGAAGGTGGGGGCGGCGCGGTCGAGCGACTCCGCGCGCGCGTTCTTCGACTCCCTGGCCGCGGCCCGGGACAACGACACCCTGCCCGCCGCCGAGGGCCCGCGGCTTGCGCCGAAGGCGGTGCCGGCCGATTCGCTGGCGAGCCTCGCGTGGCTCGACATCTTCCGCGACTCCACGCTGATCGGGCTGGTGCGCACGGCACTGGTGCAGAATCGCGATCTCCAGACCGCGGTGGGCCGGATCCGCGAGTTCCGGGCCCGGGTGGGCGTCGCCAAGGCGCCGCTGTTTCCGGAGCTCACCGCCAACGGCAGCGCGAGCACCAACCAGGTGGCCATCGGCTCGTTCCCGCCCACCTCGTACGACGCCTTCCGGGTGACCGGCGACGTCGCCTGGGAGCTCGACTTCTGGGGGCGGACCCGTCGCGGGGTCCAGGCCGCGCGGGCCGACCTCGCCTCCGAGGAGGCGGGGCAGCGTGCGGTCGTGCTGTCGCTGGTGAGCGACGTCGCCACCGGCTACCTCTCGCTGCTCGAGCTCGACCAGGAGCGATCGATCGCCGAGCGCACGCTGGCCTCGCGGCAGGCGACGCTCGATCTCGCCCGGCAGCGCTTCAGGCAGGGACTCACCTCGGAGCTCGACGTACGGCAGTTCGAGGCCCAGGTGGCGGTGCCGGCGGTGACGCTGGCCCAGGCCGAGCGCCTGCGGGCCGAGCAGGAACACCAGCTGAGCCTGCTGCTGGGCGAGGCGCCAGGGCCCGTGGCTCGCGGCGGCTCGCTCACCCAGGCCGTGAGCGCGCTGAGCGTGCCCGATTCGCTGCCGGCCACGCTCCTGGTGCGTCGGCCGGACGTGCAGCAGGCCGAGCGGGCCTACGCCGCCGCCACGGCGCGAATTGGCGTGGCCGAAGCCGCCCGGCTCCCGACGATCTCGATCAGTGGCTACTACGGCAGCCAGGTGCCGAAGGCCGGCGACCTCTTCACGTCGAACGGTGAGATCTACCAGGCGCTCGCCGGCGTCTCCCTGCCGCTGTTCACGGGCGGCCGGCTGGTCAACGAGACTCGGGTGGTGCGGGCTCGGGCGGAGCAGGCCCGCACCCAGTACGAGCAGAGCGTGCTCGTGGCACTCCGCGAGGCCGGCGACGCGCTGGTCGGGGTGCGCACCGCCCGCGACCAGGTCGCGGCCCAGCTGACCCAGGCCCAGGCGCTCCGCCGTGCCCTGCAGCTCGCCGAGCTCAGGTACCGCACCGGTGTCGCGAGCTATCTCGAGGTGCTCGACGCGCAGCGCAGCCTGTTCGACGCCGAGCTGGGGCTGAGCCAGGCCCAGCTCCGGCAGCTCGCCGCCGCGGTGCAGCTCTACCGGGCGCTGGGCGGGAGCTGGCCGGCGAGCTAGATCTCCACCCTCACCGCGCGGCAGATCTGCTCGTCGTCGCGGCAGATGCTGGCGCGGAGGATCCCGTGTACCTGGGCGTGCCGGCCGCGCAGCACGGTGCTCGGAGGCTCGGCGTAGTAGGCGGAGTCGGCGGTTCGAAGGCCGGTGCGGAATCTGAGGAGGGTTCCGTCCCCCAGCTCGAGCGCAGGGGCCAGGCGGGCGTTGATCTTGAGGTGCGGGGCGGCGTGCAGTGTGAGGCGGGTGTTGGGGCCGGATGGGCTGGTCGCGACCCGGATGGGGGCGGGGTTGGCGGGTGGGCGGCTGCAGGCCGCGCCCAAGGCTAGGGCCAGGAGCGTCATCCTGAGCGCAGCGGTCGTCATGCCCCCGATCACTCCGCCAGCAGCTCCCGAATCCGTCCGTCCCACGTCTGGTAGCTCCCGTCGTTCAGGTGAAACTCCCCGTAGCCCTCGTACCGGATGTTCCCCCGCTTGTCGATCAGCACGAAGCTCGGCCAGTATCGGATGCCGTAGAGGTCCCAGGTCTTCGAGTCGTTGTCCTGCGCATTGGGATACTCGATCCCATACTTCCTGAGCGCTCGCTCTACGTTCCCCCGGTCGTGCTCGCCGGCGTAGGGCGGGAACTCGGGCGTGTGGATGCCGATCAGCGTGAGTCCCCGGTCCCGATATTTCCGGTCGAAGTCCACCAGCGACGGCACGGTGTTGGTGCAGTTGTAGCAGGTGAACACCCAGAAGTTGAGCAGCACCACCCGGCCCTTGAGCTCGGACAGCGAGAGCGGGTGATCCGTGTTGAGCCAGCTCGCGTTGCGCCAGGCCGGAGCCGGGGATGCGGGTCCGGCGGGGGTGTTGAGCAACGGGACGCGCGACTGGGCACTGGCCCGGCTGGCGGTCTCCAGCGCGATCGCGCCGGCGCCGGCGCCGACGATCGAGGCCAGAAACAGCAGAGTGGAACGGGCCATCAGGGCCTCCGTAGTATGGGACCGATTGAAACGCCCCCGGCCCGCTACCGGTTCTCCGGCTTGCTTGCCTGCCCATCGCCGGGGCCGTACGTTCGAAGTCCCACGACACGCAGGACTGGTCCATGTCTCCCGACGGCGACATCACGGGATTGCTCGCGGCGTTCCGCGACGGGGACCGCGGCGCTCTGGACCGCCTCTTCCCGATCGTATACAAGGAGTTGCGCGAACGGGCCCACCGGCAGCTCGCCGGCCGCCGCTCGAGCGACACCCTCTCCACGACCGCGCTGGTGCACGAGGCCTACCTCAAGCTGACCGGCAGCACCCATCAGAGCTATGAGGACCGGATCCACTTCTTCGCCGTGGCGTCGCGCGCCATGCGACAGATCCTGGTCGACTACGCCCGTCGCCATGCGGCGGCCAAGCGCGGCAGCGGGGACCGTCCGCTCTCGCTCGATCCCGAGGGCGTGCCGGGTCCGGGGCGCTCGGAGGAGCTGTTGGAGCTGGACGAGGCACTCGCCAAGCTGGAGCGGCTCGACGAGCGCCTGGGCCGGGTCGTCGAGCTCCGGTTCTTCGGGGGCCTGTCGGTCGAGGAGGTGGGCGACGCGATGGGTCTCTCCCCCCGGACCGTCAAGCGGGATTGGCGGAAGGCCCGCGCCTTCCTCTACCAGGAGATTCGGGGCACCGAGATCCCGGTCGAGGAGTGACGGCGGGTGGCCCGGATCCGGGCGGTCCCGCGTTCTCCCGGTAGAGCATCGCGGTGGGGTGGCGCTCACCCCGACGGCGGGACGGCATCGCATGGCTGAGCTGACTCCGGATCGCTGGCAGCGCCTGGCAGGCATCCTCGACGAGGCGCTGGATCTCCCGCCTGCCGAGCAGGCCGCGTATCTCGCGGCCGCCTGCGGCGGCGATGCGGGCCTCCGCTCCGACGTCGAAGCCCTGCTGGCGGCCGACGCCCGTTCCGGCGAGTTCCTGGAACAGCCGGCCGCCGAATACCTCACCTCCGTCCTCGGCGAGGCCGAGTCCCGCGCGGGCGCGGGACTCGCGGCCGGAACCCGGATCGGCCCGTTCCGAGTGGTCCGCGAGCTCGCCCACGGTGGGATGGGCGAGGTGTACCTCGCCCAGCGGGCGGACGGCCAGTTCGAGCAGCAGGTGGCCCTCAAGCTGGTGCGCTTCGGCATGGATTCCGCCGAAGTGCACCGGAAATTCCTCGCCGAGCGCCAGATCCTGGCCCGCCTGCACCATCCCCACATCGCGGGCCTGCTGGACGGCGGGCTCACCGCCGAGGGACGACCGTGGTTCGCGATGGAGTACATCGCGGGCGCCCAGCTCAAGGCCTGGTGCGACAGCCGCGGCCTGGGCATCCCCGATCGACTCCGGCTGTTCGCGGATGTCTGCGAGGCGGTCCGGTACGCCCACCAGAACCTGGTGGTGCATCGCGACCTCAAGCCGTCGAACATCCTCGTCACCGACGACGGCGAGGTGAAGCTGCTCGACTTCGGCATCGCGAAGCTGCTGGAGCGCGGGCCGGACGGAAATGCGCC